>Ga0194128_10003603_pt1 | contig 23588 bp, 17 predicted proteins | sample TA2KigCa65mmetaG_FD_148650 | JGI IMG/M metagenome (GOLD analysis project Ga0194128, IMG submission 148650) | Freshwater microbial communities from Lake Tanganyika, Tanzania - TA2015037 Kigoma Deep Cast 65m | ecosystem: Environmental > Aquatic > Freshwater > Lake | place: Tanzania: Lake... | reverse complement strand
TTCTGATCGAACACGCAAGACATCGCATTTCTTCTATGTCGCCTAGATTAACGCTACCGAGGCGCGCGCTTGGACGGTATTTTCTTGATGTCCCCACGCGCCCTGCTGTTTGGGTTGGCTGGGCTGGGTGTCGTGGCCGCATCCCGTTCAAGCAGCAAGTGGTTCACATCGAGAAGGAAAACATCATGAAGAAGCTACTTTGGAGCGGTCTCGCAGCTCTAGGGTGAGTGGCCCTCCCGAGCATCCCCGCCTCTGCCGACAACTGTTTTCGGCCGGCATGTCCGCCACCTTGCCCCGCACCGGCTCCGTGCATGTTCGAGCGAACGGTGCTCGTCCCGCAGGTGTCCACCGAAACTCGCAAGGTCTGTGTGATCGAGTGTCGTCCGGAAACCCAGACGAAGAAGATCAGAGTTTGCAAACGGATCGAGGAGAAGAAGGAAGTTCCGTACGAGTACTGCGAGTGGCGACAGCAAACGATGACTCGCCAAAGGGCCAGCGGCCACTCGAAGAAGCTGCAGAAGTAAGCCGCCGTCGTTCGAGGTCAGCAATTTGCGGCGGCTTGTTTCGTGGGAATTGGCGAAGCGCGTTGCTGAAAATCAGAGATTATCCTTCACCGAATCGCTGACCGGGTTGAACCGGATAGCCGCGCAGGAAGTCGGCGACGGTCATGGCACGCTTTCCCTCTGGCTGAAGCGACACCAGTGACACGGCATCTTGTCCGGCCTTCACGAGCAATTGCCCGGCGGGTGACGGCAGAACCAATCCGCACGGAGTGGCGGTTGTGTCGGCAATCACACTCACTCGTGGGACGATGACTCGCAAGGGGGGATGAGCCGCTCGAAGCCAATGCGAAAACGCGTTGGGCCACGGCTGCATCGCTCGCACATGGCAAGCGATCTCTGTGGCGGTTCGAGTCCAATTAATCTCGCCATCCGATTTGCTGAGCCGCCGCGCGTACGTGGCTTGCGAGTGATCCTGCGACTGCGGCGTCACGGCACCGGCATCAAGCTGCTCGACGACCTCCAGCAGTACCGGCGCCGCGAACGTGGCGAGTCGCTCTTCCAACGCGCCCGACGTTTCGTCTGGCCCGATCGGAGTCCGCTTGATGGCCAGCACTGGGCCTGCATCCAATTCACGAACGATCTGAAAGATCGTGATGCCAGTCTCGACGTCGCCGACCCAAACCGCGTGTTGAATCGGCGACGCACCACGATGCTTGGGAAGAATCGAAGCGTGAACATTGATCGCACCGAGCCGCGGCAGGCTCAGCAACTTGCTCGACAAAATTTGCCCGTAGGCCGCCACGACGAACAAATCGGCTTGCCAACCGGCCAGCACGTCAAGCGATTCAGGGGCACTCGCTTTCACCGGCTGAAACACGGGCAAGTTGCGAGCGAGAGCCAACTCTTTCAGCGGATTGCGATGCTGATGATGACCGGCTCCGGTTCGATCGGGTTGCGTCACCAGTCCGACGATCGAGTGTCGCGAATCGAGCAACCCCTGAAAAGTCGGCAAAGCGAACGATCCAGTACCCAGCATTGCGATCCGTAACGTCACGAGTGACTCCTCAACGGTCCTGCCAATTACTTGGTCACCAGTCCCTTTTCCAAAGACTTCAATTGCCGTTTGATTTCGTCATCGGGCGGGAACTGGCCGTTCGATTGTTGCTTGCGGAAGTCCGACTCGAAGCCAAGCAGCCGCGGCTCCAGCTTCAGCCGATCATCCGGCGCAAGCCGGTCGACAAATAGCACGCCATCGAGATGATCGGTCTCGTGCTGCACGACGCGAGCCGGCAAATCGTCAAGGTCCATCTCAAATCCTTCACCTTCGAGGTCAAACGCTTCGACCACAATCTCCTCGGCACGGTCCACGTTGGCATACAGGCCAGGCAGACTGAGACAGCCTTCCTCACCCGTTGTGGTTCCTTTGCGGCGGCGAATGCGCGGGTTGAGAAAGACAATCTCCTCGTCTTTCTCCTGCGGGTCGGCTGTCACGTTGACGACGAAGAATCGCAGCGGCAGCCCGACTTGATTGGCCGCGAGGCCGATTCCCTTTGCCGAGTACATCAAGTCAAACATCTCTCGCACGACGGAGCGAAGCTCTTCGTTGATCGACTGGATCGGCTTCGCCTTCCAGCGCAAAACCGGATGGCCGTACTGCACAATCTGCATGAGACGCTCGACGGAACAGAGAAATTTGGACTCAAAAGGAAGACGTCGGAGGATTATAGCCGTCCCCGAAACGTGGTCGAGCAGCGACGAGTTTGCCACAATCCTCGCCCAACGTGGGGACAGGCGGCTCGCCTGTCCGACAAGAATCACAGGCGAGCCGCCTGTGCGACGCCGAGGCCGCGATGACACTCCTCTTCACCGACCCGATTTTCCTCGAACACGAAACAAGCCAGCATCCGGAAAAACCGGAGCGGCTCCGAAGCATCACTGCCAAACTCGCCGAATTGAAGCTCGATCAGGCCTGTGCGAAAGGCGAGATCGCCGTCGCATCACGCGAGCAACTTCAGCGAGTCCACTCGGCTGGCCACATCGGCCGAGTCGAACGCTTCTGCAAAGACGGCGGTGGGCGGATCGAGGCCGACACCGTGTGCAGCCGACGTTCGTTCGAAGTGGCGGAACGAGCCGCCGGAACAGCCTGCGCCGCAGTCGACCATGTTTTGGCCGCCGACGCGAAACATCGCCGAGCGTTGTGCCTCATCCGGCCACCGGGTCATCACGCCCTGGCCAACGACCCGATGGGATTCTGTCTGTTCAACAATGTCGCAATTGCGGCGAGACAGGCTCAGTCTCACGGACTGCGTCGCGTGCTGATCGTCGATTGGGACGTGCATCACGGCAACGGCACGCAGGACATTTTTTACGAAGACGGCGAGATTCATTTCTTCTCGGCACATCGCTCGCCATTTTATCCCGGCACGGGCGATGCCGACGAAACAGGCCAAGGGAAAGGTCTGGGAGCGATCTTCAATTTGCCTGTGAAGTTCGGCACGGCGCGCCGCGAGTATCTCGCCCGATTCGAGACCATGTTGATCGACGCAGCGAAACGCGCCCGGCCAGAGTTGGTGCTGATCAGTGCGGGATTCGACGCGCACGTTCAAGACCCGATCGGATCACTGGGCTTGGAGACCGAAGACTTCGCAACACTCAGCAAGTTGGTGCTCGGCGTCGCGAAGGAATATTGCGGCGGCAAAGTCGTGAGCCTTTTGGAAGGGGGCTACAACGTCGCTGCGCTGGCCGACTGCGTCGCTCTCCATCTGAGCATTATGAATGGCGAATAGGACGAGGCATTGTGTGTCGTCGGTTCGTCACGTACCACAACGACGGTGGTGGTTGGCGCAGCGAATCCATCACTGGCTTCGGCCGGCGTTCCGCCACCAGCGAAGTTCGTTGGCTCCCCGTTCGGCGCAGGCGACGATGTCCAGGCGGCCGTCCTTGTCGAGATCGGCCACAATCACCGTCACGGCGTTTGACCAGTTCTGTTTGATCGAGTGCTGCTTCCAGCCGGTCTTCGGATCGCCGGTGTTCTCGAACCACGCGAGTTGTCCGGCCGGACTCCAGGCCGTCGCGACGACATCCTGATCGCCGTCACCATCGAGGTCTCCCGCAACCGCCTCGAAGCCCTGAGGGAATCCGCCGGCGATGAGGTGTTTCTTCCATTCGGAGCCGAGGCCCGGCTTGCCGACGTTCTCGTACCACGCGACCTGATGCGAGTCGGGTGAGTTCGCCGCCACCGGGGCGACGATGCCGAACGCCATCAGCACGTCGAGGTCTCCGTCGCCGTCGATATCAACCGGATGCCCGTGTGTCGGTGCAACCGTTTTGTCGTCGATGACCGTCTTCTTCCATGACTCAACGGCCGGTTGGCCGGAGTTTGCGAACCAGACGATTTGATTCGTCGTTCGCGCGGTGCCGAGCAGATCCGACTTGCCGTCCCGATTGAAATCGGCCATGGCGATTGTGCGGGTCTCGCCGATGTCGTTGACGATCTCGTGCCGTTGCCACTTGTCACCGTTTCCGGGTGCGCCGACGTTTTCGAACCACTCGAATCGGTTGCCAAGCCGCCAGCTTGAGGCCGCGACATCGAGGTCGCCGTCGGCATCGAGATCCGACAGAGCTACGTCGTACGAACCGGGGACTTCCTTCGGCTGAGCGACGCGATGCAGCTTCCACGGCAGAGCGATCGTTGCCTTGCCGGGATTCTCGAACCAGCGAATGTCCGACAACAAATTATCCACGATGACGACGTCAGGCCGGCCATCGCGGTTGATGTCGCCGATGGCGTGACGTTCGAGACGGATGGGCTGCTCGCTCAGGCCCGCGTACTTCTGAATGAACGAGTGCTGGAAGCTCCCCTTGCCGTCGTTAAGCAGCAGATACAGATTGCTGTTCGGCTCGGCATCGGAGCTCGTGAGGTCGAGGTCGCCGTCGCCGTCCAAGTCAAACGCAGCACAGGCATACGAGTAGGTGTAGTTGCCGAGCAGCCGTTGCTCGACCAGCTTGAGCGGCCCGGCTTCGATCGTCTTCGACGGTTCGACGGCGGCGGACGGCTCGCCACGCGGATCGAGCAGCGTCGAGATGACCTGCGCGTAAACTCGGTGCCCGAAATCGTTCGGATGATTCACGCCGTTACCCGACTGATCCCAATCCTTCTTTAGTTCGAGGAAGCCTGTCCAGATCGAGGTCAGATCGGCGAGCGCGACTCCCGGTCCGCAGAGCTTAGCCAGCGCGTCGCGATACTCTGGGAACAACTCCTGTTTGAGTCTGGTCCAATCCCGATTGCCGCGCATGGACGCCACCAGAATGAACTCGACCTCGGGAAGCCGTTCGCGAATCTTGGCCATGACAGCCTCGGTGTTGGCTTGATATTCCTTGGCGGATCGACCGGCCGAATCGTTCATCCCAAAGGCCACGATCACCAAGTCGGGGCGAGGCTCAACAACCTTGTCGATCATCGTCAGCACCCAGCCCGTGTCAGTGCCGCTGACGGACGGATTCTTGAGCGAGACCTGGTTCCGAAAACGCGCCTCGAGGTGACGCCGCAGCAGTTCGGGATACGCGGGTTGGAACGGAGCGCCCTCAGCCCAGCCGGACGCATTGCAACCCGCCGAGATGCTGTCCCCTACAACCACGATCGACAGCGGTTGCCGACTGACCAATTTGCCCACCGATCGCGGCAACGCCAGCGGATCGAACTTCGGCACGGCGGACTTCCACAAATCCGGCGCGTGCCGATAGGTGATGCACGTCTGCATCTCGGCGTATTCGAGCCGCGCACCAAAGAAGATTTCACCGTTGCCGTCCCGATGAGTCAGCTCGTACTTCTGAGTCTTCGCTGGCCGACGCAATTCTTGAGTGGTCTTCGTCGGGATCCGCGATCCGGAGGGAACCACGATCTCGCGCGAGTCTGGCTTCCAGACAAAATCCTTGCCGTTTTCGTAGGTCACGTCGCCGACAGAATTCTTGACCGTGAGCACTTCGCGAATCGGGAACAACACCGACGCTCGCGCCTCGCCGGTCTTCTCATCTCTGATGAACAGCACGGACTCCCCTTCGACGACCTCTCCTAGCCAGAAAGGTCGCAGCCATTCGGCCGAGTATTGCCACGTCGGCTTCGCGGGGTCTTGCGAGAAAATTGCCGCCAGCAGTCCGAACGAAAAAATAAAAACACCGAGAGTTCGGATTGGATACATGGGTGCTCCGACGAGAAGTGAATATCGCGGTGAGTTTTAGCCGAACAATTCCGTCAGCGGCTGACCACCTTCCATGACCGGCACCGGCCGGCCGAGGGCATCGTAGACGCGCGTGTCGGGTGAGATGCCCAAAGCGTGAAAGATCGTTGCGCCGAGATTCAGCGGACTGACCGGCTTGTCCTGTGGATACGCGGCGTCTTTGTCCGAGCGGCCGTAGACCGCGCCGCCGCGAATGCCGGCACCGGCCAGCAGGGCGGGGAAGCAATAGCCCCAGTGATCGCGGCCCCAGTTCGCGTTGCCGCGCGGCGTACGGCCCATCTCGCCGAGGCACACGACCAGCGTCTCGTCGAGCAAGCCCCGCTGCTGCATGTCATCCAGCAGAGCCGACAGACTTTGATCGAGACCCGGCAACAAGTGCTTGCCGACGTCGTTGGAGTGCTGATGGCTGTCCCAACTGTAGCCGTCGGGGCAGTCCCACAAGACGGTGACGAACCGCGCACCCGCTTCGATCATGCGTCGGCCCATCAGCATCGACTGGCCGAACAAATGCCGACCGTAGCGATCTCGCAACGGCGGCGATTCACGGCAGATGTCGAACGCGGCGCGCATCTTTGCCGAGGTGACAAGGTCCATCGCCCGTCCGTGCAACCGGCCGAAGTCGCGCACATCGCGCGATTGATCGAGTTCCCGCCGCGCGGCGTCAAACTGCGTCAGCAGACTCTCACGCTGCGACAATCGGTCGAGCGTCATGTCGGCGTGCGATTCGACCCCCTCGACGCGGAAGGTCAATTCCTCGTCGGTGCAGTCACGGAAGTACGGATTATCCTTCGCGTCCCGTTTCGCGACGCGAGTCGCCAGCGGGTTGAACTGCTGGCCGAGCCAGCCGGCGTACTGCCCTGATCGGTCATAGCCCTGAATGTGGCCAAGCCGATTCGGTAGATACACGAAACTCGGAAAGTCGCGACGCTGATCGGCGGGCCGCTGCGCCTCCCTCCGCTGATCGAGATATTCGATGACCGACCCGAACGCCGGCCAGTCCTTCTCGGTCGCGTTCACGCGAGCGGGACCGCGCTCGGCGGGGGGCATTTCGTGGCCGGTCTGAATGATGTGGCAAGCGTTGTGATCGTTCTGCCCGTGAGTCATCGTCCGAATGACGGCGTACTTGTCCGACATCGCCGCCAGCTTCGGCAGATGGTCGCTGACCAGCAGTCCCGGCGAACGGGACGCGATCGGTTGATACGGACCCCGAATTTCCTTCGGAGCCTCCGGCTTCATGTCGAACGTTTCGAGTTGGCTTGGCCCACCGAACAGAAACACGAACATCACTGACTTCGCGCGCGGAGCGACGAGCGCTCCGGCCTCTTCCGCCGCCAGCAGCGCCGACAACCTTGTGCCGAGCAGTCCCGTCCCCGCCGCGCGAATCACATCGCGGCGAGTCAGGCCGTTACAAACTCGTTGGTTTGAACCTTGCATCGTCAACATTGAGGTGTCCTCGCGTTTGTCGCCGCGTTTGCCAGAACGCGGAGTTCGGCCCACGTTCGGGCGAACGTGGGTACGACCGGATCAGCCTAGAAAGGATGAGCTACTCCGTCAAAACCAGTTTGCGTTGCCGGTCGTATTCCTGCTGGATTTGATCGGCGGACAAGGCTCGTTGCTCCAATCGAATTTCGTCCATTTGACCGTGAAACCGCTGTGACTTTGTGGCGACGTACTGGCCGAACTCCAGAGGGTAGCCGGCAGCGGCTCCGATCGCTCCGTCGTTGCGGGAGCTTTCGGCAGAGAGCTTGCCATCGAGATAAATTCGTTTGTGCTTGGCCTGTGTGTCGAAGACCACGGCGACGAACGACCACGCTTTCGGAGGAAGCGGCTGCTTCGCGGCGAGCGTGTCCCAGGCTTTGTCTTCGGCCGTGCGAGTCTCGAATCGCGGGATCGCATCGGTGCCAAGATAGATGTTCCAGCCATGCTTCGAAACCAGATACCCGTTGCCGGTGATTGACTCCGGTCGGACCCACAATGAGATCGTCAGCGGGCCGGTCAGCCGCAGATCGGTGGCGTTGCCGGTCGAGGCGGACGACATCTTGCCGTCAAATGCCAGCACTCCCGATTTCTTATTCGGGAGCGTCAGAAGTTTTGATCCGGCCAGGTCCAGCGGATGTCGGCCCGCTCGGTCGCGAACAGTGCGTGTGTCTGACGGTTCGTCATCGAACGAGTAGTGCAACACGAGATCCTTGGACGCGGTGACCGGAACCGTTGATTTTGGAATGGGCTTATCGGCCACGGCCAGCTCAGTGGGAACGGGAGTCCGATAAATGTCGAAGCCGCCCTCTCGCATCGACACGAACGCGATCGACTTCCCGTCGGGGGACCACGCCGCGTGATCGTCGGTTGCCGCATGTCGAGAGAGGTTCCGCTCGTCCGAGCCGTCCGCACGCATCAGCCAGATGTCGTAGTTGCCGCTTCGGTTCGACGTGAAGCTCAACCAGCGTCCGTCTGGGGACCAGCGCGGGTGAGCATCGACACCCGGCACGCGAGTCAGTCGGGTCAGCTCCGTTCCGTCGGGCCGCACTTTGTAAATCTCGATGTTGCCGTCCCGGTCGGTCGCAAACGCGATCCACTCGCCGTCGGGAGACCAATCGGGCTGATGGCAGTACGAACCATCGACCTGCAAAATCTGAGCGAGGTTCTTGCCATCGGCATCAACAACGAACAGCCGCTCGGTTGTGCTGACCGCGACTAGCCGTTTGCCGTCGGGCGAGAAACAAGGCTCCTCGCCGATGCTCACCCCCTGGCTGGGAACAAGCTTTCGCAGGCCGGTTGTTTTGAATTCCGAATCGATGTCGCAGACGAGCGTGTCCTTCGACGAGTTGCCCGTGTCGTTCCCACCGCCGGAGATCACCAGCCGCTTCCCGTCAGGCGACCAGGCGGGATGTTCTTGAATCTGCACCTCCCGATCAAACTCGGTCAGCAAGCGGCGATCATCCGAGCCGTCTGCTTTGACGAGGTGCAGCCCGACCAGAATCTGATTGGCCGCTCGCCGATTGGCATAATGCCGCGAGTAGGCAATGTGCGACCCGTTCGGCGCATACCGCAGAAAGAACTTCGAAAAGTGCGTCTTCGTCAGCCGAATCACTGGCGGCTCATCGGCCCATCCGGTCGACGCGAGCACGCACAACAATATCGCCACGAAGATGCCTGCTTGTTGGTGTTTCATGATCCGCCTCGCTTTCGCCAGGAATTCTATCCACGGCGATCCCCACTTTCACGGGAATCCTGAATGTTGCCGTCAACGCTCAGCGGGGCGCGCAACGTTGTTCCGGCTATCATTGTCCGAGTTCGCTCGATTCCCGGCATGCTCCTCGTTGCATCAAGGTGTTCAATTTCATGGCGACGTTTAAGGAACTCACAGACTTCTTTCAGCGTGTCGGAGCCAATGACGTCAAGCACACGAACAAGGGATACCTCGCGCATGCGATTGGCGTTTACAACGACTTGAAGGAGTGGGGCTGGGACCAGGAACTCGCGAATGTGGGATTATTCCACTCCATCTACGGGACGCAGTTGTTTCAGGGATTCATGCTACCACTGGAACGCCGGGCCGAAGTGCGTGTCCTGATCGGAGAACGAGCCGAGTTCCTCTCCTGGCTGAACTGCGCGATTGATCGACCTTATTTCGATCAACAAGTTTTGCGTCCGAGCGGTCCGTATCAGATTCTTGATCGCTTCAGCGGCAAGCTCGTCGATGTCTCCGACAATGATTTTAACGCGCTCTGCTTTTTGCATCTTTGCGATTGGCTGGAACAAGTTGCCCGCGCGAAGTCCTGGGACTACCGCCGCACGGCCTACGCGAAGCTGGCGGACCGAGTTGGTGGAATCGGCAAGAAGCGTTATGCGGAAGTGTTTGCTGACGCTCCGGCTCAGACGTGGTTCCACGAGTACGAGTTCCCGCCGGCCGATCCAAGTTGAGAGTTGTGGAACGACACTGCGCGGGTCGTCATCCCAGTTCGGTGATGGGCGTGCCGAGCACCTCGGACTGTTTGGCGAAGAGTTCGAGCTTGTCGAGGCCCATCTTTTCGAGGACGGTCAGATGCAGATCGACCGGATGAATCGGGCGCGACGCGGGATAGCCGCCGTCGGCCGTGCTGGAGCCGATGACCGTGCCACCGGGAGTACCACCGCCCGCGACGACCAGTGAATAACCGAACGGCCAATGCTCGCGGCCGCCGATGCTGCTGATTTCCGGGCTGCGACCGAACTCACCCATCGCGATGACCAGCGTTGAAGCTAGCAATCCGCGCGCGTCGAGATCGTTCAGGAGCGCGGTGAAGGCACGGTCGAAGATCGGGCAGAAGCGGTCCTGCATCCGCTCGAAGAGGCGGTAGTGCAAATCCCAGCCGCCGTCGCCACCTTGTTGTTCGTCCTCCGCGTCGCCGCTCCAGTTGACTTGCACGAAAGGCACGCCCGACTCAATCAGCCGCCGCCCGAGGATGCAGTTCTGTCCAAAGACCGTGTGCCCGTATCGCTCGCGCAGCTCGACCGGCTCTTCGTCGATGTTGAGTGCTCGCTTCGCGTGCGTCGACGTCAACAAACCGAACGCTTTGCGTTGCAGGTCATCGAACCGCGACGCATCGGCCGCTTCAGCTCGTCGCTGAATCTCGTCGAAGCCGGCGAGCAGCGACTTGCGATCGGTCAGTCGCGAGCCGCCGACTCCCGCGATCGGCTCAATCGACGGCGGAATCTTGAATCCCTCTTCGTGCGTGAAGCTGTCGATGCGGAATGGATCGTGAGCCGCGCCCAACGCACCGGCCAGTTGCCCGCGCAAATCGGCTCCGCTGACTTTGCAGTTGGGGCCGATCACCGTGAACGCCGGCCACTCACCCGCGCGGCGGCGAGTCAGATACGACACGAGCGAACCCATGCTCGGCCGCACGCGACCGGGGAACGGAACCGCCCCCGATGCCTGCGAACCATTCGTGCTTCCCGTCAGCGCGACCGTGCCACCTTGATTGTGGTCCTTCATGTCGTGAGCCATGCTGCGAATGATCGTGAATCGCTTCGAGTTCGCCGCACACATCGGCAACAGCTCGCTGATCTGCATCCCCGTCGAGGCGGTCGCGATCGGCGAGTAACAACCCCGAATCTTCGCCGGAGCATTCGGCTTCGGATCCCACATCTCATGATGACTCGGACCGCCCCACATCCACAGCAGTAACACCGATTTCACCGACGAATTTGATTCCGCTCGCGCCGCTCCCGCCAGCCACTGCGGCAGTGACAGCCCCAAAGCCGAGCACGCTCCCATCTGCAACAGCTCGCGCCGCCGAATCTGCTGGCAGTCCTGAGTCCGCAGGCTTCCGAGGACAATCATCTCGAAATCTCACCAAAGGGACGGAAGTGACCAAAAAACGGAATTGGCAAAGCCACCGGATAACACAGTGCCAGAATCGGCCGCATCAATCAAGAGTCTTTGTAGCTGACACGCAAAATCGAACAAGCCGTCGGAGTTTTGACGGCGCTTTGCTCAATTCGAAACGACGCGAACCAGACTCAGAAATGATCCGGATTGACAACGTCCACGGTTTCGACGCAAGCGGTGACGTGGTGCTCTTTCAGGATGTCGTGCCGGAGGTAATCCAGCAGCGAGTCGGAAACAGGGCGAGTGACCACGACTTCGATGCGCACCAGTGATGAATTTGGTTCCCCGCCGGACGCGAGCAACCGGCGACCAGCTCCCAAGCAAGGGATCAGCGTGTAGCCGGAGGCCCCCAGCCGGACGAAGTCATTGACCAGCCGGTCTTGAAGCTCGGCATCAGCCACGACGGTAAGTCGGCGGAGCGCTTTCAACGCGCGCTTGCGCGTCGCGAACTCGTGCTCCGAAAGCTGACGGTGCATGTCCAGGCCGGAGATCGCCAAGCTCAAGCCTTCTTGTTCAAAGTCCCGCTGCAACTCGTGGAGCTTTTCCATCACACTGCTGTCAACCAGCTTCGTGTCCGAGAGGTCGACGATCAGGTTGTTCCGCTGAGCCAGGCCGATGTCTTCGAGCTGCCGCTTGAATCCAATCCAATTGCTGAAGATGGCCGAGCCGTAGGCTCGGACGCGATACGTCTGATCGCCCGCCTCTTCGACATCCAAGTACGGCTTGAACAGCGATCGGATCGGTACGCCGTTGATCAAATGCACGACGAACTTCACCGCGATGCCGATCCCGATCCCGATCAGCAAGTCGGTCGCGAGCACTCCGACCAGCGTGCAGACGAAAATCAGCAGTTGTTCTTTACCGACGTGATAGACGTGCAAGAACTCGCGCGGGTGAGCCAGTCGGAAGCCGGTGTAGACCAGCATCGCGGCTAAGGCAGCCAGCGGGATTTGATGGATCAGCCCCGGCACGAGTGCGACGAATGCCAGCAAGAATAGTCCGTGCCACAAATCAGCGAACCGCGTCCGCGCACCGTTGTCGATGTTCGCCTTGCTGCGGACGATCTCCGAGATCATCGGCAGGCCGCCGATGGACGAGGCGAGTGTGTTCGCGATCCCGACCGCCAGCACGTCGCGATTGAAGTCGGTTTTTCGCTTCCAGGGATCGAGCAAGTCGATCGCCTTCGCGCTGAGCAACGATTCCAGGCTGCCAATCAAGGCGAACAGAGCGATCCACTTCCAGGCCGCGAATTGCGTGAGTACTGAAAAATCGGGATGAGCCATCGCGGCAAACAGATTCTTGGGAACATTGACCAAGAAGTTTTCGCCGAGCGGATAGTTGTGATGGGCAAATGTGTAAACGTGCTCGTGTTCCAAGTCGAACCATCGGCCGAGCGGAATCGCCACCAGGATCACCACCAACTGGGGCGGGATACGGCGGATGCCCTTGTTCTTGATCAGCGGCCAGCCGAACAAGATCCCCAGACTGATCGCACCGATCAGTGCGATTTCCGGATTCATGTCCAGAATCGACTGCGGCACCCTTGCCAGCAGTTCCAGCGGCTCGCCCTTGATCCCCATTACCCCCAGCACGACGTGAATCTGCTTGGACATGATGATGACGCCGATCGCCGCCAACATGCCGTGGACGGTCGAACTCGGAAAGAACTCACCCAGAAAGCCCAGCCGAAATGCCCCGAAAGCGATCTGAATGATTCCCGCGGTGAAGCCGACCGCCAGTGCCATCTGATACGCGCGGGTCGCCGCTTCCGGGTCGTCACCCAGGGTCGCTTTAAAATCGGTGATGGCTCCCAGCACGATCACGATCAAGCCAGCGGCTGGACCTTTGATCGTCAGTTCCGAGTTGCTGATCAGCGATGTGACAATCGCTCCGACGATTGCCGTGAAGATACCAGCAATGGCGGGGAAGCCGCTCGCCAACGAGATGCCGAGGCACAGCGGCAACGCGATCAGGAAGACCAAGAAACCGGACAGCAAGTCCTGTTTCATAAACTGCGTGAACCCCTTCGCGTCGCCACGCGGGACGATGTTGTCGGCGGATGGGCTGTCAGATGACGGCGATGAATTGGACATGCTGCGTTTCCTTGTGACGAACCACGCCAAGGCGATTGGCGAGCCGGGCGGCCTCAGCCCCAGGACTCCTCCGGATTCGTCGGCTGGTTTGTCGGCTGTTCTGTCCGGGGACTGACGCCACCCGGCTCGCCTGAATTGAAATCGTGGTCGGGTTTCTCATCCGATACCTGGCGATGCTCCAGCAAGTCTTCGGCGGCGTGGTGGCGCGAGACGACTCCGAAGCTCGGATAAAAGCCGCCGAGCAGCACCAACGCCGCCAATGTGAAGACCGCGAACCGCTCACGCGGCAGAATCCCCAAATCGACCGACGAGGTGTGAACTCGGCCAGTGAAGAGTCTGAAATACGCTTGCACGATCGCGATGCTGTTGAGCGCGGCGGCCAGCACGACGGCGAATCCGAAAGTCGGGCTCTGTTCCACGGCACCGTCGACAAGCAATTCGGTTCCGACGAATCCGACGGTGCCAGGAAAGCCGACACTCGCCAGACCGGTCAGCACAAAGCACACGGCCAGTGTCGGCGTGTGGTCGTAGAGACCTTGAAACTCCATCAAGCCCAGCCGGCCGCGCCGCGCTTCGAGTGCTCGCAACGTCAAACCGAAACCTCCCAGCGACAAGCCGACCGACAGCCAGACGCACAGTGCGCCGGTCAAACTGATCGGCGTGACCAGTTCCAATCCCGCCAGCACCAATGCCGAGTGACTCAAGAACAAGAAGCAGAAGAACCGCCGCGCCTCTTTCTGGATCAACGCCATGCCGGATGTGTACACGGCGGTCAGCAGCGAGATCACTCCGATCCACCGCAGCACCCCATCGGGAGCGATCGGCAGCACCAGGCGAATCGCTGCGTAGGCTCCGGCAATCGGCACTGTGAACAGCAGCGCCGTGCCAAACGTCGCGTTCTCGAACAGGTCGGTCATCCAAATGTGAGCGGGAAACATGCCGCTTCGCAGACAGACCGCGGCCAGCAGCGGAACAATCGCCAGCAGCGAGTGCGTCCGCGTCCCTTCGCTCTCGACGAACGACCAACCCAGCACCATCAAGCCGATGAACAGTCCCATGTGCAGGGAGAAGACGCGAGTCGATTTGCCGCGCGATCGCAATTCAAAAAACGGCGGAATCGTCCCCAACGACAGCAGAGCAATCACCAGCCACGGCTCCTTGCAACTGAGCGTCGCCAGCGTGATCGCTTCGGAGAACAGCGTCCACGAAAACGAGAAGCGGCGAATCTTCGTTCGCAGAGTCGTCAGGTTCGTCAAGAAATACAGCAGCGCCGTCAACGGCAGCAGCGGAGCACTCAGTTGGTCGATCACCAGAACTTCGCGGCCGGACAAGCTCGACAGCAGATGCCAGGCGTCGTCCGCCTCGCGTGCGTGCAGCAGTCCGAAGTCCGACCACGTCCCCAAAGTGCCGATGAGCGCCAGCCCGGAAATCAGTACGCTCCACTGTCGAGCCTGCAGCGGATCGCGCCGCCGACCGACCACGACCGCTCCCAGCAGCGGGATCAGGATCGAAATCTCCAACCAGGGAAAATGCAGATCGGTCACTGCAAGTCCTCCAGCGGAGTTTGCGACGGGTCAGTCTGATCGGCGGGACGCGATGACCCGCCCGCGACTAACTCGGTCCAGCGGCGTTCGATCCCGTCGCACCACTCAAATAGAGCGACGAACGGACGGACGACGAAGTCGCTCAACAGCGAGTCGAAATATCCGCGCTCCAGCGACAGCCGGTAAAGCCAATCCCCCCAGCGAGCGGGCGAGCGCCGATCGAACGGCGTTTTCAGGTCTGGCAAACGGTCGCCGATCGCGTTTTCCAACATGTGATAGTCGCGGAGCAGCGAGGGTGCTCGCAGGAACTGCAACGTCCGCAGGCAGGCGTGGCCGAGAATGTGAATCAGCGCCAGATACCGTAATCCGCAGCCGATCTCCGCCGTGATGATCGCTACTTGAGTCAGCGAGGCGAAGGAGAGCACTCCTTTGATGTCGGTCTGCACGCGACCGGCCATCGTTGCGAAGGCCGCTGTCACCAAACCCAAGACGACGATCGCCACGCACAGCACCGGCGAGGCATCCAAGATCGGACTGACTCGCAACAGCAGGAACGCGCCGAGATGCACGGAGAGCGCCCCGTAGAAAACCGCACTCGACGGAGTTGGACCTTCCATCGCTCGCGGCAGCCAGCCGGAGAACGGAACCATCGCCGACTTTCCCATCGCCGCCAGCAACAGCAGCAATCCGACGAGCAGACATTGCGACTCGGTCAGCAGTGCTGCCCCCTCGGGCCAAGTTCCAACACTCACCAGCTTGTCGAAGTCACCCTCGCCAGTCAGATGATGCAGCACGATCGACGCTAACAGCAGCGCGGCATCCGAGAGGCGATAGACGCTCCAGACTCGCAGTCCGTTCTGCACCGGGGATCGCCGCTCGTGATAGAACGCCACCAGCAGCGCCGACGACAGGCCGACCAACTCCCAGCCCGTGAACAGCGTCTCGATCGTCCCCGCCAGCGAGGTCACGATCATGCCCAACACAAACAGCGAGTAGAACACGAAGAACCGATTGAAGCCCCGCTCGCGGTGCATGTACCGATTGCAGAAAGCCCCGATCGTCCCGCACAACAGAAACGTCAGGATCACGAACGGAACCGACAACCGATCAAATTCAAACTTGAATACGAAGTGGTAATGCGGAATCGACACCCAATGCCCCAGCGGGATCGGCACATGCCGCGTTCCCAGCGAGAGCATCATGGCCAGGATCGCGATCGACGCCAGCAACCCTGCGAAGATCGCCGATTGCACGCACGTCACGATGGCCCGTTCGTTAAGCGGCTTGCCGCGCAACGACGACAATCCCAACACGCCGAACAACGCGGCTGGGGCACCGACGACCGTCAGGCCCAGCACCCGCAAAATGAGTTCGTGGTCGAACATGAGTCGGTCTTTCAAGGGAGGTCAAACCACGTCGGGAAATGTCCGCTGCGATGAAGCTCGGTTAAGACGTGCATCCAGGCAAAGGCGACGAAGAACCAGATCGCATCGAACACTCCGCGACGAAAGGCGGTGCTTCCGATCTGGTGTTCGGCGCTTTCGTGAAAGCGAGCGATTGCGGGAACGAGCAGCGGAGTGACTTGGCGATACGCCCGATACACGTCGCCATGTCGTTCGGTGAGCCGGCGAGCCTCTGATGCGACGACACTTGGGTAGTACGCCAGAAAGCCAAGCAGCACGATCAACGGGAACGTGATTGTGCAGGATCCCAGGCCCACCCCTACGGCTGCGACCGCGCTGAAAAAGTACAACGGGTTTTGACAGAGCGAGTACGGGCCGTCGGTGATCAGGCCCTCGGTCTTCCGACCGGCAATACTGCCCAGGCACCACACCCGACCGATGACCCCAACGCCCATCAACAGGCAACCGGATGAGAACAAGGTGTGACCTACCAAGCTCGTCTCGCCCCAATGCGTCCCCACGACTGTGGCGGCTGCCAGCCAGAATGTGGTCAGGATGGCCGTCAATCGTTTCCTCAAGCGTTCAACATTCAGACTCATGACCCCGTCTCCTTTTTGTTCGAACCAGGACGTTGGCACTTTGAAACGCTCTCAACTCACAATCTCCGCGAACTCCAGGTGATCCCGTTGACCGCGATACCAGTCAGCCGAGGAGGCCGCTTGTCGCAATTCGTTCGCCTCGGCCCGATACGGCTCGAAGTGATCGCCGCACAGAACGTGAATCTCGGCCGAGTTCGGGCAAAGCGTTGCGACCTGCACCCAGCCATGCACGCACATCCGCTTGATCGCCGGATTCCGATCAAAGATCTTCAACACCGCTGCCGGGGTTGATTCAAGCACGAACAACAGCCGCACCGGTTCGTGAATCTCGACCATCTGCCACGGCAGCCCGGTGCGCAGATCGCTCGCCGCACCGTCCATTACTCCCAGCAGCGACGTGATGTTGTGCGGCAGTTTCGTCCCGCAGCCCCAACCGGGCGAATCGATGTACGAGAAGTAGTACTCCAGATTGATGCCCCCGCAGACCGGCACGACTGCTTGCAGAATCCGAGTCAGGATCGCGCTCTCGGCGTCATCTTGCAGCGGATCGTAGGAGACAAGAAACGCTCGGCGGTCGAAGTACAACCCGCGCGTCCGCTCGCGTCGGCCGACGATGCAGATTGCGTTCGTCGCGTGCCCCCACTCCGGCCGCACTTGCGCCAAGTCTTCCGCACGTGCCTCGACATGCCGCCGTGCCGCCGCGAAGGACAGGTTCAAGGGAGCCGACAGAAACCGGCGGCAACGTTCGTGAGCGTTCTGCGCGCAGGCCTGCTCCAGGACGTTTTGGAAGGTCGTGAATTCCGCGTCGTGGCTCGGCGGCAGCCGGTCGAGATCGAAGAACGTCAGCGCTTCGTTGCACGTGTTGTGATAAGCGCCGACGAATACGGTGTCGTTTGGAATCTGCAGCCCGCGCGAGTTTATGTGGTTGCGCACACGCGGGTCGTTTAACATCTCGGCCACTGCGCGTGCGTTGGGTCCGCCCCGCGCGCCTCCGCAAGCACCGCAGTCGTGGGCGGACTCGTGCGGATTATTCGCACTGTTCGAGCCGTGTCCGATGATCGCGACCAGCCGAGCAAATCCGCTCGTCAGTCCGATGTCGCGCAGCAACCGCTCTGCGACGTTCGTCATTTCCTCAACCGTGAAGCCGATGTGATTTTCCTCGCAACTCGGCGGCGACGACGTTCGCTCCAACTGCAACCGAGTTCCCGACGGCGGCTGCACGAACCCGGTCGCCTTGCCTCGGATCATCGCCGTCAATCGTGGAAACAACACGCGAGCCACTAGCGGGATCGAAGCCAACACACCCAACCCTGCCGTGATGAGTGCTCCGCCGAGAAACCCTCGGCTGCCCACATGCGCCCGATGCGACGCGCGGCCGATCATCTCGCGCGTCTTAGCTCGACGTTGATGCACGCCGGCCGCCGTGAACGCGACATCCTCAACCACCCAATGCTGCGGACGAATGACGATCGGGCAGAGCGGAACGAAGTGCGCATCCGCCGCTCCTCGGTAATACATTGCCACGCTGAAGAAGCCCGCCGCGCCGAACGTTTCCGTGTCCGGAGCGATCTCTTCCAGATGTCGCCGCATCGACTCTTCCCGTTCGTCGATGCAGAAGATTGCCTGAAACTTCGGCGACTCCACGCGAGCCGACCGCTTCCGGCCATGAATGGCCAATGCATCGAGCGTCTGCACGCGAAACTTCCGCTCGTAGGCCCGATGAAACACGCGCCGCCGTTCGATGCTGGAAAACGCTTCGATCTCCCGCATCAACAGCGACCAAACCTCGCGCGGCATCTGCAACAAACCAGGAGCACTCCAGCCGCGCCCTTGCGCTAACTGAAACAACAAGAATGCTCGCTGATCAACGCTGACCGCCGGCGGCTGCACGATCCGTCGGCGAGCCACCTCCGGAATTTCTCCCAGCGAGCCCGACAATCGCAGTGCCGTCTGCGCAACATGCTTCAGGGCCAACCGCTCCAGAATCAATCGCACCGCGAGAAATTCAATGACGCTCCCCGGCTGAGCCGGAAATCGAACGCGATCCGCTCGCAGCTCCATCTGCTGAATCATTCCCGCCCAACCGCGAAGCGACAGCAACGTCTCGGACAGAAACTCGTTCCAATCGGCTTCCTCGACACCCAACATATCCAACGATTCGAGAATCGACTCCAACGGCCCGATCGAAGCAGCCTCCAACCGATCTAACTCCGCCGCCAATCCGCTCAACCACCGATCCGGCGGCCCCGCCGACTGCCGATACAACGCGATGAACGCTCGAAAGAATCCCTCCGCGCGGTGCGGCAACGTCCAGGGAGCCATCCCCTGATCGAGAAACGCCGCGCTGAACCGAATCAGCAATTCGTTGACCAACCGATCGCTGTCTTCGCCCGTCGCCTCCAACAACCAATCCCGAGGTCGCACGAATTCGGGAGACTTCGCCGGGACCGCTGCGAGGCAGTGCACCCCCTCGCGGCAAGTTCGCCACAGAGTCTGCAACGCCAACGACTCCCAGGTCGCCTCGCTCCACGATTCCATCGACGCCGCGCCGTGCCGAGCCAACAGGTCGGTGAGCATTTCTCGATGTGCGTGGTCGCGCCCCTTACGCAAGTTGTCCAAAACCCACAACCGAGTTTCCCGAACCAGCCGCTCGCGCGACTCCGTCGGAAGCTTCTTGGGGAATCGCGTCAGTGCATCCGTTTCAGCGATGAACCAGCGCAGCTCCTCGGACGGCCCTGATCGCAACGGATGTTGCAACATCGCCAGCCGCAGGTGATACCTCGTCCCCAACGGCCCGATCAGCGCGTCGGCCCGCTCTCCCAAGTCGTCAACGAGTATCTCGGCCAAGTCTTCCAGACGAATTCGCCCACGAGCCAATTCCTGCCGATACCGGTCCTCGGTCAGATACGGCTGACAGCCGAATGTCCGCGCCCCCGCCTGCACCCCTTCGTCAAACGTCAATTCCTCGAACGCGTGCAAGGTGTTGTGATGAATGAAGACCGTGATCGGACCTTGTGCCGGCAACAGCTGCGATGCCTGCGCAATCACCTGTTCCAGGCGACTCGATGCGGCGGCGGAACCAGGTTGGCGCGCGCAGACGTCCAAGGCAGAAACCATCCGAACAAAGTGCAAAGCGACAAGAGTCCGCCATCGCACTGAGCGCTCGATGGCTGAACTAACGACGTGAGCAGACTGCGTCCGTGGCCGGAGGTCCGCGCCAGAAATGCGCCTTGCGCTGGCAAGCTCTGAGGTCCTCGCACTCCTCGGCAATATGAGCGGCGTAGTTAATCTCCAAGGCCGCCTGGCACCCCTCCGCAGGAGCGAACAACAGGAACTCACTCGATTCGTCCGCCTCGGCCTCTTCCGCCAATTCGATCAACACCAACGGCGAAGCGATGTCCGACGTCGTCAGGGCGGCTGCTTCCTCGGCCAGGTTGAGCAGCGATGAACTCGCCACCAACAGCAGCAAGACCAGAGACAGCGATCGAGGTTGCCAGGAGATCATGGAGTGGGATTTAGCAGCGATCCCCCATTTTGGCAATGTCCTTGCTGGTCGCTGGGTCTCGTTGGAGCCACGATTGACCGCACCGAAAACCGTGCCACACTGCCGATCACCCGGAATGAACTTGGAGACTTTGATGACTCTGAACTCCTCACGACGAACATTCCTTGCCGGCACGGCCGCGTGTGCCGCTGGCGTCTTCACGCCCTACACTTGGACGGCCAACGCGGACGAAAAGGTGGTTCCCAAATCACCGAACGACCGCTGGCGGATTGGCGTGATCGGGCTGCGGTATCAAGGCTCGGTCATCACGCGCGAAGCGTTGCCCTACGGCGATGTCGTCGCGATCTGCGATGTCGATCGTCACGTCCGCGAACAAGCGCGAGCCAGCTTCGGCAGCACCGCGACGCTGTTTGAAAACTACACCGATCTGCTGACTCGCAAAGACATCGACGTTGTCCTGATCGGCACTCCCGATCACTGGCACACGAAGATGCTGATCGACGCCTGCCGTGCCAAGAAGGACGTCTATTGCGAGAAGCCGCTGACGCTGACCGTCGCCGAAGGGCAGCGCGTTTGCGATGTCGTCAAAGAAACCGGCCGAGTCGTGCAAGTCGGCACCTGGCAGCGCAGCGATGCGCGGTTCCGACTTGCGGTCGAGATGGTGCAAGCCGGTCGCATCGGCAAACTTCGGCGGATGACCGTCGTCATGGGCAAGAACAAAACCGGCGGCCCGTTCACGCCGACTCCGATGCCGAGTCATTTCAATTGGAACCTCTGGCAGGGACAGACCCCCGACGTGCCGTACCTCGCCGAGCGCAGCCACTACACGTTCCGCTGGTGGTACGAGTACTCCGGCGGTGAGATGACCGACACGGGAGCCCATCATCTCGACATCGCGCAGTGGGGCGCGGGCTTGCAGCACTCCGGCCCCGTCGAGATCGAAGGAACCGCCAGGTACCCAACGGTCGAGAACGGCTACAACGTTGCGCTCGATTACCACGCGCGCTACCGCTACGCGAACGGCGTCGAGTTGGAAGTCCTCGACGCACCGCGCGGCGATTACAACCGCGATGGCATCATGTTTGAAGGAGACTCCGGCCGCCTCTTCGTGAACCGAGGCACAATCGTCGGCCGCCCCGTCGAGGACTTGAAGGCTCAACCCTTCGGCCGCGCTGACTTCCGTATCTACGCGAACGATAACCTCGACCGCCCCGAGCGAATGGGAAAAATCGACGCGATCAAAAACCACATGGGCAATTTCTACGACTGCACGCTCAGCCGCAAGACGCCGATCTCCGACGTCGTCAGCCAGCACCGTTCAGTTAGTCTCTGCCATCTCGGCAACATCGCCATGCGCGTCGGCTCCAAGCTGATTTGGAATCCGGAGACCGAGCAATTCACCGACTCACCCGCCGCTACCAAGCTTTTGAGCCGCGACCAGCGCAAAGGCTTCGAGATCATGTAGCCCGACCCCTTGTGGGTCGGATGATTCCCAATTCAAGCGAATCCGCCAGGCCACAAGGGCCTGGGCTACAAGCTTCATCTCCCACTGTCGGCTCGTCTCCGCGTCCGGAATGTGAATCGCGACGAACGCACATAGGCGAAACCCTTTGGTCTTCATCGTGGCCGGTGGGACTCTGTCGGGAGCGTGGCCGCGAGGCGACACCGATTCGGAGGATGGCCGCGCTACTCCCGGACGATCGTGGCGATGGCGGGCAGCATGGTCTTCTTGTCGGTCGAGAGGAAATAGGGGAGCGGCTGTCCGAACGCGAAGCGCTGGAATTGTTCGAACATGCTCGCGCGGACATTCTCCGGAGTCAGTTGGCTGCGGGCACTGACGGTCGTCGGGAAGTATTCAAACGAGTGTTTCCACAGCGACACAGTCTTGTCGCTGGTCCATTCGAGATTGACGAGGGCCTTCGTTCCTTCGACAGGCTGTCCCCCACCTGCTCCGACCCCCGGACCGAAGCCCTGGTTGAACTGGCCCCCCACAGCCTCCGTGTATGTCACCGTCAACATCAGCGGTTGACCGTCGGTGAGTTCAAAGCCGGCACTTTCGAGCATGTTGCGGTACATGGTCTCCAACGCCTTCTTCGTCTCGTCGGGTGTTCCGAATCGGAGCTTGTCGACCTGCACCGCAAGGCTCACCTTCTGCCCCGGTTTGAGGATCGCTTCAACGCTGTTGTTGCCCAACAACGACTGAGCCAACTCCGACGAGCTCTCTGGGAGCGGCAACAACGTGATCTTGGAGACACCACTTTTTCCGCCGACCGTTAGAAAACCACCGGGGACGGGAACGCGACGCCGCGAATTGTCGAGGTTGTATTCATTCGGAGCGGTGTAGCAGAGCCACAACTGTCGGCCACTGACGGCATCGAGGACCATCGTTCCACCAAGCAACAATGCGCTCGCGTCGGGCAGCCACTCCATGGGTGGGCCTTGATAGAGGATCCCCGGAACGAAGTCCGAGTAATAAACCGGATATCGATGCTCTTGCGACTCTTTGCCGTTCGCAGCGTCCATCAACACCAAGCGAGTGGAAGGGTATACGCTCAATCCGATCGCCAGCTTGTCTCCTTTTGGCGAAAACGCAATCGCTTCGATCGAATCGTTGGGATTGCGACCGACGGTCTGACGAGCCGCGAGCTGGCATGTCTTGAGGTCGTAAACAACCAAGTCCCCTCGCGCGCCTCGACAGGAACTCGCCAGATACTTTCGACCGGGACTGAACGCGGCTTGGGCGAACTCGAAGAGCGCATCGTCGTCGGATTGAGCAACCTGCTCGCCGGACTTGAGGTCGAAAATTCGGAAGCGGTGCGTGAGCTGTTTCTTGTCGGCCGTCAGGTTTCCAGAGGTGTAGGCCACGACTCGGTCACCCGGCAGGAAGTCGGCAAACTCCAGTTTCATACCGGCGACGTCCGCAGTGATCTGCCGCACAAGTTGACCAGATTCGATCGACCAGACATCAATTTTGGTCGGGTTCTCTTTGTCGACCGCGCGACCCAGGAACATTTTTCCGTCGGGACTCAACCGCCGTTCGGCCATCGGCCCGGTTTTGGTTTTCATGCTGCCGAGTTTCTCGCCGGTGATCAAATCCCAAACCTGACACGACCGTACTTCGGAACCCGCTTCGAGATCAGCAAAGAGCGGACTGGGTGTTGTCGGAAAAAGAGCGTCATCTGGACCGCCGTAGACATCGATCTTTCCCTTCCAGTTCGCCGGCCACTCGATCAGTTGTGGCGGTGGATCGACGGTCACGCTCCAAGCGACAGCCACCGGAGCCTTCAGCGCAGCCGATGCCGTCGCCGGAGGCACAGCCGTCGTGGGTTC
>Ga0194128_10003595_pt1 | contig 23626 bp, 19 predicted proteins | sample TA2KigCa65mmetaG_FD_148650 | JGI IMG/M metagenome (GOLD analysis project Ga0194128, IMG submission 148650) | Freshwater microbial communities from Lake Tanganyika, Tanzania - TA2015037 Kigoma Deep Cast 65m | ecosystem: Environmental > Aquatic > Freshwater > Lake | place: Tanzania: Lake... | reverse complement strand
ATCATCCCTCAACTGGCTTCCGGCTTCGCCACTTCATGATTTCCTGCCAAGAAATGTCAAAATCTTATTGGATAGATACTAACGACAGTCGTCGCGGCGCTCGAAATCCGCGAGTTCGACTGCCTGCTGATGGACCTCAACTACACCCGCGACACAACCTCCGGCCAGGAGGGCCTCGATCTCCTCGCGCAACTGCAAAGCGTCGACGCCGCGCTGCCCGTCGTTGTCATGACCGCCTGGGGATCGGTCGAACTCGCCGTCGAAGCCATGCGCCGCGGCGCGCGCGACTTCGTCACCAAGCCGTTCGAAAACGCGCGCCTGCTTGCGATTCTCCGCACGCAGATCGAACTTAGCGAAGCGCTGCGCAAGTCCGCGCGGCTGGAGGCCGAAAACCGTCTGCTGCACGGCGAAGGACGGCCGGCGATGATCGCCGAATGCGAAGCCATGCAGCCGGTGCTCGAGATGATCACCCGCGTCGGTCCTTCGGACGCGAATGTATCGATCACCGGCGAGCCGGGCACGGGCAAGGAGGTCGTCGCGCGCACGCTGCATTCCCTCTCGCTGCGCCGTGACAAGCCGATGGTCACCGTCAACGCCGGCGGCCTGGCCGAAGGAGTGTTCGAAAGCGAACTCTTCGGCCACGTGAAGGGCGCATTCACCGATGCCAAAATGGACCGCGTTGGCCGCTTCGAACTCGCCGACGGCGGTACGCTGTTCCTCGACGAAATCGCCAACGTGCCCATGAACCTGCAATCGAAGCTCCTGCGCGTGCTCGAAATCGGCGAGATGGAGCGAGTCGGCTCCTCGAAGACCAAGCGCGTCGACACGCGCGTAATCAGCGCGACCAACGCCAACCTCGACACCGAAGTCCGCGAGAATCGTTTCCGCCAGGACCCGCTGTTCCGCCTGAATACCATCGAAATCCACCTGCCGCCACTACGGGAACGGAAAGAAGACATCCCGCGCCTGGCGTCCTATTTCTTGGCGAGCCACGCGCGCCGTTACCGCAAGAACCTGCACGGCTTCGATGCCTCGGCGATGCGCTTGCTGCTCGACAATCCCTGGCAAGGAAATGTCCGCGAATTGAATCATGTCGTCGAACGCGCCGTGCCGCTCGCGCAAGGTTATCAAATCAGGTCCGTCGATCTCGCGCTGCGTTCGTCGCGCGAATCGTCGGGACGCCTCGAAGACATGAGCCTCGAAGAGGTCGAAGTATTTCTGATCAAAAAGGCGCTGGCCAAGAACGACGGCAACGTCAGTCATGCGGCGCGGGCGCTTGGACTGAGCCGTAGCGCGCTCTACCGCCGCCTGGAGCGGTACGGTTTGTAGCGATGACCCACGAGCGCCGCGTTCAACTTTTGGCGTTGGCGGCGGGCGCGCCGGCGGTGTTCTACACAGCGTGGCAACTCGCCACTGGGGACTACTCGGCCAAGGTTATCTGGACTGTCGGACTCGTCGTCGGAGGCGCGTGGCTCGGCGTCGCCGCAGCGGTTCGCGAAAAAGTGGCCTCACCGCTACGCACGATATCGAACCTTCTCGAAGCGATGCGGGAAGGCGATTACTCCATTCGCGCACGCGGCGCGGCGGGCGAAGACGCGCTCGGCGATGTGATGCAGCAAGTCAACGCGATGAGCGCGACGTTGCGCGCCCAGCGGCTCGGCGCTCTCGAAGCGACAACGCTGCTGCGCAAAGTCATGGAGGAAATCGATGTCGCCATCTTCGCCTTCGACGAATCGCAAAAACTAAAGCTGCTCAACCGCGCCGCGGAGCGGCTTATCTTGCAGGCCTCCGAGCGCGTCATCGACCTCCCGGCGTCGCAACTCAACCTCGACGAGTTTCTCGGCGGCGAGACGTCGCAGACCGTCCAACGCGCTTTTCCGGGCGCAACCGGCCGCTGGGGCATTTCGCGATCGGCGTTCCGCGAAGGCGGACTTCCACACCAACTGCTCGTCATTACCGATCTCACCCGGCCGCTGCGCGAAGAGGAGTTGCAAGCGTGGCAGCGCCTGGTCCGCGTGCTTGGCCACGAGCTCAACAATTCGCTCACGCCGATCAAATCGATCGCCGGCAGCCTTGAATCGCTCCTGCGCAAGGACCCTTTTCCTGAAGATTGGCGCGACGACATGGACCGCGGCTTAAACGTCATTGGCTCGCGCGCCGAATCGCTCGCGCGTTTCATCGGGGCCTATGCCACGCTCGCCCGCTTACCCCGTCCAACCCTAGCGCCCGTTCGCATTTCGGAGTCCATCCGCCGCGCGGCTCGCATGGAAACTCGGGTCCAAGTCATCGTCGACGACGGCCCCGAGATCACCGTTCAAGCTGACGCCGATCAACTCGATCAGGCGCTCATCAATCTCGTCCGCAACGCCGCCGACGCCGCAGCACCGGTCAACGGCGGGGTCCGCGCGGCATGGCGTGTCGAGCGCTGGCTTCTGGTTGTTGAGATAGTCGACGACGGTCCGGGCCTCGCCGCTACCGCTAACCTCTTTGTACCCTTCTTCACCACGAAGCCGGGCGGCTCCGGCATCGGGCTCGTCCTCTCCCGCCAAATCGCCGAAGCGCACGGCGGCGACCTGACGCTTCAGAATCGCGTAGACACTAGGGGTTGCATTGCGCGCTTCCGTCTGCCGTACAATGCTTAGCTGATAGTAGTTGTTCGAGAGGAACCGTGGTTAAGTCGCGTTTAGGAGGAAAGTATGCATCTCCGAAAGACCTGCATCGGAATCCTGTTGTTCTCCGGCTCGTTGTTCAGCCAGTCTAAAACGACCGCGTCTCTTAGCGGCGTCATCGAGGATGGTTCATCCGCGCGTGTCGCGGGCGCTAAGATAGCGCTCACGAACTCCGAAACCAACGCCCGTTTTGAGACCGTGTCCAACGGCGAAGGCTTATACCTCTTGCCCCTCATCACCCCGGGCGCGTACCGAGTTGAGGCCTCGAAAGAAAACTTCGCGACATGGGTGCGCCGGGGCCTCCAACTTACCGTCGGCCAGGAAGCCACACTCGATATCAAGTTGGAAGTTGGGGCGTCGCAGTCCAGTGTCGTGGTCATCGCCGATGTCCCGCTCATCGAAGGCCAGCGGACGCAACAGACAAACGCCATTTCCCGCGAAGAGGTGCACAACCTCCCGATCAATCGCCGCGACTATCTGACCTTCTCTCTCCTCGCGCCCGGCGTCGCCGATTCGAAGGCCCTCGCCGATTCCAACAGTTTCCGCGTGAAACAGACGCCCGACTCCGGCCTCTCCTTCTACGGTTCCAACGGCCGCGGCAACAGCATCAACGTCGACGGCGGCGAGGCCAACGATCCCGGCGGCGGCGTGCGCCCGACCGTCAGCCAGGAAGCCGTGCAGGAGTTCCAGGTCAATCGATCAAATTATTCCGCCGAACACGGCTCGGCGCGCGGTGGCATGGTCAACATCGTTACGCGCTCGGGAACGAATCAACTGCACGGTTCCGCCTTTGCCTTTTTCCGGCAGCAGTCGATGGACGCCGGCGATCCCTTCGCGGTGAACCTCGAGGGAACATCGCTCAAACGCGTTAAGCCCAACTCCAACCGTCAACAGTTCGGCGCCATCCTCGGCGGCGCGATCGCGCAGGACAAGACGTTCTACTTTCTTTCCTACGAACAACTGCGGCGCCGCGAAGCCCGGACGGTTCCCGTACTCACCGATCTCTCGATCTTCGGCCCGACGGCCGATCAGGAAGCCATTCTCTCCCGCCTGCCCGCCGCGGCCGCCGGCCAACTGCGGGCCGCTCTTTCCACGCCCGCGCCGGTCCAGGAGATGTTCCGGCGCAATAGCGGCATCTTTCCGTTCGCCACCGACGACAAGAAGGGACTGCTCCGTTTAGACCACCGCTTCAACGACTCCAACATGTTGACCTTCCGCTACAACGGCACCGGTATCGGCGAAACCAACGACGGTGTCGGCGCGCTAGTCGGGGCATCGCGCGGCTTCCTTCAGGACTTCCGCGATCACACCGCGCTGCTCGGCTGGACCCACATGCACTCCGCCCGGACCGTCAACGAATTTCGCGCGCAGTTTAACCACTACGTCTTCACGACGGCCTCCACCGATCCCCACGGCCCAGCCCTCGAAATCGCGGGCTTCGGCAACTTCAATCGCGATCGCTTTCTGCCCGCCGCCACCCTCTCCCGGCGCAATGAGATCAGCGACAATCTCAGTCTCTTCCGAGGCAATCACGCCTGGAAATTCGGCGGCAACGTGCTGATCCGCAACGTCACGCAGGACTCGCAAACTTTCTTCAGCGGCCGCTTTACGTTCGGATCGCTGCCAGCCGGACTCGTAAACGCCGCGCTCGCAACGACGTCGATCAACGCGCTGCAAGCCTTCAACCTCGGCCTCGCACAGAGTTACCAACAAGGCTTCGGCGATCCCATCGTCCGCGGCACATATCCGCTCACCGCGGTGTACGCGCAAGACACGTGGAACCCGCGCCGCAACCTGACCATCAACTACGGCGTGCGCTACGAGCGCGACAACCGCCGTGCGCCGCTGCCCACCGACACCAACAACTTCGCGCCGCGGTTCGGCTTCTCGTGGGATCCGTTCAGCGACCGCAAGACGACGGTGCGCGGCGGCTACGGTCTCTTTTACGCGCCGATCGATTTTCAAATCGATTACGTAGTACAAGCCCTCAACGAAATCGGCGGCCGCCGTCAAATCGCACAAGTCCTCAGCGTTTTGAACCCAGCCGCGCCGACGGCGCCGAGCGGCCCCATTAACATCTTCTCCACACTGCGCGCCCAAGGCGTCATTGGCATTCCGACGCCGCAACGGCCGATCCGCGCCGAGGACCTTCGCCAGTTCGGCATCAACATCAGCCAGACCGGACCTCGTCCGCCGCTTACCGTTCTGTTCCGTCCCGCGCCGGACTACGTCAACGGCTATGCGCAACAGATCAGCTTCGGCATTGAGCGCGAGATCGCGCGAAACCTCGCCTTCTCCATCAACTATGTCGGCGTACGCGGTTTTCATCTGACGACGTCGCGGGACATCAATCTCCTCCCGGCGCCCGTCAATCCCGCGCGTGGCATCCGCGACTGGGGCGCGCACGCGGCCAATCCCACCGGTGTCGGTTTCTTCGTAAACCCGCTCGTCTTTCAAGAGAATCAATACGAGTCGACCGCGTCGTCGAGCTACAACGGTCTACTGCTGGAAGCCACTTACAAGCCTTCCCGCCAAACCACGCTGCACTTCAACTACACCTTCGCGAAGGCGCTCGACGAGACCACCGACTTCAACTCCGACTTCCAGCCCAACGACCAAACCAACCGCCGTGCCGAAAGGGCTCTGTCGAGTTTCGACCAACGCCACAAGGTGATCGCCTACGCGATGCTGCAACCGAAGTGGGGCCTCGTGCTAACGCCGATCTTCCGCTACTCTACCGCCCGGCCGTTCAATCTGCTCGCCGGTACCGAGTTGAACAACGACCGGCACAACACCACCGACCGGCCGTTCTTCGCCGGGCGCAACACCGGAATCGGCCCCGGTTTCACCGCCTTCGACACGCGCATCTCCAAGCGCCTCGCAATCACCGAACGTGCCACCGCCGAATTGATGTTCGAGGCCTTCAACCTCTTCAACAAACTCAACTACACCTCCGTTAACAACGTCGTCGGCAACATCCAAGGGCCCTTCAATCTGAAAGGCCGCCACGACCGCGGCCCCAGCCAGCCGCTCGGCTTCACCGCGGCGGCGGATCCGCGACGCATCCAGCTGGGTGTGCGATTCTCGTTTTGATGAAACTCTGGTTGCCGCTCTGCGCGGCCGCGTTGTTTGCCGACGATCTTTGGCTGCGCAACGGCCGCGTGTGGACGGGTGATGCATCGCGCCCTTGGGCCGAATCGGTGCTCGTGCGCGGCAACAAAATCGAGGCTGTCGGTACGAACGCGGACGTCGCCAAACAAGCCAAGGGCGCGCGCGTTATCGAACTCAATGGCCGGCTCACGATCCCCGGCTTCAACGACGCCCACATGCATTTTCTCGGCGGCTCGCTCGGCCTTTCGCAAATCGACCTCAATGGAATTTGCACACTCGAAACGATGCAGAAAGCGGTGGCCGATTTCGCCGCGAAGCACCCCGGGACGGGCTGGCTGCACGGCCGCGGTTGGGAGTACGTCTGCCTGCCGCAAGGCCGCCTGCCGCGCAAGGAAGATCTCGACGCCGTTGTGAAGGATCGCCCCGTCTTTCTCTCCGCCTACGACGGCCACACGGCTTGGGTCAACTCGAAAGCGCTCGCTCTCGCTGGCATCACGAAGTCGACCGTGTTCAACGGCTTCGGCGAAATTGTTAAGGATGCGAACGGCGAACCGGCCGGCGCGTTGAAGGAAGGCGCGATGGGGTTGGTACGCCGTCTCGTGCCCGTCGCCACACGCGCCGACAAACTCGCCGCGATGGAGCAGGGCCTGCGTCTGATGGCCTCGCTTGGTATCACGTCGCTACAAAATGCCAACGGCAACATGGACGAGCTTGATCTCTACAACGAGCTCATCAAGTCCAATAAACTCTCCGTGCGCGCGTCGCTGGCGATGTCGATCGGGCCCATGGAATCCGAAGCGTCTTTGAATGATTTCGCCACGCTGCATACGAAATACCCCGGCCCGCATCTTCGAGTCGCTTCGGTAAAAATGGCTCTTGACGGTGTCATCGAATCCTACACCGCCGCCATGCTCGAACCGTATAGCAACAAGAAAGACACCAGCGGCAAGTCCGCCTGGACGCAAGAGCAATTCAACAAGACCGCGGCCATCGTCGACCAACTCGGCCTGCAAATCTACACCCACGCCATCGGCGATCGCGGTGTCCGCATGGCGCTCGACGGTTACGAAGCCGTGCGGCGCGCCAACGGCCCACGCGATGCCCGCCATCGCATTGAGCACATCGAGACGATTCATCCGCAAGATCTCTCTCGCTTCGCCGCGCTCAGCGTACTGCCGTCGATGGAGCCGATCCATGCCGACCCCGCCACCATCGAAGTGTGGAGCGCCGCCATCGGCCCCGAACGCACACGGCTCGGCTTCGCCTGGCGCAGTCTCGAAAAGGCCGGCGGCCGCCTCGTCTTCTCCTCCGACTGGCCCGCGTCGATTTCGGTCGATCCCATCCGCGGCCTGCACAACGCCGTCAACCGCCGCACCACGACAGGCCTGCCGCCAAGCGGCTGGATCCCCGAAGAACGCGTCTCGGTCGAAACCGCCTTGCGTGCTTACACCGCCAACGCCGCCTATGCGTCGCACGAAGAAAACATCAAAGGAACTCTCCAACCCGGCAAGCTCGCCGACATCGTCGTGCTTTCGCATGACCTCTTCAAGATCGACGCCATGGACATTCACAAAACGAAGGCCGACATGACCATTTTCGACGGCCGCGTCGTTTACACGCGCAACCCCTAAAAAACAAATTCGCTGTAATTTGTTGTGCTGCCGACTTTTGCGCAACCCAGTTCGTCTTAAGATGAGAACTTGGAGTTCTTGTTGCCGATCATTCTCCTCCCTGCAACCGCCGCCGCCCCCGCCGCGGCTTCGTCGTCCGTTCTGTCTCACGTACTCGACCCATCGAAGCCCATCGCCATGCTGGTCATGCTGTTCCTGGTCGCCGCATCGCTGTTCTCCTGGGCCATCGTCTTCAACAAATGGAGCCGCCTGCGCAAAGCCACCGCCGACAATGAGCGCTTCGTGAAAATGTTCCGCAAGGCGACGGGATTCGAATCGATCGCCGCCGCCTGTGAGCAGTGCCCCAACGCCCCCATCGTCGGCGTCTATGACATGGGCTTCGCCGAAGTCGACCGGCAAGTGAAGCTGCGCAACAAGCTGACCAACCGCACAGCCATCGAACGCAGCCTGCAACTCCGCGCCAACGAAGAGCTGGCGCTGCTCGAAAAAAACATGAACTGGCTCGCCACCACGGCCGCCATCACGCCCTTCATTGGCCTGTTCGGCACCGTGCTCGGCATCATCGACGCGTTTCAAGCGCTGACCGGAGCGGGCGCGGCAAGCCTCCGCGCTGTCGGACCCGGCATCGCCGACGCGCTAGTCGCCACCGCGATGGGCCTGTTCGCCGCCATCCCCGCCGCGATTTTCTACAACTACTTCGGCCACACCATCCGCCAAGTCGGCGCGCGCATGGACGACTTCGGCCTCGAATTCCTCAACCTCATCGAAAGGGTCTACGAGGGATAACGAATGGCCATTTCGATCCGCAAATCGAATGGACGCGGACGCCGCGGTGACTTTCCGGCACTCGCGGAAATCAACATTATTCCGCTCGTCGACGTCGTGCTCGTGCTGCTCATCATCTTCATGCTCACGGCGCACGTCATGGAGTTCGGCCTCGAAGTAGACGTACCCAAAGTAAAGCAGGTGCGCAACTCCGCCGACACCCTGCCGGTCATCTCGATCGCCAAGGATGGTGAGATGAAGCTGAACGAAGCCGATGTCAACATCAACGAAGTCGGTGACGCTGTGAAGAAGAAATTTCCCGGCCAAAGGGCCGTGTACGTGCGCGCCGACAAAGCGACGCCTTGGGATCCGATCGCGCAAGTGATCAGTGAACTCGGCCAGGCGAAACTCGACGTGCGCATGGTCACGCAACCCGTCGGCGAAGCGGGGCGCCGCAAGCGATGACCGAAACGCTCCAGCGCGGAGACTCACTCAAAGGCGGCTTCGTCCGCTCGTTGAGTCTGCACGCCGCGCTCGGCGCCGTTGCCTTCGGATGGGGTTTGTGGAACTTCCGCGGCGGCGAAACTTGGGGCGATCCCGGCGCGATTCCCGGCGCGGGTTTCGCCGTCACGCCGGTCGATCGCATCCCGCTGCCGACGCGCCAATCTCGCCCGAATCCGAAGGCCGACGACTCCGAATCGGAAGTCGAAAAGGCCGAGCAGAAAGATCGCGATCGCGACCACGTGAAAGACGAACGCGACGCCATCGCGCTCAACACCGATCGCACCGTCAAGCCCAACGAAAAGCAGACCAGCCGCTACAAATATCGTTCGTCCGACGACCTTCGCAAGAACCGCGTGCTGACCACTGTCGGCCAGTCGATGTCGAATCCGATGTTCGGCACCGTCGGCGCGGGCGGCGTTGGTGTCGGCACGGGAACGCCATTTGGCAATCGCTTCGGCGCATACGCCGATCTGCTGCGCCGCCGCATCGCCGAGAAGTGGAAGACCAACGATGTCGACGCCGGCGTGCGCACCGCGCGCCCCGCGGTCGTCAGCTTCGATATTCTGCGTAACGGCAGCGTGCGCAACGTGAAGATCGTTCAATCGAGCGGCATCGCGACGCTTGACCTCTCAGCCCGCCGCGCGGTGATGGATGCATCGCCGCTGCCGGAATTGCCGCGCGAGTTCGATCGCGAATCGGCCAACGTGGAATTCACTTTTCAACTACAACGATGAAGAAGCTAATCCTCCTACTCACCGCCACCGTATTGATCGCGCAACAACGGCCCGATATCATCGGCCAGATTGTCGGCACACAGAAAGCTACTATCGCAATCGCCGACATGCGCGGCGCCGGCCGCGCGGCCGAGCAAACCGCCGTTGTCAACTCGACGATCTTCCGCGACATCGAAGACGCTGCCATCTTCAAGATGGCGCCCAAGAGCATGTACCCGCTCAAAGTGCCGCAGCGCCCGCAGGATTTTCGCAAGCCGCTACAGTACGATCCCAATAACCGGAACGCCGACCCGTGGCTGATGGATTGGTCCGAACCGCCCGTCAACGCTGAATACCTCGCGTTTGGCTACACCGCCGAACAGGATGGTCAACTCGTGCTTTTCGGGTGGCTATTCAACGTACGCCAACCCGATGCCGCGGCCGCGCAGGTCATCGGCAAACTCTACTTCGGCCCCATGGACGAAACCGGCGCGCGCAAGGTCGCGCACGAGTTCGCCGCCGACATCTTGAAACAATTCGGCGTCGAATCGCTCGCGGGATCGAAAGTCTACTACGTCTCCAATCGCAGCGGCCACAAAGAAATCTGGTCGATGGACTACGACGGCGGCAATCAGAAACAAGTCACCAGCTATTCAACAATCACAACCATGCCCAGCGTGTCGCCAGATGCCACCCGTCTCGCCTTCACCAGTTGGACGTCAAATGGACCGCAGATCCTCGTGCACTCGCTCGAAACATTGCGCCGCATCCCGTTCTATAACCCGCGCGCGGGCGTCAACCAAAACGCTTCGTACACGCCGGATGGCAAGCAGATGGTATTTTCCTCTTCGGTATCGGGCTACTCGCAGCTCTACATCGCCAACGCCGACGGCTCGAATCTCAAGCGCATCACCCAGACACGCGTGGTCGAAGTCGAGCCGAAAGTCAATCCAAAAACGGGAAATGATATTGTTTTTGTGTCGGGGCGTAGTGGTGTGTCCCCGCAATTGTATAGAATGAACATTGAAGGCGCGGATGTACAGCGCTTAACAACCGGGGAAGGGCAAGCGACCAACCCGTCCTGGAATCCTCAGGGCACCCATGTTGCCTTTGCTTGGACAAGAGGATATGATCCGGGTAACTTCAACATTTTTGTGATGGATGTGGCAACAGGCAATTACGTACAGCTAACCAGCGGAGCGGGCCGCAACGAGAACCCCACTTGGGCCCCTGACGGAAAGCACATCGTGTTCGCATCCGACCGCGGCGGCAGGATGCAGATTTGGTCCATGCTCGCCGACGGAACCCAGCTTAGGCAGTTGACTTCGTCCGGCATTAACGAAAAACCAGTTTGGTCGAAGTGAAGCGACCGATCGCTCACTAGACACCGCAGTACCTTTACCGAATCGGGAGAATTTGAAGAGGCACAACGTACAAATGACTACAAAGAGAAGTTCCACCGCACTCGCCATCGCTCTCTCACTGAGCTTTTTTGCCGTGGGGTGTAAGAAGAAGGTTCCGGCGCCGCCGCCACCTCCGCCGCCACCGGCTAAGGTCGACACGCCCGCGCCGAAGGCCCCGGTCGCGCGGCCCATCATCCGTTTCTTCACCGCGGAGCCGACGTCGATCGAACGCGGCCAGGCGTCGTCGCTGAAGTGGGAAGTTGTGGGCGCCGATTCGGCCAGTATCAATCAGGGCATCGGTAGCATCGGCGCCGGCGCCAATATCGCGGGCAACCGTTCGGTGTTCCCGTCATCGACCACCACCTACACGCTCACTGCGCGCAACGCCGGCGGCGAAGCGTCCGAGTCGGTGACTGTCAATGTTACCGCGCCGCCCGCAAAGCCCGCGCCCACGCCTGCGCCCGCAAAGGCCTCGTTCAGCGAAGTCATCGCTCGCGACATTAATGACGCGTTCTTCGACTTCGACAAGAGCGACCTCCGCGAAGACGCCCGCAACACCCTCACGCAGAACGCCGACAAACTGAAGGCGATCTTCCGCGACTACCCCAACGGCAGCTTGACTCTCGAAGGCCACGCCGATGAACGCGGCTCCGCCGAATACAACCTCGGTCTCGGCGACCGCCGCGCCATCGCAGCCAAAGAGTTCCTCACACAGCTCGGTGTTCCCGCGGATCGCCTGCGCACGCTGAGCTACGGCAAGGAGCGCCCGCAGTGTACCGACAACAACGAAGGCTGCTGGCAGAAGAATCGCCGCGTCCACTTCACCGGGCAGTAATGCTCGTCAATCACTAACAACCAAGCGGGGACGAAGCTCACTTCGTCCCCGTTCTGCATCCGGAATCAGAAAATGAAGCTACACGTCCTCCCCCTCATCGTTCTCGCCGCGTTTCCCGTTGCCGCGCAGAAGGAAAAGATCGCCGAGATCCAGCGCGACATGCTGCTCATGCAGGATCAGATTCGCGCCTTGCAGCGTTCGCAGGACGAGAAACTCGCCGCGATGCAGGTGCTCCTGCAGCAGACGCTCGAAGCCGCCAACAAGGCCAATACCGCGGTCGCCGTGCTCGACTCTGCGCTCACCGCTCGCCTTAAGGAGCAGGAGAAAATGGTCGGCGCGCCCGTCGCCAATCTCGGCTCCAAGGTCGACACCATGGCCAACGATTTCGCCGGCGTGCGCGAGTCTATCACCGATCTCTCCGCTCGCCTCGGCAAACTGCAAAACCAGATCACCGACATCAACTCGGCGATCAAGACCCTGCAAGCGCCCCCGCCTCCTCCTCCGCCCGCCGCCAACCCGAACGGCCCGCCCGCCGGCGTCACCGCCGAGTCCCTTTACAACTCCGCCATGCGTGACAAAACCGCGGGCAACAGCGACTTGGCCATAGAAGGTTATCAGTCCTACCTAAAGTGGTTCGGCAATACCGATCTCGCACCCAACGCGCAATACTACATCGGCGAGGTCAAGTACCTCAAGGGCGATTACGACGGCGCGCTGCAGGCCTTCGACACGCTCCTCGAAAAATATCCCGACAACGCCAAGATCTGCGACGCGATGTTGCAAAAGGGCCGCGCGCTGGTCAAGGCCGGTTTCAAAGCCGAGGCCCGCCAGGAATTCACCTCGTTGATCAAAAAATGCCCCACGCACGAGAGCGCTTCGAAAGCCAAGACGGAGCTTGCCGCGCTCGGCGTCCCCGCGCGCGCACCCGCCCGTAACTCGAGGAAAAGGTAGGCATGTGTCGCCTGCTGCTCTGCGCCGCCCTCGCGGCGACGGCCGGCGAATTCCCGCGCACCCTCGAAGCCTTCCGCGGTTCGACGCCAAAGCTCGACGGCGAGATCAAGCCCGGTGAATGGAACGACGCCAACACGATCGACAGCGTGAAAGGCGCTTGGATCTCCACCTTCTCTCCGGTTAAAGACGACAAAGACCTCGCCCTCAGAGGCTACGTCAAACACGACGGCAAGCGCCTCTACTTTGCCTTCGATGTCACCGACGACGTACTCTACGGCATCGACATCCCGCGCTGGATCCCGAAAGAGAATCCAAAGGTCCACGAACTCTCTCGCGAAGGTTACCCCTGGTTCGGCGACGAGATGGAAATCCTCATCGACGCTCGAAATTCCTGGAAAGGCGACGAGAGCGTCGCCGGCAACGGCGCATCGTGGCAGATGGTGTGCAATCTCACGAAGTCGCGCCTCGGCGGAATCGGAAAGGGCGGCATCCTCGAAGGTGAACCGCGCCGTGAGTTGTCGGCCTGGAACACGTACCAAAAGTGGATCATGGACAAGTCGATGGAGTGCGCCGCCAAGGTAAAACCCGGCGGCAAAGGCTACATCCTCGAATGGGCCATCAGCTTCGATCCCTGCCTCGAAGTCGAGCCCGGCGTCTTTTACTCACCCAAGCTCGGTGACCGTAAAATGGGATTAAACATCGCGCTCGGTGACATCGATCAACCCGAACGCGGGGAAGGTAACTTCGCCAACTTTCATCACGAAGATTGGTTCGCCGGCACGCCGAAAGGGCGCACACGGCTAAAGGAATTCGGAATACTGTGGATTCGAACGTCATCATTCAACAACAAGAAGAGCGCCCGGCCCTAGCCACCTACGAAGACATCGCGGGCCGCATGGAACACTCGCTCACGCAGCCCGATCTCAACGAAGAGCAGGCCTCGGCCGCTTTGCACAAAGCGCGCGCCTACGGTCTTGCAGCCGTGATGGTCCGCCCGTCCGATGTCGACATCGCAGTCCGCATCCTCGACGGCTCGTCCGTCCGCGTCGCCAGCGTCGCCGGATTTCCCCACGGGACCTCGACGACCGCCACGAAACTCTACGAAGGCCGCGACCTGCTTCGCCGCGGCGCAAAGGAAATTTCGCTCGTCGTTCACCCCGGCAAGATGAGGTCGCGTCAATTCCAACACGTGGAAACCGAAATCCTCCAAATGAGCGAAAGCTGTCACCAGGCCGACGCCATCTTGAAAGTTGTGTTTGAAACTTCTTATCTCGTCGAAGATCTAAAGATCATCCTGTGCAAAATGTGCAAGCGCACCGAAGCCGACTACGCCGAGACCGACACCGGCTACGGGCCGGGCGGCTACGAATCCGCCGACCTCGCTCTGCTCAAGACCATCTGCAAGGATGTCGTCAAGATCAAAGCGACCGTGTCGGCACTCGATCAGGTGCACGCCGCCTACGCCGCTGGCGCGGAACGCTTCGGATCGCTCGATGCCTTCTCAATTCTCGATGTGTGGAAAGCGGAACTCGCGGCCAAAGCCAAAGCGGCCGCGGTTTCCGAGTGACCCTGGATTTTGATATAAAGGGGCCGTAGTGGAACTTACTCGCCGATCTCTTTTGCTGTCCGCCCTCGCGCCCCCACCGGCGCAAGGCAAGCTTGTCGACACACATATTCACCTGTTCGACCCCGCGCGCCTTCCCTATCACCCCAGCGCGACCTACCAGCCCAAACCCGAGACCCTCGACGATTATGCCAAGGTCGTTTCGGGCATCGGCCTCGACCACGCCATCGTTGTTCACCCCGAACCCTATCAAGACGATCACCGCTACCTCGAATACTGCTTCCAGAACGAACCGCGCAAAGGCTTCTTTAAAGGCACCGTGCTCTTCGACGGCGCCGATCCCGCCAGCCACATGCGGATGAAAGACATCGTAAAGAAGTGGCCCGATCGCATCGTCGCGTTGCGCGTTCACGCGATGAACAAAGAGATCAGCGGCAAAGGCTCCATCCGTAATCGCGATCTGACAAGCCCGCAAATGGCCCAGACCTGGGCGGTCGCAACCAAGCTCGGCCTCGCCGTGCAAATGCACATGATCCCAATGTTCTCGCCACAAGTCGGCGCTCTCGTGCAAAAAAACCCCGGCGCGACCGTTATCATCGACCACCTTGGCCGCTACTTGCAAGGCACGGCCGCCGAGTACGACGAAGTGTTGAAGCTCGCCAAGAAGGGCCGCGTCTACATGAAGTTCTCCGGCCTCGGCTATAGCTCGAAAGAAAAGGCGCCGCACCGCGATCTCGGCGCGCTCGCCAAGCGTATCCTCGACGCCTTCGGCCCCGACCGCATCATCTGGGGCGGCCTCGGCATGAGCAAGAGAAAATTCGCCGCGCAAAAAGAAGCCTTCGAAACCGTCTGGGCCTTCACCGACGAATCGACGCGCGCCAAAATCCGCGGCGGCAACGCCATGCAGCTATTTCGCCTGGGCTGACCGTACGGACCGCACGAACTCTCTCGCCGCATCGGCGGCCGCGGCCTGCGCCGCGGGCGGAGCCTTCGGCGCAATCCGAGTCGCGGTAATCTGCGTGCTCCCTTGTGCGCCGACCGAAAAGATCACAGTCGCGCCCGTCGCGACGGTGAACTTCTCAAGCAGCAACTTCGCACCGCCGTTCGCCAGCGCTTCCATCGATAACGACGCCTTGTTGGGGTGATTGCGCAAATAGTTGTTGATCTCGGTCGCCACGGTGACCAGGTCCGGAAACTCCTCGTCCTTCAGAGTGTCCGGATAAACGACGTTCGTCTGAACGATCGCAGTCCGGTTGTTGCCGAGATCGGCCTGTATCAGAAACGTCGTCGTCACCGAGCCCGCCGCCGGTGGAGTCTGCGCAACGGAAGCCAGCGAAACCAAGAGTGGAAGAAGGAACCTCATGCCCGGATTGTACTTCGTTCTTACCAGCGCCGTCCGCGACCCCGGCCCCAATATCCGCGCCCGCCGATGACGACCAGTCCGCCGTTGCCTCCATACCAGCCCGGATATCCCCAGCCCGGCCCGCCGTAAATCCACGGACCGCCCCACACGGGACCCCGATCGTCGCGCCGTTCGCGTCGCTGCACGGTTGCCGGTTCATAGTCTTCCTGCCGCACCGGCTCAAACGCCATTTGTGTGCGGGTCACGTCGATCGTAATCGGCGCCAGCGTCCGGAACGTTAAAACGGATTCCGGATAAATTGTAGTGGCCGCGCCCCGCGTTGCCAGCACGCCGATGACAGCCGCCGCCGCGCCCGCACCCGCGCCGATCGCCGCGCCCTTTCCACCCGACGCCGCCGCGCCGATCGCCGCACCCGCCGCCGTCGTTGTTCCCGCGCCGGCCGCGTCACGGCCCTTGGTCGGCGCCGCGCCAGATTCCATCAACTGCGTCCGCACCGGCATCTGCCGCCCGTCGGCCAGCGCCATCTCGATCATCTCGACCGCGAGATGCGACCGCCCCTTGATACGTCCCGCCCGCACCGCTTCGGTGACGCGCCCTTCCATCGTCTGCCCGCGTCGCGCGACCACCACGCCGTCGACGATCACAGGTTGCGCCAGCGTCGCCGTAAACACATCGCCAGTTCGATTCGTGTCCGACGATATCCGGTCGTCGACGCGGACTTTGATCCAAGTGCCCGCCGGCATTGTTATCGTGCGCTGCTGGGTCTCCTGCGCGATAGCAGCCGCGCCTGCGGCGATCACGGCGAGTGTTGTCGTTCTCATGGCTACGATGTCTTTGCAATTCCCGTGCCACATGCGAAGCGCTTGCCCCTCTTAGAGTTACATGATTTTACAGATGCAACGCGCCGATGGGCCTCCACCACGTTGGTGCAATTCCACCAGCGGCGCCCTGCACCGTACAAGCCTGAAGCGCCAAGCGCCGCGACCACCCAGCCCGCGCTAGGCGCCGATTTGATTTCCCACAGCCGGAGCTCCGTCCCCGGCCACCATCAGCCGGAGCAAGTCATACCGCGCGATGATTCCGACCGGCACCCGGCCCGCGACCACCGGCAATCGATGGAATCCGGTCCGCTGCATCTTGCCGATCACCGTCTCGAGATTGTCATCGACATCCAAGCACTCGACCTCGCGGCTCATGAACTCTCCGACACACCGGGACCGGGCGGCGGCATAAATTTTCTCGACGCCATCCTTAGGCAGCCACTCTCCAAACACCTGCGGAAAGCGGTACATCGTGAACGGAACGCTTTTCTCTTTCGCCGCAAAGTCGGACTCGGTGACAATGCCCGCCAGTTCGCCCTTGGCGTCGGTCACGAGCAAACAGCCGATGTTGTGCTCTAGCATCGTCCTGGCCGCGATCTCAAGGGTGCAGTCTTCGCGCACTGTTTGCACCGGATGAGTCATGATGTCGCGCGCGTTCATCGCTTGCCCTACTCAGCAGCATAGCGAAATTGCTATTCAGGCGTCCGGACCGCCGAAGCACCGGCAACCGCGCTACGCTGAAAGTAAGGTCGGTGGTGGCTCATCGACGCTCAATTCGGTCCGCAGCGAGAGCTTTCTGTACGAATGAACTGGCACCGTCTTGAAACGGCTTCCGTACTCCGGGAACTGGAGACATCCCCTTCTGGCCTGAGCGCACACGGCGTCGCCGAACGGCTGGCGCGCCACGGCGCCAACGAACTGACCGGAGCCGGCGGCCGGTCCGCGTGGAAGATCTTCTGGGAACAACTGACCGCGCTCATGGTTGTCATCCTGATCGTCGCGGCGGTCATCTCCGCGCTTCTGGCCGATTATAAAGATGCCGCCGTCATCGGCGCGATCGTCATACTCAACGCTCTCCTCGGATTCAGCCAGGAGTATCGCGCCGAGAAAGCGATGGCGGCGCTGAAAAAGCTCTCCATGCCGCTGTCGCGCGTCCGCCGGGACGGCGAGGTGCGAGAGTTGTCTTCGTCCGAACTTCTTCCCGGCGATATCGTGTTTCTCGAAGCGGGAAATTTTGTCGCCGCCGATGGACGCGTCTTGGAAAGCGCGGATCTGCAGACGCAGGAAGCGGCCTTGACCGGCGAGTCGGAGCCGATTCGCAAAACCGTCTCGGCCATCGACCTGCCGGATCTGCCCATCGGAGACCGCCGCAACATGGTCTATCGAGGGACTTTTGTCACCTCCGGCCGTGGCATCGTCGTCGTCACCGATACCGGCATGAGCACCGAACTCGGCCGAATCGCCTCGTTCCTTCAAAACGTCGAGCGCGAACCGACTCCGCTGCAACGCCGTCTGGAACGGTTGGGGAAACACTTGGCGAGCGCGGCTTTGTCTATCGTTGCCATTATCTTCACCCTCGGTCTCCTGCGCGGGGAAGACCTGAAGCTGATGCTCCTCACCAGCGTCAGCATCGGAGTCGCCGCGGTTCCCGAAGGGCTCCCCGCCGTGGTTACCATCGCTTTGACACTCGGCGCGCAGCGCATGCTGAAACGCCGTGTACTCGTGCGGCGCTTGGCGGCCGTCGAAACGCTCGGTTCGGTCACAGTAATCTGCTCCGACAAGACCGGCACATTGACGGAGAACAAAATGACCGCCGCCCGGCTCCGGGTCGCCGGCGAGGCGTTCGAGATCGCCGATGCGGCCGATGCGCCCGGCTCCTTCCACCTTCTATTGGCGGGAGGCGCGTTGTGTAACGACGCCGTGGTCCAAAGCGGTCCGGAGCGACCGCCGGCTCTGCTCGGCGATCCCACCGAAACCGCGCTCGCCGCCGCGGCCGCCAGGTTCGGCCTCGTCAAAAGCGAATTGGAACTGCGGCTTCCGCGAGCGAGCGAGCTTCCCTTCGACTCCACGCGAAAACGGATGACCACCGTTCACCGGCTTCCTGCCGACGGATCCCCGTTGCCCGCCGCCCTTCGTGGCGCCGTCGACGGAACGGGCGCTGTGAGCATCGCATTCACCAAGGGCGTCGTCGATAGCCTCGTGGGCATCTCCACTTCCGTCTGGGTCGAGGGCCGAATCGAAGACCTCAGTGATTCCTGGCGAGACCATTTCGCGGCCGCTAACGAGGATCTGGCGGGCAGGGGCATGCGCGTGCTCGGTGTGGCATTTCGCACTCTGACAGCGGATGTGGATCTGCTCGACCAGTCGGTGGAAAACGAGTTGACGCTGGTCGGCATGGTCGGCATCATCGATCCGCCGAGAAAGGAAGCCGCTCAGGCCGTCGTCACCTGCCAGAGCGCCGGTATTCGAGCGGTAATGATCACCGGCGATCATCCCCTTACGGCCAACTCCATCGCCACGCAATTGGGAATTGCCGGCGGCGAACCTCCACTAACGGGCCCCCGCCTTGAGCGGATGGCCTTCGAAGATTTGGTGCGGGAGGCCGAGACGGCCGCCGTTTACGCCCGCGTCTCGCCCGAGCACAAGCTCAAAATCGTCGAAGGCCTGCAACGCCGCGGACAGATCGTCGCCATGACCGGCGACGGCGTCAACGACGCGCCGGCCCTCAAGCGCGCCGACATTGGCGTCGCCATGGGGATCGCCGGTACCGACGTTGCCAAGGAAGCCGCCGACATGGTCCTGCTCGACGACAACTTCTCCAGCATCGTGGCGGCCGTGAAAGAGGGGCGCGTTATTTTCGACAACGTGCGCAAGTTCATCAAGTACATCCTCGCCACCAATTCCGGCGAAATCTGGCTCATGCTTGCGGCGCCGTTTCTCGGTATGCCCCTTCCTCTTCTGCCCTTGCAGATCCTCTGGCTCAATCTGGTCACCGACGGCCTTCCCGCTCTGGCGCTCGGCGTCGAACCGGCGGAAGAGAACGTGATGCGCCGTCCGCCGCACTCTCCCGGCGAAAGTATTTTCGCGCGCGGACTTGGCGTTCACGTTTTGTGGGTGGGACTGATGATGGCCGCGCTCGCCCTTGGCGCCGGGTTTTATTACTGGCGATCGAACGAACCGCATTGGCAAACGATGCTGTTCTCCACGCTGACGTTTTCTCAAATGGCGCACGTGATGGCGATCCGTTCCGAGGAGCAGTCTCTCTTTCGGCAGGGACTGTTGTCCAACAAGCCTTTGCTGGGCGCTGTCGCGTTGACGTTCGCGCTCCAGTTGGCGCTGGTTTACGTTCCCGTGTTGCAGTCCTTCTTCGGCACCGTGGCGCTCCATCCGGCCGATCTCGCGGTCTCCATCGGTTTGAGCCTCGCCGTCTTCGCCGCCGTCGAATTCGAGAAGTGGCTTTCGCGCCGGGCTTGCGCGGCGGTGCGCGGGTGATTTGGCTTCAATTCGCCATCTGCGTGGCGGTCATTCTCTTCTCCGGTACGCGGTTGTCCTATTACGGAGATGTGATCGCCGAAAAGTCCGGCTTGGGCCGCACCTGGATCGGAGTAATCTTGATGGCCTCGGTGACTTCTCTCCCGGAACTGGTGACCGGGATTAGCTCGGTCGCCCTCTACGACTTGCCGAACATCGCGGTTGGCGACGTGTTGGGCAGTTGCATGTTTAACCTACTGATTCTCGCCATGCTCGACATCGGGAGGAAGGCATCGCCCATCTCCTCGCTGGCCCATAACGGCCATTTCTTGACGGCGGCCCTCGGCGTTCTTCTCCTTGGAAGCGCGGCTGGTTCGATCCTTCTGTCCGATCTGATCCCGGCTATTGGTTGGTTCGGCCTCTACAGCCCGCTGTTTCTGATTTTGTACGTTGTGGCTATGCGCCTCGTTTTTCAATTTGAGCGCGCGCGTTCCGCGGGCTTTATCAGTGATGCCGTGGAAGGCCTGCAGTACAGCCACCTTCCCGGACGCGCCGCTTACGTCCGGTTCTCCCTTCACGCCCTGGTCATCGTCGCCGCCGCCACCTACTTGCCCCATCTCGGCGACGAAATTGCCACTATCACCGGTCTGGGCCGTTCTTTCGTGGGCAGCGTCTTTATCGCCGTCTCCACTTCGTTACCGGAGATCGTAGTCTCCCGGGCCGCTCTGCAGATGGGCGCCGTCGACCTCGCCGTTGGCAATGTTCTCGGCAGCAACCTCTTCAACGTGGCCATTCTCGCCATCGATGACATTGCTTATCGCCAAGGGCCGATTCTCGCCGTCGTCTCGCCTTCTCACGCCATTACCGCCCTCGCCGCCATCGCGATGACCGCCATCGTGACAGTCGCGCTCACCTACCGTTCCGGGAAACGCGTTCTTCTGTTTTCCTGGGAATCGATCGGTGTCACTCTGGTCTATACGCTCGCATCGCTTGCCCTTTATGTCAGACGATAATTCCGAATCCTTGCCATGAACATCCTCGTACTCAATTGCGGAAGCTCCACCATCAAATTCCAACTCATCGCAACCGACCGCGATGCCATCCGTTGCGCCGGCGACTGCCGCCTCGCGCGCGGAGTCATCGAACGCGTCGGCGGCGAAGCGGTCATTACGCTTCATGCGGCCGGCCGGCCTGTCACACATCACAGCGAACCGCTGCGCGACATCCGGGCCGCCCTGGACTTCATCATCCGCTGGATTGTTTCGGCCGGCTCCGGAATCGAGTCCGTGCAAAACGTGGCGCAGATCCACGCCGCCGGTCATCGGGTTGTCCATGGCGGCGAACTCTTCAAGCGTTCAATGCTTCTCGACGAAGAGTCCATCCGGCACATCGAGAAACTTACCGATCTCGCTCCTCTGCACAACGCCGCCAACGTGCGCGGCGTCCGCGCCGTTCAGGATCTGCTCGGCCACACGCTGCCGCAAGTCGCCGTGTTCGACACATCGTTTCACCAGACTCTGCCCGAACGGGCGTTCCTGTACGCGGTTCCCTATCAGTTCTACCGTCGTCACGCGGTGCGCCGTTATGGCTTCCATGGCACCTCCCATCGCTACGTCGCCGCGCGCTACCAGTCGCTGCGGGAAATAAGCCCGGAACGAACGAACATCATTACCTTGCACCTGGGGAACGGCTGTTCGGCCTGCGCGATTCAGGCGGGCAAGTCGATCGATATTTCGATGGGCCTGACGCCATTGGAAGGTCTGGTGATGGGTACTCGCTCCGGCGACGTCGACCCAACCCTCGACGCCTTCATCGCCGCAAAGGAAGGCATGAGTATCCTCGAGGTCGAGAGCTTGTTCAATAAACACTCCGGCCTTCTCGGCTTGTCAGGATTGACACATGACATGCGGGAGCTGCTCGCCGAAGTCCGTGACAACGGCGATCGCCGCGCCCAGCTCGCGATCGATGTCTTCTGCTACCGCGCCCGCAAGTACATCGGCGCGTACCTGGCCGCCATGGGCGGCGCCGACGCGCTGGTTTTCACCGGCGGCATAGGCGAGAACGCGCCGGAGATTCGGGAACAAATCTGCGACGGCCTTCAATGGATGGGCCTCGATCTGGACCCATCGCTCAATGCCCAGTGCGTCGCTGGCCGCGAAGGCCCCATCCATCAAACCGGTTCCCGTCTTCAGGCCTATGTGATCCCGACCGACGAGGAACTGCTAATAGCCCGCGATACGGTGCGATGCATCGAAGGCGAAGGCGATCTCTAAAAACCAAGGAGCATACTAATGACGGGATCGTCGTTTGACACCTGGAGCCGCGGCTACGGCGCGCTGCAACATTCCCCTGAAACACAAGCCCGGATCGCCGGTCTGGAGCGGCAACTGACAGAGTCCGGCACGCGTGGCGACGGCCACGCTCTGTTCGACGTTTTGCAAGCGGCCGATCGGCTCTGCAGCGCCGCCATGTGGCTGATCGTTCACGAAACTTACGCCCGGAACGTCTATCCCGACGGCCGCCCGCTCGCACCCGAAGACTTCAAGCCGAAACCCGAAGGTTATACCGGCGGCTCGCTCAACATGGCCCCAGCCTACGCCGGATACCTCGCCGCGAATGTCATCGCCGGCGTCACCCGCTCCTGGCTCATGGGACAGGGCCACTGCGTCGCCGCCATCGATTCCCTCAACCTCCTGGCCGGCAACCTCACTCCCGCCCACGCGGCCCGCTACCAGGTCACCGCCGAAGGGCTGACGCGATATGTCCGCGATTTCTACTCCTGCGCTCTCGACAGCCGGGGCCGCCAGGATTCGCCTCTCGGCAGTCACGTCAACGCCCACACCGCCGGTGGCATCGCCGAAGGCGGCTACCTCGGCTTTGCCGAACTACAATATGTGCATATGCCCCTGCCCGGGGAACGGCTCATCGTTTTCCTTTCCGATGGCGCGTTCGAGGAGCAGCGTGGTTCCGACTGGGCCTCCCGCTGGTGGCGCGCGGAAGATTCCGGCTGGGTGATGCCCATCATGATCAACAACGGCCGCCGCATCGACCAGCGCACCACAATGTCCCAACAAGGCGGCGCCGATTGGTTCTGCGATCACCTGCGGCTCAACGGTTTCGATCCGTTCGTGTTTGACGGCCGCGATCCGGCCGCCTTCGTCTGGGCCATCTTCGAGATGGAGCGCCGCCTGGCCGCCGCCGCGGCCCGGGTCGTCCGCGGCGAAGCGCGTTATCCCATCCCGCTTCCCTACGGTATCGCTGTCGCGCCCAAAGGCGCCGGCTTCGCCGGTGAAGGCACCAATCTCGCCCACAACCTGCCGCTGCTGGCCAATCCTCACACCGATCCCGGCGCCGCCCGCCGATTTAACGAGGCGGCCCGCAAGCTCTGGGTATCGCCGGATGATCTCCAGCGTTCCGCCGCGGTTTTTCAATGCCACCAGAACAGCAGCCGTGTGCGCGAGCGCGACCATCCGCTCGCCGGCCGCAACCCAGTCATCCATCCGCTCGACACACTGCCTTCGCGCCAGGTCCCGATCGAGCCGCGCAACGCCCCGGAACGATGGACCTTCTCCTCGCCCATGGACGCAGTCGACCAGACCTTCGCCTCCCTCGTTCGCGCCAATCCGCATCTGCGTCCGCGCGTCGGCAATCCCGACGAGATGAAGTCCAACCGCCTGACGCAGGCATTGGAACTTCTCAAGTTCCGCGTCTCCGATCCCGAGCCGGGCATTCCCGAATCGATCCTCGGCGGCGTGATCACAGCCTTGAATGAGGAGGCCGTCGTCTCGGCCGCGCTGGCCAACCAGGGCGGCATCAATCTGGCGC
>Ga0194128_10003584_pt1 | contig 23670 bp, 19 predicted proteins | sample TA2KigCa65mmetaG_FD_148650 | JGI IMG/M metagenome (GOLD analysis project Ga0194128, IMG submission 148650) | Freshwater microbial communities from Lake Tanganyika, Tanzania - TA2015037 Kigoma Deep Cast 65m | ecosystem: Environmental > Aquatic > Freshwater > Lake | place: Tanzania: Lake... | reverse complement strand
CCGTCGACCTAGCTTGCAGCCAAGGCCGACAAGTTCGTCCGAATCAACGGCGAGCAGACTCGTGGACGCACCCGCACTCAGCGGGGCACGAGCCGCAGCGAGCGCACGTTGACGACGGCCTCGCCGGTCTTCTTCAGCGCGCGCAGGGTGATCTCGCCGCGACCCGCGGGCACGAGCAGCGCACCGAGCTCGACGGTGCGGTACTGCTGCCAACCGCCCGTGGCGGGGACGTCGAGCTCGAGGCGGGATGCGCCGCACGCGAGCGCCAGCTTCGAGCCGGCGGAGTCGTCCTTGCAGGCGAGCTCCGCGAGCACGCGGTAGCTGCCCGACTCCTCGACGGCCACCGGCCATGTCGCGAAGGCGCTCGCGTCGAGCCAGTAGCCGAGGTTGTAGCGCACATCCTCGATCGCGCCGACCTGCTCGACGCGCAGCGAGTGGCCAGAGAGATTCGCGTCGTGCGGCAGCAAGGTCAGCGCCCCGTCGCTCGCGGGAACGACCGCGAACGGCAGGGCGCGCGGCTCGGCGGAGAACTCCACGCGCAGCACTGAGCACGCCTTGTCGACGGGCTCCCCGAGCAGCGCGAGTGCGAGGCCCGTCGTCGCCGAGCTCTCCTCGACCGCGAACAGCGCTTCCTCCGAGCCGAGCAGGGAGATCGACTTCACATCACCCTGCACGGGCACGCGCAGCAGATCGTCCGACGGCCAATCGAACACCATCAGGTACAGGGTGTTGCCCTTGCGCGTCGCTCGCCCCCACGGGAGCCGCACGAAGGGGCTCGCCTGCGTGCCCCAGACCGCCTCGCCGTTCACCTTCATCCACGCGCCGACGCCGCGCAGCGTGCGCTGCGCCTGCGCGGGCACGCGCCCCTGCGCGTCCGGCCCGATGTTGAGCAGCAGGTTGCCGCCCTTCGACACGATGTCGCACAGCAGCCGCACGACCGTCCCGGTGTCCTTCCAGTGCGCGTCGTGCGCGCTGAAGCCGTAGCTCTCGTTCAGCGTGTGGTTGACCTCCCAGTCCATGCCGGGCAGGCCCGTGGGCGGGACGTACTTCTCGGGCGTGCCGTAGTCGCCGAGCTTGTTTTCGAGTCCGAAGTAGAGCCGGTTGTTGACGAGGATCTTGGGCTGCTTCGCCCGCAGGAGCGAGAGCAGGTCGCTCGCGCCCCACGCCTCGCCCTGCCGCGTCGGATCGGAGTAGTCGAACCAGATCGTCGCGAGCTCGCCGTAGCCCGAGAGCAACTCCTCGACATGGCCGCGCATGTAGGCCTTGTACTGCGCGTGGTCGCGCGCGCGCGGCGACTTCGGGTAGTCCGGTAGCGCCATCTCGTAGGCATCGGGGTGCTGCCAGTCGAGCAGCGAGTAGTAGAAGCCCGGCCGCAGGCCGCGCGCGCGCATCGCGTCGGCGAACTCGCGAGCCGCGTCGCGTCCTTCGGGCGAGATGTTGGTGCCGCCGGCGATGTCGTTCGCGAGCGAGTAAGGCTGCTTCGAGTTGAAGAGCGTGAAGCCGTCGTGGTGCTTCGAGGTCATCACGGCGTAGCGCATGCCCGCGTCGGCCGCGAGCTCGGCCCACGCATCGGCGAAGCCCGGCGTCGGCTGGAAGCGCGGCTTCATCTGGCGCGCGTACTCGCGGCAAGGCACCGCAGCCCAATGCTGGATCCACTCGGCGTAGTGCTGGGGATAGACCTTGCCGTCCCACTCTCCGCCTGCAGGCGAGTACAGCCCGAAGTGGACGAACATCCCAAAGCGTGCCTCGCGCCACCACGCCATGCGCGCATCGCGGTCGGCGCTCCACTGGGCGAGGACGGCCGCGGGGCTCCGACTGCGGCAGGGCGCATGTGGGGGACGCTAGGGCTGCGAGGAGCAGGCTCGCGAGGGTCAGCATGCCGACACGCTAGCGTCGTGACGCGCGCCGCGGTGACCTGTTCGGGCGCTTTTTTTCTGACTCCGCGCGGTTGCGCGGCGCTCCGTCGCCGACCGTGGCCGCGCGCTCAGATCGTGAAGTACTTCGCGCTCGGGTGGTGGCAGATGAGCGCGGAGGTGGACTGCTCGGGCTCGAGCTGGAACTCGTCGGAGAGCGTGATCCCGAGCTTGTGGGCACCGAGCAGGTCGAGCAACTGCGCCTGATCCGCGAGGTTGGGGCAGGCGGGGTAGCCGAAGGAGAAGCGCGAGCCGCGGTAGCCCTGCTTGAAGAGTTCCTTCATGTCGCGCGCGTCGTCGCCGGAAAGTCCGAGCTCGGCGCGCACTTGCTTGTGGATGTACTCGGCGAGGCCTTCGGCAGCCTCGACCGAGAGTCCGTGCAGGTGCAAGTAGTCCTGATAGCGATCGGCGGCGAACCACTCGCGCGCCACGTCGCTCGCGCGCTGGCCGATCGTGACCACCTGCAACGCGACGACATCCGGCACGCCATCGCGCCGGAAGAAGTCCGTAATGCACAGGTTGCGCTTGCCGCGCTGGCGCGGGAACGCGAAGCGCGCGGCGGTGCGGCCCTCGTCCACGGGATCGAGCAGCACGAGCGCGTCGCCCTCGGGCACGCACTTCCAGTAGCCGTACGCCGCGCGCGGCTGGAGGATCTTCTCCTTGGCGCACTGCCGCGCGAGGTCGACGAGGATCGGTCGCACCGTCTCGTCGATCAGCTTCGCGTAGTCCTTCTGCGGCTTGCCCTTGCGGCGATAGCCCCACTGAAACTGGAACAGCGTGATCTCGTTGATGTAGGCGAAGATCGACTGTAGCGGGATCGACTCGACGAGGCGCGCACCGAGGAACGGCGCAACCGGGTAGGTGATATTGCGCGGCAAAGCGTCGGCGGCGAGCGCGGGCTCGGCCACCTCCGGCGCGGGACGCTCGGCCAGCGCGGGCGCAGCCTCGGCCACGGCGCGACCGACGGACGCGGCCGCGCAAGCGACGGCCTTCACCGGGATGTCCGGCTCCAGCGGCTCGTCGGAGTCGCGCTGGAACGCGCGCACCGCGGGCTTCTCCTCGCCGGCGACGACGCGCTCCATCACCGCGAGCCCCTCGAAGGCGTCCTTGGCGTAGTACAGCGCTCCCTCGTAGACCTTGCGCAGATCGTGCTCCACATAGCGCCGCGTCAGTGCCGCGCCGCCGAGCACCACCGGCACGCGCACGCCGCGCCGGTTCATTTCCTCGAGGTTTTCCTTCATCACCACGGTGCTCTTCACGAGCAGTCCGCTCATTCCGATCGCGTCGGGCTTGTGCTCGCGCGTGACATCGAGGATGTGCTGGATCGGCTGCTTGATGCCGAGGTTGTAGACCGTGTAGCCGTTGTTCGTGAGGATGATGTCGACGAGATTCTTGCCGATGTCGTGAACATCGCCGCGCACGGTCGCGAGCACGAGCTTGCCGCGCGTCTGGCCCTCGACGCGCTCCATGTGCGGCTCGAGCACCTTCACCGCGGCCTTCATCGTCTCCGCCGACTGCAGCACGAACGGCAGCTGCATCTCGCCCTTCCCGAAGAGATCGCCGACCGTCGCCATGCCCGCGAGCAGGTCGACATTGATGATCTCGAGCGGCTTCTTCGACTGCATCGCGAGCGCGAGGTCGTCCTCGAGGCCCTTGCGCTCGCCTTCGACGATGCGCCAGCGCAGGCGCTCCCACAGATCCGCGGGCACCGCGCGCTCCTTCTTCGCGGCGACTTGCGCGCCCTCGAAGAGCTTGAGGAATTCCTGCAGCGGGTCGTAGCCCTCGCGGCGGCGGTCGAAGATCAGGTCCTCGGCGACTGAGCGCGCGCGCGGGTCGATGCGGTGCAGAGGCACGATGCGCGCCGAGTGCAGGATGGCCGAGGTGAGGCCCGCTTCCTGCGCGTGATGCAGAAACACGCTGTTCAACACATGGCGCGCGGCCGCGTTGAGGCCGAACGAGATGTTCGAGACGCCGAGCAGCGTGCCAACGCCGGGCAGGTACTCGCGCACCTTGGCGATGCCCTCGAGCGTCTCGAGGCCGAGGCGGCGATCTTCTTCGTTGCCGGTCGCGATCGTGAATGTCAGCACATCGAAGAGCAGGTCTTCGGGGCGCAGCTTCCAGTCCTCGACGCACAGCCGATACAGGCGGCGCGCGATGCGCAGCTTGTCTTCGGCGGTCTTCGCCATGCCCTGCTCGTCGATGGTGAGCGCGATCAGCGCCGCGCCGTGCTCCTTGGCGATGGCGAGCACCTTCTCCGCGCGCTCGACGCCCTCTTCGAGGTTGATCGAGTTGATGATGCAGCGGCCGCCGCAGAGCTTGAGCGCGGCGTCGATCACCGGCGCTTCGGTGGAGTCGATCATGAGCGGCGCGGGCACTTCCGTGCGGTAGCGCGCCACGGCTTTGGTCATGTCCGCCACCTCGTCGCGACCGACGTACGCGGTGCAGAGGTCGAGCAAGTGGCTTCCCTCCCGCGCCTGCTCGCGCCCCATTTCCACTTGGGCGTCGATGTTTCCAGCGAGCAAGTGCTCACGGAACGCCTTGGATCCGTTGGCGTTCGAGCGCTCGCCGACATACAGCACCGAGCGCTCCTGCAGCAGCGAGACCGCCGAGTAGGTGCTCGTCACGGCCGGCTGGAAGCTCGGCTTGCGCGCGAGCGGCTTGCGCACGCCGACCGCGCGAATCACCTGCGCCAAGTGCTCGGGCGTCGTGCCGCAGCAGCCGCCGACCATGCTCACGCCATCCTCCTCGATGAAGCGCACGAGCCAGTCTGAGAGCTCCGCCGGCGTCAGCGGATAGTGCGGGTGGCCGTCGACCAAGTGGGGGAGGCCCGCGTTCGGATAGACGCAGATCGGCTTGCGGCAGGTCTGCCCGAGCAAGCGGATGTGCTCGCTCATCTCGCGCGGACCGGTCGCGCAGTTGAGTCCGAGCATGTCGATGTCGAACGGATCGAGCAGCGCGATCGCGGCGGCCATCTCCGTGCCCACCAGCATCGTGCCGGTCACTTCCATGGTGACGCTCACGATCACCGGAAGGTCTGTGCGCGCCTCTCTTTGCGCCGCGCGCACGGCTGACAACGCGGCCTTGATCTGCAGCGGATCCTGACATGTCTCGAGCAAGAACGCGTCGACGCCGCCCTCGATCAGGCCTTCCGCCTGCACATGGTAGGAGGCGCGCAGCATGTCGAAGTCCGCGTGACCGAGCGTGGCGAGCTTCGTGCCCGGTCCCATCGAGCCGAGTACGAAGCGTGGCCGCTCTGGCGTGGAGAACTTCGCCGCGGCCGAGCGCGCGATGCGCGTGGCCGTGGCGTTGATCTCGCGGGCGCGCGCCTCGAGCCCGAACTCCGCGAGCACGTGCGCCATGCCGCCGAATGTGTTGGTCTCGACGGCATCGCAACCGGCAGCGTAGTAGCGCTCGTGGATCGAGCCGATCACGTCGGGGCGCGTGAGGTTGACGACCTCGCTGCAGTTCTCGAGGCCGAGGAAGTCGCGCTCGAGCTCGAGGTTCGCGGCGTGGATCTGCGTGCCCATCGCGCCGTCGAGGAACAAAACGCGCTGGCGCAGGGCCTCGCGAAAGGAGAGTGTCATCGCGCGCTCTCTCAGCGTCCGCGGCGTGCGCTGGCGACGAGCGTCATGAAGTGGGGCGGCTGCGGATCGCGCGCGGCGCGCGTCACCGAGATGTGCGTGAAGCCCGCGCCGCGCAGGCGCGCGCCGAGGTCGGCCTCGGTGAAGCCGAGCTGGACATGCTGGAGCTTCTCGCGCACCCAGTCCTCGTTGTGAGCGAGCAGGTCGAGGATCAGCAGCGCGCCGCCGGGCACCAGCACGCGCGCGGCCTCGGCGAGCGCCTTGTCCGGATCCGCCGCGTGGTGCAACGCTTGGCTCATCACGACCACATCGTGCGACGCATCGCTCAGCGGCAGATCCTCGAGCTCGCCTTCGACGGTCTCGATGTTGGCGATGCCCTGCGCCTTCGCGCGCGTGCGCAGCGCGCTCAACATCTCGGGCGAGATATCGACCGCGGTCACTCTCTCCGCCGTCTCCGCGAGGATCAGCGTCAGCATGCCGTCGCCGATGCCGAGGTCCGCGTAGCGCGTGCGCGGGCACAGGCGCGCGAGTCCGCGCGCGAGGCCTTCCCACGTGCGGCCTGGCAGCAACTGCTCGCCGAAGCTCGCCGCGACGCGATCGAAGTAGCGGCGCTTCTGGGCGGCGCGCGCTTCGCGCAGCACCTGCAGGCCGGCGAGGTCGGAGGCGAACTCGGGGCTCTCGGCGTTGTCGACGAGCACCTGCTGGAGCAGCGCGGCGGCGGGGCCGGGAGCGATTGAGTGGAGCGTGCGCCGTCCCTCGCGGCGGTCGTTCACCAGCCCGACCTCCTTGAGCAGGTTGAGGTGCGTCGAGACCCGGCTCTGGCCCATGTTGAGCACCTCCATCAGGTCGGAGCCCGAGAGCTCTTCCTGTGCGAGCAGGTGCAGGATGCGCAGGCGCGTGTCGTCCGCGAGGGCCTTGAGGAGCCGCGAGGTGCCGGTCAGACCTATCATGGAATGCAGATTAGTTGATGGAACTGATTGTGCAAGCCTCCACCCGGGTCGGGGGGCGGGGTGGTGGGCGCTCGGGGGCCGACATCCTAGGGTCGGCGTCCAGAGTCGATGTTCAGAAGTCGACGGCCCGGAATCGGCCCCCCGGTCGCGCCGGCGCAGCCCGCGCGCCCGTAGCGCCCGCCCGCGCGCAGAAATTGCAGGCCCGGCTCCAGAATCCGAACTCGTAGGCCCGATCCAAGGCCAATGTACCGCGGTCACACCCCCGAGGCGGTCCCCCCATGCGTCACCCCGACGACTCCATCGCCCACGCCCTGATCGCGGTCGTCTCCAAGACCTTCCAACCGCCGGCGGGGACCGCGGCGCGCGTCGAGCGCTTCACCTCGCTCGAAGAGGCTCGCGCCACTGCGCCCGACCTGCTCGCCATCGACCTCGAACTGCTCGCGACGCTCCAAGGCGCCTGCCCGGCGCGCGAGCAGCTCATCCTGCTGGTGGATTCGGCGGACACCCTGGTGACCGCGACCAGCGCCCACAGCGGTGCGCACGCGGTCCTCGATCGGACCTCGCCCGCCACCTTCGCCGCGCTCGCGCTCGACGCTGCCATGCGCAAGTGGCTCGAGCTTTGCGAGCACCATCGCGCCCAACGCCAGCTGGCGTTGCTGCGCGGCGACAGCGAAGTCGGTTTCTGGGAGCTCGACCTCGCGACGGGCTCCTTCTGGTGTTCGCCCGAGTTCGGCACGCTGCTCGGCATCGACGACCGTCGCCTGCCCACCGACCTCCACGCCGCCATCGCGAGCCTGCCGGAGTGCGAGCGCGAACGCGCCTCGAAGTGGTTCCAAGACTGCGCGCGCGACGGCGAAATCGCCGCGTTCGAGCACGCGACCCCCAGCGGGGTTCGCGTCCGCCATGTGGCGCAGGCCTTCAGCGGCGCCGATGGAGCGTCGCTGCGTGTCACGGGCATGGTCGAGGAGGTCCATGTCGACCGGCCGCGGGTCGGCGGTTCGATGTGGAGCGTCGCTCAGCAAGCCGACGAGAGCGCGAGCTTCCTCGCGCAGGCCGAGCACGCCGTGCGAATCGCGGCGCGCACGGGCCAGCATGTGGCGCTCCTGCACATCGATGTGCAGCGCGTGAGCGCTCTGACGGCCAACGCACTCTCCACGGACGCGGCCGACGCGCTGCTCGATGGCATCGCGCAGCGCATCCGCGAGGCGACGCGCGATGGCGACACCGTGGGCCGCATCGACGCGCTGCGCGAGGCGTGCGTCGTCGCGCGATCCGGCGAGCACTTCAATGTGCTGCTGCCCGACCTCGCGCGCATCCACGACGCCGCGAAGGTCGCCACGCGCATTCTCGACACATTCGCCAAGCCCTTCACGGTCTCGGGCCACGAGCTGTGCGTTCCGGCCGCGATCGGCATCGCCGGTTATCCCACCGATCACAACGCCGTCGACGAGCTCGTGCGCCGCGCGGAGACCGCGTCCTTTTGCGCGCGCCAGTCGGGACACGGCGCGCTGAAGTTCTACTCGGCCGAGCTCGACGCGCGTGCGTTCGAGCGTTTGACGCTCGAGACGAGCCTGCGGCGCGCGCTCGAGCGCAACGAGCTGTGCCTGTACTACCAGCCGCGCGTCGCCGTGGACGGCGAGCGCATCGTCGGCTTCGAGGCGCTGCTGCGCTGGAAGCACCCCGATCTCGGCTTCGTGTCTCCCGCTCAGTTCATTCCGCTCGCGGAAGAAACCGGTCTGATCGTGCCGATCGGCGAGTGGGTGCTGCGCGAGGCGTGCCGTCAAGCCAAGGCCTGGCAAGACGCGGGCGCGACGCCCGTGCGCATGGCGGTGAACCTCTCGACGGTGCAGTTCACGCAGCCGAACCTGCCGCAGGTCGTGCGCGATGCGCTCGCTTCGAGCGGGCTCGCCGCCGACTGGCTCGAGCTCGAGCTCACCGAGAGCACCGTCATGCGCGATGCGGGTGCGGCGGTCGAGACGCTCGCGCGCCTCAAGGCCGCGGGTGTGCACCTCTCGATCGATGACTTCGGCACGGGCTACTCCTCGCTTGCCTACTTGAAGCGCTTCCCGATCGACGCCCTGAAGATCGACCAGAGCTTCATCCGCGAGTCGACCACGAATCCCGACGACGCGGCGATCGTGACCTCGATCCTGCTGATGGCGAAGAGCCTGAAGCTCGGCGTCGTCGCCGAAGGCGTCGAGACCGCCTCGCAGCTCGCGTTCCTGCGCGTGCTGCAGTGCGATGAAGTGCAGGGCTACCTGTTCAGCCCGCCGGTGCCGCCGGAGCGCGCGCTCGGGCTGCTCGAGCGCGGATTCGAGGCCGCGCGCGCGGCCTGAGCGCGCTCAGACGCCCGAGTGCGTCGGAAGACGCAAGCGGAAGCGCGCTCCACGCTCCTCATGCGGCTCGTAAGCGAGTTCACCACCGAGCAATGTCGCGGTGCGACGGGCGAGCGCCAGCCCGAGTCCAGCACGCTCTCCGTTGACCGCGTGGAAGGGCTCGAACAGGTGCGCCTCGGCATCACGCGAGAGCCCCACACCGTCGTCCTGCACGGTCACGGACAGCATTCCCGGCTGTATGTCGAGGGCGACATCGATCTCGACTTGTCCCTGCTCGCAGTGACGCACGGCGTTGGCGACGAGCTCGTCGAGAATGCTCTCGATGCGCGCTGAGTCCGAGAGGATCGTCGCGGGCACGCCGGGGCCGATGCTCGACCGCACGCGCGTGCGCGAGCACCGCGACGCCGTGCTCGCCACTCGTTCCACGAGCGAACCCACGGCGCAAGGCATGCTCTCCGCGCGCGCAGATCCGGCCTCGATCGCCGAGAGCTCCAGGACGGAGGCGATCGCGCTCACCACCGCGATGGCGGGGTCGAGCAAGCGCTCCAGGCCGAGGTTTGCGCTGCGCTCGCCGCTGGCGAGGCCATCCAAGTCCAGGCGCTCGAGCAAGAGGCGCTGGGCCGGGGCGAGCACCTCGGACGCGAGTCGCTGCAGGAACAAGTTGCGCCGCTTCAGCTCACTGTCGGACTGGGCCCACGACGACTGCAGCGCGCGGTTCATCGTCTCGAGCGACGCGGCGTAGGCTCGCGCCTCGAGTTCCGCACCACGCGCTGCGGCGAGGTTCTCGCGTTCGCGCTGCAGCGACGCACGCTTCTCCGTGAGCGCTGCCGCGAGCTGGCAGGCCTCGACCGTGTCGAAGGGCTTTTTCAGGATCAGCAGCCGATCCGTGCGGCCGAGCGCCGCGACCGTCTCGTGCCATGTGTAGTCGGAGTAGGCCGTGCACAGCACGATCTGGAGGTCGGGGTCCACTTCCCACAGGCGGCGCGCCGTCTCGATGCCGTCGATGCCCGGCGGCATGCGCACATCGAGGAAGGCCATCGCGAACGGTCGGCGACTCTCGTACGCCTCGCGCACCTTTTCGACGGCCTCTTCGCCCTGCAGCGCGTCGTCGAGCTCGTACTCGCACTCCGCAACCGGCTCCTGCGGCGCCTGCGCCGGCGCAGGCTCGCCAAACAGCGCGGCTTCACTGGAGCTTGGGCGCTCGCTGTGCGCTTCGCTCGCCCGCGCGAGCACCTTGCGGAAGTCCTCGTGGATCGCAGCGTTGTCGTCGACGAGCAGGATGCGGGGCCGGGGCGTGTGTGTCATGGGAAGTTCTGGTTCAGGCGGCCGCGCGCGCGGAGAGCGGCAGGTCGAGGACGAAGCAGGCACCGTGCCCGACGCCTGCGCTCTGGGCGTGGAGCGTGCCGCCCATCTCGGTCGCAGCGTTGGCGCAGGAGTGCAGGCCGATGCCGTTGCCGTCGGTCTTGGTCGTGAAGCCGTGGCGGAAGAGCCGCGCGACATTCTCCGGCGGGATGCCGAGGCCGTCGTCGTGCACTTCGATGCGCACGAACTCGCCTCGGCCTGCGATGTGCACGCGCACCTCTCCGGGCACGCGCCCTGCTTCCGCGATCGACTCGCGCGCGTTCTTCAGCAGGTTGACGAGCACCTGCACCAGCTTGTGGCGGTCGACGGGGACGCGGCCGAGGTCGGCGATTTCAAGCCGCAACTGCGGGAGCGGTCCGCTCGAAGAGCGCGCGACGATGTCCCACGCCATGTCGACCAGCGTGCCGAGCTCGACCTGCTCGCGCAGCTCGCTGCGGCGGGCGAAGTCCTGCTGCGCCGCGACCAGCTGCCCGATGTGCTCGACACCCTGAGCGAGCGAGCGAACCTCGCGCGCGAGCTCGGCGTGCTCTTCCTTGAGCCCGTCGGCCACCTCGAGCAGGAACGGAGCGAAGTGGCGGCCGCGCGGATCGCTCGCCACGAACTCTCCGAAGCGTTCGCCCTGTGCGCGGACGAACTCCGAGAGGCGCTCGAGCTTGTGCAGGCGCGAGTCGCGCAGGCGGGCCTCGACGAGCTCCGCCGAGACATTGACGCTGTTCAGGACATTGCCGACATTGTGCAGGATCCCGGTGGCGATCTCCGACATGCCAGCGGCGCGAGCGGTGGTCACGAGTTCTGAGCGCGACGCTTCGAGCTTGTGCATCATGCGCTCGAACTCGCGCGACAGTGTTCCGATCTCGTCGCCGCGCTCGAGCGCCACGGCGCGCGCGTAGTCGTCGGTCCGTCCGATCGCGACCGCGTGACGCGTGAGAGTTGCGAGCGGATCGACCACGGTACGGCGGAGCACGGTGAGCAGGACGACGAGCAACAGCAGACCCGCGGCGACCGTGGAGATGAGCGCGTAGCGCAACGCATCGCGTCCGCCCGCGGAAATCGAACGCGGGAGGCGCGCCTGCACGAGCAAGGCGGGGCGGCCGCGCAGGTCGTCGATCGCGGCCCAGCCATCGAGGGTCTGCTCGTCGCGGGAGCGCACGACGGGATCCGCGGAGGCCGTGATGCTCGCCATGAGCTCGCTCGCGACTTGCCGCGACGCGAGCTCGATGGGCAACAGATCGAAGTCGACCTCGGTGCGCTCGCGCAGCAGGGCGAGCAACTCGTCCGCGACCATGCGACCGAGGATCACGGTCCCGCCCTGCGGACCTTCGAACGCGCGCGACGCCACGAGCAGCGGTCCGCGCGCGGTGAGCGCGAGCCCCTGCGTCGGAGTGACGCGGTCCTGCGCGAGGAACGGGTGGCCGACGCTCAGCTGCTCGAAGTCGAGCTCCGGCAGTCGCACGCTCTCGCCGCTGGACGGATCGCGAACATCCCCGAAGACGACGCGGCCATCGGCAGCCACGAGATAGAGCAGCTCGATGCGCGAGGCCCGCAAGCGCTCGGGGGAGAGGTGATGGGCGCGGAAGTCGCCCTGCGCCGGTGCGCCGGCCACGAACTGGTTGGCGCCGTCCCAGGCGGCCCACTCGGAGCAGCGAGCGTCGAGCGCTGCGATCTCCGCACTCAGCGCGCGCTCGACACGCAGCACATCCGTCGCTGCCTCGGCGCGTTCGAGCTCTTCGAAGCGCGGCAAGAGCAAGAGTCGTTGCAGCGCGAGATCGCCGAGCGCATAGACCGCGACCACCAGCGCGACGATCAGCGCAAGTCGCGTGCGCAGCTGCATGGCCGCGCGACTCCTAAGCCGCCTCGCGGCGCGCCTGCGGATCTGCGCTGGCGGTGCGCACGGGCTCCGTCGCGGCGTTGATCAGGTCGCACAGATCCTGCAGCTCGTCACCCTTGCGGATGCGGCAGGGCTCGCGCGTCTGCTTCGCGATCACCTGTCGCAGGTACGCCTCGAAGCGATAGATCGGCCCGATCAGGCGATGAGTCACGAGCAAGCCGACCGCGAAGGTGGCTGGCAAGAGCAGCGCCACGCTGACGAGGAACACCGTCGCGAGGCGCGCATTGGTCTGGGTGAGCAGCAGGGCGCCGTCGTTGGGCAGCGCGGTGGCGGCGTCGGCGAGCAGCCGCTGGAATACGAGGTACTGCAGCGTGAGAGCGAGCAGGCTCAGGCCGAAGAACGCACCCATCAACCGCAGCTGGAGGCGCGGCCTGACGAGCCGAATGCGGCGGCGGGGATGCGGGGAGGTCTGCACGTCGAGGAATGTCGACGCGCCTGCCTGCGCGCTTGAGACCCCGCGGGGCCGTTTCTCAGCGCCGGGACGGCGCTTCGCCGACGCGGGCGAGCGCGGCCGTCGCGGAGTGCCGCTCCCCCTCGCTCCGCTCCTGCGCGCTCACCGCTCGCAGCGCTTCGAGCGCGGCGGCGGAGCCCATGTCCCCGAGCGCGGCGCAGGCACACACGAAGATGTCCCCGTCTAGTGCCGCGAGGCGGTTCGAGAGACGTTCCGCGATCTCATGGCGCGGAAAGCGGTGGCGGGCGATTTCGTTGAGCGCGCGCGCCTGCACGGCCGCATCGCTCTCGAGCAACTCGTCGAGAGCAACGGGCAGCACCTCGAGTCGCCACTCGCGCTCCTCGCTCAGCCAGCGACGCCACGCCGGTGCTTGGCTGCCCAGTCGCGCACCGGTGATCCGCTCGAGCGACCACTGCGCGTCCTTGGCGAGGCCCGCATGGGAGCCGCGCAAGAGGTCGAGCAACGCGTCGATCGCCTGCTCGTCTTCGAGCCAGCCCACGCACAGCACGGCCTCGCGATGTCCCGCGCGTCCGGGGCGATCGAGCAGCGAGCGCACCGCGCGAGTGGCGCGCTCGTCGAACGGACCGTGCATCCCGCGGGCCGCATGGGCGAGGGCCGCCACCGTCTCGCGCGTGTCTTCGCCGCCCTGCGCTAGCCATTCGCCCAGACGCGCGACCGCCTCGGGCGTGCGACTGTCGCCCACCGCCGCGAGCAGTGCCGCGCGCCACGGATTCGCGCGCTCACCGAGCAGTGCGCCGAGGCGGGGCAGCTTGAGGGCGTGACGCTCGAACAGGCGCGCTGCCGCTGCGCGCAGCAACTGCGCCCCGCGCGGCGTCTGGTCATCGAGCAGCGGCTCGTCGATCCGTGCGGCGAGCAGGACCGCGAGCTCCACATCCGCGAGCGCGCCATCACGGCCGATGCGCTGCAAGCCCGCTTCGAGCTCCGCGCGCGGCGCCTCGCGCAACGCGAGCGCACCGAGCTCGGCGCGCAGCTCGGACGCGCTCGCACGCCCGACTTGGCAGACCAGCGAGAGCGCGGCGAGAGTCAGCGAAGCGAGCACGCTAGTCGTCCTTCTCCTCGCGCCGCCGCAGCTTGCGCACTTCCTTGGCGAGCCTCCAGTCGAAGTCGCGCTCGCGGCCCTTGAACTTGCGTTCGACGCCCGCCTCGTCCATGTACTTCACCTCGAGCTCGTACTCCGCTGCCTCGTAGGCCTGCGCGGGCGGCTTGAGCTCGTCCTTGGGGACGTCGAGCGCCGCGAACGGGTCCTCGCCGAGGTCGCGCGCGATCTCGCGCGGGATCTCGACCACCTTCCAGGCCAGCGGTTCGATCGTGATGCTCGCCGACGGATCGGCGCCGTGCAGCGCGATGTCGAAGTGGACCTGCGCGTCGTCGTCGAGTTGCAGGATGCCCGCGGCGGCGGCGCCGTAGAGCTGGAATCCGCGCGGCAGCGCAAGGCGCGCGGCGGGCGCGTACAGCGAGCCGAAGAAGGTCCCGTCGGCGAGGAAGCGCACCGGCGGATCGACCGCGCCGTCGCCATCGCGATCGCGCGAGCCCGTGGCGGACACGAGCAGGCGCAGGCCGCGCGTGTCCTCGTCGGGGAACGCGAGCTTGGAGCCGTTGTGCAGGTCGAGCCAGTCGGTGACATGCAGCTCGACCGGACCGGATGCGCAGTCGATTTCGAGCTTGCCCTTGTCCAAGACGCGCAGGCGCGCCGTGGAGAGTTGGAGCGGTCCGCGCAGCACGAGCGTCGAGTTCTTGCCGACGCGGATCTCGCCGTACGCCTTGCCGTCGCCCGCGATCACGCGGCGCGCGCCGTTCGCGTGCACGAGGTCGCCACCGGCCTCGAGTTCGAGCGGCTCGATCACCGCGAGCTCGGCTTCGAGCGGCGCGGGAGAGGTCGAGCCCGTCACGAGTGCATCGTCTTGAAGCTCGACGCTGCCATCCGGCCCCGGGATCGCATCGCCGAACACGCGCGCGTCCTCGCCGAGCTCGATGTCGCCGTTGCTGCGCAGCTCGACGGCGGTGCCGGTCGCCGGATCGAAGCGCTCGGGCAGCTTCGGAGCGCCGCGTGCGCCCAGCGAGTCGTAGGCATCGACGCGCGCGCGGCGGCCGAGCAGCACCCGCTGCGAGCCGAACACGCCGAGCGCCGCCACATCGCGGCTCGTGCGGCGCACGACGAGCGAGAGCGTCGCGCGGCCCGTGCCCGCCATGCCCGTGCTCTCGAGGCCGATCACATTGGGCGCGATCTCGGTGGCAGTGACCCAGAACAGTCCGTCGCCGAAGCGTGCGGGCGCGGCCGCGCTGCCGATCGTGCCCGTGTGGCCCGTCTCGACCGCGAAGCGGCCTTCCGCGAGTCCAGCCTCCGCGAGGTTGAAGGCGCGCTTGTTGTCGATGCTCGCGACCTGACGGCGCAGGCGCGTCGAGTCGAGCTCGAGCAGGCACACGCTCAGTCCGCCGACCGCGAGGACGGCCACGAGCGTGGCGACGAGCACGCCGCCGCGGCGGGAGCAAGGGGCGAGAGGGTGTAGGCGCTTGGTCAAGGTGAGTTCCTCGTTCAGGAATTGCGGCAGCGAACCAGCGATTCGCGCGTGTAGGTCAGGCGTCGGTCGCCGGCGCCCTCGCGTTCGAGCGTCAACAGCACGCGCACGAGTCCCGCGTCGATCACGAACGCGAGTCCGCTCTCGTCGACGAGCCCGTTGTGGTTGTCGTCGATGCCGTTGGGCAGCTCGCCTTCGAGAAGCTCGCGCACGGAGCGCGTCCATGTGGCCATGCGCTCGCCGGGCTCGTCGGGGCGCTCGATCCACACGACTTCGCCGTTCTCGATGCGCAGGGAGATGCGCTCGGGGGCCCCGTGCACGACGACGCCGTCCTGCACGCCGAGGCTCTGGGAGTAGGAGAGCGTCGAGTGGAACGCGGGCGTCGCCACCAGCGGCTGCAGGGACGAAGCGCTCGCGGCCATCAGCGCCAGCGCGATGCGGTCGAGGGTCTGGTCGAGTTGCAGCTCGAGGCTCGCCTTCGACATCTCCTCGTCGTAGGCGTCGCTGGTCGAGCGCGTGACCATCACGATGTTGCCGAGCACGAGCCCGACCACGGTGAGCGCGATCAGCGTCTCGAGCAGGGTGAAGCCGCCGCGGCGGCGCGCGTGCGCTGCCATGGGCTAGTCCTCCGTGGGCGCGAGCATCGTGAACATCTCGATGCGCCGGGGACCGAGCGGACTCTGCCACGCGATCTCGACCTTGACCGGCAGGATGCGGTAGTCGCCGCGGTGGTCCTCTTCGTCGACGATGCTGTCGCCGTCGAGGTCGCGCGGCAGGCCGAGCGCGGGGTCGTTGGCGTCCTCGCGCAGTGCTCCGAGCTGCTCGGGCAGCGAGATGCGGCCGACGAAGCCGTCGGGGTCGTCGGGGCGCGGGTCGAGGCCGGGAACGGCGAAGTTCGCCCCCGCCGCCGAGCCCGGGCCGAGCGGATCGTCGAGCGGCTGGGCGTTGTAGTTCGTCCAGACGCTCGCGAACGCAGCCCCGCGCAGGCGCTCGAGGATGCTGCGCGCGGCGTGGGCGGCGACGCTCTGCTGGCGCTTCTCGGAACCGATGCGCGACGACGAGGCGACCACGCCCGTGAACAGGAACACGGCGACCGTGAGCACGCCCATGGCGATGGTGACCTCGATCAAAGTCATGCCCGAACGGGCGCAGCGATGGAACGGCCGGTGCATGAGGGAGCGTCCTCCGACATCGACGCTCCGCGGGAGCGCTCTGGAGGCCCGTGCGGCAGGGGGCTCGGATTTTTCGCCACTCGACTCGGGAGGTGGCGGCACGCCCGGGCGCCCAAGGCCGCGAGCAGGGCTCGTGTGGCGCGTCTAACCTATTATCAGGATTGAACTTATGTCGGTGTACGCCGCGCGGCGTAGGCTCATTTTCTGAGCCCGAACATGGTGCTGGTCGGAGGTCCGCCTAAGCTAACGCGTACCTGCTAGCCGAAAGACGCTGGCTCGACCCACTGGCAGGGGCCAACAGCCCTGGGACCAGCGGGCTCCGCGCGGAGCCCGATCCATCCCCGTGTCATCCAAGGAGAACCCAATCGCATGAAGAACATCATCCTGGGCGTGGCGCTCGTCGCCGCCCTCGCCGCCTGCAAGAACACGACCAACACCTCGACGGGCGATGCCAACGCGCCGAAGGCCGATTGCTGCGCGTCGAAGAAGGCCGAGTCCTGCACGTCCGAAAAGGCCGCCGCGTGCGAGGCCAAGACCGAGTGCTCGGGTGAGCAGAAGGTCTGCCCGTCGACGGGCAAGACGCTGAACTGATCTCGCCGGGCCCCTGCGGGCTCGTCCGATTGGCAGCTGACACTCCCCAATTGCGGGCGGGCGACCTGAGGGTCGCCCGCCCGCAACCTTGCATGGCCTCGTCACCTGCGGCGCCGAAGTTGGGGGACGCGCCTCGAGATGTCCGTCCGGGGCCTTGATCTCTTTTTCTGGGAACAGCCCTCGGGGGAGCGGGAAGCATTCCTGCCATAGCGGTGCCTTCCAATCCGGGCACCCTGTCCTCTATTTGACCGCCATCCTCTCCCGAACCCTAATGAACCCCACCAGCGCGATCCGTTTCGCTGCGGCGCTCTTTCTCGCGCCCCTCGCTCTCGCCCAGAACGACAACCCCGCCGCCGGCAAGGACAACCTGCCGCCGCCGTCGAACCTCGTTGGCCCCGGGCCGCTGACGATGCCTGCTTCGCAGGCCGCTGGCCAGCCCAACTCGCAGGGTACCACCTTCGTCACGCCCGGCATGCCTACCCTCGGACGCCGCGTGTCGAGCGGACAGGTCACGCGCTTCACCAACGACTTCAACCCAGCCTTTTCCTTCATCATCGATGCCACGGGACAGGTGTCCGAGGCGGAGAACGGGGCGGATGGCGCGGATGTGTTTTTGCGCACCTTCGAGATCGGCGGCAACGCCTGGGTCGACCCCAACGCGTGGGCTTACTTTACGGCTGTGGCCGAGGACGAGGGCATCGGCGTCGAGGAAGCGGCCGTGCACTACACGGGCTTCGGCAACAAGAATGTGGTGCGCGCCGGCCGCTTCTTCGTCGACTTCGGCAAGCAGATGCAGACCCACGTGCACGACCTGCGCACCTACGAGCGACCGCTCGTGCTGCGTGAGTACCTGGGTGCGGAGCTCGGCGGCGACGGCCTGCAGTGGGACTCGTGGACGACACTCGGCGACGCCACGGTCGTGCGCTGGTCGCTCGGTGCCTTCGCGAGCCTGCTCGGGGAGGGCGATGAAGATGCCGACCCGGCGAACACCCCGTTCGCCTCCGTCGTCGAGGGCACCAAGCGCGAGGACGACTTCAGCTACACCGCGCGCCTAACGGGCTTCACGGAGGTGGGCGAGCGCGGCACGCTGCAGCTCGGCGCCTCGGCGCGCCTGCTGCCGAGCTACGAGCTCGGTCTCGACGCCGGAGCGATCGGCGCGGACTTGTCGAACACGGTGTGGGGCCTCGACGCCACCTACGGCTGGGTGGGGGAGACGGGCATCGACTCGTGGACCTTCGGCGGCGAGATGCTGTTCAACACGGGCGATGTCGGCGCAGAGCTGACCGGCGCCGACGACGCGAATCCCGCGCACTACACGGTGGTCGACGACTCGCTCACGGGCTTCTACGCCTACGGCGACTACGCCTGGGACCGCTTCAACGCCGTCGGTGCGCAGTTCAGCTCGGCGGAGGTGGTCGGCGACGAGCGCTCGGAGCTCGAGGTCTACTACACGCGCCTGTTCTCCGAGTTTCACCGCCTGCGCTTCGTGCTCGGCGCCAGCGACTCGGATGTCGACGGCTCGGGCTCCAAGTTCCTCGTGCAGTACACCACGATCCTCGGCGCCCACGGCCACGGCGTGAACTGGTAAGCTGCGCCATGTTCGCATGGGTCGGCTCCTGCAATTCGCCGCGCTCGCCCTCGCTGCGCTTCCTACCGTAGCGGGCGAGCGCGAGCCGGGAGCGAAGCTCAAGGTCGTGACCACCATCCCCGACCTCGCCGATATCGTGCGCGAGGTCGGTGGCGAGCGCGTGGAAGTGACCTCGATCGCGCGTGGCAAGGAGAACCTGCACAATGTCATTTCAAGGCCGAGCCACCTGGTCGCTCTCTCCAAGGCTGACATCTTGGTGCAGGTGGGCCTCTCGATGGAGATGGGGTTCATCCCGGCTTTGCTGGAGGGCTGCGGCAACCCGCAGGTGCGACCGGGCGGCAAGGGCTTCATCAACGCCTCGGATGGCTGGCAGCCGATCCAAGTGCCCGCGGTGCTCACGCGCCAAGGCGGCGACCTGCATCCGCAGGGCAACCCGCACATGAACATCGACCCGCGCGCGGGGCGGCACTTTGCGCTGCGCATCGCGGAGGGCCTGAGCGTCGCCGCGCCCGAGTGGAAGGCGGAGTTCGAGACACGGCGCGACGCCTATCTCGCGCGCCTCGAGCGGGCCGAGAAGCGCTGGCTCGAGTTCGCGCGTGAGTGGAGGGGACGCAAGTTCGTCGTCTACCATCAGGAGTTCAACTACCTTGCCGAGGTCTATGGCTTCCAGATCGTCGCCAACCTCGAGGTCAAGCCTGGCATCCAGCCGACGCCCAACCATCTGGCGCAGGTGATCGAGAGCATGAAGCGCGAGCAGTGCACGGTGATCGCGACGGCCCTGTGGTCGAAGAACGACTTCGTGGCGCGCGTCGCGGAGGCCACGGGGGCGAAGGTGGTCGAGCTGCCCAACATGTGCGGCGGGATTGCGGGCACGGACTCGTGGATCGCGATGATGGACCTCGTGCACGAGCGCCTCGCCGCGGCCTACGGCACGCCCGTGCCGCCCGTGCCGCCCGTGCAGTAGGATCCCGGCCGCCATGCCGGCCCTGATCACCGCCGAGCGCGCCGCGTTCGGGTACCACAAGGTGCCCGTCGTGATCGGCGTGGACCTCGCGGTCGAGCGCGGCGACTTCCTCGGCATCGTCGGTCCCAACGGCGCGGGCAAGACGACGCTCTTTCGCGGGCTCTTGGGGCTCGTGCCGCCGCTCGCGGGGCGCGTGGTGCGCTCGACGCGCGCGGTCGGCTATGTGCCCCAGCGCGAAATGCTGGACCCGATCTATCCGGTTACGGCGGAGGAGGTCGTGCAGATGGGGGCCTTCGGTGAGCTGCGCGGCTGGCGCGGGCTCACGCGCGAGGCGCGCGCGCGTGCGCGCTCGTGCCTCGAGAAGGTCGGCCTGTACGAGCGCCGCACGAGCGCGTTCTCCTCGCTCTCCGGCGGCCAGCGCCAGCGCGTACTGATCGCGCGCGCCCTGATGGTCGAGCCCGAGGTGCTGCTGCTCGACGAGCCCACCAGCGGAGTCGACCGCGCTGCGCAAGCACGCATTCTGGAGCTGCTCGTCGAGCTCAATCGCTCGCGCGGCATGGCCGTGCTGCTCGTCAGCCATCAGCTCTCGATGGTGCGCGAGACCGTGCAGCGCGTGCTGTGGGTCGCGGAGGGACGCGTGCGGCTGGGCAGCGCGGCACAGATGCTCGCGCCCGAGAACCTCGATCGCTTCTACGGCGCCACCGGCTCGGCACTGGCCGGCGTGGAGGACATCTGATGGAGGGGCTCTCCGAGGTCCCCTGGGGTGTGCGCCTGAGCCTGTTCCGCTGGGCGCTGCTCGCGGCGCTGCTCGCGGGCACGGTGTATCCGCTGCTCGGCACATTCCTGCATGTGCGGCGCACGAGCTTCTACGGCATCGCGCTGCCGCAGTTCGCCACGGCGGGCATGGTGGCGGGCTTCGCCGCCTTGCCGTGGTGGATCGAGCACATCGGCCTCGGCGGCCTCGACCTCGCCGGCGCGACGAGCGACTCCCATGCCGCGATGAACTACCACCTCGCGTGGGCGAGCCTCTCGACCTTCGGCGGACTGCTGCTCCTCCTCTGGCTCGGACGGCGCGGCGGGAGCGAGGTCGGGCGCGTGGCCGCGGCCTTTGCGATCGCCAGCGCGGCGGTGGTCCTCTTCGGGCGCATCTCGCCCGTGGGCAAGGGCTTCGTCGACGAGCTGCTCGGCGGCGAGCTGCTCGGCGTCGGCGTGCACGAGTTCGAGACGCTGGCCGCCGTGCTCGGGCTCGGCGCACTCATGTTCCTGCTGTTCCAGCGCGACTTCCTCGTGGTGAGCTACGACCGCGAGACCGCGCTGGTGCTCGGCAAGCGCGTGCTCCTGCTCGAGGCCCTGTTCACCTTCGTGACCGGGCTGCTCGTCTCCGTGGGCTCGATGATCCTCGGCCCCATTCCGCTGTTTGGACTGCTGGTCCTGCCGGCGATCGCCGCCCGCGCGTGGGCGCCATCGATGCGTGGTTACCTGCGGCGCGCGGTCGGCTTCGGGGTGGCCTCCGTGCTGCTCGGCGTGCTCGCATCGTTCGAGCTCGACCTGCCCATGGGGGCCTCGATCACTGCGGCCGCGGCCCTGCTGCACCTGCCCGGCTTCGCCCTGCGGCGGCTCGCGAGCTGAGCGCGAGCTTCACCGTTTCCTTGCACAGCCCCGATCCGGGGGCGTGAACCGCGCGCGGAGACTGCCTAGAATCCCGACCGTTCCGGCTCTCCCGCCCTCGTGGCCTCCGCGCCCGCTAGGACACCGACCATGAAGTTCACCACGCTTTCCTCGATCGCCCTGCCGCTCGTCCTCGTCACCGCCTTCCTCACGGGCTCCCGAGAGCGCCCGGCCAAGCCCCAAGAGATCAAGGGCGAGGTCAAGGCCGGGACCAAGGGTGGCGACGGCGGCAAGCCCGCCGCTGACGCCAACGCGGCCATCATCCAGTTCCAGAAGCCCTGCTACCCGCTCACCAAGTGCGCGGTGAGCGGCGAGCCGCTTCCCAAGGACGCGGTCGACACCGTGATCGACGGTCGCCTCGTGCGCGTGTGCTGCAAGGACTGCGTCGCCGGTGCCGAGAAGAACAAGGCCGCGATCTTCGCCGAGATCGACAAGGCCGTGATCCAGTCCCAGCGCCTCGGCTACCCGCTCAAGACCTGCCCCATGAGCGGAGAGAGCCTCGAGGACGGCGCGGTCGAGTTCGTGGTCGGCACGCGCCTCATGAAGGCCTGCTGCGAGAAGTGCGTGGCCGCTGTCAAGGCCGAGCCCGAGAAGGCCATCAAGCAGCTCAACGACGCCTATGTCGCTGCCCAGAAGCCCAACTACCCGCTCACGACCTGCGTCGCCACCGGTGAGGAAATCGGCAAGGATCCCGAGATGAAGCCGATCGACTTCCTGTACGGCACCCGCTACTACCGCCTGTGCTGCGCGGGCTGCAAGAAGGCCATCGTCAAGGACCCCGAAGGCATGTGGGCCAAGGTCGAGGCCGCGCGCGCCGCGAAGAAGTAGTCGCGCGCACGTCGCTGGACGCAAGCATGTACGAGCGCGGGCCGCTCCGGAGGGATCCGGGGCGGCCCGCGCTGCTTGGTCGGAGTGCTAGCCGTTCGCGAGCACGGACGCGATGGTCGCGACATGCACGATGTCCTCGGCGCTGCAGCCGCGCGAGAGGTCCATGAAGGGCTGCTCGAGGCCTTGCACGAGGGGTCCGAGGGCTGTGGCGCCGGCGAGGCGCTGGGTGAGCTTGTAGCCGATGTTGCCGGCGTCGAGGTCGGGGAAGATCAGCACATTGGCGCGGCCGGAGAGCGGCGAGCCGGGGCACTTCTTCTCGGCGACGGAGGGCACGATGGCGGCGTCGAGCTGCAGCTCGCCGTCGCAGGTCAAGTTGGGCGCGCGGCGCTTCAGGAGTTCGAGCGCCTTGGTGACCTTGTCGACATCGGGGTGCGAGGCGGAGCCCTTGGTGGAGAAGGACAGCAGCGCGACCTTGGGCGCTTCGCCCACGAGGCGGCGGTGGCTCTCGGCGGCGGCGATGGCGATGTCGACGAGCTGCTCGGAGGTCGGCTGGGGCACGACGCCGCAGTCGGCGTAGGTCAGCGCGCGATCCTTGAAGATCATCAGGAACGACGAGGAGAGCGTCTTGCAGCCCTGCGCCAGCCCGACGACCTGCAGGCCCGCGCGCAGCACATCGGCCGTCGCTGCCTCGCTGCCCGACACCGCGCCCGAGCAGTCGCCGGTGCGCACGAGCATCGCGCCGAAGTACAGCGGGTCGACGATCTTCTTGCGCGCTTCGTCGAGTGTCATGCCCTTCGAGCGGCGCAGCTCGAACAGCGCGGCGGCGAACTTCTCCACGCGGCTGTCGCGCTGCACTCGGATCGCCTCGACGCCCGCGGGCGCGGCGCCCATGCGGCCGTCGTCGAGCAGCACCGGCTCGCAGATGCCCCGCTGCTTCAGGGTCGCCGCGGCCTGTCGCACGCGCGCGTCCTGCGCTTCCGGCAACACGATGCGCCGCGGATTGCGGCGCGCCTTTTCCGACAGTTCGAGCAACAGGTCCATGGTCACTCCGGGGTCGCGTCGAGCACGCTCTGGGGCACGTCGAGCTCGAGGCGCAGGAGCGCGAGCCCGTGGGTCTTGCCTTGCGCATCCGTGCGCTGGCTGGCCGAGCCGCCTCCGCCGAGGCTGTCGGCGAGCAGGAAGTTCAGCACGCGCAGCGTGTCCGCCTCGTAGCGCTTCACGCCGCCGCGGTTGATCGCCGCCATGTGGCGCTGCACGAGCGCGGTCGAGAGTGCTCCCTTCAGGAACATGTAGGCCGCCTCAGAGCGCGCCATCACGCCGACATTGGAGCCTTCTCCCTTGTCACCAGAGCGCGCATCCGCGATGCGCGAGAGCGGAACGATGGGCATCGAGAGTGTCTCCTGCTAGGACTCGAACACGCTGACCTTGGTGCTCACCTTCGACTTGGCGAGCAGCGCGGGCCAGAAGCCAATGATCTCGCTGGCGTGGGGACGGCCGCCGGCGAAGCCGGTGACGCCCGGGGGGCCGCTGGTCACGAGCGGCACGAGCTCGTAGCCGAAGCGATCGAGCTTGGCCTTGTCGTGGCCCTTCACGCCCAGGCGCAGCACCACCTCGGAGGGCTCGCTGGCGTGGGGGACATCGATGCCCTCGTGGCACGTGTTGGCGCCGACGAACTCGACCGTCTTCTCCTCGTCGTTGAAGGTGCAGCCGTCGTAGGCCAGTCGGCGCCACACGATCTCGGAGCACAGCTTGGCCTTGGCGAGCGCGTCGGGACCGGCGATCGTGAGTTGGCCGAGCGCCTTCCAGCCGTTCTCGTAGCTGATCGAGACCTTGTAGGTCGG
>Ga0194128_10003581_pt1 | contig 23683 bp, 33 predicted proteins | sample TA2KigCa65mmetaG_FD_148650 | JGI IMG/M metagenome (GOLD analysis project Ga0194128, IMG submission 148650) | Freshwater microbial communities from Lake Tanganyika, Tanzania - TA2015037 Kigoma Deep Cast 65m | ecosystem: Environmental > Aquatic > Freshwater > Lake | place: Tanzania: Lake... | reverse complement strand
CTCGTACTGGCGCGAGACGAGTTGGTGGAGGAGCGCGTCGTCGGCGATCGCCGAGAGATGCGCGGTCGCGAGCGCCGCCTTCAGGTCTTCATCCCACAGCTGCGTCGTGAGATTGTCGTACTGCTCGCGTCCCTTCCGCCCCTTCGGTGAACTGCCGTTATGGACGCCCGCGCAGCGGAACCCCATCTTGCGGAGCGGGTCGATGACGCCGCTGCCGTAGCCGCCGCCCTCGTCGACGCGGATCGTGACGAGGTCACGCACTTCGTCGGGGATCGGCGCGCCCGCGCTGACGAGCCCGTAGTGCCGCACCCAGTGAAGAATCCGGCCGAGCACGAACTGGCTGTCCTTCTTACCCATCGTCTCCATGCGAAGCGCGTGGTCGCCCGAGCGGTAGACGATGACCGTCTCGTCGTCGCCGAACCTTGCCATGTCGACGCCGATGTCGAGCGGCGCGACGAACGCGCCGTTCGCTCGCGTCCACGTCGCCACGGAGCGGCGACCGAACGCCGCCGCGACGAGATCCTCGTTCAGGATCGTGTCGATCGAGCCGCCCGTCGGGAAGCGTCCCCAGACGCGCGCCTGAACGAACGCCGAGTTGCGGCCGTGCTGCCGAATCCACTGGAGCCGGATCGCTCTGCCCTCCGGCGTATTCGTCCGCGTGCTCTGCGTGAAGTCGACGTGGAAGTGCTTCCATCCGGCCGCGAACGCCGGACGGCGGAACACGTCGTGGAAGCGACCGCTGCGCCGGAGCGGGTTGCCGAGATACAGCAGCTTGCAGTCGGACGTGTTCGCCGTGCCTTCGAGCGAGTCGAAGACGGCGTCGTCGACGCCGGACGCTTCGTCGACGACGACCAGCGTGCCGCCCTTCGCGTACATCCCGGCGATCGACTCGGCCTCCTTCTCTCCGGTGCCGACGCCGCTGCCCGTCGAGTAGTGCGCGCTCGACGTGCGCGCGATCAAGTACCACGTCTCGCGATGCCCACGCGCGCGAACGCTCTGCGTGTCCATCTCGAAGAACCGCTGGAACAAATCCGACGACCTGTAGAGCGCGGCCAACTCTCCCCAGAAGTTCGTCCGCAACGTCTTCCCCGACGCGCTCGTCACGCCGACCTTCGAGAACGGATAGAGTATCAGCTTCGCGGCGGCGGCTTGGCTCGCGACGAAGTCCTTCCCGACGCCCTGCGCTCCGGCCGTCGCGACCTTCTGGTTCGCTTGGATCGACCAGAGCACGCGCCGTTGCCATTCGTCGTTCGTGATCCCGAAGTGGTCGGCGCAGAACGCCTGCCAATCGTCGCGGTACGCGAGCAGGCTCTCGCCGAGCCGCTCGATCGCGCGCGTCTGCGACGGGTGGATGCTCACGCGGACTCTCCTGCTGCGATGCGCTCGCGAGCGCGGAGCGCCTGCCAGCCGCAGTACGGCGTACCGCGCACGATGTCGCGCGCGTAGCGTCGGCACTGGCGGCGGCTCGACGCGGTCGCGGCGCAGCGCGGACGGTCCGCGTCCGCAAGTCCGTAGCGACCCGGCTTCGTCGGCCGGTTGAACAGTACGGGGCGCATCACTCGCACAGGTTGTAGATACTGAGACACTTCGGCGTTTCCAGCAGCGGTAGTTGATGCTCGTCGACGCTCTCCAGATAGCGGAACACGTCTTCGCAGCGCGGGACCATCATCTCCCTTCCGTCTTTGGTCGTGTACGGCTTGGTGCAGTAGCGCTCGGGGATCGTGCCGACTCTGAAGAACGTCGCCGAGAGATCATGGTGCGCTTCCGCCATCGCGGCCTCCAGTTCGATCAACCTCTCCTTGATCCCCGGCGTCGTCTTGAGCAACGCCTTCAACTCTCGAAGGGAAACCATCACGCACGGCCAGCATCCGACCCGACCTGCTCCGAGTAAGTACAACGGATTGGGTTTGACGCCGTGTCGCTTCGCGATCTCGAAGCATTGCGCCGCCGTCCAGTGGAACAACGGACGCTCGATCCAGTACCCGCTCGCGTCGTCCACCCATTCGCGCTGCGGCATCGTGCTGCGCTTCCGACTCTCGTCGGCACGCACTCCCTGATAGACAGTCGCGGTGTCGTCGAGCGACTCGATGAACTGGTGCAAGGGAAAGACCTTCAGTTCGTCCGTGCAGAAGCGACTGCGAGCGCCGGGGATACGGTGCCGCTGGATCACGAGATCGCGGAAGCCGGTGTACTTCTCCGATCGCACCGTGACCAGCTTGCCGCCGAGCAGTTGTTGGTTGATCTCCTCGACGTACGCGTACGTGAGCGGATGCTCCCACCCGGTGTCGGCGAACACGGCGGTGAACTCGATGCCCTGCTCGCGCAACCAGCACAGGACCGCCGTCGAGTCCTTGCCTCCGGAAAATGCGGCCAGATGAATCACGGATTCCCTCCTTCACGTACACGAACGATCCGGCGCGGACCGACTAGCACGACCGGGACGACCGGCGGCAGGTCGACCGCCGCAGCAGCCTCGTCGAACAGCAGCGCGCGGATCAGGACGGCGTGACGGACGAGCGCGACGCGGAGCGGAGACGAGAGCAGCGACGCTGGTGACGCGACGAGCGTCCGGTTGTCGGCCGCGAGCGCGACGGTGACGCCGCGAGCGCGGACGTAGTCGAGCGCCTGACGCGGCGAGCGCAAGCTCGGCGGCAAGTTCGCGATGCGCGGCGTCGACGCCGTCCGTCGCGACCGGCGTATCGGGATCTCGATGCGGTCGCTGCCGACGTGCTCGACGACCGCCGCGTTGACGATCTCCTCGCGCATCTGCACCCGGCCAGCGAACGCAGCCGAGACGGCGTCCGTCGCGTCGTCGATCGGCGTCGGATCGACCGGCGTCAGCACGGGCTCCAGCGTCAACGCCTCGTCGAGACGCGCGTCCTCCGCCGCCACCCAGCCGACCGGCACTCCGAACTCGTCGGGCACCAGCGCCAGCGTTCCGCGCGGTATCCTGTCGAAGCCGCCGTCAACCTTGCGGATCAAGGCCACGGTCAGGCCACGCGGAGGTCGTCGTCGTCTTCGTCCGACGGCGACGAGACGCCTTCTCCGCCGGAGAGCGCTTCGTTGTCGATCGCGTCGCGGAGCGGCGACTCGTCCGGCGGCGCGAGTAGCTCGGCCGCGTCCGAGTCGTCGTCGGTCCGCATCGCCGCGTCGATGTCGCCCTCCTCGGGCGCAGCAACCGAGCCGTCGCCAGCGAGCCACTCCTCGCGCTCGGAGCGATGGAGTTCGATCGTCTTCGATACCGCCGCGTCGAACGCGTCCGCGAGCGTGAAGCTGACGTGCGCGTCGATCTGCTCCGGCGCGTACAAGCCGAGCAGGCGCGAGCGTTCTTGGATGCACCGCTCGACGCCCGCGAGGAACGCTGGGTTGCCGAGCGCCGTCTCGGTCCGGAGCGACGCTTCCGTCAATTCGGTCGGCGTGACGGCGGAGACGTTACCGTCCGCGTCGAGCGTCGTCCGTCCGCCGTTGCGCTTGACCTGTCGACTGCTCTTGACCGCGCGCTCGACCTGACTCCGTCGCCAGCCTTCCCAATACTCGGCTTCGAGCCGGTCGAGCTTCGCAAGCTGCCTGCCAAAGTGCGCGTCCATCGCGTTGTGCCGACGCTCGATCCATTCGGCTTCGAGCTTCTCGACGATGTTCGTGATCGCCGGTCGCGTCACGCCGAACGCGAGCGCGATCTCGGTCTGCGTGTAGCCGGTCAGCAACATCTCGCTGAACTCGGCGAGCTTCTCTTGCGTGGTCATCCGGTCGAACGTCGACCGCGCGCGTCCGCCGATCGCGCGTAGCTCCTCCCGCGATCGGATTACGGGCTGCGAGAGCAATCCCTTCGGGATGCGCGGTAGCGGAAGTTCCCGCCGCCCTTTGCGCGCTGTCTTCTTCGCCATGGTGTTTTGCTCTATCTCGCGCCGCGCTTCTGGTTAAGTCGCCGGAACGTACACGGTCGTACGTCTCCACGCGATCGAGTCGAACGGCTCGTTGCTGAACCGTAGACGGACGCGCGCGGCAGCGCCCTCGCGCGCGGCTCCGAGCGTACGGCGCAGCGTCGACGGCCGGACGATCGCCGACGCTCCGCCCTCGACTACACCGATGTCGAGCGTATAGCGCAACGTCTCGACGACGCGACTAAGCACGACCGCTTCGACGCCGGGGAACCGCATCGACTCGAAGACGGCCTCGCTTCGCGCCGTGCCGAAGTTCGCGACGACGACCGTCTCGCTGGGAGTCCCGGCCGTCCAGACATCCGGACGCGCGAGCGACTCGCCGACGCGGAGCGGTGCCGACGCGAGATCGACCGCGAAGAACTGAAACCCCGGCATCAGGACGTTGCACGCCGACGCGATGATCCGCTCGACGATCAGTAGCATCGTCGCCGATGAGCCGAGCAGCGCGTCGGTCAACTCGCCGCGCGACGCGGACTCGAACGTCGGCAACGCGAGCAGCGTCGCGTCGTCCACTGGTGCGCTCTGCGGCGTCACCCAGACCGCTCCGTCGTACGTCATCGCGGCCACCTCGCTGCGTGCTTCTGCGCCTCTCGACGGTGCTTCTCGTACTCGCGCCTGCGCGCCGCGATCGTCGCGCGGAACGCGCGGACGGACGCCGGTCGCGAACGCTCGCGCTCGACGATCTCGACGTGCGCGCCGTATTCGCGATGCGTCGCCGCGAGCGAACGCGCCTCGGCAACCGACTCGCACCGGAAGACCTGCGAGAAGCTCTCGTCCGTCACGTCCGGCCAGACCTGCACGATCGACTTCAAGCTCGCGCCTCCGCCGCGCGGACGATCCGCCGCGACGGCCGACGCTTGCGCTCCGGCCGACGCGCGCCCTCGGCCGCAAGCGCGGCGGCGACCCACGTCACGTTCGCTTTGACGAGACGAGTCACGTCCGCCGGGACGCGATCGCGGTGCCGGTAGTACACGACCTCGAAACCATCCTCGTCGAGCCCGTCGGAGTACAGGTCCGCGCCGTACGCGCGGACGAGCGCGAGCAGCGCGGTAGCGATCGCTGGTCGATCGTCCGTGACGAGCGGCTCGTGATCGTAGCGCGTACGCGCGACGCCGCCGTCGTAAGTGAATCCGCACCGGAGCCGTTCGCATCAGCGACCCTGCCCTCCCTGCCGACGGAGCGCTTCGACGACGGTCTTCCGCGATCCCTCGTAGAGCTTCTTCGCTTCGTCGTGCCCCGCGCGCGCGGTGCCGAGTCCGCCGCCGAACGCTTTCGTCGCGAGCGCCTTCGCCGCGTCGACCTGCGCCTTGAACTTCGATACGTCCATCGCTCACCTCACCATCCAGACGATCGCGCGTCGGCCCGATGCCGTCGGTCGCGTGAGTCCGCTATCCGCGATCCGCCCGAGCAGTACAAGCTCACGGATGCGCGGCCGTGCCGTGTTCCCGCCCATGCCGAGCGCCTCGCAGACCTCGTCGCACGTCGCGCCGCCCGAGATCGCAAGGTGCCGCAGCACGCGCGCGCGCAGCCGGTTCCGGTCCGGCTTGATCGCCTCGGCCGCGCTGCGGCTCGTCGTCTCGTTCGATGCGGGCGGCTCGCCTCGGTACGGCTCGCGGCCGAACAGCCCCGGTTGATCGTCGTCTCTGTCCTTCGCCATCTTCGTTCCCTTTCAGCGTCCGCTCAGATTTTGCCGCAGCCTACCGTCGTGCGCGACGCGTAGCTCGCCGAGACACCACTCCAGAGCTTGATCGCAGGAGCGCGCGGCGTCGAGCGCGCGCTCGCTCTGCGTCAGGCATTGGTCGATCGCGGCGTTTCGCTCCAGCGTCGAGTAGATCGAGGACGCGATGAGCACCCACGTACAGACCATGAGAATCACGAACGCGAGTCGCATCTCATCTCCCTCCTCGACGCGCGAGTCCGGTCGGCGGCACCGACTCGATCACGACCGTCGGCGTCCACGGCTCCGGCTCGTCGTTCGCGTCGACGCCGAGTAGCTGCGTCAGGCTCCGGCCGTCGCCGCTCGGTGCGACGCCAGCGAGCGCGAGTACGGTCGCGTGTACGTCCATGAGCGTCACGATCTCCTCGCGTACGCGTCCGGCAGCGATGCCCGGTCCGCGAATCGCGAGCGGGACGCGGACCGCGCCGAGTACCGTCTCGTGCTTCCCGGTCCGTCCGTTCGACTGCATCCATCCGTTGTCGGAGAGCACGACGACGTACGCGTCAGGACCAGCGACGCGGTCGATCTTCTCGACGAGCCGGTCGAGCCCGCAGAGCGACGACATCCGGCGGAACCACGTCCGGTCGTCGACCGTGCCGTCCTGCGGCAGCATCGTCGGCGCGTCGCACTCCGGCGACGGCCCTCGGTTCGGACCGTGCGGCGCGACCGGCGCTAGGTAGACGAACGCCGGGACGCCGTCGCGCGCAGCGTCGCGCAGGAAGTTCGACGCGCGGTTCGCGAGCACCGTACTCTGGTCGCTCTCGAAGTCCGAGTGCTTCGCCAGCGGGCGGTACTCATCCCATCCGCCGAGCGGCGCACGCAGGTTGTGGACGCGGTTCAGGAGCTTACCGATCAGCGCCGTACGATAGCCCGCCGCCCCGAGCCGCGTGCCGAGCGTCGGCCACGACGGATCGAACAGCGCGGCGTCGTTCGCGTAGACGCCGTGGGTGCGCGGCGCGAGGCCGGTCAGCAGGCTCGTCCGCGACGGCGAGCAGAGCGGGAACGGCGTCAGCGCGGCGTCGAAGGACGCGCCCCGCTCCGCGATCGACCGGATGCTCGGCGTCGCGGCGAGGTCGCTGACCGCCATGTCGTCGGCCACGATCAGGACGATCGTCGGCTGGCTCGCGAGCGACGGCGTCGCGAGCAGGCACGCGAGCGCGAGCGCGCCGACGACGCGACGGTGGAGCGGGTTACAGCAGGACGTACGTCCGCAGGCGGACCGGAGCCGCGCGCGCGGCGCGACCTTCTCGATCAGCGCGTCGTACAGGATGCGGACCACGGAGCGCGGCGCGCCGTCGCGGTCGCCGATCACGGCTCGCCCTCGGCGGCTCTCGCCTCGGAAGCGCCAGCACGGACTCCCGAGCGGCGAGTCGTCCGCGTCTGGCTCGATCCGCGCGAGCGCGCGCACCAGCACCGGAGTCCGCTTCGGACCGGGTCGTCGTTTCGTCGCCATCGTCGTCTCTCCTCCCGTTGCCGTCCGGCAACTCACCTACCCTATGCCGTGCAGACCTCCGTCGATCCGCCGGATGATGTCGCGCGCGTCGGTCGCGATCTTCGACTCCCAGCGCGCCATGAACCGCTCCCGGTTTACCTCATCCGCGAGGAAACGTCCCGGTGTCTGAGCTTCGTCGTGCAGTACTTGGCTGCGTGGTTCGTAGACGCAGCGCAGCCCGAGATCGAATCGCACAGAGAAGCACAGCGCCACGTCTTCCCATCCGTTGCGGTACTGCTCGTCGAAGCCGCCGACCGCGAGCGCGTTCTCGGTCCGGAGCGCCATGCACGCGCCCGTCACCATCTGGAGATCCTTCCCGTGGTGAATCCCCGGCGCGTCGTCGGCCGTCATCCCTCGGTACAGGTGGAGCGCCTTCTTCTCGCCGGAGAACGCCATCCCCGCGTGCTGCGCTCGGCGCGGCTTCCCCGGATACCAGAGCAGCGCGCCGACGACGCCGACCGTCGGATCGTCGAGCCGTTCGAGCAGCGGGTCGAGCCAGCCGTGGAGCGGCACGGTGTCGTTGTTCAGGAAGACGACGCGGTCGCACGACGCTACGCGGAGCCCGTCGTTCGAGCCGCCTGCGAAGTTCCGGTTCGATGAGTTGGCGACGACGCGCAAATCGAACGCCTGCTCGCGCGAAGCTCGTCGAGCAAGTCCTGTGCCAGTCTCGTCGCTACTACCGTTATCGACGACGATCACCTCGTGCCCGCGCGCCGTCTTCGCCACAGCGTCGAGACAGCGTGCCGTCTTCTTCCAGACGTTGAACGCCGGGATGACGATGCTCGCCTGCTCCAAGCTCTCTACCTCCTGCGCGAGCGAGAGTCGGTCGACGCAGTGATCGCGCTCGCGATGCGGAACGGCGAGATCGTCGAGACGCAGCCCTGCGCGCAATGCTCGGCGGAGCAGGCGCACGGGGCGACGGGGATCACGGGGAACGTCGTCTTGTACGCTCGCGTCCAGTACGGCTTCGGCCCGTAGAGCACGACCTGCGGCGTGCCGACGGCGGCGGCGAGATGCGCGAGCCCCGAGTCGCTTCCGACGTAGAGGTCGCACGCCGCGATCACGCTCGCCGTCTCTCGGACCGTGAGCTTGTCGACCATGTCGACGGCGATCGAACCGAGACGTGCGCCTGCACGCGTCTGGCCGTCGCAGTCGCCGACGGTCTTGCCGACCTCGATGATGCCGAGCCCCGGTGCGATCGCCGCGAGGCTCGCGAAGACCTCGGGCCAGTGCGCGTATCTCCGGCTCGGCCAACCTGCCCACGTATCGACGGCGACGAACCGCTCTGTCCCCCAGCCGCGCAGGGAGTCGATCAGGCCAGCGCCGTACGCGATCTCGTTCTCGTCGAGTTCGATGTCCGGCGTCAGGTCGTAGACGTTCACGCCGAGTTGGCTCGCGTAGTCCGTGACGAGGTGCTCCCGGTTCGTCGGATCTCCGCCGAGCCGCAGCCGGAAGACGTTCCCGTTCTCCTCCGGTCCGTCGAGCCACTCCAGCCGCTCGAACACCTCGGGATAGCGGACGGTCAACGCGATCCGCTCGGACGGGAACGCTTCGCGGAACGCGCGCAGCGCGCCGATCAGCGCGATCTCGTCGCCGAGGCTCCCTCCGCTCTCGACTCTCAATGCCGCGCTCCTCCGCCGACGGCGAACTCGAAGTGCGTCGAGCACGGAGCGCAGAGCGCGCCGATCTCCTCGCCGTCGTCGTACCGCGCGACGTAGAGCGCGAGCGCGCCGCACGGCGACCAGCGCTTCCCGTCCTCGCGCTCGACGAGTCTCGCGCAGAGACGCACGTCGTCAGGCGTCAGCGCCTCAAGGACGACCGTCACGGCTGCGCGCCCTATCGTGCTCACGGCATCACCGGGTCCGTCGCGTCGCGAAGCTTCTCGGCGACGATGGTGCCGCCCGAGTCCCATGACGGCTCCCACGTCTGCTCGACCAGTGACCAATCGGAGCGAGCGCCGTCGAGCAGCCCGAGCCTGCGCGCGGCCGTCCGCGTAGCCGTGCCGAAGTCGACGTGGTCCTTCGGCCCCATGCCCTGCCAATCGAGCTTGCGCTGCGTATAGGGCGCGGCGTCGTGGAAGATCAACTCGCCGCCGGGGAGCAACTGGTCGCCGAAGTTCAGAAAGTCCAACATCACGGCGTTCGCCGCGTGGCATCCGTCGCAGAAGATCCAGTGCGGACGCCACGGCAGCAGACGGTACGTCTCCGCGCTGTCGCCGACGATGAGTTGCGCGCCCTCGAAGGGCACGGCCACCGGCAGGTCGCGGTTGTTGTCGAGGCCGACGTACTCGAACGCGACTCCCTCCGCGTCGAGAAACGCCTTGATGCCGCGCGCCGTATCGCCGTGGCAGACGCCGATCTCGACGATCCGGAGCGGCTCGCCTCGCGACTCGCACCGGAACCGACGAGCGGTCCGCATCAGGCTGCGCTCCAGCGCGCGACCGTCCGTCTCCGTGATGAGCCCGTAACTCACGACGCCTCCTTCTGGATGATGCCGCGCTTCTTCGCTGCGAGGTAGATCGCCGTGATGCCCTGCTCGATCGCGACTTCGGCGATGGCGAAGTCCGTCACGTCGCGGCGTCCGAGACGCACCGACAAGCTCGGGTAAGCGAACGTCGCCTCGTGTGACCACGCAAGATTGACGATCAGGTGCTTAGGCACGTTGGCGTTCACCCAATCGAGCGCCTGCTCGGGCTCGATGTCGCCGGGGACGAAGCGGAAGCCCGTCAAGACCATGCGCTGCCGCGTCTCGATGCCCACGACGGTGACCCAGAACTCGGTCGGGATGATCGCCTCTCGTTCGTCGGTGACGCTCACGACTCATTCACTCACACCAGAACTCGCAGCCGCTACCGCTAGCGCCCGCCTCGTGCGCTCGTGCGAGCGCGTCCTCTAGGCGCTCGCGGAACGCGACACGCAGGCCCTCGTGAAACGAGCGACGATTCTCCGGCGTCATCGACTGCACCAGTTCGCGAACGAGCTTCTGCGCCTCTGTGCTTGCCCGGTATTGTTTCTTCCGTGCCATCATCAATCTCCTTCCTTCGTGAACTCGAACGTCTCGGCTGCTACCCCTCACAGCAGGCGGATCGTGTTGCGCGCGTTCGCGCAGGTTAAGGCCGCTCTCATCGCGAGCACCGCGCGCAGAGAACGGTGTCCGACTCCGGATGCCACGTCAGACACCAGCCGGGTTCACCGCGATCGCACGGCGTCTTGCCGACCGGCGTCGGCGTCGGCAGGAGCGACATCGTCCGCGACGGAGCCGGACTCGGCGTCTGGTACGGACAGGGGATCACGCATACGCCCGTGCCCCACGTCCGACAAGCTGGCGGGTTGCACGCGAGCGGCGCGGGCGTCGGCGTCGGCATCGGGAAGCGCGGACAGCCGTCCTTCCCTTGCATCCAGCGCCACTCTTGCCGACCGGCGCGGTAGCAGAGACGACCGCAGACCACGAGACACGGCGTCTGGGCGAAGCCGCGCGCGCGGCAGATCGACGCGTCGTTGACTTCGATCGACAGCCGCGAGCATGGCGGATCGGTCGGCGACGGAACCGCGCCGTGCGCGATCCGGTCGAGTACGGCGACGACGCACGCCGCGAACGCGAGCGCGAGAAAGATACGAACGACTCTCATAGCGACCCTCCTATCGCATCGAGAACCTGCGGCACAGAGACGCGCGACGCACAGAGAGGTACGTCAGCGCGCTCCGAGTACGGGCACGGCTCGACGAGCCAGCACGGCGAGCAGTCGACGAAGCTCGTCAGGTTCACGTTCCGCGCGTAGCCCGTCACGCGCGGATCTTCGCGGCCGAGGAACAACGCGACGACCGGCGTACCGACCGCCGTCGCGAGGTGCATCGTCCCGGTGACGGGCGCGACGTGGACGCGCGCTCCGGCGAGGATGCGCGCGACGCGGACGATCGGCTCGCCAAGCGCCCACGCGTCGACGCCGCTCAGACGAGCGTCGCTCGGACCGCCGACCTGCACGACGCGGATCTGGAAGAAACGCCGGATGTCGTCGACGAGCTTCTGCCAGTTCTCCGGCACCCAGTTCTTCGTCGTCGTCCACGGACCGGGCGTCGTGCTGACCGTCAGGTACGTCCCGTCTGCCGGGTAGCCGCTGACGCGCGGCTCTCGCTCGTGCGCTACGACGTACGGCGCGATCTCTTTCCACTCGGGCGCGACGAGGCCGAGCGACTGACTCATCACCGCGACCTGATGCGAGCGGGCACCGCGCGACCAACGTCCAGCCATGTCGTGCAACTCGGGGAACGAGCCGCGCCCCGACCACGGCATAACGGACGCGACGTTCGGCAGACCGTTGAAGATCGCGCCGAACGCCGCGCTGACCGTACACGATTCGCCGCGCTGACGCGCAAGCTCGCGGACGACGCACGTCAGCACGACAGCGTCCCCGAGCCCCGGTCCGTTCGCGACGAGCGAGATCATCCGGCGTCCGGATACCCGCGCTTCAGGATCGCCATCACCGTCGCGGGCGCGTACGCGTAGCGGTAGCCCGACATGACCTGCACGACGAAGTCGCGCCGCAGCGGCGACTTCTCCGAGAGCGAGTCGAACACCGGCACCCAGACATACAACGGCTGGCCGGTCGCGCAGAGCAAGCGCATCCACGAGCCCTTCGCGCCGATGCGCGCGTTGCCGAGGTTGGTGTCCTTCGACTCCCGCGAGTCGACGCTGGCCTTGTCGAGCAAGATCGGCACTTCGCCGCTCGGCCCGCGCCACGCCGCGAAGTCGACGACCGCGCGCTGGTAGATGCCGCGCGCGCCGCCCGCCGCCGCGTACTTCTCGGCGACCTCCTTCAGCCGCGCTTTCCACGACGGCTCGTCGTGCGTTCTCCCCGCTGGCACCTTGATCGGTTTCGGCATGATCTCCTCCTGCGCTACGCGAGCGCGTTGTACGTGACGTGCGGCTCGTTGACGAAGCGGAACCGCTCGGCGTGCTGCCGGAAGATCGCCTCGTACATCAATCCGTCCGTCCCGTTGATGACGTTCCGGAAGCTCTGACCGTCGTAGAGTTCGCGCGGCGCGACGACCTGCGCGGTGTCGACGCCGCCGACGATCATGTTGCGCGGCGCGGCCGTCAGCCGATGCGCTCCGTTCGCCGTCTGGTCGAATACGAGCGCCGCGTCCGGCGTTTCCGCGAGAAGCTCGCCGACGCGCGCGATGAACGTCGGGGCCATCGTGTTGTCGTCGTCGAGCCACGCGACGTGTCCGCTCTCGACCACCGTCAGCGCGGCGTTCCGCAGGTACGGCTCGCCGTACCAATCCGGCGGCGGCGTCAAGATGTAGCCGTGCGCCGGGTAGTATTCGCCGTCGACCTCGCTGAAGTTCGCCGACCGTTGATCCCAGACCTGAATCCAATCAAGCTCGACGTTCGCGTTCGGCGCGTTCTCCAGCGCAGCGGTGATCGACGCGGCGATCGCCGAGAGGTTCCGTGGTCGCGTCACGAGCGTTACGACCGCCAGCTTCACCGGATCACTCACGCGGCGCTCCGTCCGTCGGCGGCGCGGCGGGTGGGTGGTATCCGTCGCGCGTCTCCAGCGCGAGCAGACCGCCGATGATCGCAGCGACCGTCTCCTTGAAGAACTGGTTGGCGGACGTAACGATCGTCCAATCCGGACTCCCGTTCGCGAAGTACGGCAGCAGCGTCGTCGTCAGCACCGACACCATGCCGAACAACGCGAGCAGGAAGAACAGCTGTCGGCTCCCCGTCAATCGCATCGCTCGCTCCTACTTCCGGACCGCGACCCACCCGGCGAAGTTCAGATCACGCCGGAAGCCCGATCGCCGCTCTCCTCCGCGCTCGCGCGCCGTCCATCGCTCCTGCCGTTTGCCTTCATGTCGGACCACGTCTGCCCGGTCGCTTCGAGTACCGGATCGCCACCAGTAAGCTGTGCCCACCGCTCTACGATCACGTCGCAATACTGCGGGCTGATCTCCATCCCGTAGCAGGTGCGGCCCAGTTGCTCGGCGGCGATCAGCGTGGTGCCGGAGCCGCAGAACGGTTCATGTATTGCGTGTTCTGCGTCGGTGAATGCATGAATCAGCGTCGCATACAACTTGACTGGCTTTGGGCAACTGTGCATCTCTCGCAGGCTCTTGCCATCAATCTCTACCCGATCAGTCATGCACTCAATCACATCGGTCGAGAGTCGTGCGATTGGAGCCTTGCCAACAATAAGGATCGGCTCCCAAACGGAAGCGCCTCCGACTCCATTCCCTGCGGCTTCAAACTTCTTGAACCATACTGCGACTCTTGCCTTTCCGAATCGTGCAATGTCTCGCGCAATGTTCTGCAGTCCCGGAGTCCATATCTTGAACTGCGGACCATGCTTGAATGCTTGCGCTACTAGGTTGGCATTTGTAGCGTTGTCGCTGTCATCGTGATCCGTGTACTCGTATCCAATGCCGTACGGTGGATCGGACACAAGCACATCCGCCGTCTTCCCACCCATCAGCCTTGCCACATCCTCCGCCTTCGTCGAGTCGCCGCACAGCAGCCGATGCTCGCCGAGCAGCCACAGGTCGCCCGGCTTCGTGATCGGGTCGGCGGGCGGCTCGGGGATCTCGTCCTCGACGATCTCTCCTGCGTCAGCAGCTTGGTCCGCGTACTTCGCCGGTCGCATCACCAGATCGAGCGACCGGAGACTCTCAACCATCGCGGGCATCTGCTCGGAGATTTCCGCGTGTAGCTGGTCGAGGATCGTCGAGTCGATCTCGGCGAGAGCGGAGAGCGGGTCGAACGTCGCGAGCGCGACGCGCTCCTCCTCCTCTGACAGATCGACGTACCGCACCGGGACGCGCTCGCCGCGCCGCATCGCGAGAACCACCCGAAGGTGCCCGTTGACGACGCGTCCCGTGTTCCGGTTGACCGTCACCTCGTCGATCCAGCCGAGCCGGTCGAGGTTCTCCTCGACGAGCTTCGTCTGCATCGCCGTGTGAATCCGGAAGTTCAGCGGGTGCGCGAGTAGCTGCGCCGGGTCTTCGTCGCCGTGACCGACGATCCGCGTCGCCCATGGCGATACGTCCGGACGCGTCGCGACCGCGCTCTGCTCGCTTCCCTGCGGAGCCTCGCCCTTCTTCGCGCGCGCCATCAGCGGCGACCGCCGTCGTACGGCTTTGCGAGCCCTTCGGTCAGGAGCACCTCCGCTACGTCGACGCCGTCCGCGAAGATCCGCCCAAGGATGCGACCGAACTTCTCGCTTGCGTTGTACTCGGAGACGCGGAGCGTGAGCGGTTTCCCGCCGCGCAACGCGAGCAACGAGATCAGGCGCTCGCGCGAGAGCAGCCCACTCTCTTTCTCCGCCTTGTCGCGCGACCGGATCTCCGGCGCGTCGAGTCCGCTCAAGCGTACGCGCTGACGCCGCAGCCACACGTCGAAGCCGAGGTCTATCGAGACGATCACGGTGTCGCCGTCGTAGACGCTCTCCAGTTCGCACTCGTACTCGTACACAGCCCGTTCATCCCTTCTCGCCGCCGCGACCACGGTCGCGCTGGTGGCGATTCGCTAGCCCCACCTCGATCGGTCGATACGTGTCGTCAGAACCGGGGACCGCCATGAACTGCCCGCCGAGTTGCCGCCACGCGTCGATCGCGAGCCCCGCGTACAACCGGAGCGACACGAAGACGTACTCCTTGCGGAGTCGGGTGTCCCGATGGACGGGGAGCGAGACGGAGAGCGCGTTGCCGACCGGCAGGCAGAAGCGAGCCACGTCGTGTTGATCGGCGCGGTACGGGACGTTTCCCAGCCAGAGCCGAACCTCGTGCCGCACGGCCACGCCGTCGCTTCTCTCGTCGTCGTCCGACAGAGCACCGCCCATCCTTTCCCGTCGTCGTCCCCGTCCCCCTATCGCACGCCGCACGCAAGCAGTCGAGCCTCGCACCAAGCAGTCGAGCCTCGCCAAGCAGTCGAGCCTCGCCTCAAGCAGTCGAGCCTCGCCCGTGGTCCGGATCGCGCGCGTCTTCGAGTTCCCTCACAAGCAGTCGAGCCTCGTCCTCGGTCCGGATCACGCGCGGCGTATCGCCGCGCCAGTGGTGGTGGAAGCTGACCTGCCGGTGGTTGAGGTCCGAGCGCGACGTACCGCCGAACCGGCCGACCGGCAGCTTGATCTCGACCAGCACGTTCCGCCCATTCACGCCGATCAGCAGGTCGGGGATGCCCTTGCCGAGCGTATGAAGATCGACGACCGTCGCGCCCTCCTGACGGAAGACGCGCTCCATCGTTCGCTGGTTGAAGTCTCGACCCATCTCAGCCGCCCGTCTCCGGCGGTACGATCGTCAGCGTCACCGTGCCGTTCACGACCGACTCGACGAACGCCTGCGGTTGATCGCAGAGCGCCGCGAACAGAGCGCGGAGGATCGGCGCGTCCGGCTGCGTGTCGACCCAGAGCTTGAGTCGGTCGACGTAGCTACTCGGAGGGACGCCTGCTCCCGGTACGACGACGAGACGCCGCTCCGTTGGATCGGGGAGCGGCTGTCGCTCCCGATAGGAAATCAGCTTGAACACCGCCTCGCTCTGCATCTTCCTCTCCCCCATTGCGGCGCGTCGCGACCGCTCTCCGGACCGGCGGCTCGACGACCGCGAGCGGATACGCGTCCTTGATGACTCGGATCTCGGCGAGCCACTGATGCTTCTCCCAGCTAGGCCACGACGCGATCGCGCGCAGGCACGGCTCGATCTCCGCCCGCGAGAAGACGAGTCGTCCGTTCTTCGCGTACCGCGCGCGCATCGCTTCGTCGGGCACGACGTAGATCGGGCCGTTCGTCGTCGCGATCCGCACGCAACCCCACTTGTCCGTCACCTTCTCCGCACCTTCGTCAATCATCAGAAGTCCTCCGGTACTTCGTCGTCGTCAACGTCGACCTCGACGACCGCGTCGTCGGCGTCGAGGTCCATCTGCGGCTCCGGCTCCGGCTCCGGCCGTACGCCGAGCACGTCCGGCGCTCGCTCGTCTTCGGCGTCGCAGAACCCCTGACAGGCCACGTCGAAGCCGATCGTCTCCCATCGGTTCTCCTCGCCGACGCCGTCGCGGATCTTGAGCGCCGCGATGGCGGACGTGGTCGTCGTCGCGCCGATCGACTTCGCGATCGCCTCTCGCCAGAGGCCGACGATCACGGCCGCGTTCTGCGGCGCAGCCGCTCCGCCGCGCGCATCGAGCAGCGTCGGTCGCGGGTTCTTGTCCGCTCTACGATCGACCGTGACGTGCGACGGGATGATGAGCCCGACCTTCGTCCGGTGCGCGAAGCTCTCCAGCATCGAGTTCAGGTCGTCGTGCGCTCTCCAATCGCGCTCGGCCGTCGGCGGCGGCTTGAGTCGCTGGAGATGGTCGATCACCGCGAACGTCACCCCGTAGCGCCGACGCGCGAAGTCGATCGCGTCAAGCAAGACCGTTACGTCCGTGTCGCCGTCGCCGTTGAAGAACATCAGGTTCTCGCGGTCGATCCGATCGACGACCGCCTCATACTCGCTCGCCGAGAGAATCGGCCGCGACGTGTTCGACAACGACGCAGCCGGGACGATCTGTCGCGACGCGCGGAGCACCATGCGGTTCAGAAACTGACCTCGCGTCATCTCCAAGCTCGCGACGAGACACCGCTCTCCGGCGTCGAGCAGGCGACAGAGAAGCTCCTGCGCGAGCAGACTCTTGCCCGCTCCCGGCGCGCCGTAGATCAGCGTGATCTCTCCGCGCCGGACGCCGCCGACGTGCGTATCGAACTTCTCGATGCCCGTCCGCAAATTGCGCGCGGCATCCACGCCGCGCGGACCGAACCCGGCCGCGACGCGCGCCTCGTCACGCGGGCGACCGCCGAGCGGATCGACGCGCGGGTGGTCGACGCCGCGCGCCGTCTCGATCGCGCGCAGCAGCACGTCGGTCGCACCAGCGCGCACGTAGTCCGTCGGGTCTTTCGCGGTCGTGTCGGCGATCGTCGGCAACTTCACGATCCGGCATCGCTCGATCCCGAGCCGCTCCACGAGGCTCTCCGCGCCCTTCGCCCCGGCCTCGTCGGCGTCGAAGCAGATGACGATGTCGGAGAACCGCTCCAGATGGTCGAGCCACGCGATGCGCGACGCCTGCCCGCTCGCGCTCGCCGCGCCGTTCGGCACGCTGACCACGTTCTCGACGCCGAGTGACCGGAGCACGAGCGCGTCGAGTTCGCCCTCGCAGACGACAACTCGATCGCCGCCGCCGAGCGCGTCGACGCCGTACGGGAAGTCGACCTGTCCGCGCGGCTCGCGCAGGTACGCTGGCTTGCTCCCTTTCGGCAGCTTGAACTTCAGGTATCGCGGCACGCGGTCGAGCACGTACGGAATCACGAGCGCACTGCGACGCTCGTCCCAGCCAAGACGCTCCGACTCGATCACCGCGAGCGACAGGCGGCGGTCGGCCATCACGGCCGCGAGCCGCTCGGTGTCGTTCATCAACGCGTCGTGGAAGTCCAAGACGCGGTCGAGCGACAGAGCGCGCGGCTCGTCCTGCGACGTATCGCTCGGCGCGTTCCCGCGCGCCGTCACCACCGGACTCCGCTCTCGCTCGCGCTGCCGCTTCCGGATCGACACGCCCGCCCACTCCGACGCGATCTGAAGCGCGCCGCCGAAGTCGACGTTCATCGACTGCCGCACGAGGTCGAGCGCGTCTCCGCCGTTGCCGCATGAGAAGCACTTCACGCGGATCGTTCCGTCGCGCGCGCCGACGCGCAGGTTGCAGCTCGGGTTCGACTCCGAGTGCCACGGGCAGAGCACGTTCACGCCGCCCGCGACGCGCTTCGCGTCGAGGCCGAGCCGGTTGCACAGCAGCAGCGGATCGTTCAGCGCTTCAAGTACGCGCCGGATCTCGTCGTCGTCTCTCGTCCTCGTCATCGCCATGGCTTCCCCCTCCCCCACTGGTTGCGGCGAGTCGTCATCTCGCCGGTCTGTCACCTACTCGCCAGCGCACTTCCGGCGCAACGCGTCCGCGTCGATCCCCACACGTCGCGGACGGAGCGCCGCGAACGTGTCCGGCACCGCGACGCCGACGACTCCCCACGCCCGCCGCCACTCGCGGAGCAGAAGCTCGTACCTCACCACGTAGCGCATCAGCTTCCGCTCGTCGGCCGTCAGGCGATCCATGCCAGCCGGGAGAAACTGGTACGCGCCGCCGTCCGGATAGAACTGCACGACGTAGTCGACCTCGGTCGGCAACGCGCGCATCGCCAGCGACCACTTCTCCGACGGACTCACGTCGAGCGCCGCCGCCCGGTTGACCGCTTCGCGGTAGCCGCGCTCGACATCGGCGCGCTCGGCCAACGTCCGGACGAACGCGATCAAGTCTCGCCGCTCCTTGAACTGCGGCGCGTTGAGATTCTGACCGTTCGAGATCTCGCGGACGATCGACTCGGAGATCCGGACCGCAAGTCGGAAGTCCGGCCGCGTCCGCGTCTTGAACCACGGATTCGCGACGACGGCCGCGACGAAGCTGTCGATCGTCTCGTCGGGATCGAGCAGCGATCGACGGAAGCCTTCGATCAGTCCACGCGCGAGCCGAACGTCGGTCGCCCACTCGATCCGTGCCGGTCCGACGAGCCCCGCAGCGCGCAGCGCGGCGTAGAACTTCCGGACGAGTACCTGCGCTTGCGTCTCTCGGCGTTGTCGCTTCTGTGGGGCTCTCTGCGTCGGGAACAGCCCTGCCTGCCTCGGTCCGCTTTCGTGGCCGGATAGATCGAACCCGACCGTGGTCGGCGCGCTGGTCGTCTCGTGTTTGACGGTGCGCCGACCGAGATCTCTCGTAGAGAGATCTCGACCTTCGTCTTCCAGACCATGAACTGTAGACCGTAGAGTACCAACGCGCGCGCGCGTAGGGTCTTCCGGAGCTAACGGGTTTGGGCTGTACGCTGCCGCGCGAAGTGCGCGAACTGGCGAGCTTTCCGCGACCGACGCGTGCGCGGAAATATCTGCGAGATTCTCGCGCGCGACGAGCGCGACGACCGGCTCCGGTTGCCGCGTGGCAACTCGCCCACCCAATTCCACCGGCCGACCAGAGACGCGAGCCACGAACGTCCGGACCGCGTACAGCAGGTCAGCGACATCGCGGTACGGGATACGGAACACGACTCGCGTCGCGCCGCGCTGGGGACCGTGCCAGTTGATGCAGCCGCCGCCCGCTTCGAGCCGGTGTTCGCCGACCGACCGACCGAAGCGACGCACGTCCTCGCGCTCGATCCGGCGCTGCGCCTTCGTGAGTGCGTCCGCCATGCGCCGCGCGTCGCGCGCTGAGAGGTAGAACGCTTCCCGCGACGGACGCCAGAACGCATCGGCGGAGAGATACCAGCCGCGAATCCAGAGTCGCTCGGCGCGATAGTACGTGGAGACGTGCGCGCGCACGCGTCGGTGCCCGACGCGCGAATCCTTCGACCAGCCTTCCCAGAGCAGTACGCCGCTGTCCGTGTACCGCTCGTCGACCGGACGATCCGCGAACGCGATCTTGTCGTCCGGATGTACGGGGAGGCAACCTGAGTTCGTCGGGCTTGCCTTGCGTCGTCTCCTGCTGCTAGGTTCCCCCTCGGCGGCGGACTCGTCATCCATCGCTTCTTCGTCGGCAGCGGACTCGTCATCCGTTGCTTGATCGTCTGGAGCGGCGGGGAGCGCAACCTTCCCGCCGCTCCCCTCCACCCGCCGCGTCGACGCGCGCGCCCCTCGGTCCCGTGTCGTCTTCGTCATCGTCGTCCTCCCCGGCGCGTCAGCGCCGTCCGATCCGTTCGATTAGCGATGCGATCAGAAGCTCCGCGTCCGTCGCCCATTCGACGAACGCTTCGTCGCTGCCGCACGTCTCCGACGCTCGGACGATCACGTCGTCCTCGATCGTCGCCATGCGCTGAAGCAGCCCGCGCAGTTCGGCGACGCGCGTGTCGAGCGTATCGCCGTCTTCTGCTCCCTCCGGTGCAGGAAGCAGTCCGTCTTCGATCAACGCCTGACGGAACTTCCGGCACGAGTACCCGCCGATCGCGAGTCCGTCTTCGGCGCGGACGATCAGGTCGGCCGCTTCCTGCCCACTGTACTCCGACGCTTCAATCGCGATCTCGTAGTACGTGCGGCCGTCGATCGTAAAGTTCGCCTCCTCGCCCAGCGCGACGAGACGCGGCTTGATGATGCGCCGGTAGATTTTCGCGGCGCGACTGATCTCCGAGCGCGCGACGCCGAACGCGAGAGCGACGGCCTTGCTGGTCGCGGTTCTCGGACCTCCGGACGCGACTACCGCGTCGGCGCGCTCGACCGCCTGACCGGCAACGATCGCCATTGTCACCCACGACAGGCGACCGAGCGAGCGCGCCTGCAAGTAGAGAAGTTGCAGGTCGCTGTCGCTCGCGGCTGCGACTACCTCGTCGACGCGCGACGGGTGCAGCGCGAGTTCGAGTCGTTCGAGTGCGGAGACGGCGGGAGAGACGGGGACCATCCCGACTGACGCCGCCACGGTCAATGCGCCCGCCGCGACGCGCGGAGTTCCGTCGCCTTCGCCGCTGCGCTCACGCGCGACCCGTAGATCGCCACGCCGACGATCGTGCCGACAAAGCCGAGCACGAGCCCCGTCACGAAGCCCATCACGTAGTTCGCCATCATCGTCCTCCCTTCAGCCCAAGAAGCGCGAGTGTATAGGCTCGCGCGTTCCCGGTGTCCAACGATCCGGAACGCAGCGCCGAGCACCGCGTCACGCACTCTCTGGCGCGTACCGCACACAAAGATTCCGGCACTGGACACGTTCACGGCAATCGTTTACAGACGGCGCTTCTACGGATTGGTCCCCCGCTCGGGTGAGCGGGTAACGCGAAGGAGGAACGACGATGAACGACAACGAGACGGCGGTCGCCGTCCAGAGGGAAAACCTGCGCGCGGTGTTCCAGCCGCGAACGATGCCCGAAGCGATCGCGCTCGCGGAGCGCGTCGCGCGGTCGACGATCTGCCCCGCGCGCTATCAGGGATCGCCCGACGACGTGTTCGTCGCGGCGGCACACGGCGCTGAACTCGGCCTGACCTTCCTTCAGGCGCTTCAGTCGATCGCCGTCATCAACGGCACGCCGTCGATCTTCGGCGACGGCGCTCTCGCGGTCGTCCGCGCAAGCTCGCTCTGCCTGTGGGTGCGCGAGTGGATCGACGACTCGGACTCGCAGAACCTCGTCGCGCATTGCGTGACGCAGCGACGCGGAGAGCCGGAGCCGGTCGAGCGGACGTTCAGCGAGGATGACGCCGAGCGCGCTGGCCTGCTCTCGAAGTCCGGTCCGTGGCAGTCGTACCGGAAGCGGATGTTGCAGATGCGAGCGCGCGCGTTCTGCTTGCGCGACACGTACCCCGACGTGCTCCGAGGGCTCTCGATCCACGAGGAGTTGATCGGCGTCGAAGACGCGACGACGACCACGACGCCGCGTCAGCAGACGACGACCGTCGCCGAGGTCGAGCGCGTCGCGGCGGAGATACCGATGCCGCGCGCGACGCCGCAGGTCGTGATCGACGCGGAGGTGGACGCCGCCGCCGCGCCGCCGCCCGCTGCGCTGCCGGAGCCGGAGCCCGCTGTCGTCGCAACCGACGACGACGAGCGCGCCAACCCGCAGCCGATGTCGCCGCAGGGTGACGACTCTCCGCGCGACCCCGAGCCCGTGGTCGCGGAGATCGAGCCGGAGCCGGAGACGGAGACGGATGAGCCGGAGGAGATCGCCTACAACGTGGTCCGCGTCACGCAGCGCTCTGCGCGTCCCGGCGGCGCGCCGACGACGTGGACGGTCTTCCTGCGGTCCGACCGCGAGCCCGAGTTCGCGACGCGGACGACGGTACGCGAGCTTGCGGTCCGCGCGCGCAGCTTCGCGGTCGCGCAGGCGTTCGTCTCGGCGTCGTTCCAGCAACACGCGGAACTCGGGCTGGAGCTTCTCGACATCACGCGGCTCGGCGGCGGAGAGGAGTCGTGAGCGCGGCGTTCGATTGGCCGACGTTCGGATCGTCGTGCGCCGACGGGCTCACGTTCCGCGAGGAGGGGCACGTCTACGAGCGCGAGGCCGCGCAGCTAATCTCCGTGACGACCGTCGTGAAGACGGTGCTGCCGGACAAGGCGAACGTCCGCCGGTTCTGGACGGAGTCGGCGCGCCGACGCGGCACGGTCGCGCACGCGTGTACCGCTCTCGACGACGCCGGTCGGCTCGACGAGTCGTCGATCGCTCCGGCCGTGCGCGGGCGCGTCGACGCGTGGCGCGCGTTCCGGCGCGCGCATCCGGACTTCACGCCGCACCTGATCGAGCAGCCGCTCTGGAGCGTCAGCGGGATCGCCGGGACGGCCGACCGCTTCGGCGTCTGGCGCGACAAGCTCGTCGTGCTCGACATCAAGTCGGCCGTCGACGAGCCGTACGCGCGGCTCCAGACTGCCGGATACGCCGCCCTGTTCACGGAGCGGACGAACGTCCGCTGCGCGGTGCGGATCGTTGTCGGGCTCGCCGATGACGGCTCGTTCGACGCGCACATCTGGGACTCCGCGACCGAGTGGTCGCGCGACCGAGCCGCGTGGGAGAGCGCGTCGCGCTTGTACGCGTACCTCTCGCGGTTCGACCTGTTGCCCGACGGAGGAGAGAGACGATGAACGACGACGAGATCCAGTTCGAGGAGGAGACGGACGATCCGACCACGCCGGAGGAAGCGCAGACGTTCGTGCTCGCGCTCCGCGCGGAGTCGACCGCGTACGTCGAGGTCGCGACCGACGAGCAGGCGACGCGACTCGGCGAGTACCTCTCCACGCGCGTCCAGCCCGCGATCAAGCGGATCAAGGAGATCTTCGCCGAGCCGAAGGCGGCGGCGCGAAAGGCGCTCGAAGCCGTGGCGGTCGCCGAGCGCGAGCTTCTCGATCCGCTGGAGAAGCTGAAGGCGGACGCGAAGGCGACGATCGCCGCGTGGGCGGAGAACGCGCGGCGCGAAGCGCGGCTGCGCGAGCAGCGGTTGATGGAGCAGGCGCACCGCGTCGCGCAGGAACTCCGCGCGAGCGAGGTCGCCGCTCTCGAAGCCGAGGGCGAGCCCGAACTCGCCGAGGAGATGCGCCGCGAGGAGGTGCCGCTCGTCGTCCCGACGATCGCGCCGCCGCCGCCGAAGGTGCGCGGCGTCTCGATCCGAGAGCGCTGGGTCGCTGACTGCACGGACCTCCGTGCGCTCTGCGCGGCGATCGCGCGCGGCGAGGTCGACGCGGCGGCGGTGACGTTCAACCAGCAGTTCGCGAACAACCAAGCACAGGCCACGAAGGGCAAGCTCTCGTGGCCGGGAGTCGCGGTCCGCTCGATGACGAGCGTCGCGGCGAGGAGGTAACGACGATGGCAGACTCGAAGCTGATTCACCTGACCGGGCTTTGGAAGAAGACGACGCGCGACGGGAAGACGTTCCTGACCGGGAACCTGAACGACGGCGCGACCGTCCTGATCTTCGCGAACGACCGGAAGGAGAAGGACAACCATCCGGACTACCGACTGTATCTCGCGCCGCGCGAGCGCGAGGAGCGCGGCGAGCGCGGCGAGCGCCACGGCT
>Ga0194128_10003579_pt1 | contig 23687 bp, 22 predicted proteins | sample TA2KigCa65mmetaG_FD_148650 | JGI IMG/M metagenome (GOLD analysis project Ga0194128, IMG submission 148650) | Freshwater microbial communities from Lake Tanganyika, Tanzania - TA2015037 Kigoma Deep Cast 65m | ecosystem: Environmental > Aquatic > Freshwater > Lake | place: Tanzania: Lake... | reverse complement strand
GACCGTTGAAGACGCCTCCAAACTGTGACCGCTTGTAACTCAACAGAGGCTGGCCGCGCCGGTTATCGAAAAAGTTGTTGGAGTCGAGTTTAGAATTGCGCAGAAACTCGTAGGCCGACCCATGCCCCTTGTTGGTACCGGACTTGAAGACGACGTTCAGCACGCTGCCCAGGCTGCGCCCGAACTCGGCCGGATAGTCCGCGCCGAGCAGCTTGAATTCTTCGACCGCGTCGACCGACGGGAACACCGAAATACCGTTGAAACCGTTCACCGTCGGATGCGCGGCCGACACGCCGTCGATCATCGTGTCCATGGTGCGGGCGCGGGCGCCGTTGACCGAGTACCGCATTTCGCCGTAGCTGTTGCCCACGCTTCCAGTCACACCCGGCGTCAGAAAGACAAGGCTATAGACGTTTCGTGTGTTCAGCGGAAGATTCACGATCGACCGGTTGTCTACCACTTTGGCCAGCGTTGCATTCTGAGTCTCCAGTCGCGCGACCTCGGCGTTGACGACCACCGATTCGACCACTTCACCAACCGTCAATTGAATGTCGATACGGGCCGTTTGCTGTACGGAAAGCTCAATGCCCTCACGCACAAAGCGTTTGAAACCCTGCACCGTCGATTCGAGACGATAGTTGCCGCGCGGCAGCAGCGGGATGCTGTAGTTGCCGGAGGCATCGGTGGTGGCGGTCGAACGAACGCCGGTTCCGATGTTCGTAACGCTCACCTGCGCGCCCGGGATCACCGAGCCGCTACTGTCGGACACGATGCCGGTGATTGATCCCGTAATCGACTGCGCAAACGCGCCGCTGGCGCAAAGCCGCCGCTAAGGAAAGTACGAATTTCATGACAAACGACAACCTCTCTGTTTGTCTACTATAACAACTGGGAATCGCCATCCCCCAGGTGCGCTAGGCTGGTCCTAACGATGCGGCGTTTCCTCATAGTCTTTTCCCTGGCGGCGATCGCCTTTGCGCAAAGCCCGGATCCGTCAACCTTGGACGGCAAAGTGCTCTTCGGTTACCAGGGCTGGTTCCGTTGCCCCGGCGGCGGAACGATGGGAACCAACTGGCGTCATTGGGCGAACGGAACGCCGTCGGCGGCGACGCTTACCGTCGACATGTATCCGGATCTTCGTGAATTCGAGCCGGGAGAGACCTGCCCCGTACCCGGAATGACGATCGGAGCGAATCCAGCGCACCTGTTCAGTTCTGGCCATAGCGCAACGGTAGACCGCCATTTTCGCTGGATGCGGCAGTACGGGTTGGACGGCGTGCTCGTGCAACGATTCGTGACCGATATACCCGGCAGCAGGTCCAGCGGCGACGCGGTACTGAAAAACGTCATGGCCGCCGCCCGGCGCTATGGCCGCGTCTTTGCGCTGGAATACGACATTGCCGGTGCGAACCCAGCCACCGTGGCCGCAACGCTGCAATCCGATTGGCAATACCTGGTGGAAACGCTGGGCCTGACGGCTCATCCCGGCTACCTGCGCCATGGCGGTAAGCCGGTGCTCAGTGTGTGGGGGATCGGACTAAGCGGCACCCGGCATCCACCAAGCGACCCCGACGCCGCTTTGCGCCTGATCGAATGGTTTCGCGACACGGCCGGCGTCACTTACATTGGCGGCACTCCTGCCTATTGGCGAACTCTTTCCAACGATGCCGCCACCGACCCGCGTTGGACCGGCGTTTACCAGGCCATGGACGGCATTCAGCCCTGGACGGTTGGACGCTACAACTCACTGGCGGCGGCGGACCGCTGGCGCACAGAGCGCCTGCAACCCGACCTCGCGCTCACATCGCAGCGCGGGCAAGTCTACATGCCCGTCGTTTTCCCGGGCTTCTCCTGGTACAACCTGAACCGTACGGCGGCGCAGAACCAAATCCCGCGCAATAAGGGCGAGTTCCTCTGGCGTCAAGCCCACAACGCGAAGCAGGCTGGCGCGAAGACGCTCAAGATCGCAATGTTCGACGAAGTCGACGAGAGCACCGCGATGTTCAAATTGGCGTCCCGCCGCGCCGATGCCCCCGATCAAGGCTTCTGGCTAACGCTCGACGCCGACGGCTTCACGCTCCCCAGCGACTGGTACCTGCGGTTGGCGGGAGAAATTACGCGTGTCTATAAAGGCGAGACGGAGCCCGTCGCAGCAATGCCGGAAGACCCTGGCCCACCCTTCGCGGGCGCGGCGAAGCTGACACCGGTGAACGGAGCGACGTTTCAAGCCGGACCGGCGGCGGCGGGCGCGATCTTGACCATCCAGGGCGAGCGGTTTCGGAACGAAGAAGAGACGCTGGCCATCATCGATTCCAGCGGCGCGGGCCGCACTCCGGCGGTGTTGTACGCTTCGGCGGGCCAATTGAACATCGTGATTCCCGACGGCACGGCAACCGGGCCCGCGACGCTCGCTGTCGAGCGCGACGACGGGTCCATGGCGTATGGGCGCGTGCGAATCGATAAAGTCGCTCCGGGAATCTTCACCGCCGGAACCGGATCGGACGTTCCAGCGGCGAACGTACGAGTGGAACATGCCGATGGGTCCGGCTCCACCACGCCGGTCGCCGCATGCGGTGAAGATGGCGCCTGTCGACCCGCCCCGATCGATCTCGGGCCGCCAGGCGGTCGCGCCATTCTCGAGTTGTACGGAACCGGCATTCGGAACCGATCGGCTCTTGAGGCGGTTGAATGCACAATCGGCGGGGACAACGCCTCCGTACTGTTGGCCGAACCCGATCCCGATCGCCAAGGCGTCGACCGCATCCACGTCGCGATTCCTCGCGGCTTGGCGGGCCGCGGGCAGGCGGCGATCCGGCTGCGAGTCGACGGGGTAGACGCGAATCTTACACAGGCGTTGTTTCGGTAGCGGCCGCCGCTACAGCACGTCGGCGAATCCACGCTTCAAATGCCGGAAGATCATTCCACCGGCGAAGAAAATGCTCACGCTCCACGCCGCCATGATTGCGATCTCCATCGGGTCCGGCCACGCGGCCGTCAACAGCCGGTCGCGATAGGCGCGCACGAAGTACGACATCGGATTACCCTGCAGCAGGAAGCGCATGCTTTCCGGAATCTTGTCTTCGGTGATGAAAATCGGCGTCATCCAAAACCAGAACGTCACCACCACCGCCACAATCTGCGCTGTGTCCCGCAGATAGACTTGCAGGCTCGCGAAAATCCATCCGAGCCCTACGCCCAGCAAGCCAATAAGCAGCATGTAGAGCGGAAGGGCGGCGAAAAACGGACTCACCGAGTCCTGCACGATGTAGATGGCGACCAGAGCCAACCCGAGCCCGATCAAGTGATTCACCAATGACGAGAAGAACACACTGATCGGCAGCATCTCGGATGGAAACAGCGTCTTCGTCACTAAATTGGAATGCTCGGTCACCGAGGTCGCCGATCGCAACACCGTCTCCTGAAAAAGCATCCACGGCAGATAGCCCGAGAGCAGGTAAATCGTATAATTCCGCGTCGGCGCGCCTTCCGGCATCTCGGACTTGAGGCAGTATTGAAACACGAACGTCCAACTCGCCAGCATCACCAGCGGGTGCACCACCCCCCACAGCCAGCCCGCCGCCGACCCGACATACCGCTGCTTGAAATCGCGCATCGAGAGCTGGAACAGCAGGTTCCGCCGTTCGACGAGGTTCCGCAAAAACTGGCCGCCAATCACAGACCTCCAGTGTACGACGAGCCTGCTTCGATATTTTTCGAAATATCTGTTGACTAGATTCTGTATTTCTACTATTATCGAATCGTGACAACAACATCTTGCTGTGCTCCCACTTGCTGTTCAGATAAACCCGTCTCCATCAAAGAGACCGTCCGTTCCAGGTACGCCGCCGCCGTCACCGAAGCCGTCAAAGGCGAGGGCAAAAGCTGCTGCGGAGACCCCGTCTCTTCCGGCCTTTACGACGCTTCGCAAATCGCAACCATCCCGGAAGAAGCCATCCTCGCCTCCTTCGGCTGCGGCAATCCCACGGCGCTGGCCGAGCTGAAGCCCGGCGAAATCGTCCTCGACCTCGGCGCCGGCGGCGGCATCGACGTGCTGCTCAGCGCCCGCCGCGTCGGCCCAACCGGCTTCGCTTTCGGTCTCGACATGACCGACGAGATGCTAGCCCTCGCCCACGAAAACAAACAAAAGTCCGGCCTGGAGAACGTGACTTTTCTTAAAGGCGAAATTGAATCGATTCCCCTTCCCGACAACTCGGTCGACGTCATCGTCTCCAACTGCGTCATCAATCTCAGCGCCGACAAAGACAAGGTCCTCCGCGAAGCCAAACGCGTGCTGAGACCCGGCGGCCGGTTTGCGGTTTCCGATGTCGTCACCAAGGAAGGCATCCCCGCCGAAATCCGCGAATCGATGCTGCTCTGGGCCGGTTGCATCGCGGGAGCGCTGACCGAATCCGACTACGCCGCCAAACTGTCTGCCGCCGGATTCACCGATATCTCGGTCGAACCGACGCGCATCTACACGACCGAGGACGCCAAACAGTTTCTAGGCGATGCGCCCGGCGTCGGCGCCGGCGCCGTCGATGGCAAGATATTCAGCGCCTTCGTCCGCGCTCGAGCGTAATCGATTTGTAACACAAGTATATTTACCGGCTACTCGAAATAAGTGTAACTTTTCGTGGGTGCGCGTGTTAATGTACAGATAGATGCGATCTATAGGTGTACTTTTTCTGGCGACAGCTTGGTCGGTAACATCCTGGGCCCAGGTAGTTGTCGGCGCTAATTCGGACAAACTCTCATCGGGATATGTATTCATCGCTCCATCCGCGTCCACCGAGTCCCACTTACTGCGTAACGACGGAAGCGTCGCCTACACGTGGCCCGGAACCAATCCGGCCGGACTCGCCGTAAAACTTCTGCCAGACGGAACGATCCTCCGTTCGGGAGTAGTCACTTCTTCCCTATTCCGGAACGGAAGCGGTGCGGGAGGTCAGGTTGAGAAAAGAAACTGGAACGGCGACCTTCTCTGGAGTTACATAATTCCAGACGAAAGATATCTGCAGCATCACGACATAGCGGGACTCCCGAATGGAAATGTCTTAATTCTCGCTTGGCGATTCCACACCGCGGAAGAGGCGATAGCTGCGGGCCGCAAACCGGGTACTCTTCCGGAGACGGGAATTTGGTCCGAGTCCATTTTCGAAGTAAAGCCGGTCGGCGCGGACGGCGGCGAAGTTGTCTGGCAATGGCACGCTTGGGATCATCTTGTCCAGGATTTCGATGAAGCCAAAGCGAACTACGGTGTCGTCGAGGGGAACTACCGGCGCATCGACGTAAACTTCACCAGTAACCAGCCCAACCCTTCCGCCAACCCGGATTGGCTCCACCTGAACAACGTTCGCTACAACGTAAAGTTCGACCAGATCATGGTCAGTTCGCGGCCATGGAGCGAAGTCTGGATCATCGACCATTCAACGACGGCCGAAGAGTCCGCTTCTTCCAAAGGTGGCAGGCAAGGCCACGGCGGCGATCTGCTGTACCGCTGGGGCAACCCGCGCGCGTATCGCAAAGGCGGCGTCGCCGAACAGACCCTCATTAATACGCACGATGCAAACTGGATCCCCGAAGGCCTGATCGGCGGCGGAAACATGCTGGTAATCAACACCGGTACCGGCCGCGGCTACACCTCGGCCGACGAGGTCGTGTTACCGGTCGACGCCAAGGGCAGCTATTCACTCGATGCCAGCGGCAGATTCGGGCCCAACGCCGCGATCTGGTCATACGGCCAAACGGCTCCTGCACCGTTTTTCTCGCCGACCGGCAGCAGCGCCCAACGCCTTCCCAACGGCAATACGCTGATCTGCATTTCGAACGCCAACAGGATTGTCGAAGTCACGCCCGAAAAGGAGATCGTCTGGAACGTCAACCTGGGCGCGGGCAGCGCCGGCGGCTACAAATTTCGCGCCGAACGATTCTTCCCGGAATCCCCACAACTCCGAACGACAAGTCTCGGCGCGCCGGCGCCCGAGGTCCGCCACGCCGCGTCGCTTCACCCTTCGGTTGCCGCACTGGGCGGCTTGCTAACCGCCACCGGCGCCGGCTTTGCCAACACTCCCGCCGAAGCCACGATTATCGACGCCGCCGGCACAACCCATAGCGCATACGTCGCTCGCGCCACCGCCGCGGAACTGACTGTTCAAGTTCCAAAAGCTGCCGTACCCGGTCCGGCGCGACTCAAAGTCGCCGCCGCCGATGGGACAACCCAGACCCGCGACTTCCGCATCGACGCCATCCGCCCGGGCCTGTACGCAATCAACGGCAACGGGGAAGGCCCCGGCGCGATCACCGCGCTGCTCGACGACCAGAGTGCGATGTTGGCCTACACACTCGACACCGCGTCCAATCAGTACCTGCCCGCCAACATCCCGCTCGCTGGCAGTGTTTATCTCTCGATCTTCGGCACCGGCCTTGGCGGTGCCAAAGGCCCCGTGTCGGTCACGATCGACGGCACGCCGGCCCCAGTCGTCGCCGTCGAATCGCTGACCCAGTTCCCAGGCGTCGACCAGGTGAACGTCGGCCCGATCCCGGCGTCACTCGCCGGAAAGCGCGGCGTCCCGGTGGTTTTGACGACCGGCGGCAGGTCGACGAACGCCGTCGCTGTCAGTTTCCAATAATTTCTGACAAGTTTTGCGGGCCGATTCCGGTCGTAGTAAATTAGTAAAGACGATATCCCCCATGAAACTCGCCACCGCCGTCCTTGGAACGGCCACCGCCATCGCCGCGCCCGGCATCTTCGAAATCGAAGGCAAGAAATTCGATCTCACCCACGTCTACGCTCGCAAGGCGCCTAGCACCTTCGAGAAGAAGTAAGAGTCGCTTTTCATTCTTGCCGTCGACCGCGCCCTCGCGCCGGAAGTCCGCACCGCCGAAAGCGCCGTCCCCGTATTGGTCTGGGACAATAAACTGAACGGCGTCGAAATCGAGATCAAGGGCGATAGCGTTTCGTGGATGCTGAAGACTTCGGCCGCCGGCGGCATCGTCTCCGGCTCGCGTTCGCCGAACCCGCACAAGCTGCAAGTTACGGCGAACCGTGTGAAAGGCCGCGTCGAAATTGACGAGCGCGAAAACGAGCATACAAAGTACTTCATCGCCTTCGATGTCGACTCGGCGATCGAGCGCTACGTCGCTCCCCCGGCCCCTACCGCCGCCGACACGGCCGCGGCGAAGAAACACCCCGCCACCGCCGCCTACATGACATTCCAGGCCGCGCTCATGAAAGGCGACAAGGCCACGATGACGAAGCTCATCGATCCCGAAAAGGCGAAGATGATGGACACGCCCGAATTCCCGCAGATGATCAAGTTCATTCAGGAAATGCAGGCAAAGAACATCCAGGTGCTGTGTGTTGCCGAAAACGGCGACAGCGCCACGCTCACAGTCACCGGAAGCGCCGGCAAGCAGAAGGGTACCGTTACCATGCAACGCCGCGACGGCCAGTGGATCCTCATGAAAGAAAGCTGGCAGCACGCCAACTGACCTTACGCCAGCACGTCCCGAATCACATTCCCATGCACGTCGGTCAGCCGCATATCGCGACCGCTATACCGGAACGTCAGCCGCTTGTGATCGATGCCCAACAGATGCAGAATCGTCGCGTGTAGATCGTGAACGTGCACTTTGTTTTCGATCGCGAAGTAGCCAAACTCGTCGGTCGCGCCATACGTCATTCCGGGCTTTACGCCCCCGCCGGCCATCCACATCGTGAAGCCGTACGGATTGTGATCGCGTCCGATCCGCGACGCCGCGCCCGGCGTATCCGGCATCTGCGCGCAGGGCGTTCGTCCGAATTCCCCGCCCCACACCACAAGCGTGGAATCCAGCAGCCCCCGCGATTTCAGGTCTTCCAGCAGCCCAGCGATCGGCCTGTCGGTCGACTGCGCGTTGATGCGATGCCCGTTCTCCAAGCCCGCGTGTTGATCCCACCGGTCGAGCCCGGGCCGCGCCGGCGTCAGCAACTCGATGAACCGCACCCCGCGCTCGACAAGCCGCCGCGCGAGCAAACATTCGCGCCCGAACTCCTCGGTGATCTTTTCGTTGAGCCCGTACAACTCTTTCGTCGCGTCTGACTCCTTCGACAGGTCCAACAACTCCGGCACCGCCGACTGCATCCGAAACGCGAGTTCGTAGTTCTTGATCGTCGCTTCGATCTCGCTCACTTCGCCGAACCGCTCGACCACGCCCTTATTCATCTTGCTCAACAACGCCAGCTTGCGCTGTTGCGCCGCCGCCGCGCCCGCCGGAGGCACAAGATCGGCCACCGGGTGCTCACCCTTGCGAAACATTGTGCCCTGATAGCTGGCCGGCAAAAAGCCGCTCGCGAAACAGTCCATGCCTCCCGGCGGCACAAGGCCGCTCTCGAGCACAATGAACCCCGGCAAATTGTCGCTCTCCGAACCCAAGCCGTAGTTGATCCACGATCCCATGCTCGGCCGGCCTTGAAATCCGGAACCGGAGTGGATGAAATAGTTCGCCGCCGTATGTTCGCTGTGATCGGCCACCATCGAGCGAATCAGGCAAATGTCGTCGATGCAACCGGCTACATGCGGGAAGATGTCGCTGACATCGGCCCCACTCTGCCCGTGCTTGCGGAACGAATACGGCGAACCCAGAATTTGATCGGAAATGTTGAACACCGTGGTCGGCGGCGTGAACGGTAGTTTCTTGCCATGATCGGCGCGCAACCGGGGCTTGGGATCGAACGTATCCATCTGCGACGGCCCGCCGTCCATGAAAAGGAAGATCACGGCCTTCGCTTTCGCCGGGTGATGCATGCCGTTCTTCGCCGCGCCCCGCGCCAGCATCTGCATCAACGCCAGCCCGCCAAAACCGTTCGCCGCGCGGCACAAAAGCTCACGCCTACTGGACATAGATAAACTCCGCCGAATTGAACAGCACATGCGCAAAGTCGGCCAGCGTCCCGCCGCCGGCCAGGAACGCATGTGCGTCGTTGCGCTCTTGCGCCGACGGCTCCCGGCCAAACGCGCGCCGGTACATCGCACCGGTCTTGTCGGATTCTCCAGCCATCCTCTCCGCGAACAACGCCGCCTGCTGCAACACAAACTCGTTGTTCATCATCATCAACGCCTGCGACGGCACCGTCGATTGATTGCGTGCGCCGATCGTCGAAATCGGCAACGGATAGTCGAAGGCCAAAAACAGCGGTGTCAGAAAATTCCGCCGCACCTGCACATACAGACTGCGCCGCCCCGCGCCATCGAGCGGGCCCGTCCGCGGCTTACCCCGCCCGTCTTGATACTTGCTGATGTAGGGCACGACGCTCGGGCCATACATCTCGGCGTTCAATCCGCCCGAGACAAAAAGGATCGCATCGCGAATCGCTTCGGCCTCCAAACGCCGTACCGGATAATGATGTAGGTACTCGTTGCGAGGATCGATCTTCGCCATCGCTGCATCCGCGCGGCTGCTCATTTTGTAAGCGTCCGACAGCACGATCTCACGGTGCAGCTTTTTCGTGCTCCATCCGTTCGCGACAAATCGAGCGGTCAACGAATCAAGCAGATCGCGATGCACCGGGCGCTCGCCGGTCAATCCGAAATTGTCGGTCGTCCGCGCCAGCCCGTCGCCGAAATGATGTTTCCACACTCGATTCACCCACACGCGCGCCAGTAAATCGCGGGCGTCGCCGGTAATCCATCGCGCCATCTCGACGCGCCCGCTTCCAGTCAACGGAGCCTGCTGTTTCGAAAGCACCTGCAAGAAATGCCGCGGAACGTCCTCGCCTAAATTCACGTGACTGCCCCGAATATGCAACTTCGTATCGCCCGGGGCTTCGTCCCACGCCACCATGCCGAACGCCGACTCCGGTACGGCGGCCACCGAAGCCGGCTCGCGCCAATCGGCCTTCTCGACATTCTCAACCGGCGGCGGATCCTTCTCTTCGCTGAACACAATCGCATCGACGGCGATCGCGCCCGTGCGCGAACGGTCGACAATTTCGAAGTAACACAGCCGCTGATACGGCAGCGTCATCCGGTACGTCACCCACTCGAACTCGTCCTTGCCCGTACCCAGATAATGCAGGCTCTTGAAATCGTCGGCGACCAGCGTCAATCGCACCGGCTCACGCTCGCCCAGCGAACGATCACCCTTCGTCGCCGCCAAACGGACATGCACGTAATGATTGGGCATCCGGAACTTCTTCGAAGTCAGCGAGCCAACCAGTTCGCTCACGCCGCGCCCGGCCGAGTCGACAATGCCGTCGCGTACGCCATTCGCAAACGCCTCGCCGCTCGCGTACCAGTTGTTCTTCGCCAGATCTTCGAAGTCTTCCCACATCGTTTCGCCCGGCCGCAACGCGATGCGCGTCTTCCCCGGATTGCGCGTATCCGGCGCCGCGCGAACATGCGCCGCGCGCACGGCCGCCGCCTGCGCCGGCGAATCGATCACTACTTCGCGCATACCGGTCGAGTGCAGGATCCCCGCCAACCCGTAATAGTCCTTGGTCGGAATCGGATCGAACTTGTGATCGTGGCAGCGCGCGCACGCCACCGTCAATCCCAGGAACGCCTTGCCAATCACATCGATCTGATTATCGACAGTGTCCGCCTTCGATTTGATCGAATCGGTGGCGCTGTTCAAAACCTCGCCGAACCAGTAGAAATTCGTCGCCAGCGGCGATTCGAAAAACTTCCCATCGCGAGACAGCCTCTGGTCCCGCAACAAATCGCCCGCGATGTGTTCCTGCACAAAACGGTCGTAACGAAGATCGTCGTTGAACGCGCGGATCACATAATCGCGATACCGCCACGCATCCAGTTTGTTGTTGTCGTACTCGTGCCCGTTGGTTTCGGCGTAGCGCACCAGGTCCAGCCAGTGCCGCGCCCACCGCTCGCCATAATGCGGTGAAGCAAGCAACCGGTCGACGGCCGCGCCATACGGCTCGCCCTTCAGGAACCGGTCCATCTCTTCGGTCGATGGCGGCAGCCCGGTCAAATCAAATGTCACCCGCCGCAGCCACTCACGCCGTCCTGCGCGCGCCGCCGCCGTCAACCCCTTCGACGCGCGCGCCTTTGCCAATGCCTGATCGATTCCAGCGTCGCCTCCCCGCAACGGTTGAAACGCCCAAAATCCGCGGCCTCGTTCCAGGTCGATCCCCTTCGACACGGCCCCCGCCCCACCGTCATCGACCCGCGGGTCGAGTGCGCCAAGCTTTAGCCACGCGGCAAAACTCTCAATCGTGTCATCGGACAATTTGCCGGCCGGCGGCATGCGCAAATGCAAATCGGTATAGGAAATCGCCTTCAGAAGCTTGCCGTTCACCGACCGCAATCCGGCCTTGGTGTCCAGCCTCAGCCCTGCCTTCGGCTCGCGCAAATTCGCGCTGTGACACCCGAAACACTTCTCCGCCAGTACCGGGCGAATCTGTTTTTCGAAAAGCTCGTCACCCTCCGCGGCGGCGAGCGGGAGACCGAGCAGCAACGATAGCCAAATTCTCATGCCAGTGGCATTATTATAATCATTGCGGTGCATAGCGGCGTTTTTTCGCTTTACCGTATGGGGAAGTCAATGGAAACCATCGGAAGGTATCAGATTCGTGCGGAACTGGGCCGGGGTGAAATGGGTGTCGTCTATCGCGCCTACGACACCGAACTCGACCGAGAAATCGCGCTAAAAAGTGTATTGCTCGAAGGCGGCGATCCCGCCCAGCGCATGGCCAACGCACAGCACCTGGCCCGCGAGGCCCGCGCCGCCGCGCGCTTGCAGCATCCCAACGCCGTCGCTGTTCACGACTTTTTCTACACCGCCGACAGCGCCTACATCGTCATGGAGTTCGTCCGCGGCCCCAATCTCGACGCACTCCTGGCCACCGGCGACACCTCCAACCGCGACCTCACGATTCGCATCTTGCGCGAAGCCGCCTCGGCCCTCGACGCCGCTCACGCCGCCGGCATTGTTCACCGTGATATCAAGCCGGGCAATATCCTTTTCGATGAAACCGGCCGCGTAAAAATCGCCGATTTCGGTATCGCTCGACTCTCCGGCGGCAACGTGACCCAGACCGCGCCCGGCGTCGGCACCACCGCCGGCACACTGAGCTACATGTCGCCCGAACAAATTCGCGGCGAAGCGCTCGATGGCCGCTCGGATCAGTTCGCGCTCGCCGTCGTCGCTTACCAACTCGTAACCGGCGGCCTTCCCTTTGCCGCCGACACCTGGATCGCCCAGTCGTACAAAACCCTCAACGAAGCGCACGTTCCACCCTCGCAGCTCATCCAAGGACTCTCGCCAGGCGTCGACGTCGCCTTCCAGCACGGCCTCGCCAAACAAGCGTCGCAACGCTCCCCCAACTGCACCGCTTTCGTCGAAGCGCTGGCTGGCTCGGCCGTTCCGGCCGTATCGCGGGCGCGCGAAAAAGCCCGGTGGGTGCTCGCGCCGATCGTTCTAGTGGCCTCCGCCGTACTGATGCTGTTGATCTACCGCGGCATGCGCACCATCGAGTCGCCCGTCGCCCGCGTCGATGTTCCCCCAACCCAACAACAGGCGCCCGCCGTCACACCTCCTCCGGTGGCGGCAACGCCTCCGCCGCCCACCGCGCCGCCCGTCGAAGAGTCGCTCTCTCTTGTCGTCGACGGCATCCCCATCGACTTCGCCAAAATTCAACCCGGCCGCTTCCTTATGGGCGACGGCGTCGGCCCGCGCGAAGAACAGCCCCAGCACATGGTCGAAATCTCCAAGAGCTTTCAGTTGGGCCGCACCGAGATCACCGAAAAACACTGGAACGCCGTAATGACCGGCAAGTCGACCGGGACAATGAAGCCCAAGGTCAACAGCTCTTGGAACGATGCGCAGGCCTTTATCGCCAAGCTCAACGCGCGCAACAACGGCTTCCTCTACCGCCTGCCGACCGAGGCCGAGTGGGAGTACTGCGCCCGCGCCGGGGACGACAAACAGATGTCGCGCAACTATGATGATCTCGCTTGGTACTCCTCCAACGCCCAAGGGTACCTGCAAGATGTCGCCACGACGAGGATGTCGAACATCTGGGGCGTCTATGACATGCTTGGCAACGCCAGCGAATGGGTGCAGGATTACCTGGACCTCGAATACTACGCCAAGAGCCCCGGCCGCGACCCGAAGGGTCCCGCCTCCGGCGAATTCCGCGTATTCCGCGGGGGCAACGCGAACTCGAGTGTGCAGAACTGCGCATACGCGACGCGATTCGCCGATAAGCCGAACGCCAAGGGGGAGCACCTCGGCTTCCGCCTCGCGCGCGAACGAAAGTAAAGATGTCGCGCGGCTGGGAAAACAAATCGGTGCAAGGCATGATGGACGATTACGACAATCGTCCCCGCAAGCCCGAGCCGCAAAAGTCGCCCGCTCAACTGGCCTTCGAGAAAAAGCAATACAGCCTCGAACTCTCCCGCAAAGGCGTCGCCAACGACCTCTCCCGCGCCACCCATCCCGCACACCGCGCCCAACTCACCGCGGCGCTGGCCCACCTCGACGCCGAACTTGCCAAGCTCAACGCCGATGCGCCAGGCTCACTGGAATGACCGGTCCCCCATCAGCTTACGCACCAGCAACCCCACGCCCGTGAACACAACGCCGAAGAGCGACAGAATCCCCAACGGCGCCCAGAAGTCTTCGTTAAATCCCATCTCGCGTTTAATGTCCCAGCGGTTGGTGGGGCTCATGAAGAACGTACAGCTTTTCGCGGAGCTCCCACACATGGACGACAGTCGGAAATACGTCCCGTTGTAGCTGCCTATGCCGCCGAGCAGAAAGCGCCCGTTCCATTCGTGCTTGACGAAGAAGTCGGCCTTCTTCTCTTCGAGAATTTCTTTGACCTGAGGCGTAATTTCGACGTTGGAAGGCGGCGGCGGAAGTTGATCCCGGTGCATCGGCGTCCCGATGACTTGGATCCACTGAAACCGTTTCGGCGTCTCGACGATCGCGAACGCCACCGCGCCCAGCAGCGGGAAAACACCAAACATCGAAAACGCCAGCCAAGGGCCGAAGTACTTGTGCAACCCCAGCTGCCGCAGGCGCGAGGATTCCGGCACCGCCACGCCGAGAAACGGAATCCCCACCATCAGCGCGAACCCCGCGCCGAACGTCCACGCTCCCGCGGCGGTCAACTCCGGATTCGTCCCCGACGCATCGAGCCGCAGCTCCCGCGCCTGCCCGCGCAGGAACTGCACGTTGTGCCGCGTCCCAGGCGCCCAACGCCGCAGTTCGTCGTAGGCTTCTTCGATGTAGACAGCCTGCGAAATCTCTTCTTCCCAACGCACCCGCCGGTCGTTGGCATCGGTCGAGCGCAAGTCCAGCCGCAATAGAAAATACGGATATCGCTCGTGGTCGGCATCGACAAACAACGAAGACGCCACCACCTCCACCGGCATTTCCCGCATGTGGAGGTAGGCCCAGATGTTCGTGCCGATTTTGTAGACGTAGAACAGGCTGAAGAGCAGCGTCGGCGCCGCGATCCCAAGGAACAGTTTCAACGGTGGCGCGGCGCGGTTCATTCGGATAGCATAGCGCGGGAACATTTCGAGCGAGTTACCCGTATCTCATTCCGGAGGCTGCCATGCTCAAGTTCCTTCTCTGGTGCATCCTGCTCGTCATCTGCTGGCCGCTGGCCATCGTCGCGCTGATTCTGTACCCAATCGTCTGGCTTGTGCTGCTTCCGTTCCGAATCGTCGGCATCGCCGTCGGCGGCGTGTTCGATCTCATCACCGCGTTGTTTTCGCTCCCCGGACGCCTCGTTCGTCGCATCGCATAAACTATTCGGGTGACCCATCTGCTGGCCGCCATGGCCGCCGGCGCGCTCCTTGGCTGGCAGTTCCCGGGTATTGCCGATTACGCCGCGCCGCTAGCGAACTCCTTCTTGCGCCTCGTCCAATCGGTGATCGCCCCGGTCTTGTTCACCACACTGGTCGCCTCCTTCGCGCGTGGAGGAAAGCCCTCCGAACTCGGCCGCATCGGCGCTAAGTCGCTGGTCTGGTTCGAAGCCTCGACAACGCTGGCGATGTTGATCGGCTGGGTCGTCGTTACGATGCTGCGGCCCGGCGACGGCGTCGGCCTCAGGGGAACCGCACAAGCCGCCAACGCGCCGAACTTCGCCGCCGTCGTTGAAAGCATGTTCCCGTCGAGCATCGTCTCCGCCATGGCGCGCGGCGATGTCCTGCAGATCGTGCTGTTCTCGGTCGCCCTCGGACTCGCCTGCGCCGCCATCGGTCCGCGTGCGGAGGTCTTTGTCCGGTTCTGCGAATCGGCGTCGCAAATCGCGCTTCAATACACGCGCTTTGTGATGAAGTTCGCCGCGATCGGAATCGCCGCGGCAATGGCGTCGGCGGTCGGCGCCAACGGCGCCGGCATTCTTGTTGGACTCGGTAAGTTCGTCGCCGCGGCTTGGCTCGCACAATTGCTATTCACGGCCTTGGGAGTCATAGTGCCGTTGCTTTTCCTCCGGATCCCCCTCGCCCGCTTCTGGCAATTCATGCGCGAGCCCTTCTTCATCGCCTTCGGTACAACGTCCAGCGCCGCGGCGATCCCCTCCACGCTCACACAGCTCGAACGCTATGGCATTCCCCCCGCGCTCGCCAGCCTAACCATGCCGCTCGGCATCAGCTTTAACCCCTGCGGCTCCGCGTTGCATCTCGTCATGGCCTCGTTCTTCGTCGCGCAAGCCGCCGGCGTATCTCTGACGATGCCGCAGCAACTCATGATCCTGTTGACACTGAAGCTGACAAGCAAAGGTGTAGCCGGCATCCCGCGCGCCAACTTCGTGATCCTGTCGAGTCTCTTCCCCGCTTACGGACTACCCCTTGAAGGCCTCGCCGTGCTGCTCGGCGTCGACGCGTTCATCGACACCATTCGCACCGGCAACAACATTCTCGCCAACTGCGTCGCACCCGCCGCCATCGCCCGATGGGAGGGCTGGCGGCCTACAGCAGCGCCTGAATCTGACGCGTATGGCGCTCCAGATGGGCGGCAAGCATGATCAAACATTGATAACCGTCGACCTCGCCCAACGGCATCGGAACCGTGCACCGGCGCAGCGGGTCCTCCGTCGTGAGTGTGTAGTCGATGGTCGCTTGCCGCCGCAGCGCCAACTCCGCCATCGCCGCGCGGCGATCCGTCCATTCCCCACGCGGCCCGACAACGGCCGGCGCGTCGCCTTTTCCCGTTTCGCCCGCGGCCCTTCGCCAAACCGTTTCGTCGCTAAGCGGTTCCGCGGGCCCGCCCGCGTTCTTGGCGAGCGAACGTCGCACCGCCATAAGTACGCGGCCCTCGACGAGGATCAGATGCTCGACATTCTCGGCGACGCTCCAAGCGCCTTCAGGCTTGCGATTGTAAAGCTCATCGCTGACACCCTCGAGCAACGCGGTCGGCGCCGCATGTCCCTGGCGCAATCGCGCCGCAAGACCGTTTCTATCGTTCAGGAAATCCACTCGTCTTCTTGACCTCTCGAATCTGTGTCGTATGCCGCTCGGTGTTCGCCGGGAGCATCAGTAATATTTGATACGCGTCCAACGGCCCGCTTACACCGTCGCGCAAACTCCGCCGCAACCTCCACACGCGGCGGCGCCGGCTCGGCTCCGCGGCGGTCACCCGCTGCTGCAAAGTTGTCGCCATGAAGCCCAATCGGAATACCTCGCGATCCATCGCGTTCATCGATCCCTCGGCTTCCAACGCGAATCGCGTCATCATCAACCAGTACGTCGCAAACCGTATTTTAGATCTTTCCATTCGTCGCTTCACGATCTCTGCGCCGCCGCAGTAGATACAGCAAGGGGCCGGCCGCGCCAAAGGCCGCCGTCAGCAGCAAATACGGTACGGCCAGCACTCCACGTTCCCGCGCATCCGCCATGATCCAGGCCGACACAAGCGTGAGCGTGATGACGAGGTCGAAAAACAACAGTCCGGTCGCGGAGTTGTAAAACGCCCAGTGAAAGAAACCGCGGTAGCCGTGTTGATACAGAACCGTCGCGGTGAACGCGAGAAACGCGAAGAGGCAAAGGAGAAGTAGGGATTTCATGGAATAGTATGATCGTTCTTTTACTACGAACGATCGTTCGTTCCATGCTAACCTATGTACGAACCCAACGCAAGAGAAAATGAAGGCCGACGGCTCCATCCTCTCCCTCGCCCTGAAGCGCCCCGCCTCCTCGGCGCGCCAATCGACCCGCGACCGCATCCTCGCCCACGCCGCCGACATCGCTTCTCGCGAAGGCCTTGAGGGTCTCACCATCGGCCGGCTTGCCGACGATCTGTCCATGAGCAAGAGCGGGCTGATCGCGCATTTCGGCAATAAAGAAGGCCTTCAACTCGCCGCCATCGAGTTCGCCTCGGAGGTGTTCGTACGCGAGGTGGTTCTGCACGTACTAGACGCCCGGCGAGGCATCGAACGCCTCAATGCCATGCTCGATGCCTGGCTACGCTACGTCGAACGCTCCGTCTTCAGCGGCGGCTGCTTCTTCATGGCCGCGTCGCTGGAAATGGACGGCCGCCCCGGTCCGGTGAAAAAACGCTTGCAAGTCGCCACCCGTTGGTGGTTTGACGCCCTCGCCGATGAGATCCGCTTCGCCGTTCGAGCCCGCGAATTGCCATCCAACACCGATTTCACCCAGCTCGCCTTCGAATTACATGCCTTCGCCCAGGAAGCCAACTGGGGCTACCAGATGTTTGGCGACAAGAAATGGTTCACCCGCGCCCGCGCCTCAATGGCCGCCCGATTGACCAACGAAAAATAATTTCAAAAAATTGGCCATACGCGGACGTTTTTTGCGCGTCTATGAATGTGAGGGCTTATCGGCCTTCCGACAAACACACCATGCAAACGTCCGACATTGCCACCGACCGGTGGAGGGGACCGCTCAGCGAGATGCTTCTTTATACCGAGCATCCGTTTCTTCCCTTACATGCAGCCCTATTCGCCAACTTCGACGGCACCTTGACGGTCGTCGTCAGCGGCCGCAACGGCCGCGAGTGCCCCGGCGCGTATAAAGTCGCCTTGGCCCGTTCCAGCCGCGCCGCCGCGCAGTCGCTCGAGATCGTCCTGCGTCCCGGCGACAACAGCGCCACCGAACGCGTGACGTTTGAGGACGAAGGCGCGCACTTTACCGGCATCCGATTCGAAACGCACGGCAAGCCACCGGCCTTGGTTTAGCGTTTACTTACGGCTACCGAAACTCACCGCGCAACGAAATCCGATATTCGGACTCCGCTCGCCCGCACGCGCCCAACTCCGGTGCGCGCACGTCAAGAAGTTCGGACTGTCAAACCACGACCCGCCGCGCAACACGCGATACATCCCCTTCTCCGGCCCCTTCGGATCTTTCGCAGCGGCTTCGGCATAGTAGTCTCGGCCATAGTAATCGGCGGTCCACTCCCACAGGTTCCCGACGATATCGCACAACCCCAACGACGATCGCGGCAACTTGCAAACTTCCAGCGGACCCTCAAGCCCATTGAACCGCGCATCCTTCGCCGTCGGCGCCCGGTCGCCCCACGGATATCTCTGCTTCTCGGTGATCCCCCGGCACGCGCGCTCCCACTCGGCCTCGGTCGGCAACCGTTTTCCGCGCCACGAGCAGTACGCGGCGGCATCATCCCAACTCATATCGGCCACCGGAATCTGCTCGCGTCCAACCGGAGGCTTCCCGTCCCGCCAAACCGGCGGCGGCCTGTGTTTCTTCGCTTTCACGAACGCGGCGTACTCCGCGATCGTGACCTCGTGTTCATCGAGGTAGTAAGGACTCAACTCGATCTCCCGTACCGGCAGATCGTCCTTCAGCGGATTCGGATAAAACGCCAGTTCCGCGTCCTTGTCCTCATGAGTCCGCCCGCGTTGAAACTTCCCGCCCGGCACGAACACCATCCCCGCCTCGCCGGCGAACAAAGCGCCGAGCGTTAACATCACCAACCAGCGGCGAAACATTAGCCGTAAATCGTCCCGATCTCATCCGTCGGCACAAACCCATTCGCGCCGAGCGGATCGACGTACGTGTAAGTCCGTCCCGAAGGCAAGTTGTGCACCGACTTCGTCCAATCGATTCCCAGCGCCGAATACATCGTCGCCACGACGTTCTCAATCCGCGGCTGTTCCTTCCGATTCCACCCGGTCTCGGTATGCGCCGTGCCGTCCTTGTTCGTCGCGCCCAACACCAATCCGCCCTTCACACCCGCGCCGGCAAACATCGCCGGGAAACAAGGATGATAGTGATCCCGTCCCTTTAGATGATTCAGCGGCCCCGGCGTGCGCCCGAATTCGCTCATCGCCACAACCAGCGTCTCGTCAAGCATCGTCTTGCCAGGCGTCGCCTTCGAAGGTGTCTCCGCCAGGTCTTCCAGCAAGCTCGCAAACGCCGGATCGAACTCCTGAATCAGTTTGTAGTGATGCGACGACGCGCTCCGATCCCAAATCTGGCCGTGATGATCCCATCCCGGATGGCAGATATGAATGTAGTGCGTACCCGCGTCCTGCTTCAAGACGTTCCGTGCCAGCGCGCACGAGACGCCCACCGACGTGTTTCCATATCGCTTCTTATCGTCCTCGGTAATTTGGAACGCCGCCGGCCATCGGGCATCGGAGATCAGACGGTGCGCCGTCTCCGAAAAATTCTCGTACGTCTTCATCTCGATGCCGTAGCCGGCCACGCGCCCCGCCTCGGTCTTGCGCAGCGCATCGAGCAACCGCCACCGCTCTTCAACCAACTCGATCGCCTTCTGATCGAGCGCCATTCCCTTCAACGCTTGTTCCGGGATCAAATCGAACACCGAGAACCGAGGCGGCAAAAACCCGGTCGCCAACGCTCCCGCCGCGCCTTTTTCCAGGTTGAAAGAAATGTAGGTCGGAAACGTATCGCTCTCGCGCCGCCGCCCATCGAGCTCCGCCGCGATCACGGACCCAATCGCCGGAATCTCCTTTGCGAACGCGAAGTTCATCTGCCGGCCCGTCTGCACGTAATACTGCCCGCGGAAATGAACCTGTTCGTGGGTCCGCAGCGACCGCAGCAGCGCGACCTTATCCATCACTTTTTCAGTGCGCGGAAACAGGAAGTGCGACAAGTGCACGCCGTTCTTCAACGTGCGAACATCGAAGTCCTTCTGCGTGTCCGGATTCTCTTTGAAGTCGAAGCAGTCGACATGACTGATCGCGCCGGAGATCTCGTAAAAAATCACGCTCCGCGCACTCCCGCGCGGCGTGACTTTGCTTCCCGTACTCGCCGAAACCCGTAACGGCCAAAGCCCTTGCGCCGCCGCGCCGGCCAAGCCAAGACCGCCGAACTGCAGCAAATCGCGCCGCGTCGGCAACACTTCACGAATCGTTTTCGGGTAGCTCATGGATGCCTCGAAATCAATAGTTGTAGAGAAATTCGGCCAGATTCACCAGCGCCCACTGCACGTTCTGAGCGCCCTCCACTCGATTCGCCGCCATCGCATCGACAGCCAGTTTCTTTTCGCCAGCCGACGGATACCGCGACAACGTGCCGACAAACAACTCCTCGACGACCTTGTTGTCGTCTTTGTATGTATCAAGCAACCGCTGCACGCGGCTATCTTTTTCAGCCAATACACGCTCGGTCACTACCGGCGACCGCAGCAGCAACAGCGGCTGTAACGGCGACGCCGCCGGCGGTCGCGGCGGATTACTCCGATTCGACTGCCCGAACGCCACCATGAACGACTTCAACTCGCCCGTCGCCGTCGGCACGCTAGACTGCATCGCCATGCCGACCTTTTCGTTGCCGTACTTGAATGCGCCCGGGCGGCCCGTCGCCGACACCAGCGCGTCATGCACTTCCTCGGCCGACAACATCCGCACAAACTTCCGCGCGAAATAAGGCGAGTAGGATTCCTTCCACTCGCCCGGATATTGCGCCGAAAGCTGATAAGCGTTCGAATTGCAGATCGTGCGGAACAGATGCTTCAGCTTGAAACCGCTCTTGCGGAAGTCGGTCGCCAGTTCGTTCAGCAACTCCGGATGCGAGGGCTGCAAGTCCCAACCAGCCGGCAAATTCTTAGGATCTTGCCGCGCCAGATCGAACTCATCGTACGGCTCGACAATTCCCCGCCCCATCAATTTCGCAAAGAACATGTTCGCCGTCGCGCGCGCAAACTGCGGATCGGCGGTCAACAACCGCCCCATCTCATCGCGCGGCTCTTCGGTCGGCTTCGCCGCCTCGCGGGTGAGAATAAACGCCGGCTTGCCCGGTCCGCCCCAGCGTGGCGTCCGCAACAAACTCGGGCCCTTTGTGTCATAGCCAGTGGCGAGGTCGTCGACGATGAAATGCCCCATGATCGCCTGCCGGTTTTCCAGATGCGGGATGTAGCGCGTCTTGCCGAGAAACGCCGCGAACGCGAAGAAGTCGCGTCGCGTGCGGCTCGTCAACCAGACATTGACTTTCTCCAGGTGCCCCGCGCCGTCATGACACGAAACACACGACAGGTTGATCCCCAGGAACATCTTGCCAAACTGAATCGCGAGTTCATCGTGTGTATCGAGCTGATGAACCTTGGAAATGTCGTTGCCATCCAACGCCTGGCCCGGCTTGCCTTCCACGTGCTCGCGGACCAAAACGTTCGACGCCGCGACAACAAGGTTGCTCTTGGCCGAAGCGTTCATCATCGATCGCGCGACATCGTCGTAGGGCCGGTCCGAGCGGATCGCGTCTTTCAGCCAGTAGTGGAACAGTTGATACCCGCGCCCCATCTTGCCGTTCGCGCGGAACTGATCGAGAAAGAAGTACGACCACTTTTCGACAAAGGCCTCGGTCTCGATAAATGCGTCGATCGCCCGCGCCCGCTTATTCGGCGACTTGTCGTCTAGAAAGGCGCTCAACTCGGCGGGAGAAGGAATTCGCCCCGTGAGGTCGAGGCTCGCCCGCCGGAAGAACTCGGCGTCGGTAGTCAACGGCGCCGACACGACGCCGTCCCGCTCCATCTTGCCGAAGATATGGGTGTCGACAAAATTCGCCCGCGCAATCTTCCCGCCCCGTCCTGCCGCCGCCGGCAACGCGCGAGCAACCCGATCGGTGACCGCACCCACATCCGGCTTCTTCGCGTTATTCAGAATCGGAGCATGCGCCCCGGCAAATGTATCATCGCCCGCGGCTTGCGCAAACAAGCCCGCCGCCGTACCCAAAATCAGCAAACCTCGTGTCATAGCTACACGTCTCCCGGATGCAATTCCAGACGAAAAGATTATATACAGATTTGAGCGCGAATGGAAGCCCTCCAAATCGCTTAGCCTTTTATGAAGAGCGCGACGGCGAGCCGGCTCGCCGGCTCGCTCACAGTCTTCGTCCCGAGACCGCGACCGCGCCTCGTCGATAGGAGGCGCGACGCGGCGCAAGTTCTGTGCGATTTCCGGGCTAGTCGCGAATAACCTGCCGCGACGAGGTGTTCATCATTCCGCAGATCACGAGGATGACCCCCATGGCGCCCATGAGATAGATCGATTGGAGGTTGCAAGCAACCATATCGAACAGCTTCACCACCATTCCGGACGGTCCATCTGGCATCTGGGTGTAGCCAACCACGGCTACCGCGAAAGCGAACATCGCGCCGAAATACAGGCCGGTAGCCGCCGTCGCTTCTCCTTTGGTGGTGAACAAGAGGAGGAATATTCCGATTCCCCCGAGTACACCGTTCAAGATGAGGTCGGTGCTGAAATAGCCCTCCGCCCCGATGAGCGGATTCGGCAGACAGCCGATCAATGCGAGCAGAATAAACAGGATGCCCATCACACGGGCGAGGTTCACGGCGATTTTTGGTGGCGGCATACATAACTGATCGGTGGCGCACGCCGGAGACTTTACATCCGGGGTTCCTCCGGGAAGTAGGTGTGTTCCTTATTTCTTCGTAATAGTGTTCTTAGTACCGGATCTAATCGATCAAGCGGAGCCTACAATCGGCTTAGCTATGTCACGCAAAACTCTGGTGCTCGCCTCGACTCTCGTCTCCACCGCGCTGTTGGCACAGGACAAGGTGTTAACGGAATCGATTGAAAATTTCAAGAGAACGGCCGACGACGCCCGAAAGGCGAATCCGGTCCTTGCGCTCGGCACCGGCGAAGGTGTCGGCCAGGTATTAAAGAGCCTCACCGGTCGCCGTTCAACGTCCACCGGACCTGTGACCCTGGAGATTCCAAAAGCGCAGCTGGAAGAACTCGAGCGCCGCCAGAAAGCCAAGGAGAGAGCCGAACGATTGGCCAAGTCTGGACCGGCCCGTCCGAAGCGGGAACTCCCACCGGTCGACTCGGCCATCCCGCCAGTCCCGCCTGCATTCATGCAGGCGATGCTGTCCCACAGACCTAGGCCCGAACCTACTTATTTGTCCGAAAACAGTTTGGGCGCCGTAGCCGTCGGCAAATCGAAAACCGAAGTGCTCGCCGCGCTCGGCAATCCGGTTGCGGTCTCCGGCATACAAGGTATGGAGGACGGCGCTTTGGAAGTCTTGACGTACCGCCTCATCGCGCAAAATACCGTGGCTATCCGCTTCAAGGCCGGTTTGGTGACGGCAATCTCCCGGCACTAAGCGGGTTCAACTTTCATTGGCCCGCGCTTGGGCCGCCCCCACCACCTCCCCTCGGCGTCCGCTCGGGTTTCTCTGAACAACCACCGCCTGAAGGCGGTGGGGTCGATGGGCGACTGAAAGTCGCAGGACGCGGCTGAAGCCGCTCCAGATTCCGGCTTTCGCTGCCC
>Ga0194128_10003563_pt1 | contig 23752 bp, 20 predicted proteins | sample TA2KigCa65mmetaG_FD_148650 | JGI IMG/M metagenome (GOLD analysis project Ga0194128, IMG submission 148650) | Freshwater microbial communities from Lake Tanganyika, Tanzania - TA2015037 Kigoma Deep Cast 65m | ecosystem: Environmental > Aquatic > Freshwater > Lake | place: Tanzania: Lake... | reverse complement strand
GCCTGCCGGTCGCGGCACTTCGCCTCGGGCCGGTCGAGGTCGAGGCGCTCGATCGCGTCGGGCTGCGCCGGATCGGTGAGCTCTATGGCATGCCGCGCGGCGCGCTCGCCAAGCGTTTCGGGCCCACGCTCGGGCGGCGGCTCGATCAGGCGCTTGGTGCCGCGCACGAGCCGCTCTCGCCGAACCGCCCCGTCGCGCCCTATCGGGTGCAGCGGCTCTTCGCCGAGCCGATCGCGGGACCAGAGGCGATCGAAGCGGTCACGCGCGCGCTGGTCGAGGCCCTGACGGCGAAGCTCGAGGCGGATGGGCGGGGCGCGCGCCGGCTTGAACTCGCGCTCTACCGCGTCGATGGCACGGTCGGCGAGCTTGCCATCGGGACGAGTCTCGCCGTGCGCGAGCCGCGCCACCTGATGCGCCTGTTCGCCGAGCGGCTCGAGCGCCTGGATGCCGGCTTCGGCGCGGATGCCATGGTGCTGAGCGCGCCGCTCAGCGATCCTCTGCCGCGGCTTCAGCTCGGGCTCGATCTCGAAGCGAGGCGATCGCACCGTCCCTGCGCGCCGGAGGATGTCGCGGCGCTCGGCGAGCTGGTCGATCGGCTCAGCAATCGGCTCGGCGCCGCCAATGTCCAGCGCCAGGCGCCACGCCAAAGCCACATCCCCGAGCGCGCGGTCGTGTCTGCCGCGCCGCTCGCCCCGGTGGGTGAATGGCCGGCTCAAGGGCGGCGCGAGCGGCCGCTTCGCTTGCTGGCCCCGCCCGAGCCGATCGAGGTGATCGCGCCGATCCCGGACGATCCGCCGGTGATGTTCCGCTGGCGCCGCGCGGTGCACCGGGTGCGCGCGGCCTCGGGCCCTGAGCGCCTGGCGCCCGAATGGTGGCGCGCGACCGGCATGGCGGCGGTGGGCGAAGGCGAGGGGCGCTTTCGCGACTATTACCGGGTGGAGGACGAGGCCGGCCGGCGCTTCTGGCTGTTTCGCCTCGGCGCCTTCCGCCCCGGCTCCTCGCCCGCCTGGTTCATGCATGGGTTATCGGGCTGAGATATGCTATCAATATGATTGCATTTTGATGGCACAGGAGAACGCCATGGGCAGCATCACCATCCGCAATCTGGACGATACGGTGATCGAGAAGCTGAAAGCGCAGGCCAAGGAGCACGAGCGCTCATTGGAAGCCGAGGTGAGAGCGATCCTCACCGAGACTAGCGGCCGATGGTCGCGCGAGCACTTCATCAAGCGGGTACAGGAGATCGCGGCCATGACGCCCGACGTGCCGCAGTCCGACAGCACGCAACTCATCCGTGAAGAGCGTGATCGACGATGAGCTTCGTCGTCGACGCGAGCGTCGCGCTCAAATGGTTCGTGCCCGAGGTTCAGAGCCGGGCCGCGGAGGAACTTCTGCACGTTCAGGCCGAGCTGCATGCACCCGACCTTCTCGTGGTGGAGATCGCGAACGCCGCATGGAAGAAGGTGCTTCGTCGCGAGATCGATCGCCGCCAAGCCATGTCGATCGCCTTCGTCATCCATCGCGGCGGCCCTCGGCTCTATCCGTCGGAGATCTTCATCGAGCGCGCGGCGGAACTCGCGATGACCCTCAATCATTCGGTTTATGACTGCCTCTATCTCGCCTGTGCAGAGAATCTCGGCGCCACGCTCGTTACGGCCGATGCGCGGCTGCTCAAGATGGTCGCAGACACGGAGCTTGCACGGATGGTGCGACCGCTCAGTGCGTGGCAGGCGTGATGGTGGGCAACCATGACCCCTTATGCCGAGCTCGCGGTCACCAGTAATTTCAGTTTTCTCCGGGGCGCCTCACACCCCGAGGAGCTGGTGCACACGGCGGCTGCGCTCGGCCATCGGGCGATCGGGATCGCCGATCGCGACACGCTCGCGGGCGTCGTTCGCGCGCACGTCGCGGCGAAACAGGCCAAGCTCAAGCTCGTCATCGCCGCCAGGCTCGATCTCTTCGCCGATCCGGCTCAGCCCAGGAATGGACCAGCGTTCGCCGTGCTCTGCCTGCCGACCGATCGGGCCGCCTATGGCCGGCTGTCGAGACTCCTCACGCTCGGCAAGCGCCGCGCGCCCAAGGCCGAATGCTGGCTCGGCCTCGAGGATCTGATCGCGCATGTCGAGGGCCAGCAGCTCATCCTGCTGCCGCCGGATGAGCCGGACCAGGCGTTCGCCGAGCGGGTGATGGCGCTCACCGCCGCAGCGCCAGGGCGGGTGCACATCGCGGGTGCACACCTCTATCGCGGCGATGATGTGAGGCGCCTGGCCGAGCTTGCCCGCCTCGGCGCGGCGCTTCACGCGCCGATGGTCGCGAGCAATGACGTGCACGCCCATGCTCCGGCGCGCCGGCCGTTGCAGGACGTGCTCACCTGCATCCGCGAGCACTGCACGATCGACAATGCGGGCTTTCGCCTGTTCGCCAATGCCGAGCGCCACTTGAAGGCACCCGAGGAGATGGCGCGGCTGTTCCGCCGGCATCCGGAGGCGATCGCGCGCACCGTCGAGATCGCCGAGGCCTGCCGCTTCAGCCTCGATGAGTTGCGCTACGAATATCCGGCCGAGCCTGTGCCCGAGGGGCGCACGCCGCAACAGGAGCTGGAGCGCCTGACCGCCGAGGGCGTGAAGACGCGCTATCCCGATGGCGTGCCGCCGAAGGTTGCAGCGCAGGTGGCGCATGAGCTCGCGCTCATCGGCTCGCTCAACTACGCGCCCTATTTCCTCACCGTGCACGACATCGTGCGCTTCGCACGCTCACGCGACATTCTGTGCCAGGGGCGGGGCTCGGCCGCCAACTCGGCCGTGTGCTATTGCCTTGGCATCACCGCGGTCGATCCATCGCGCATGGACCTTCTGTTCGAGCGCTTCGTCTCGGCCGCGCGCAACGAGCCGCCCGACATCGACGTCGATTTCGAGCATGAGCGGCGCGAGGAGGTGATCCAGTACATCTACGAAAAATACGGCCGCGCGCGCGCCGGCATCGCGGCGACCGTGATCTCCTATCGCGGGCGCAGCGCGATCCGCGAGGTCGGCAAGGCCATGGGCCTCTCGGCCGATGTCGTGGGCGCGCTTGCGAGCCAGCTCTGGGGCTTCAGCCGCGAGGGCGCGAACGATGATCAGGTGAAGGAGCTTGGCCTTGATCCCAATGAGGCCCGGCTTTCGATGGCGCTCTCGCTCGCGCGCGAGCTGATCGGCTTTCCGCGCCATCTCTCGCAGCATGTCGGTGGTTTTGTGATCACACGCGGGCCCTTGGACGAGGTCGTGCCGATCATGAACGCGGCGATGGAGGAGCGCACCAATATCGAGTGGGACAAGGACGATCTCGACGCCTTGCACATTCTGAAGATCGACGTGCTCGGCCTCGGCATGCTGACCTGTATCCGTAAGGGCCTCGCGCTGCTCGCGCAGCATCATGGCGTGAAGATCGGTCTTGCCGAGGTGCCGTCGGAAGATCCGGCCGTCTACGAGATGTTGGGACGGGCGGATTCGGTCGGCGTGTTCCAGGTCGAGAGCCGGGCGCAGATGTCCATGCTGCCCAGGCTCAAGCCTAGGAACTTCTACGATCTCGTGATCGAGGTCGCGATCGTGCGCCCGGGGCCGATCCAGGGCGACATGGTGCATCCTTATCTGCGCCGGCGGAACGGCGAGGAGAAGGTCGACTTCCCGAAGGAGGAGCTCAAGGCCGTGCTCGGCAAGACGCTCGGCGTGCCGCTCTTCCAGGAACAAGCGATGAAGATCGCGATCGTCGCGGCCGGCTTCACGCCGGAAGAGGCCGATCAGCTTCGCCGCGCCATGGCGACCTTTCGCAAGACCGGCAAGATCCACGGCTTCAACGAGAAGATGGTCGAGGGCATGGTCGCGCGCGGCTATGAGCGCGATTTCGCCGAGCGCTGCTTCCGCCAGATCGAGGGCTTCGGCGAATACGGTTTCCCTGAGTCTCACGCGGCGAGCTTCGCGCTGCTCGTCTATGTCTCGGCCTGGCTCAAATGTCATTACCCGGCGGCGTTCGCGGCGGCGCTCCTGAACAGCCAGCCGATGGGTTTCTATGCGCCGGCGCAGATCGTGCGTGATGCACGCGACCACGGCGTCACCGTGCGCGACGTCGATGTCAATGCGAGCGACTGGGATTGCACGTTGGAGCCGGTCGCTGTTGATTCGGAACGCAGCGATGACCGTCCCGTAGCTCTGAATGGCCCGGTCAAGCCGGGCCATGACGAAAGACGGAGTGGCACCGGCATCACCACACCCCAAATCGTCATCCCCCGACTTGATCGGGGGATCCAGGGCAACAACACGGCTGTCGCTCTCCGGCTCGGCCTTCGCGAGATCAAGGGCATGGCGGAGGCCGAGGCACTCAAGCTGATGGCCTCGCGCGGGAACGGCTATCGCAGCATCGACGAGGTGCAGGCCCGCGCCGGTGTTTCGCGTCGAACGCTTGAGGCGCTGGCGCGCGCGGATGCGTTCCGCTCGCTCGCGCTCGCTCGGCGCCAGTCCTTCTGGTCGGTGCGCGCGCTGAGCGATGAGGCGCCGCTGCCGTTGTTCGGCCACGCCTCTGCGCGCTTTACCTCTCCCCTTGCGGGAGAGGTCGCCGCGGAGCGGCGGGTGAGGGGCCAATCAAATGACGATGATACCCACTCCCCCCTCACCCTCCCCTCGCTTCGCGATGGGTCCTTGCCTCTCAAAGGGGGAGAGGGGACCTCGGACGCATCCATCGGTGATCATCCCGCCTCGGCGGAGCCGGTCGTCACCTTGCCGGCGGCGACGCTCGGTGAAGAGATCATCGATGACTATAAGAGCCTCCGGCTCACGCTTCGGGCGCACCCGCTCGCTTTGTTGCGCGCCTCGCTGGCCAAGCGTCGCGTCGTGACCTGCGCGGCGCTTGGCGACATGGTGAACGGCAAGCACATCACGGTCGCCGGTCTCGTGCTGGTGCGCCAGCGCCCGGGCACGGCCAAGGGCGTGATCTTCGCAACCCTTGAGGATGAGACCGGCATCGCCAACATCGTCATCTGGTCGCACGTGTTCGAGCGCTTCCGCCGCATCGTCTTGACCTCGCGGCTGCTCGCCTGCCGCGGCAAGGTGCAGCGCGAGGGCATCGTCACCCACGTGGTGGCCGAGCAGCTGATCGATCTCTCGTCCGAGCTCGATGGCCTGGCCGCGCTCGGGCCCAAGGCCGAGCCGCCGCTCGCGCGGGCCGATGAGGTGCGCCGCGGCTCGCCCCCCGACCCGCGCACACGCCGTGCCGGCTACATGCCGAAATCGCGGGATTTTCATTAGGAGAAACCCTTCCTCCCGCCTTGAGGCGGGCGGAAGGGAAGGGTAGGAGGGTGGAGACCAACGGCGAAGCCGCGCTTTCCTGTCAGCGGAACCCCGCTTACGATCGTTCCCACAACAGGGAGGACCACATCCGATGAACGTCGAGAAGAAGATCGCCGCGATGGGGCTCACACTGCCCGATCTGGAGTTCGAGTACCGGCACGCGCCGTCGAAGGCGAAGTTCCACTCCCATTCGGCCGTCGGCAATGTGCTCTACCTCGCCGGCGCGACGCCCTCGAAGGACGGCAAGCAATTCATGCCGGGCGTGGTCGGCAAGGACCTCACCGTCGATCAGGCGCGCGAGGCGATGCGCCAGTGCTGTCTGGTCATGCTGGCGCACGCGAAATACGCGCTTGGCGACCTCGATCGCCTCAATCGTTTCCTGCAAATGGTTGCCTATATCAACTCGGCGCCGGGCTTCGTCGATCAGCCGCCGATCACCAATGCGGCGACCGAGCTTCTGGAAGAGCTCTTTGGTGAGGCCGGCCTGTGCGCCCGCGCCTCGATCGGCTGCCAGGGCCTCGCCAACAACCACTCGGTCGAGATCGTCGCGGTCTGCGAGTTCAAGGGGACGGAAGTGAGGGCGCCGCTGCGGAGAGATGCGTTTCGGAAGTGAAATAGAAAACCCTTCCTCCCCTCTCAGGGGAGGAAGGGTTTGGGTTGGTGGGGTAAGCCGAAGCGGCCGCAGGCCGCTAACCTCCCACCCTCCATCCCTAACCCTTCCTCCCGCCCTAGGGGCAGGAGGAAGGGCTGGTCACCTTACTCCGCCGCCGCCGCGACCTTTCCGCTCTGACGGCGCGCGCCGAGGCGCTTCGCGACCGGCGCCTTGTGATACTCGCCGTCCTTCATGATCATGATCAGGTTCTCCTTGTCCTGCAGCAGCGTGACGTCCTGCGTCACGTCGCCATCGACGAGAAGAAGATCGGCGAGGTAGCCGGGCTTCACCTGGCCGACATTCATGTTCATGAGCTCGCCACCCCACTGCGTCGCGGCCTTGAGCGTCTCGAGCGGTGAATAGCCGAACAGATTGACGAAGTGCTCGAGGTCGCGCGCATTCACGCCGATCGGCGCCCAGGCGAAGCCATAGTCGCCGCCCGGCATCGCGCGGATGCCGCGCTTGCGGATCTCGCCGTAGGTCTTGATCGTGTTCTCGAGCGTGCGCTTGAGGCCCCATTTCTCGACCGTGGCCTCGTCGAAGCCCCAATCCTTCGCCTCATAGGCCGTCGAATAGATGATGCCGGCCGCCGGGGCCATGAAGACGTCCTTCTTTTTGGCCTCGAGCATGTCGATCGTTTCTTCGGTCGCGAAATCGGCGTGGTAGATGATCGGAATGCCATGCTTCAACGCGGCGCGGACGGCGCGATCGCCGCGCGCATGCGTGGCGACATTGAGGCCGCGCTCCTTGGCGACCCACACGCAGGCCGCGATCTCGTCATCGCTATAGGCGAGCGCCTCATTGCCGCAATTGCGCTGGAACTGGTCGCCCGAGATGTTGATCTTGAGCGTGTCGCAGCCTTCGCGGGCGCACAGGCGCGCGACGCGCAGCATCTCGGTCGTGCCGTCGGCCAGGATGCCGACCGATTCACGATGCAGGTGCAGCAGGCGCTCATCGCCGAGGCCGCCCGTGGAGTTGATCTCGGGCGAGGCCGCGCGGATGCGGGGGCCGGGGAACTTGCCGGCGTTGATCGTGTCGCGCAGCACCGGCTCGATGCGGATCTTGCTGGTGCCGGCGGCGGAGAACAGGCTGGTGAAGCCCTGGTCGAGCATGACCTTCGCATGCTCGAGCGCGAGCACCATGTGCTCCTCGGGCGGCAGTTCGCCGATGTTCCAGAGCATGGTGCAATTGGTGTAGGTGACGTGCGAGTGCGGCTCCACGAGGCCCGGCATCAGGGTTGCGCCGGCGCCGTCGATCACATCGGCGTCCTCGGCCTCGATCTGGCCTTTGCCCTTCGCCACTTTGTTGATCATGTTGCCCTGGACGAGCACCTCGCCGGCGAACGACTTCTTGCCGGTACCGTCGAAGATATTGACGTTCTTGAAGAGCTTGCGACCCATGAACAGCCTCCTGGCGGTTGGTCTGAGGGCGCCGCGCCGATTGTTCTTGTCAGATTCGGGCGTGGCGAGTGTATTCAGATTAGCCGAGGCACCGCCCGATTGCACCTGAATCCGGCCCTGAGGCCGGCTTGGCTCAGCCCCCGGGATTGAGTACCGGCGCGCGCGCTGAAACCTTGGCGCGCAGCGTCTCGGGCACGTCCTTTTCGGGCAGGTCGCCGGTCTTGTGTTTCAGGTATGTCTGAGCGAGGCGAATGAGCGCGGGCGCATCCTCGATCGACAGCTTGCTGAAGCGAAGGAGTGCCTTGCCGTGGCCCCGGACCGAGGCGTTGCACGGGCTCGGGCAGCCATTGAGACACGCCGTGCCACGCAGGGGAACATGGCCGCGCACGGCGTCATTGGCAGCCTCGACCGCGTCGTAGAGCGCTTCGCCGGCGGCTTTCTCGCCGGGCGGCACGCGCAGATCGCGCACACAGGTCCGGCAAATGAACAGTTTCCCCGCGTCCTTCGCCGCCACAGCCTTCGCTCCTTCAAGCTCCAAAACAGCGCGCGACGATAGACAAGCGCGGCCGACGGTGCATCATCTTTCGAGCACGGTGGGGGAGGGTTGCTATGGCAACGGTGGTACAGACGGATTTTGCCTGGGCCGACAATGCGATCGAACGCGGCATTATCGAGGGGGCCGGGCACAAGCTGGTGATCGGGCCCTCGGCCGCCCTGCCGCCGCCCGAGATCGAGATGCTCATTGCCGCAAATAGCCCGAGCGCCATCCTCACCTGCTGGGCTCGCATCTCCGACAAGGCAATCGCCTCCGCGAAGGACCTCAAGATCGTCGCGCGCTACGGCGTCGGCCTCGACAACATCGATGTGCCGGCCGCCACCGCGCGCGGTGCCTGGGTCACCAACGTGCCGGACTATTGCGTCGAGGAGGTCTCGGACCACGCGGTCGGCATGATGCTGGCTTGGGTGCGCGGGCTTGTCACCTTCGACCGTGAGGTGAAGCGCGGCAAATGGGATCCCTCGGGCGCGCGCCTGCGCCGTGCCGCAACCTTGACCGCCGGTGTGCTCGGCATGGGCCGCATCGGCCGCGCGACCGCGCGCAAGCTCGCCGGCATCGGGGTCGACGTGCTCGGCTATGACATCGCGGTCAAGGGCGGCACGCCGCATGCCGAGATGGTGAGCCTCGATCGACTGCTGCACGATTCCGACGTGATCGTCGTGCATTTGCCGCTGGACGACGAGACCCGACACTTCGTCGACGACGAGTTCCTGAAGCGGGTGCGGCCGGGCTCATTCCTGATCAATGTCAGCCGTGGGCCGGTCGTCGACAATGATGCGCTCATCCGCGCGCTCGATAGCGGGCCGTTGGCCGGCGCCGCACTCGATGTTGTCGAAGGCGAGCCCAATCCGCCCGCCGCGCTCATTGCGCGCCCGGACGTGATCGCGACGCCGCACGTCGCCTTCTCGTCGGACGAGTCGCTCGCCGAGCTTCGTCGCCGCGGCGCCGAAGAGGTCGTGCGCGTGCTCTCAGGCCAGGCCCCGCAGAACCCGTGCAACCGGCCGAATGGACGGTAGCGCGGGATTCGCTTCGTCTGGTCGCAGTCTTCTCCGCCATCTCGGCGTTCGCTGTCGGCACCTTCGGGTCGTCATCCTCTGGCGCGCCGAAGGTGCGAACGGAGGATCCATGGTTCCGCGCGCGCGGGACGATGGATTCCACGGTCGGCGCCGACGCCGCCGTGGAATGACGATGAGAGTCGAACAGGTCTCGCGGCGCTACGCGTCCCGTCGCACCTTCGAGCTACTCCGGCTCGCCCCAGGTCCAATCGGCAAACTGGTCGCGCAGCTTGGATTTGAGGAACTTGCCGGCCGGGTTCTTCGGAATCTCCGGCACGAAGGCGTAGCCGTCGGGTACCCAGAACTTGGCGAACTTGGCGGCGAGGAACTCGCGGAAGGCCTTGGGCTCGGGCGTCGCACCCTCCTTGAGCACAATGACCGCGAGCGGCCGCTCGTCCCATTTCGGGTGGGCGACCGCGATCACCGTTGCCTCCTTGACCGACGGGTGGCCCATCAGCGCGTTCTCGAGGTCGACCGAGGAGATCCACTCGCCGCCCGACTTGATCAGGTCTTTGGTGCGGTCGGTGAGCTTCATATAGCCCTCGGGATCAATGGTCGCGACGTCGCCGGTGATGAACCAACCGTCCGCGGTCCATTTGTCCTTCTGGCTGTCATCCGCGAAATAGCACGCGGCGATGAACGGCCCGCGCACCTGGAGCTCGCCCATGGTCTTGCCGTCCCACGGCGCGACGCCCTGCTCGTTCACGACGCGCATGTCGACGAACACGTTCGGCATGCCCTGTTTGGCGCGCAGCTCGTAGAGCAAATCGTCCGATTGCTGCTCGAGCGTGGGTTTCACCCGGCCGACTGTGCCCAAGGGGCTCATCTCGGTCATGCCCCAGGCGTGGATGACCTTGACGCCGTGTTTGTCGAGCCCGCGGATCAGGCCCTCGGGCGCGGCCGAGCCGCCGACGAAGGTGCGCAGGCCCGGCTGCAGCGCCCAACGGCCGGGCTCCTTGTCGAGCGCATGCAGGAGGCCGAGCCAGATCGTCGGCACGCCGGCGGCGAAGTTGACCTTCTCGCGCTCCATCAGGTCGAGCAGGCTCAGCGCATCGAAGTGCGGGCCCGGCAGCACCATCTTGGCGCCATGCATGATGCCGCAGAACGGCAGGCCCCACGAATTGACGTGGAACATCGGCACCACGATCAGCATCGTGTCGCGGCCGGAGACGGCGATGGCGTCGGTCTGGCCGGCCACCAGCGTGTGCAGCACGATCGAGCGGTGAGAATAGGCGACGCCCTTGGGCTTGCCGGTCGTGCCCGAGGTGTAGCACATGCCGGCGGCGTCATTCTCGTTGAGCTCGACCGGTGATGGGGCTTCGGGCGCGTTGCCGAGGAAGGCCTCGTAGTCCTCATAGCCCGGCGGGATCGGCTTGCCGGTCAGCGACACGACGAACACGCGCTCGGCCTTGAGCTTCGCGCGTACGGGCTCGAGCAGAGGCAGCAGAACGTCGTCGACAAAGATGAAGCGATCCTCGGCATGGTTCGCGATGTATTCGATGTCGGTCGGGTGCAGCCGGAAGTTGAGCGTGTGGAACACGCCGCCGGCAAGCGGTACGCCGAAATAGCATTCGAGATGGGCGTAGGTGTTCCACATCATCGTGCCCACCCGGTCGCCCTTTCTGAGGCCGGCCTTCTGGAGCGCGGCCGCGAGCCTCTGCGCGCGGCGGGAGAACGCCGCCATCGTGTAGCGATGGAGCGACTTGTCGGGCAGGCGGGTGACCACCTCGCGCTGGCCGAACAGCAGCCGATTGCGCTCAAACAGATGAGCGAGCGTCAGCGGATAGTCCATCATCGTGCCGCGCACGGAGATCCCCCTCTTGATCTGCGCCGGCGGAACGCTCGGTGCCGCCCCGCCGCGCGGCGATCATGCCCGAGGCGTGGTGGCCAAGTCCACGCACAGCAGCGTGTCACGGGGCTTGCCATGACCGGGGCGGGCCAGGGAGGATGGCGTCATGAGCAGCGCTGACAAAATCTACCTCGGCTACACCAAGGACGAGCTCGACGCCCAGTACAACAACCGGCGTCGCTATCCGCAGTTCCTGAGCTATTTCGAGACCTGGACGAAGTGGAGCGAGGCGACCCGGGCCGCGCTGCCCTGCCGGCTCGATGTGCCCTATGGCCCGACGCCAGCCGAGACACTCGACATCTTTCCCGCCGAAAAGGCCGATGCGCCGATCCAGGTGTTCATCCACGGCGGCTATTGGTATTCGCTCGACAAGAGCCATGACAGCTTCGTCGCCGAGGGATTCCGACCGCACGGCATCGCGACGGTCGTGATCAACTATGCGCTGGCGCCGACGGTGCGCATGGACGAGATCGCGCGCCAGAACCGCGCGGCACTCGCCTGGGTCTGGCGCAACGCGCGCTCGTTCGGCGGTGACCCTGCCAGGATCCATGTCTCGGGTCAGTCGGCCGGCGGTCATCTCGCCACTTTGATGCTTGGAACCGACTGGCCGGCTTTTGGCGCTGATCTGCCGGTCGATCTGGCGAAGAGCGGCTGCTCGATTTCCGGCATCTACGACCTCGAGCCGATCCGGCTTTGCTATCTGAATGACAAGGTCCGCATGGACGAGGCGGAGGCCCGGCGCAACAGCCCCGTGCATCAGCGCTATCCGGTGCGTGCACCCTTGATGTTCGTGTCGGGCGACATCGAATCGGCGGAGTATGCGCGTCAGGCCGAGCTGATGGAGAAGCTCTGGCATCGGCTGAACTATCCGAGCGAGATCGTCACGCTCAAGGGCTACAACCACTTCACCATGGCGCATCTCCTCAAGGAGCCGCCGAGCCGGCTGACCCAGGCGATCGTGCGCATGATGGGCATCACCTAAACATACGGGGACGACACGATGAGGCTGGCTCGCTATGTGCGCGGCGGCGCGCTTCGGCTTGCGGCGATTGACGACGGTGCGCTGATCGATCTGTTGGAGGCGCTGGGCGAGGGCCGGGGCCTAAGAGCCGCCGAGCGCGCGAGGCTCGCCGACATGACGGCATTCATTGCCGGCGGCAAGGCGTCGCTTGCCTTGGCGCGCAGGGCCATCAAGGCGAGCGAGGCGAAGGGCAAGGGCCGCCGGCCGCTCGCGAAAATCAAACTCAAGGCACCGGTCTCGCCCGGCATCGTGCTCTGCAGCGGCGAGAACTACTGGGACCACCGCGAGGAGAAGCCGCAAGTCACCGCGAAGGAGCCGGAGTTCTTCATCAAGATTCCGATCACCGGCACGATCGGGCCGGGCGAGCCGATTCTGCTCGACCCCATGGTCACCAAAAAACTCGATTATGAGACCGAGCTCGCGATCGTGATCGGCAAGCCCGGGCGCCACATCTCGAAGGAAAAGGCGCTCGACCACGTCTTCGGCTACACGATCATGAACGATGCGACCGCGCGTGATCGGCAGGTCAAGCTCCGGCCGGACGGCACCGCGGCCTACGCGCTTGGGCCGGGCAAGAACTTTGACACCTGCGCGCCCTTGGGGCCGATGATCGTGACGCGCGACGAGATTCCCGATCCGCAGTCACTCGCGCTCAAGACCAGAGTCAATGGCGAGCTGCGCCAGAACAACTCGACCGCCAAGATGATCTGGGGCGTGACCGAGCTGATCCATTTCTTCTCGACCTTCCTCACCCTCCAGCCCGGCTGGGTGATCTCGACCGGTACACCGGGCGGCACGGCCTGGGGCACGGACAAGGAGCTCGGCGGCCGGTTCTCCAACCGCACGGACATCGTTGCAGCCACGGCCTATCTGAAGCCGGACGATCAGGTCGAGTGCGAGATCGAGGGCATCGGGGTGCTCAGGAACCCGGTGGCGCTTTGGCGTGCGAAGTAGGGGGCGGCTCCCGAAAAAATAGTTGCTGGCGGATATTGCAATTGATAATCGTTCGCAATATCATTTCTCTCAGCCCTTGATGCCTCGGGAGTTTGCCCATGTTTCCGCCTGCCCGTCTTGGAACCGCCGCCTTCGTCACGATGGCCGTTGGCGTCCTTGCGGCGCTAGGTCTGCCGTCCTCTGCCGTGCGAGCAGCCGACCAGGAGGTCAATGTCTATTCGTTCCGCCAGGAGCAACTGATCCGTCCGCTGCTCGACGCCTTCACCAAGGAAACCGGGATTGAGGTTCGCCTTGTCAGCGGCAAGGACGATGCATTGCTCGAGCGGCTGAAGGCGGAGGGGGAAAATAGCCCTGCCGACATCCTCATGACCGTCGATGCGGGACGGCTCTACCGTGCAGTCGAGGCGGGCTTGTTGCAGCCTGTGACGTCGTCGACTCTCGACGCGTTGGTGCCGGCGCAATATCGCGAGCCGAGCGGGCTCTGGTATGGCCTGTCGGTACGCGCACGGCCGATCATGGTGGCGAAAGACCGCGTCGCGCCGGACTCGATCAAAAGCTACACCGACCTCGCCGACCCCAAATGGAAGGGCAAGGTGTGCGTTCGCTCGTCGGGCAGCGTCTACAACCAGTCCATGCTCGATGCGATGATCGAGCGTGTCGGCGTGGAAAAGACCGAGGCCTGGGCCGCCGGTCTGGTCGCAAATTTCGCGCGGCCGCCGACGGGTGGCGACCGAGATCAGATCAAGGGCCTCGCGTCCGGCGAGTGCGATGTCGCGATCTCCAACTCCTATTATCTCGGCCAGATGACGACATCGAGTGATGAGGCGGAAAAAGCGGCGGCAGCGGCCACGCTCATCGTGTGGCCGGATCAAGATGCTGCCGGCGTCCACGTCAACATCTCGGGCGCCGGCGTGACCAAGAGCGCGAAGAACAAGGAGAACGCGGTCAAGCTGCTTGAGTTCCTGGCGGGCGACGCGGCTCAGGCGATCTATGCCGGCGACGTCTACGAGTACCCGCTGCGTGAAGGAATCGCGCTGTCCCCGGTGGTCGCGGCGTGGGGCACGTTCAAGGCGGACACGCTCGATGTGTCGAAGCTCGGCACCCACAATGCCGAAGCCCTGCGCATCGCCGATCGCGTCGGCTGGCGGTAGCCCGATGTTTATCTGGCTTGGCCTGAAACCCGCGGTCACGGTCGCCGCGATCCGGCAGCTGCGCAAGGACCTGCTGTCATTTCGGCACAGCCACGGCGGGAAGCACCCGAGTGTGATGGGCGGCAGCCCGCGAAGATCCAGCGGGCCCGCTCTCGTGGCTCGGCGCGGTAAGGGATCCCGCTGATGTATGTGTGCTTGTGCAACGGCATCACGGATCGCGAGGCGGAACGAGCTGTCGCTTCCGGCGCTCGCAAGCCAGCTCAAGTCTACGCGTCATTGGGCGCAAGACCTCAATGCGGCCGCTGCAGAACGGCAATCAAGGAGATGCTCGCTCGCGGGATCGAACGCTCTACTTCCGATTCCACCCGGTCACGCACTTCGCTATCCTAGAGATCATTCTATGTGATCTGTGGTCGCTAGTGGCCGCGACTCGGGGAGGCGATGATGAAGGGTGACAAGGCGGTCATTCGGCAACTCAATCTCGTCCTTAAAGCCGAGCTGACCGCGATCAACCAGTATTTCCTGCACGCCCGCATGCTCGACAATTGGGGCTTGAACAAGCTCGGCGAGTTCGAGCGCAAGGCCTCGGTCGACGAGATGAAGCACGCCGACCGCTTGATCGGCCGGATCCTTTTTTTGGAAGGCCTGCCGAACCTGCAGGATCTCGGCAAGCTCTTGATTGGAGAGAACGCGCAAGAGGCGCTGCACTGCGATCTCAAGTTGGAACAAGCGGCCTTGCCGATGCTCAGGGAGGCGATCGCACAGGCCGAGAAGGCCCAGGACTATGTCAGCCGCGAGTTGTTCGAGGCGATCCTCGACTCGGAGGAGGAGCATGTCGATTGGATCGAGACGCAGCTTCGGCTGATCGAGACGATGGGCCTGCAGAACTACCTGCAATCGCAAGCCTGAGCGGGGACGGTCACAACTCTGTCAAGCCGCTTTCGGCGTCGCCCGCTGCATCCTCGTCAGGGCGATGACGGCGATGACCGTGACCGCGATAAACGGCAGCACGGCGTAGTTCATCGCATTGAAGCCAATCGTATCGTGCAGCACGCCGGAGAGCAGCGAGGCGGCGGCAACCCCGGTGAAGATGATGAAGTCGTTGGCTGCCTGGGTCTTGGCCTTTTCGGCCGGAGTGTAGATCTGGGTGACGAGTGTTGTCGCGCCGACAAACAGAAAATTCCAACCGACGCCCAATAGAATTCCACCGATCCAGAAATTGACCAGCTGCGTGTCGATCACATTGACCAGCACGCAGATTGCCTCGATCGCTGCGCCCAGCAGCATCACATTGTAGACACCCATTCGCTTGATCAGGTGTCCGGTGAAAAACGAGGGCGCGAACATGCCGAAGACGTGCCACTGGATGACCTGCGCCGTATCGAAGAACGACAGCCCGCACACCTTCATGGCCAGGGGAATCGACGTCATCACGACGGACATGGAGGCGTAGCCGACCAACGCCGCCAGCACGGCCACGACAAAGATCGGCTGGCGCATGATGGCGCCGAGCGGGCGACCTCGTTCCGCGCGCTCGGCAGCTGTCGGCTTGGCGATATCGACAAAACGAAGGATTACGAGCGTCGCGACATAGAGCCCGGCAACGCTCACATAGATGCCGGCGAAGTCGATCGGTGCAAACCAGTCCTTGACGAAGCTCGCGAGCACCGGTCCGACCGAGGCGACGACACCGCCCGCCATGACCAGCGAGATTGCGCGCGGGCGATTGCTCGGGCTCGCGGCGTCCGCTGCGGCAAAGCGATAGAACTGGGCGAAGCCGTTGAACACGCCGACCAAGAAGTGTCCGAGGCAGACCAGTGCGAAGCTGGCCTCGAACAGGCCCCAGGCCGCAATCAGGGCGCCGGCGAGCCCAATGGTGGCACCCACCGTGAAGCCGTCGCGCCGGCCGATCCGCCGCATGAGGAAAGAGGCTGGCGTGGTCGCGCACATGATGGCGACGAACTGCAGCGAGGTTGGCAGGGTCGCCAGCGCCTTGTTGTCGGCCAGGCCGAAGCCAACGAGGGCGGCAGCCGAGATCATGCCCGAGGTCGCGGTCATGAACAGCGCCTGGCACAAGGCAAGCAGGATGATGTCGCGCCAGCCGCCCGAAGTTTGCGGCGCGGCGCTTTCCGCCGTTTCGGCGGCGCCTGACGACATGACTAGCGGCCGAGCCCCATGAGCTCGAAGAGGGCTTTGCACAGCGCGCTATCGGCATGAGCGAATTCCAGAATCACGTCGAAGTGGTGAACACCCTTGAGCACGAGCTCTTCGGCCTCTCCGCCCCAGAGCCGCCAGGTCTCCGCGTAGAGCCGGTTCTGCTCGCGAAACGCATAGGTTTCGCCCTCGCCAACCGCGGCAATCACCGGCGGCATATGGCGCGGCCGGTGGAACAGCGGGCTCAGCCGGTCGGCCGCGGCCTGATCGAGGCGAACATCGTCGTTGATCGAGGTTCGCCGAATGGGATGAAGGTCGAAGATCCCGCTGATCGGCAAGGCCCCTTTGACGAGATCGGCAGGCAGGCCATCGGCCCGCCAGTCATGCCAGATCGTTGTCGCGGTGAGATGGCCGCCAGCTGAGTGTCCGGAGACAAAGATCCGGTTGGCGTCGCCGTTCATGTCGGCGGCATGGTGATAGACCCAGGCGGTGGCGTCGCGACACTGCGCGACAATCTGGTCAATGGTGACGCCCGGACACAGGTCATAGTTGATGACCGCGACCGCGGCGCCGGCCGCAATGGGCACTTCGGCCACAAAGGAGTGGTCCAACTTGTCCATGCGCCGCCAATAGCCGCCATGGATGAAGACGAAGATGGGCGAGCCTGGGCGGCTGGCCGGGAACACATCGAGCGTGGCCTTCGGTGCCGGACCGACGCGTTCGTCCAGCTTGCATTTCAGGACCTTGCGGACGCGCTCGCTTTCGCTCGTCCAGCGGCCGATGAAAACGTCGGCATCCTTGTGGCGGCCACGGAGATTGTATTCGGCCTCGTAGGCGGGATCTGGCGATGTGTTCATGATCTCGATGATATGATCACGTCGGGATACCCTGGCGTCGCGTCGATGGGCGCGGGCCGGAAGGTTCGCACCAGGGCAAGTCGGCGCACCATACACCGAAAGCGCAGGCCTCGTCGCATCCGAACATGACCGAGCGCACCGAATTGTCAGACCTGACGCACCCCGTTTCCGCCGCGGCGGCGGCGGATGATGCGGCGAAGCACACCAGTCGGGTGCAGGACGAGCTCATCCGCACCATGCTCAGGCAGGTGCCGACGGCGCTGGTCGCGAGCTTCATCTGCGCCGGGCTGGTCGCCTATGTGGTGTGGGATTCGGTGCCGCACGTGCCGCTGTTGACCTGGGCGACACTGGTCGCCGCCTCGACCACCGGGCGGCTCTGGCTCTGGCATCGCACCAACCAGGAGCGTGCCCAGGTCAAGAAATTCGAGCTGCGCTCGCAGTTCACTTACATCACCGCGGCGGCCATCGGCGGAGCACTTTGGGGCGGCGGTGGCGCCTTCATCATCCAGTCCTCGGACTCGCAGTGGGACCCCATCTTTGTGGGCTTCGTCTGTGGCGGCATGGGTGCCGGGGCCATGGCGGGCCTGAGCGGCTATCCGCCGGCGTTTCTCGCCAGCCTCTTGCCCAATTTCCTGCCCTGTGCGACCGCCTACTTTGCGCGCAGCGACGAGCACTACCCGATCATGGGTGCCATGATGCTGGTGTTCGGCGTGGCGCTGCTCTTTTTCGGGCGCACGATGTTCCGGGGCATGTCGGCGTCGGCGACCCTGCGCTTTGCCAATCTCGATCTGGTGGAGCGACTGGGGCGGGCCCGCGAGGCGGCCGAGGCGCTTGTCGTCGAGCGAACGCAGGCCTTGAGCCAAGCCAATCGCGATCTCGAGCGGCGCATGCGCGAAAGCCGAAAAGCCGAGCGCGCACTAAGGGAGGCGGCCGCGCAGCTTCGCCTCATCGCCGACAACGCACCCGTCTATATCGCGCTGATCGGGCCGGATTATCGCTATCGCTTCGCAAACGAGGCCTATCAAACGACCTATGGACTTCCTGTCGACCAGATCATCGGTCGCCCCATCGCCGAAGTCATTGGGCAGGCGGTATTCAACGAGGTGCTCCCAAGCCTTAAGCGGGCCTTTGCCGGCGAGTCCGTCACCTATGAGGGTCTTCGGCGCACGCCTTCCGGCGAGCGCGTGTTTCGGGTGACGCTCGTGCCACATCGCGATGATTCGGGGGTCGTAGACAACGTGGTTGGCCTGAGTGTCGACCTGACCGAAGAGCGCCTGCGCGAGCGGGAGCTCCGTGAAAGCGAGGAGCGGCTCCGCCGGGTCATCCAGAACATGCCGGTGATGATGTACGCGCTCGATGCGCAAGGGAATCTGATCGTCTGGAACCGGGAGTGCTGGCGCGTCACGGGCTATGACGCTGACCGTATTGTCGGTAATCCTGATTCGTTCTCGCTGCTGTATCCCGACCCGATCTATCGCGAGGATGTGCGTCAAAGCGTATTCGCGCACGAGGATTTCCGCGACTGGGAGACCCGTGTCACCTGCGCCGATGGCAGTGAGAAGACGGTGTCCTGGTTCAACATCTCGGGCTCATTTCCGGTGCCGGGCTGGGCGATCTGGGGCATGGGCGTCGATGTCAGCGATCGGGCGCGCACGCTCGTCACCCTCGAAGAGGCGCTCGGGCGCGAGCGCGAGCTGAGTGAACTCAAATCACGCTTCGTCGCGATGGCCTCGCACGAGTTCCGTACGCCGTTGACCTCGATCCAGGCATCGGTCGACATGCTCCGGCGCTATGGCGATCGGATGAGCGAGGATCAGAAGCTCGAGAACCTGCGCGGCATCAGCCGGGAGATCGCCACGGTCACGTCACTGCTCGAGGACATTCTGACGCTCGGGCGCGCCGATGCGGGACGGCTCGAGTACCGGCCCTCCGCCATGGATCTCCGCTCGCTCTGCATTGATCTGATCGAAAAAGCCAAGCTGGTCGCGCGGCCGGATCACGCCTTTACCTTCGACTGCGTTGGCGGGTGCGCGTCGGTCTTCGTCGACGAGCAATTGGTTCGTCACATTCTGACGAACATGCTCACCAATGCGGTGAAATACTCGCCGAAGGGTGGGCCGATTCGGCTCGGCCTACGCTGCGCCGAGAGCGAGATCAGGATCAGCGTGTCGGACCAGGGCATCGGCATTCCGACCGCCGGCCGTGAGCACCTGTTCGAGACGTTCCATCGCTTCCCGAACGTCGGCGCGATCTCGGGCACCGGCCTCGGCCTCGCGATCATGAAACGCGCGGCCGAGCGCCATGGCGGGCGCATTGTGCTCGAGAGCGAGGAGGGCAAGGGGACGACGGTGACGGCCATCCTGCCGTCCGGCGCCCCTCCCACGACGTCCTGATACGGCGGGGCGGCCTAAAGACCGGCCGCTCAGCCGAAGTAGAAGTTGACCAGCGCGGCGTTGACCTCGGCCGGCTTCTCGATCGGGGTCCAGTGGCCGCAGCCACTCAGAACCTTCATCGCCGCGCCCTTGATTGACTGACAGAGCCTGCGCACGGCGGGCGGTGGCGAGGTCGCGTCCTCATCGCCCGTAATCAGCAGGGTCGGGCAGGTGATCTTGGCAAGATCGGCCGACTTGGCCGCCGCAAGGGCGTCACACGTGGCGGCGTAGCCGGCGGCGGACTGGCGCATCAGGATTTCGCGAACAAAGGCGGCCGCGGCCGGGCGGTGCGCCTTGGTCTCGGCCGAGGTGCCGACATTCACCAGCGTGTCCGCGATCCCGGTCATGCCGTCCTTCCGCGCGGTCTCACCGCGGGTACGGATCGCGGCCCGCGCCGGCTCGGGCGGCTCGGCCAGCGGCCCAAGCAGCGCGAGGCTCTTGATCCGCGTCGGATGGGCGGCGGCGATGTGCTGGCACACGATCGTGCCCATCGAATGCCCGACCAGATGCGCCTCGGTGGCCCCTAGCTGGTCCATGACGGCAATCACATCAGCCGTATAACCCTCAATGCTCAGATTTCCCTTGAGGGCGGAACGACCGGATCCCTCAAGATCGAGCCGGATCACCTTGAACCAGCGGGAAAGTAGGCCCGCCTGTGCGTGGAACACGTTGCTGGTGCCGCCGAGCCCGTGAACCATGACCAGCGCCGGACCGTCGCCATGCTGCTCAAGCGCCAGTTCCTTGCCATTGACCGCAACCATGATCGCTCTCCCTGTGTCGTTCTGGGTGGCGCCGTTTTTCAACCGACCTTGTTGGTCAGCGTGCCGAGACCCTCGATCTCGATCCGCACGCTATCGCCGGCCTTGAGGAACCGCGGCGGCTTGAAGCCGACGCCGACGCCCGCTGGTGTCCCGGTCAGGATCACGTCACCCGCTTCCAGGGTCATGCCGAGCGAGATCGTTTCAATCAGGGTCGGAATATCGAAGATGAGATCGCGGGTGTTGGCGTTCTGCCGGAGCTCGTCATTGACCCAGCAGCGAATGTCGAGCTTCGAGCCATCGAGCTCATCGGCGGTCGCGACATAGGGGCCCATCGGGCAGGCGCCATCGAGCGACTTGCCGAGGAACCACTGCCGGTGTTTCAGCTGCAGGTCGCGCGCGGTCACGTCATTGGCCATGGTGTAGCCGAACACGTGACGCATCGCGTTCGCCTTGGCGATCTTGGAGCCGCCCTTGCCGATCACGACGGCGAGCTCGGCCTCGTAATCGAGCTGGCTAGTCACACCGGCATGGAGCGGGATCGTGTCGCCCGGCCCGCGGAGCGCGTTTGACGCCTTGGTGAAGATGATCGGGTCTTCCGGAATCTCGGAGCCGGCCTTGCCGGTCGCGTCGGCGCCGCTCGCCGCAAATTCCTTGGCGTGCTCGCGGTAGTTTTTCCCGACGCACAGAACGTTGCGCAGCGGGCTCGTGATCGGCGCGAGCAGCTTGACCTCGGACAGGGCAAGACCCGCGCCTTCGGCTTTGAGCTTCGCCTTAACCTCATCGAACCGCCGGATCAGGCCAACCATGTCAGCGCCGAACCCCGGTGCGGCCTTGGCGATGGACCAGACCTTGCCAGCCTTTGGATCGATCAGCCCGAGCTCTTTCGCGCCGCCATAGGAAAAGGTGCAGAGCTTCACGCCAAGTGCCTTGTGTCAGGGGGGTAGGATTGTGCCGCCCCCTCGTGGGCGGGCGCGGATCATGGCCGCTTGCCGGGGGACGGTCAACCTACGCTGGCAGCGACCTATTTCCCGGGGCAAGGGATGGTTAACGCATAAGGCATAGACTGGGCGCTTGGCATGGGTGGAAGCCCGTGTCCCATTTTTCGGCTCGATGGGGTTCGCCATGTTTCGCGGCCTTGAGCTGGAGCGCACTGGCCGGCGCTTGTTCGCTCGCTCGCGTTCCGAAGCGCAGACAAAAAAAGTGACGCCCGAGGCCACGGACGAAGGCGCGCGCCAGTCGATCGATGCGCTGGCCCGCGCGATTCAGCAGAAACCAAAGGCGGTCGATCATCACAGCTATCGCCTGCTGTTGCGCTTCGCGCTGATCAACGTGGCGGGCTTTACGCTTCTCGGCGTTGCACATGGCCAGGGCTGGGTCGAGACCGTCTTCGCGGCCGACACCAGCGGCCTCTCGATCGCGATCTCGCTGTTGTTCCTTGCTGGCCTTGGTCTGGCGGGATTCCGGGCGGTGAGGATCACGCGCGAGCTGAATCAGGTGCGGGCCTTCGATCCGCTCTGGCCGTCTCGCGTGCGGCAGTATCTTGACTCCGTGCGCACGCGCACATCGAGCTCACGCGCGATTTCAGCCGATGCGCTCAAGCTGCGCATGGCCGATCGCCTCGGCACGGTCCGCCACATCGCGAATGGGCTCGTGCTGCTCGGCCTGATCGGCACCGTGATCGGTTTCATCCAGGCGCTTGGCGGTGTCAGCGCGACCAGCGCCGGAGACGTCGAATCGATCGCGCCGATGGTCGGTACGCTGATCGAGGGCATGTCGGTCGCGCTCTACACGACCTTGGTCGGTTCGATCCTCAATCTCTGGCTCATGGCGAACTATCGTCTGCTCGTGTCAGGCACGGTGAGCCTGACTGCGGCGCTGATTGACCTCGGGGAGCGCTATGCTCGGGATTGACGAGCTTGAGGACGATACCGGTACCGTCTTTCGCGACACGATCACGCTGGCGCTCGCGGGGTTCGTCGCGATGGTCGTGCTGGTGCTGCCGCATTTGAATCCGAAGGCGGCCTCACCGACGGTCGTGACCGAGCCTCCGGGCAACCTCATCGTTGAAGCGCGTTGGCCGGATACGATCGATGCCGATGTCGATCTCTGGGTGCAGGCGCCGGGCGAGACGCCGGTTGGCTATTCCAACAAGGGCGGTCGCACGTTCAATCTGCTGCGCGACGATCGCGGCTTCTACGGCGACCCGACCGAACTCAACTACGAGATGTCGTTCAGCCGTGGCCTGCCGAAGGGCGAGTACATCGTCAACCTGCACTATTACGGCGTGCCCAATCGCGCCAGGGTCGAGGCCGTGCCGGTGATCATCTCGGTGAGTTCGCGCTCAACGACAACCGGCATCTCGACCCGCCTGTTCAACGAGCGGATCACGCTCGACCATCTGGGCGCCGAGAGCACGGCGATACGCTTCTCGGTCGATGAGCACGGCGCCGTCATCGAGGACAGCGTCAACCACATCTACAAGCCGCTTCGCTCGACCGACGGTGTGGCGCGTCAGTGAGTGGATTTCTGGTGATCTACATTTGTGCCGCCGCCAGCGCCCTCGTGTTGGCGGGAATCGGCATCATCGCGCCGAGGCGTCTGCTGGTTCGGATCGGTGCGGCGTTCGCAGTGGCCGGTCTGCTGGCCTCGGGCTATTTCGCGTTTGCCGACCTTCTAAGCCGGCCGAAGCCGGTTCGGCTCGCCTGGGCCGAAGACGCTGCGGAAGAGGCGGTCGTGCTCGGTTCGGCCCTACAGGAGGGGAAGGCGATCTATCTCTGGCTGGCTTTGCCGGAAGAGGAGGAGCCGCGCGCCTACCGCCTGCCGTGGAGCACGGCCAAGGCCGAGCAGCTCGAAGAGGCACGCCGGCGGGCCGAGGAGCCAGGAAACACGGGGACCGTCAAGGTTCGCCGGCCATTTGAAGGCGAGACGAGCGAGGAAGTGCCTGAGCAGATGTTCTATGCCCCGGCTCAGCCGACCCCGCCGCCCAAGCCGGTCGAGCCTGGCTGACCTAAATCGTTCAATTTCAATAACGTAACATATAGTAACTAAATACATTGGCCGATTTGTGCGCCGCACAAATCCGTCTCTTGACAATCCTCGCCGCGTGCTTATGTTGCGCTGCAGTAGTTTGCTGCATTGCAGCAATCGGCCGTCGCGATGCCCAGCAGCCGCTCTGCGGTCCGGGCCCGACCTCCGCCCAACCCGAGGTATCGAAAGGACTCCGATGAGCAAGAGCAGCTCGACCACCGGTTTCGAGAGCACCAGCAAGCATCACAATGGCGCGCACGCTTGGGACGCGCAGGCGACCTTCGCCGAGTTCGCCGGCTTCGGCCGTGAGAACTTCGAGGCCGTGCTCAAGGCATCGACCATCTTCGCCCAGGGCTATGGCGTGATCGGCAAGCAGTGGATGGAGTTCGCCAAGAGCTCGCTTGAGCAGGGCGTCGAGGCCACCCGCACGATCGCCGCCAGCAAGAACGTCAAGGACGCGATCGAGGCGCAGACCAGTTTCGCGCGCACCGCGTTCGACCGCTATGTCAGCGAGACCAACAAGCTCTCCGAGCTCAGCGTGAAGACCGCGACCGATGCGTTCGCG
>Ga0194128_10003562_pt1 | contig 23754 bp, 25 predicted proteins | sample TA2KigCa65mmetaG_FD_148650 | JGI IMG/M metagenome (GOLD analysis project Ga0194128, IMG submission 148650) | Freshwater microbial communities from Lake Tanganyika, Tanzania - TA2015037 Kigoma Deep Cast 65m | ecosystem: Environmental > Aquatic > Freshwater > Lake | place: Tanzania: Lake... | reverse complement strand
GCTCACAGCCCGGCCCCCATTGCGCGAAGCCATGGAGTACGACCTCGGTGTCGCAATCGCCACGGAAGCGATGACCCAGGCCCTCGAGCGCGTCGCGCAGCTCGAGGAAGTTGTAGACCTCGCCATTATAGGTAAGCCAATAGCGCCCCTCGCCATAGCCCATCGGCTGATGGCCGGCGGGCGTCGGATCCATGACCGCGAGGCGCGTGTGACCGAGGCCGACCGAACCGTCGATGTGCAGGCCGCGCGAATCAGGGCCACGATGGTGCAGCGCGGCATTCATCGCGGCGATCCAGGCCGGCTCGACCGCGCGCCCGTCCCGCAACACGACGCCCGCAATGCCACACATGAGAAGACCTCTCGACGGTTCGCTGCCGCGCCGACCCTAGCGAGCAACCGGTTCGAGCTTGGTTAACGCCTGGTTTCCGGGTTCGGGCTCAGGCCGCCCTCTCGAAGATGGCGCCGAAGCGGTAGTCGGCATCGAGCAGCGGGCTGAAGGGCGGCAGATAGGGCGAGCAGAACGTCACGCCCGGCTCGGTGATGCCGGGCTTCAAGCTGCGCCGCTCGGTCCAACCCTCGTGGATCTCGACCTGATTGGTCGTGATCGGCCGGTAGCCATGGTCGGTCAGATCGGCCTGAATCGTGTCGGGATGAAACCCTGTCGTGATCAGAAGGCGCGTGTTGTAGGAGGCGATGCGGGCAATCGCCCGGCGCTGCGCGGCCGCGTCAACATAGAGCAGCGAGTTCAGCAGAAACACGACGTCATAGGACGCTTCGGCTTCGAACTCGGCATAGGAGGCCGGCGCGGCAGCACGCGCACGCGGCGCCGAAGGTGTTCGCAGATGACAACGTTGCCCGCGTCGACATGCTCGAAGCACGCCCCTTCCTCGGCGGTCATGCCTTCGAGAATGCTGGCGGGGTAGCGCGCGCGTGGCCGCCTTGAGAAAATCCGGTGCGATGTCGGTCGCATCGCAGCCCTCCACGCGATCCGGGTGCCTGAGCGCCCGCCCGATCACGTAGGAATAGGGCTCTGCGCCGATCGAGGCGGCATGGAACAGCACCCGCGGTGCCGGCGGGCACAGGCGATCGATGCAGTCGTGCACGGTCTGGTGCAGGGCCCGATTGCGGAAGAACCCGGTCGAGCCGATGTGCCGCCCGTCATAGGCGCGAATGATCATGGCGTTTCCCACCGGGCGAACGCTACGGCGCGAGGTGTGAAGCCGGGATTAATTGGACGCGGGCAGTCAACCACAACAGGCGCTTGGCTCGCCGTGACTTCCGGCTAAGGTAGCGACCATGAACTTCGACCTTACCGAAGACCAGCGCGCGATCCGCACGCTGGCGGAGGATTTCGCCGCCACGGAGATGGCGCCCCATGCAGCGCGCTGGGACGCTGAGTGTCTGTTCCCGGTCGATGCCCTGCGCAAGGCCGCCGCACTCGGCTTTGCCGGGCTCTATGTGCGCGACGATGTCGGCGGCACCGGGCTCGGCCGGCTCGAGGCGGCCCTCGTGATCGAGGCGCTTGCCGCGGCCTGCACGTCGACCGCCGCCTACATCTCGATCCACAACATGGCGGCGTGGATGATCGACGCCTTTGGCAATGACGAGCAGCGGCGGCGCCATCTGCCGGGCCTGTGCAGCATGGAGGCGTTCGCGAGCTACTGCCTGACCGAGCCGGGGTCGGGCTCCGACGCCGCTGCCCTCAAGACCCGGGCGGTCCGGAGCGGCGACCATTACGTGCTCAATGGCAGCAAGGCCTTCATCTCGGGCGGCGGCGCTAGCGACCTCTATGTCGTGATGGTCAGGACCGGCGAGCCCGGGCCGAAGGGCATCAGCTGCCTTGTGGTCGAGAACGGGACGCCCGGTCTCTCGTGCGGCAAGCAGGAAAAGAAACTCGGCTGGCACTCCCAGCCGACCGCCATGGTGATCTTCGAGGACTGCCGTGTGCCGGTGACAAACCGGATCGGCGCCGAGGGCGAAGGCTTCCGCATCGCCATGAAAGGCCTCGATGGCGGGCGTATCAACATTGGCGCCTGCTCACTCGGCGCCGCGAGCGCGTGCCTCACCGTGGCGCGTGAGCATCTCCTGGTGCGCGAGCAGTTCGGCAGGAAGCTCGCCGAGTTTCAGGCGCTCCAGTTCAAGATCGCCGATATGGCGACCGAGTTAGACGCGGCGCGCCTGATGGTTCATCGCGCGGCCTGTGCGCTCGACGCGGATTCCGCCGATGCGACGGTGCAGGCGGCCATGGCCAAGCGCCTCGCCACCGACATCGGCTTCGAGGTGTGCGACAGCGCCTTGCAGCTACTCGGCGGCTACGGCTATTTGATGGATCATCCGGTCGAGCGGTTCATGCGCGATGCACGGGTGCACCAGATTCTTGAAGGCACCAACGAGATCATGCGCGTGATCATCGCGCGCCATCTACTCAAGGCATAGTCACGCTGTCATTACATCAGGAGGCCCCGTGAACGATCGAGCTTCAATCGCGAGCCGCGACATCAGGATCGAGCATGTCGGCCGGGTCGGCAGCGTGACATTGACGCGGCCGCGCGCGCTCAACGCGCTCGACTACGACATGTTCATCGCGCTCAAGCGCGCGCTCGAGGCCTGGGCCACCGATTCGAGCGTGCAGGCGGTAATCATCCGGGGCTCGGCGCGTGAGGATGGCAGCGTGCCGTTTTGCGCCGGCGGCGACATCAAGGCGCTCTATGAGGGCCGGCTTGACCCAGGGCGCAAGCTGGCGCACGAGCTCTATGCCGATGAATACCGGTTGAACGCGCTCATCTTCCGCTATCGCAAGCCCTATGTCGCGCTGATCGACGGTGTCGTGATGGGCGCCGGTGTCGGCGTCTCGGTCTATGGTTCGCACCGAATCATGAGCGAGCGCGCAATGTTTGCCATGCCGGAGGTCGGCATCGGTCTGTTCCCCGATGTCGGCGCGACCTATTTCCTGCCGCGCTGCCCGGGCAAGACGGGCCTCTATATGGGTCTGACCGGTGCGCGCATCGGCGCGGCGGATGCAGCCTATCTCGGCCTCGCTAGTCATGTCGTGCCGTCCGCCAAATTCTCCGCCCTCGATCGCGCCTTGCTCGAGGTCGATCTCAGCCGCGATGCGCGCAAGGCGATCGATGCAACGGTCGCGAGCTTCGCGATCAAGCCGAAGGAAGCGCCGCTTGCCGTCCATCGCACATTGATCGATCGGTGTTTTTCCGGCGCTTCGGTCGAAGACATTCTTGCGCGCCTCGATGCCGATGGCAGCCCCTTCGCCAGCGAGACCGCGGCGACCATGCGTTCGAAATCGCCAACCAGCCTGAAGGTGACCTACCGGCAGCTCACGCGTTATTCGGCGCTCTCGTTTGAAGACGCCATGCGCATGGAGTTCCGCATGGCGATCCGCTGCAACCAGGGCCACGATTTTTTCGAAGGCGTGCGCGCCCAGGTGGTCGACAAGGATCGCAATCCCAAATGGTCGCCGCCGACGCTCGATCAGGTCGATGACGCATTGGTCGAATCGCATTTCGCCTTGCCGGCATCGGGCGACCTGACCATCCCGTGACGAGTTTCCTCTCGGGAAACTCACGGGACCAAGGTCACACCGCGCTCCCTTGCTGCCCGCGCCCAAACTTGTCAGGCTTTGGTCGAACGAGACACTGACGAGTCCCTGGGCGTGATCCGGCGCGGCCTTGGGGCAATCAAATCAATCGCCGGTCGAGGGCGGACATGGCACGGATCGGCTTCATCGGCGTTGGCAATATGGGCGGCCCCATGGCGGCCAACCTCATCAAGGCCGGCCATCAGGTAAACGCATTTGATCTGGCTGCCGCCGCGACGGACGCGGCCGCGAAGGCCGGTGCCGCCATTGCTCCTTCGGCGCGCGACGCTGCCAAGGGGGCCGAGACCATCATCACCATGCTGCCGGCCGGCAAGCATGTGCGTGGCGTTCTCATCGACAATGGCCTGCTCGCCGAGACCCCGCGCGGCACACTCTTCATCGACTGCTCGACGATCGATGTCGAGACCGCGCGCGCGATGCATGAGGCCGCCACCAAAGCCGGACATCACATGCTGGACGCCCCGGTATCCGGCGGCACGGCGGGCGCGGCGGCCGGCACGCTCACCTTTATGTGTGGCGGTACGGACGTCGCGTTCAAGCGTGCCGAACCGATTCTTGCCACGATGGGCAAGGCCGTGATCCATGCCGGTGGCGCCGGCAATGGCCAGGCCGCCAAGATCTGCAACAACCTGATCCTCGGCATCACCATGATCGGCGTCTCAGAGGCCCTCACGCTTGGGAAGAAGCTTGGGCTCGAGGCGGCAACCTTGCACGCCGTCAGCTCCAAATCGTCCGGCTCGTGCTGGGCGCTCAACGAATACTGCCCGGCGCCCGGCCCGGTGCCGAAGGCGCCCTCCAACCGCGACTACCAGCCCGGCTTCACCGCCGCGATGATGCTGAAGGACCTGAAGCTCGCGCTCGGCGCAGCGCAGGCCAGTGATTCGACGGTGCCGCTCGGCGCATTAGCGGAATCCCTTTATGCGCTCTATTGCAATGCGGGCCATGGTGCGCGCGACTTCTCCGGCATCATCAAGATGATCGAGGGGCGCGCCTAGATGCTGACGCTCTACGACTTCCCGACCTCGGGCAATTGCTACAAGGTGCGCCTGCTGTTCGCGCACCTGGGCATTCCCTTTCGGCGCGTGCATCGCGACATTCTGAAGGGCGAGACGCGCGCCGCCGAGCACCTCGCCATCAATCCGGCCGGCAAGGTGCCGGTCGTGGAAACAGAGACCGGTGCGCGCTATGTCGAGTCTGGCGCGATCCTCTGGCACTTCGCCCGTGGCACGCGCCTCCTTCCCGGCACTGTCGAGGACGAAACACGCACATTGCAGTGGCTCCTGTTCGAGCAGAGCGCGCTGGCCATTCCGCTCGGCCGACCGCGCTACTTCATCAAGATCCTCGGCAAGGGCGGGGAGTTCAAGGATGACATCGCGAAGCTAATGCCGCTTGGTCAGCAGGCGCTCGCCCGCATCGAATCCCATCTGGCCGAAGGCAACCCCTACTTCGTCGGGCGCCGATTTTCCATCGCCGACATCGCGCTCTTCGCCTATGCCCATCTCGCGCCCGACGGAGGCTATGACCTCGCGCCCTACCCCGCCGTGCGCGATTGGATTGAGCGCGTGCGCGCGGAGCCCGGCCATATCGCGATCGACGAGCGCTGATCTGAGCCGCGCGTTCGCCCGAGCCACCGGCCACCAACCAACAACCACCCGACGGACATGACAGCGATCGAACCAACAGCACAGATGTGGGCGACCCTCGCCTTGGCCGGCATCGGCCTTGGCGCGCTCGCGCACCCGCGCTGGTCGATCGAGTTCATCTCGCTCGCCGTGATCGCGGCGCTGCTTCTGCTTTTCCAGATCTACCCGATGCCCGGCGACACAGGCCCTGACATTGGCGATATTCTTTCCGGCTTCGCCAATCCTTCGCTGATCGCCGTCATCGCGCTGATCGTCGTGGGCCACGGCATGGTGCGCACCGGGGCGCTTGAATGGGCCTCGAGCGGGCTCTATCGGGTAACCCGCGGCCGCCCTAGGCTCGCGACCGGATTTGCACTCGCCTTTTCGCTCATTATCAGCGCATTTCTCAACAATACGCCGGTCGTCGTCATGTTCATTCCGATCCTGGTCGGCTTGGCGACCCGGGTCGGACAGAGCCCTGGCCAGGTGTTGATGCCCTTGAGCTTCGCTGTCGCGCTCGGTGGCAACATCACTTTGATCGGCTCCAGCACCAACATGATGGGCGCCGCGACACTGCGAGGCCTCGGCGAGCCGGCGCTCGGCTTCTTCGATCTGGCGGCGCCGGGCATCGTCGTCGCGGCGATCGGCTTCGCGTTCCTGATCATCGCGGGTCCGAAGCTGCTGCCGAAGCGCGAGGCGGTCGATACCGACCCCATGGGCACCGGGCGCCAGTTCGTTGCGCGCCTCATCGTTGAGCCGCGCGGCACGCTCGATGGGGCGGTCGCGGTCGGCGGTATGTTCGCGGCCTTGCGCCGCGTCACCGTGCTGGTGATCGAGCGCGACGGCCGCGCGCTCATGCCGCCATTCGAGGACGTCATGATCCAGCCGGGTGATGTGATCGTCATCGCGGCCTCGCGCCAGGCGATGACCGAACTTCTGGCACGCGGCACCCACGCGTTCCAGCATGTGGCTACCGATGAGGCGTCGAGCGAAAACGCCGCGCGCGCCGGACGCTACGTCGCCGAGGCGATGGTGCCGCCTGATTCCCGGTTGGTTGGGTTGTCCTTGTCCGATTCGACCTTGCCGATCGGCGCCGACGTGGCGGTACTCGGCATTCAGCGCCGCTCGCGCATGACGCGCTCGGCGGTCAGCGAAATTCGCCTGGCCGCCGGCGATGTGCTGCTGCTTCAGGGCCGCCGCTCGCAAGTTCGGGCGCTGCGCGCCAATCGCGACGTCGTGCTGCTCGAATGGTCGGGCACCGAGCTGCCGGCTTATGATCGCGCCCTGCCGGCGCTTGGCATCTTCCTTGGAATCGTCGGGCTTTCCGCCGGCGGCGTTCTGCCGATCGAGATCGGTTCGATCATCGGCGTCGTGCTCATGATCCTGACCGGCTGCCTGAATGTTCGTCAGGCGGCCCGGGCGATCGACCGACAGATCGTCATGATCGGCGCGATGGCGCTGGCGCTCGACGCGGCCTTGCGCATGACCGGCGCCGCCAACTATCTCGCCATGGGCATCGCCGATGGGCTGGCGGGCTTGGGCGTTCTCGCTGTGTTGTCCGGGCTCTTCCTGTTCATCGCCGTGATCGGGAATTTTTTGTCGAACAACGCCTCGGCCGTGCTGTTCACGCCGATCGGGATTGGCATCGCCCATCATCTGGGGGTTGATCCCCTGCCGTTCATCGTCGGCGTGATCTTCGCCTCGAGCGCCTCCTTCGCCACCCCGGTCGGCTATGTCACCAACCTGCTCGTCATGGCGCCCGGGCGCTATCGCTCGATCGACTTTCTGCGTCTGGGCGGGCCGCTGACCATCATCGTTTGGGTGGTCTTTTCGCTCTTTTCCGGTTGGTATTACGACCTATGGTGAAGGAGCGTCCCAGGCAACCTCGCGGCGCGGTTGGCGGCATCCGCCCGTTTGGCGGGCGCCTGGTGCCGCTGTTCGCGACACCGCCCGAACCCTGCCCCTATTTGCCCGAGCGCAACGAACGCAAGCTCCTGACGCCTCTCTACGGGCCGAACGCCTCCGCCCTATTTGATGAGCTCGTGGTGCGCGGCTTCCGCCGGAGCCACAGCGTCGCCTATCGGCCCGCGTGCAGGGCCTGCGACGCCTGCCTGCCGGTTCGCGTGCGGGTTGCGGATTTCCGCCCAACACGGAACCTGCGCCGGGGCCTCAAGGACGCCGCCGATTGGCACGTTGAGGAAATCGATCCGCCGGCGGCGTTGCCCAACCACTATCGTCTGTTCCAGCGCTACCAGTCCTCGCGCCATGGCGGCGGCGATATGTCGCGCATGTCGTTCGGCGACTATCGGGCGATGGTCGAAGAGAGCGCGGTCCGCACCGTGCTCGTCGAGTTTCGTGACGATGGAGGCGCGGTCATCGGCGTCGCGATCTATGACCGTGTGGTCGATGGGCTGTCGGGCCTCTATCAATTCTTCGAGCCCGATCTCGAGCCGTCGAGCCCCGGCACGTTCATGATCGTCTGGCTGATCGAGCGCGCGCGGACGCTCGGCCTGCCCTATCTCTATCTCGGCTATTACATCGAGGACTGCCGGAAGATGGCCTACAAGGTGCGCTTCCGCCCGCTTGAGGCGCTCGGGCCAGACGGGCGCTGGGCGCCCTTCGATCCGCCAGCCAGCGCCGAGGCCATCAAATGAAAACGGCCGGCGGGTAACCCGCCGGCCGTATCATGTCGCGCCGAACGCTCAGCGCTTTTTGCGGCGCCCGAAGATTTCCCAGCCCGCGAGCACGAGGGCCGCGGCCAGGAGCAGCTTCAGAAGATCACCCAGCAGGAAGGGGATCAAGCCGCTCGCAAACGCGGCATTCCAGGCGCCCTGGCCGTCCTGCAGATACTGAGCGCCCGTGCCGCCATACCAGACCGCGAGCCACGGCACGCCGGGCAGATAGATCAGGATCTCGGCGAGCACCATGCCGAGAATCAGCAGATGGGGCTTCCGGCTCCAGCCGCGCTGGGCGAGATAGCCGAGCAGCGCCGCCGCAAGCACGAAGCCGATGATGTAGCCGCCCGTGGCGCCCGCGATAATGCCGGGGCCGGCCGACCATTTGGCGAAGACCGGGATGCCAATCGCGCCCGCACCCATGTAGAGCAGGAGCGTGGTCAGGCCGAGCCGCCAGCCGAACACCGTGCCGACCAGGAGCACGGCGAAGGTCTGCCCGGTGAGCGGCACCGGATAGAAGGGGATGCGGGCCTGGGCGCAAAGCGCGATGAAGATCACGCCGAGAATGGCCAGCAGCGCGAAGCGCAGCGCCCGCTGCATGGGCCGAGCGTCGGCCGGCCAAACCGTCGCGGCGAGCGCCGGTTGCGCCTGGGTCAGAATGCTCATGGTCGGGGGGTCCTCGCCCGTTCGTTAAGTCTGGGCGGCATTTATAGAGGAAAGCGCCCGACCGTCAAACCGCCAAGGCGAGCAGGCGATCTCAGCGGAACCGGTTGGAACGCGGGAAACCCTTGGGCGGCAGACGGCCCTTGGCGCCGCGCTCGCCCACCCAATCGGCGAGCGCCGTCTCGCTGCGCACGCCGGACCCGCTGGACCAGCTGAGGCCTTCCCTCCGGGTGAAGACCTGGATGTCCGAGAGCGTGCCGTCCTTGTAGCGCTGCAGGATGACACCGCGCCCGCGCGTCATCTCGGGCACGTCGTCGACCTTGAAGATCGCGAGCTTGCGATTGCTGCCGATGACCGCGATATGGTCGCCGTCTCCTTCGACACAAGCGGCGGCCTCGGCGCCATCACCGAGATTGAGTACCTGCTTGCCGGCGCGCGTCTGGGCCAACACGTCGTCTTCCTTCACGAAGAAGCCGCGACCATCGGTCGAGGCGACCAGCAGCTTGCGGCCCGACTTGTGCACGAACAGTGAGACGATCTCGGTCTCGTTCGGCAGATCGACCATGAGCCTGACTGGCTCGCCGAAGCCACGGCCGCCGGGCAGCTTGTCCGCCTGCAGCGTGTAGAAGCGCCCATTCGTCGCGAAGAGCACCAGGCGATCGGTGGTTTCGGCCGGCAGGCGAAAGCGCTCCTTGTCGCCTTCCTTGTATTTGACCTCGACGTCCGGCCCGACATGGCCTTTGAGCGCCCTGACCCAGCCCTTGTCGGAGCAGATGACCGTGATCGGCTCGCGCTCGACAAAGGCCTCGTCCGGCACCTCGATCGCCTCGGGCACCCTGCCGATCTCTGTGCGGCGCCGGCCGAGCGGCGTCTTCGGCCCGAACTGCTTCTCCAGCTCGCCGAGCTCTTTGCCAAGCGCCGTCTTCTGGCGCGCGCGCGAGCCGAGGAGCGCCTCGAGCTCTGCCTTCTCCTTGCTTAGCGCGGCATGCTCCTTCTTGATCTCGATCTCTTCGAGCTTCCTGAGCGCGCGGAGGCGCATGTTCAGGATCGCCTCGGCCTGCACCTCGGTGATCTTGAAGCGCTTCATCATCACCGCCTTGGGCTCGTCCTCCTGGCGGATGATGCGAATCACCTCATCGAGGTTGAGATAGGCGACGAGGTAGCCGGCGAGCACCTCGAGCCGATTGGCGATGACGCCGAGTCGATGCTGCGTGCGCCGCAGCAGAACCTCGCGCCGGTGATCGAGATAGGCCTCGAGCGCCTGCTTCAGGTTCATCAGGCGCGGCACATTGGCCTTGTCGAGCACGTTCATGTTGAGCGAGACGCGCGTCTCCAGGTCGGTCGCGCGGAACAGCGCCTCCATCAGGTGCACCGGATCGACCGTGCGACTCTGCGGCTCGATCACGACGCGCACGACGTCCGTCGATTCATCGCGCGCGGCCTCGAGCATCGGCACTTTCTTGTTGTCGATCAGCTCGGCCAGCCGCTCGATCAGGCGTGCCTTCTGCACCTGATAGGGAATCTCGGTGACCACGATCTGCCAGGTGCCGCGCGGCAATTGCTCGACCGTGTAGCGTGCGCGCACGCGGAAGCTGCCGCGGCCCTCGGCATAGGCGGTGCGAATGACATCCTTCGGCTCGACCAGCACGCCGCCGGTCGGGAAGTCCGGTCCCTTGACGTGCTTGACGAGGTCATTGACAGAGCATTTGGGGTCATCCAGCAACACGCGAAGCGCGCCGATCAGCTCGGCGACATTGTGCGGCGGGATCGAGGTGGCGAGCCCGACCGCGATGCCGCTCGCGCCATTGGCCAAGAGGTTCGGGAAGTTCGCCGGCATGACCACCGGCTCGTTCTCGCTGCCGTCATAAGTCGGGCGGAAATCGACCGCGTCCTCATCGAGGCCTTCGAGAATGAGGCCTGCGACCTCGGTGAGTCGCGCCTCGGTGTAGCGCATCGCCGCCGCGTTATCGCCGTCGATATTGCCGAAATTGCCCTGGCCTTCGACCAGCGGGTAGCGCAGCGCGAAATCCTGCGCGAGGCGCACCAACGCCTCATAGACCGCCGCGTCGCCATGGGGGTGGAACTTACCGATCACATCGCCGACCACACGCGCGCACTTCTTGAACGCGGTGCCGGGGTCGAGCTTCAGCTCGCGCATGGCATAGAGGAGCCGGCGCTGCACCGGCTTCAGCCCGTCGCGCACATCGGGCAGCGAGCGCGCCATGATGGTCGATAGCGCATAAGCGAGATAGCGCTCGGAGAGCGCGCTCGAAAACTCGACCGGCTTCAACTCGGCGGCCGGCCCGGGCGGCGGCGCTTTGGCGCTCATCGGCGACATCCCTGGCGGTGGAATACCACCCCTTGTAGCCGGATCGGCCGCTCAGTCAAGCGCTCGGGGGTCCGCCAGCAGGTTGCTTAGCCGCTCGCGGGCCGGCGGCAGCCGCCCGCCGGCGCCCGCAAACGCGTGCCGGCCGAGGAAATAGCCGGTCAGGCTGAGCCCGTGGCGAACCTCCTCCGGCCCCACCGGTGCGTTCCGCTCGGCCTGCAAAAAGGCCGGCAACACCAGCAGCCGATCGCCATAGGGTGCGCCGGCCTCGGCCGAGACCGCGCGGCCCGAGCAAGGCGAGACATAGACGAGATCTCGCGTCACCCCGGTCGCGGCGCAGGAGCCGAGATCGAGGCCGAAGCCGAGCTCGCCGAGCAGCCCCAATTCGAAGCGCACATAGGCCTCGGCCCATCCTGCCTCGGCGTCGAGCGCATCAAGCAGGATAAGCAGCGCCCCGTGCAACGCCGGATAGGGGTGACGTTCCGGCAGCGACGCCTCAATCAAGGCGCAGGCCGAGGAGAGCGCCGCCAGACGCACCGGCCGATCCATCAGGCGGGCCGCACGCGGCTCGATCAGCTCGCACTCATAGGTGCCGAGGTGCTCATCCAGGCGCGCAAACCAGCGCGCCGTCACCTCATTCCCGGTCATGAAGAGGCCACGCTGTCGCTTGCTCAAGCCGCCACGCGCGAGCCCGGCATGGCGGCCATGGGAAGCGGTCAACAGCGACACGACCGCGCTGCCCTCGCCGTGCTTGCGCACGCTCAAGACGATACCGCGATCGGTCCATTCCATCGCCGGCGGGGCTCAGCGCCCCTTGAAATCCGGCGGCCGGCGCTCGGCGAAGGCCTTGGGGCCTTCGACCGCGTCCTCGGTTTTCATCACCTGGTTGAACAGCAATTCCTCGATGCACATGCCGGCGGCGAAGTCACGGCCCAAGCCTTCATAGACCGCCTGTTTGGCAGCGCGCACCGCGAGCGGCCCGCGCGCGGCGATGCGCCCCGCGAGCTCGTGCGCCGCCGGCAGCAAATCCTTCGGCGGCAGGACGCGATTGACCAGCCCGACGCGCAGCGCCTCCTCGGCCGAGATCGGATCGCCGGAGAGGATCATCTCGAGCGCGATGCCGAGCGGCACGGCACGCGGCAAACGCTGGGTGCCGCCTGCGCCCGGGATGATCGCCCATTTGACCTCGGCAAGGCCAAAGCTCGCATTCGGTGAGGCGAGCCGGACGTCGCAGCCGAGCGCCATTTCGAGGCCGCCCGCGAGACAGTGTCCGTTGACCGCCGCGATGATCGGCTTCGAGAGGGTGAGCCCACGGGCCAAGCCGCCGCCGAACTCCCAGGGGGTGGTGTCGCCGCGACGCACCGCCTCGCGCTGGGCCGGGATGAGCGTCTTGAGATCGGCGCCCGCGCAGAACGAGCGCTCGCCCGCGCCGGTCAGGATCGCGACGCGAATCGCCGGGTCGGTCTCGAGGCGCTGCCACGCGGCGCGCAGCGCCCTGTTGTGCTCGATGTCGAGCGAGTTCATTGCGTCGGGCCGGTTGATGGTGACCTGGAGAACGTGCCCGCTCAGCGTGACATCGATCGACATCGCTTCACCCTATTGTGGAAAATCGAGCCCCATGTCGCGGAAACGCGAGGGCTCCTCGTCCCAACCCTTCCTCACCTTCACGAACAGGAACAGATGGACGCGGCGCTCAAGCTCGGCTTCAAGCTCGACCCGAGCAGCCTGCCCGATCTCCTTGATTTTACTGCCCTGGTGGCCAAGCACGATCGGCTTTTGACTGTCCTTCTGGACGATGATGGTGGCCTCGATTCGCGCGCTGCCATCCTTCTGCTCGAGGAAGCGTTCGGTCTCAACCGTTGCCGCATAAGGCAATTCACGCCCGAGTTTTAGGAACAATTGCTCGCGCACGATCTCAGCGGCCAGGAAGCGCTCCGTGATGTCGGAGAGCTGATCCTCCGGAAACAGCCACTCGCTTTCGGGCAATCGTTTGACCAAGTCGCGCACCAGATCCTCGACCCCGTCGCCGGTCAACGCCGAGATCATGAACACGGCGGCAGCGACCCCGCTCTCATCGATCGCCTTCGCAATCGGCAGCAGCGTCGCGCGCGCGACTGCGTCGACCTTGTTGATGGCGACGACGGCCTTCCGCCCGCTCGATTTCAGCCCGTCGAGAATGCGCGTTGCGTCGTCATCGAGGCCGCGGGTTGCATCGATCAGCAGCACGACGGCATCGGCCTCCGCCGCCTCGCCCCAGGCCTTGTCGACCATCGCGCGGTCGAGCCGGCGGCGCGGCTGGAAGATGCCCGGCGTGTCGACCAGCACGAGCTGAGCCTCGCCCTCGATCCGGACACCCCGGATGCGGGTACGGGTGGTCTGCACCTTGGGCGTCACGATCGAGAGCTTGCGCCCGACGATCTGGTTCAGCAGCGTCGATTTGCCGGCGTTCGGCGCACCGAGAATCGCGACGAAGCCGGCGCGCTTCGGGGGATGCTCAGTCATGACCCAACCGATCGAGCGCCTCGAGCAGGAGCCGCGCGGCGGCGTGCTCCGCTTCACGCTTGGAGCCCCCGGTCGCGCGCACCGGCTCGACGCCCTGGATCTCGACCTCGATCTCGAACAATGGCTCATGTGCCGTTCCGCCGACCGTGACCGTGCGGTAGGTCGGGCGCGGGCGTTTGCGCGCCTGAGCCCATTCCTGCAGCGCGGTCTTGGCGTCCTTTGCGGGCGGCAAGCCCTGATCGAGCAACGGCTCGAAGCGGCGCGCGATGAAGGCCTCGGCGGCGCCAAGGCCGCCATCGAGATAGAGCGCGGCAATCACGGCCTCGAGCGCGTTGGCGAGGCTGGCCGGCTTGTCGCGCCCGACCCCCTCCGCCTCGCTGGCGCCGAGCACGAGATAGCGACCGAGATCCAGCGTGCGCGCGACCTGCGCCAGTGTCTCCCCGCGCACGAGCGCGCTCAGGCGGAGCGACAGCGTACCCTCGGGCTCCGCCGGGAAGCGCTTCATCAGAAGCGCCGCGATGACCAGGCCCAGCACGCGATCACCCAGAAATTCGAGGCGCTGGTTGTTGCGCGTCGGCGCCCCATCGGCGCTCGGGTGCGTCAACGCGCGCGCCAGCGAGGCCGGATTCTCGAAGCTGTGGCCGAGCAGCGGCGCCAGCGCGAGCGCTTGGCTCCGCGCGTCGGCATCCACCGATTTCTTCAGGTCGCTCGCGCGTCGCGAAGCCGCCACGGGACCTCTATCGCGAGGCAAGTACGCCGCGTGGCGCCAACCGCGTCACTTGATATCCTTGAAGATGCGGCTGCCGCGCACCGCCGAGCCCCACTTCCAGAACTCCCAGATGTGGGCCGTGCCGTTGGACGAGAAGAAGATCGAATCGGCCCGGCCAATCAGGTTCTCCTCGGGGATGTAGCCGACATTGATCGTGCGCGAATCCTGCGAATGATCGCGATTGTCGCCCATCGCGAAATAGTGGCCCTCAGGCACGACGAAGATCGAGGTGTTGTCGAGCGAACCGTTCGGCGTGCTATCGAGCGTGGTGTAGCGCTTGCCGTTCGGCATGGTCTCGATGAACTGCAGGATCCGCCGCTCCATGCCGCTTGCATCTGTTTCGACGAAATCCTCGATCTGTTCGCGCGGCACCGCCTCGCCATTGAGGTAGAGCGCGCCATCGAGCACCTGAATGCGATCCCCCGGCAGCCCGACGATCCGCTTGATATAGTCGGTCTCATTGTCGGCCGGCAGCTTGAACACGGCGACATCGCCACGCTCGGGCGCCGAGCCGAAGATGCGCCCGGAGAACAAGTTCGGGCTCCAGGGCAGCGAATAGTGCGTGTAGCCGTAAGAGAATTTCGAGACGAAGATGTAGTCCCCCACCAGCAGGGTCGACTTCATCGAGCCCGAGGGGATGTTGAACGGCTCATAGGCGACCGTGCGCACGATAAGCGCGGCGATCACCGCGTAGACGATCGTCTTGAACGTCTCCCACCACCCGGATTTTTTCTTCTTGGTGGTGAGTCCACCTTGTTTGGCCGCGTTACTCATGGGTCGGCACGGCGGTGATGAGCACGATGGCCTGGGCCGTCGGCGGCTCGTCGGTCAATGAAACGTCGATGCGGGCCTCCATGCCAGGTGGTGTCAGCGCCTTCAACCGCGCCGCGGCGCCACCCGTCAGTTTCATCGTGGGCTTGCCCCCCGGAAGATTCACAACCGCCATGTCGCGCCAGAAGACGCCGCGCCGAAAGCCGGTGCCAAGCGCCTTGGAACAGGCCTCCTTGGCGGCAAACCGGCGCGCATAGCTCGCGGCCCTGGTGGCGCGCCGTTCGCTCTTGTCGCGCTCGATCTGGGTGAAGATGCGCTGTGTGAACCGATCGCCGAAGCGCTCCAGCGTCTTCTCGATCCGACCGATGTCGATGAGGTCGCTGCCGAGGCCGATGACAAAGGGCGTGGCCGGCCGCTCGGCACTCATGCGCTCCGCACTCCCGAGGCCTGGGCGCGCCCCTTTTCCATGGCCGCGCGCATGCGGCGGATCGCGCTGTCGAGCCCGCTGAAGACCGCTTCGCCGATCAGGAAATGGCCGATATTGAGCTCGACGATTTCTGGGATCGCCGCAATCGGACCGACGGTGTCAAAGGAGAGCCCGTGCCCCGCTCTCACCTCGAGGCCAAGTGATGCGGCATGGCGTGCCGCGGCCTCAATGCGGCGCAGCTCGGCCACCCGTGGCGGGCCGTCCTCGACATCGCAATAGGTGCCAGTGTGAATTTCGATCGCGGGCGCGCCGACTGCGACGGTCGCCTCGATCTGCGCCGGCGACGGATCGATGAACAGCGAAACCAGGATGCCGGCGTTCTTGAGCCGGGCGATGAATGGCTTGAGCTGGTCGGCCTGGGCGATGACATCGAGGCCGCCCTCGGTGGTCAGCTCGCGCCGCTTTTCGGGCACCAGGCAAACGCCCTCGGGCACGTGCCGGAGCGCGATACTGAGCATCTCTTCAGTCGCGGCCATTTCAAGATTGAGCGGCAGGTCGATCTCATCGATCAGGCGCTCGATGTCGCGGTCGGAGATATGGCGTCGATCCTCGCGCAAATGGGCGACGATCCCATCGGCCCCGGCGCTCGCCGCCAGGGCGGCCGCGCGCAGGGGCTCCGGGTGGCGCCCGCCCCGCGCATTGCGGATGGTCGCCACATGATCGATGTTGACGCCGAGACGGAGCTTCTCAGTCATGACCTGCCATCCGGTTGGGCGCGCCGGACCTCGCTGAGCCCCTCTCGATTACGCGAAATGCGGAGTCGTGGCAAGCGAGCCGGCGGATACATTCTTTGGCCGCTACCTTAAGGTGTGTCCATCGTCACACATAATTGATCAGCGTGAACAATCACCATGGGTCAGCCGACCATGCGCTCGACCTGGCTGATCGAGGGCACAGCGCGTAGCGCGGCCACGATGTTGCTCAGGTGCTTGACGTCCCTGACCTCGACATCGACGTGGAACTCGAAGAACTCGGCGGCCCGGTGGGCGATTTTCAGGTTCGTGATGTTGCCATGAGCCCGGCCGATCGCGCCCGCAAGCGCGCCGAGCGACCCCGGCTCGTTGACCACTGTCACACTCAAGCGCCCGACATGGGCTTCGCGGTCGGCCCCTTCGACGTCCCAGGAGAGGTCGAGCCAATTCTCCGGCATGTCGTGAAACGCCTCGAGCGTGTCGCAATCGATGGTGTGGACGGTGACACCCTTGCCCGTGGTCACGATTCCGACGATGCGGTCGCCCGGCAATGGCGAGCAACAGGTCGCCATGTGCACGGCGACACCCGGAGTCAGACCCTTGATCGGGATGCCGGGGTCGCCCGCCTTGGCGTCAGCCGATGGGCGCGCCACCATGACGCGCGCGCTGGTCGGCGGCGCCTCGCGCCCCGGAAACAGCCCGGCCCAGGCCTGCGGGCTGGTCATCGTGCCGTCTCCCAGCGCGACAAACAGGTCTTCGGCCGATCTCAGCTTGAGGCGCTGCGCGGCGTCGGCAATGACCGCGTCGCTGTAGTCAAGATTCTCCTGGCGAAACAATCGCTGCACGATGGCGCGCCCGAGGCCGACATATTCCTGCCGCTGCCGGCCGCGAATGAAGCGGCGGATATGGGCGCGTGCCTTGCCAGTGACGACAAAGCGCTCCCAGGTGGGCGATGGCGACGCGATCTTGGCGCGGATGATCTCGACCTGATCGCCATTGGCCAATTCGGTGCGGAGCGGCACCATGCGCCCATTGATCTTGGCGCCGACGCAGGTGTCGCCCACGTCCGAGTGCACGGCATAGGCGAAATCGACCGCGGTTGCGCCGCGCGGCAAGGTGATCAGCTCGCCCTTCGGCGTGAAGGCAAACACCTGGTCGCGAAACATCTCGAGCTTGGTGTTCTCCAGAAACTCCTCCGGCCCCGCGGCCTTGTCGAGAATTTCAAGGAGTTCGCGGATCCAGCGATAATGCCGCCCGTCCTTCGCCTCCGTGCCCTGCTTGAAGGCCCAGTGCGCGGCCACGCCGAACTCGGCCTCCTCGTGCATCTCGCGCGTGCGGACCTGAATTTCGATGCGCCGGCGCTCGGGCCCGATCACCGCCGTGTGCAGCGAGTGATAACCGTTCGGCTTCGGCGTTGAGAGATAGTCCTTGAAACGGCCCGGCACCGCCCGGTAGGCCCGGTGCACGACGCCGAGCACGCGGTAGCAATCGTCCTCGCTCTCGACGACGATGCGAAACGCCACGACGTCGGAGAGTTGCTCGAACGAGACGTTCTTCTGCTCCATCTTGCGCCAGATGGAATAGGGCTTCTTCTCCCGTCCGGTCACCTGGGCGCGGATTTTCGCCTTGGCCAGAGTCTCGTTGAGCGCCTCGATGATGCGCGGCACGATCGCCCCGCCCTCGGTGCGCAGGAACTCGAGCCTTGTCAGCACGGAGTTGCGCGCTTCGGGATTGATCTCGGCAAACGCCAGATCCTCGAGCTCATCTTTCATATCCAGGAGCCCGATGCGCTCGGCGAGCGGCGCGTAGATGTCCATCGTCTGAAGCGCGATGCGACGCCGCTTCGCCGGGTCGGCGACGAAGTGCAGCGTGCGCATGTTGTGCAACCGGTCGGCCAATTTCACCAGGAGCACGCGAATGTCTTCCGACATCGCGAGCAGGAACTTGCGGAAGTTCTCGGCTTCCTTGGTGTGGTCGGATTGCAGCTCGAGGCGCGAGAGCTTGGTCACCCCGTCGACCAACCTCGCGATCTTCGTTCCGAATTTGTCCTCGATCTCTTCGAGCGAGGCGAGCGTGTCCTCCACCGTGTCGTGGAGCAGCGCGGTCACGATCGTGGTCGAATCAAGCTTGAGGTCAGTCAGGATGCCGGCGACCTCGACCGGATGGGAGAAATAGGGATCACCGCTTGCACGCCGCTGCGGCCCATGGGCGCGCATGGAAAACACATAGGCCCGGTTGAGCAGGTCTTCATCGGCCGTCGGCTCATAGCCGCGCACCCGCTCAACGAGTTCATACTGGCGGATCACGCGTTGCCCCGCGCTGCGGGGTAGCGCCGATCACGGTCGCCGATGCTGCGGCAACCCGCGGCGTCCAGCCTCGGCCGAACGGCCGGTCTATTCCTGATCGGCGAGACCCGAATCGGCGTCGCCGCCATCACCCTCGGCGGCTTCGGCATCTTCGGCCAAGCCCTCTTCAACCGCAGCGGCCTGCCGGTTGGTGACGTCGGCCCAGGCCTGCTCGGCCGCGAGCATGACCATGTTCTCTTCCTCGGGCTCATCGACCTCGGTGACCGCCGACTGGCCGTGCTCGATCGCATGACGCAGCTCGTCGAGGCTGACGGTGCCGGCCGCGATCTCACGCAGCGCCACGACCGGATTGCGATCATTGTCGCGCTCGATGGTGAGCGTGGCCCCCGAATGGATGTCGCGCGCGCGCTGGGCAGCGAGCAGCACGAGCTCAAATCGGTTCGACACCTTCTCAACGCAGTCCTCGACAGTGACGCGGGCCATGCTCGAAGACCTCCGATTTCAGGACCTAAGGGTTAGCAATGGATGAGGGCGCTGCCACAGACCCTGTAGCGCGCCCCCTCTGCAGCCATAGTCATAGGCTTTTTGGCCAAAGAATCAAGGGTCGCCGGCGGTTTCATCGAGCGCGCTGATCGTTTGACCGGGCGGCAGGGCCCGGATCAGGGCTGAAATCGGGGTTCCTGTTGCCGGGTGGCGCCAATCGGGCACCAGCTCGGCCAGGGGGATCAGCACGAAGGCCCGCTCGGCGAGGCGCGGATGGGGCAAAACCAGGTCCGGCAGGTCGTTGGTGGCCGACCAACGACCGGTCCGTCCGGCGAAATCGATCAGGTCGAGATCGAGGGTGCGGGCGGCGTTCCGCACCGAGCGCTCGCGCCCGAACGCCCGCTCGACCGACAGCAAGGCCGCCATCAGCGCTTGCGGCGGCAGATCGCTCTCAACCTCGGCGACGGCATTGACGTACCAGGGTTGGCCCGACGGTGGCACAGGCGCGGTGCGATAGAGGCGAGAGCGCCTGATCGGCCTGATCCCGTGTTCGGGCAGCGCCCGAAGCGCCGCCAGGATGCCGGCCTCGGGTGGTCCATGACGCTCCGTCGGTAGATTGGCGCCGAGCGCGATCAGGATCATCGGGTCGAGCGTACCGCTTGCCCGCATGGAAGACGCGCCGTAGGTTTTAAGCCCCCGGATCGACCAGCCGGATTCGCACAACCCATAGGACACTCACCCGATGTTTTATCAACAGGAACGGATCGGACTATTCATCGACGGCGCCAACCTTCACTCCGCCGCGCGCTCGCTCGGCTTCGACATCGACTACAAGAAACTCCAGGGCCATTTCGCGGAGAAGGGCCGGCTCGTGCGCTCCTACTACTATACGGCCCTGATCGAGGATCAGGAGTATTCGCCGCTCCGCCCACTGGTCGATTGGCTCGACTACAACGGCTACACGGTCGTGACCAAGCCGACCAAGGAATTCACCGACGCGCTCGGCCGGCGCCGGATCAAGGGCAATATGGATATTGAGCTCGCGATCGACGCGCTCGAGCTTGCGCCCTATCTCGACCATCTCGTGCTGTTCTCGGGCGACGGTGACTTCACTAGGCTAGTCGAGGCCGTGCAGCGGAAGGGCGTGCGCGTCACCGTCGTCAGCACACTCCGCTCTCAGCCGCCCATGGTGGCGGACGAGCTCCGCCGCCAGGCCGACACGTTCGTCGAGCTGCAGGACCTCGCCCCTTCGATCTCACGGCCGGCGCAATGGCGCGAGCAGCGCGAGCCGCGCGAAGGTCGCGAGCCTAGGGAAGGCCGTGAGCCGCGGGACTATCGCGAGCCGCGTGAGATGCGTGAGGTTCGCGAGCCGGAGATCGAGGACGAGGAGGAAGAAGTCGGTCGCGACAGCCTCGGCGCGATCGTGTCGGAGCCCAATCGCCGCCGCTAAGGGTTCGTCCGATGGCGGAGCGTGCGCCACAATCGCCCGCGCGCCATTGCCCGCGCTGTCCGAGGCTGGTCGAGTTTCGCGCGGGCCTTCGGGTGAAGGAGCCCGATTGGCACAACGCGCCTGTGCCGAGCTTCGGGCCGCTCGATGCGCGGCTACTGATCCTCGGCCTCGCGCCGGGGCTCAAGGGCGCCAACCGCACGGGGCGGCCGTTCACCGGTGATCACGCCGGCCGCCTGCTCTATGCGACCCTTTTGGCGGAAGGCTTCGCCACGGGGGGGTTCGCCGAGCGCGCGGACGACGGGCTCCGCCTGATCGACTGCCGCATCGCCAACGCCGTGCGCTGCGTGCCACCAGCCAACAAGCCGCTGCCGGCCGAGATCGCGTCCTGCCGTCCGTTCCTCGAGGCCGAACTGGCGGCGATGCCCCGGCTTCGCGTGATCGTCGCGCTCGGGCAGATTGCGCATGGCGCCGTGCTGGCATGCCTCGGGCTCAAGCCAGCGAGCCACGGTTTTGCCCACGGCGCGCGGCACCCTTTACCTGAAGGACGCGTTCTGCTCGACAGCTATCATTGCTCGCGCCAGAACACGAACACGGGCCGGCTTACGGAGCCCATGTTCCGCGCCATCTTCGTAGAGGCCAGACTGCTGCTCGATGCTCCTGTGCCTTGATCGCGCCCACCGCCTCGGCGAGGATGGCTGATCGGCACGGGAGACCCGACATGGCGACACGCATGGCTGAGCGGCGCGACGGGCAAACAGGCGGTGCTTTAACGGGCGCCGAGGCCCGCGCGCTCATCAGGAGCGGTCGCCACAAGGGCCACACCGCCGGCCTCGCCAAGGGCCATGTCCAGGGCAATCTGGCCATTTTGCCGGCGGACCTGGCCGGGGAGTTCCTGCGCTTCTGCCAGCAGAACCCGAAGCCTTGCCCGGTACTCGCGGTCGGCGAGCCTGGCTCGCCCGCTCTGCCGACGCTCGGGCGCGACATCGATATTCGCCGTGATGTCGGCCACTACCGCGTGTTCCGCGATGGCCAATGTGTCGCTGAGCCGACGACGCTCGACGGGGTGTGGCGCGATGATCTCGTCACCTTCGTGCTCGGCTGCTCTTTTTCGTTTGAATGGGCGCTGCTGGAGGATGGCCTCAGGCTGCGCCATATCGAGCAGAACCTGACCGTGCCGATGTTCCGCACCACGATCGAGACCGTGCCGACCAAGCACTTCAGGGGCGGCCTTATCACCTCGATGCGCCCCTTCAAGCCGGCGGATGCGATCCGCGCGATTCAGATCACCTCGCGCTTCCCCGCCGTGCACGGCGCGCCGGTGCACATCGGCCTGCCGGGCGCCATTGGCGTGCGCGACATTATGAAACCCGATTTCGGCGATCCGCTCGAGGTGAAGGCCGATGAGATCCCGGTCTTCTGGGCCTGCGGGGTGACGCCGCAGAATGTCGTGGCGACCGCGAAGCCACCTTTCTTCATCGCCCACTATCCCGGGTGCATGCTGGTGACCGACCTTCACAACAGCAAGCTGTCGAGCTTCTGACGCTCGCGCAGACCGACTACCCAGCGGGCGCGTGCTTGCGCGGCGGGGCTTTCAGCTTCGGCAGTTGCTCGCCCAAATGATTGACCAGCTCGTGCGGCGCGAAATGGGTGAGATCCTTCTCGATCTCACCCTTTAGGCGCTCGGTCGCGTGGCGGGAGAGACCTTTTCGGATGTCGCCCAGCGCCTCGGCCGGCGCGACCACGACCAGATGGTCGAAACCGCCCTTGAGCCCGGCCTCGTTGATCAGCTCTGACACCTGCTTCGCGAATTGCTGCTTGGCCTGGCGGTGCCAATCGATGTGTGGCTCGATGCCGTGGCGCACACTTTGCGCCCGCTCCTGCCCACGGCCCGGCTTGTCGGTGCCGATGTCGCGGGTCATGCGATCATCGCCGATGAGATCGTGCAGCTCGGTCAGGCCGGTGTCGCCCGCACGGGCCGAAAAGATTCGGGCGCGCCGCCCGTCCGCCACCACCAGCCACGTCGTCTCATGTTTGACCATGCGCCAAGCTCCTGAGGTCTGCCGATCTGTTCATCGTGTTTCCCGACATCGATAGCAGAGGGGCACGCGTGGCCAACTTGACCCAAATCAACCGTAGCGCTCCTCCTTCCACGGATCGCCATGGTTGTGATAGCCGCGCACCTCCCAGAAGCCGGGGCGATCGGCCGCGACATATTCGATGCGCCGCACCCATTTCGCGCTCTTCCAAAGATATAGCTTGGGCAGGATGATGCGCACCGGGCCGCCATGCTCGCGCGGAATCGGCTTGCCCTCCCAGGAATGGGCGAGCAGCACGTCGTCATCCTCGAAGGCCGCGCGCGGCACGTTCGTCGTGTAGCCGTCATAGCTGTGAAACACGATGAACCGCGCCTCGGGCTTCGGTCGCACCAGTGCGACGACATGCTTCGCCGCGACGCCCTGCCAGAGATTGTCGTAGCGCGACCAAGCGGTGACACAGTGCATGTCGGAGACATCGTCGATCTGCGGCTGCGCCTTGAAGTCGGCCATGCTCCATTCGAGCGGCGCCTCGACCAGCCCGTCGACCTTCAGCTTCCACTGCGCCGGATCGATGGTCGGCTGCAGCCCGAGATCGAGCACCGGCCAGTCGCGGGTCACCCGCTGACCCGGCGGCAGTTTGGCGCGCTCAGGCTCGGCGGTGCGACCGGTGAGCAGCCGCCCCTCTTTCGCCCAAGCCTGCTTTTTCTCGATCAGCTTACGCTTGATCTCGCCGATCAGGCCAACGCCCTCATCCTTGCCGCTCATTCCCTACCCCTCAGCCGCGCGCCCGCATCAAGCGCCCCTTCTGCCGCTGCCAATCGCGCTCCGCCTCGGCGGCGCGCTTGTCGTGCTGCTTCTTGCCGTGGGCCAGCGCGAGCTCGACCTTGGCCCGTCCCTTCTCGTTGAAATATAGGCTGAGCGGCACGAGCGTCACCCCGCCGCGTTTCAACTCGCCCCTTAGCTTCTCGATCTGGCGCCGGTGCAGCAAGAGCTTGCGCGGCCTAACCGGCTCGTGATTGAAGCGCCCGCCCGCCGAATAGGGCGCGATGTGCGCGTTCATCAGCATGACCTCACCGTCGCGCTCCTGGGCAAACGAATCGCCCAGATTGGCCCGCCCCTCGCGCAGCGACTTGACCTCGGTGCCGAGCAGCTGGATACCGGCCTCGTAGGTCTCGTCGATGTGATAGTCGTGGCGCGCCTTGCGGTTCTGCGCAATCAGCTTGCGGCCCGCCACGCCCTTGCCCGCCATGATCGCTACGCCGGGTGAACGGGCCCGCTCAGCGGACCAGGCCGAGCTCGCGCATCACCTTCTCGATGCGCTCCTTGCTCGCCGGCAGTGGCGGGACCAGTGGCAGCCGC
>Ga0194128_10003558_pt1 | contig 23766 bp, 20 predicted proteins | sample TA2KigCa65mmetaG_FD_148650 | JGI IMG/M metagenome (GOLD analysis project Ga0194128, IMG submission 148650) | Freshwater microbial communities from Lake Tanganyika, Tanzania - TA2015037 Kigoma Deep Cast 65m | ecosystem: Environmental > Aquatic > Freshwater > Lake | place: Tanzania: Lake... | reverse complement strand
ACTTTCGCATCGTCGAAGCCGAGCGGATGATCCACGTCCTTAATGCCCCGTCGCCCGCCGCGACGGCATCGCTAAGCATCGGACGATCGATCGCGGAGATGGCGGCGAAATCGTGGGGGCTGCCGGCGCTGGAAGCCCAGGGGTGAGCGCAGCAAACTCTTGGGATTAGCGCCATCACGAGCCCAGGGGTTCGCTGCGCTCACCCCTGGGCTTCCAATAGTTTGTGCAAATGAAGATGCACCGGCCCAAGCGTGCCGCCGTAGTTGCCGGCGGTGATGCCGAGCACGCCGTTAGTGCACGCGGCGCGAATGCCGACGCGCATCGCCTGTTCGACGGCAGCTTGATCGACGCCGTCGATGACGATCTCGTATACGGCATTGACGCCAGCTGGAAGTGCTGACTTGACTTGGCCTCGCAACGTTGGGCAGTAGGCGTCGTTGGTGCTGGCGCGGACCTTCTTGTACTTGCTGCCGACCTTGCTGCCGGAGCGGACGATGCCGCCGGGGAAGGGCATGATGGCGCCGGGCACGTTGCGAATCGCGGCGACGGCGACCTCAGCCGCGGCGAGACCTGCGCTTTGATTCGCGGCAAGGATGAGGAAGTTGCCGCCGCCGACCCCCTTGATCGTGCCGAACACGTCTTCACAGAGAAATTCGCCGTCCATGACGGGGAGTCGCCAATAGCGTCGGCCTTCGAGCTTTTTGCTGATCTGCCAGCCGTCGCTGAAGAAGCGCAGGTTGCCGCCAACGCGGATCGTTTTGCTCTTCACGGGCGGCAAGCCGTTGTAGCAGGCGGTGGTCGCGCACGTGAGGATGCACTGGCCGACCCGATTCACGACGGCTTTTTGTAGGGCATCGCGACTGAACCCGAACATGAGGATGCTGATGCCGGGCCGTCCGTCGAGTGTTTCATCGGCCGACAGCGTTCGTTCGATGCCCGCTTCAACGTCGCAGCCGATGACGGACGACGCGTAGCCGGTGACGACCGTGCCGGCAGTTTGCGCCCAGGCGGGCGTGGCGGCGGTGACGATGAGCCGGGCCGCCGTCATCGGAAACGCCTCGGCGAAGGTGTCTTCAATCGGAATCTTGTTGATCGTCAGCAAGCGCGGTTCCTGTGAGAGTAAGGCCTCTCGCTCCGCGAGAGGAACATCCTCTCGCGGGCCAAGAGGGCTACTCTGATTCGTGCTGTTTTATGATTGGACAATCGAAATGGTCAGCCAAGACTGGTGTCACGCCGCTGCCTTTGTTTCGGTCGCATATCCCATCAGCGTCTGGAGCGCGTCGAGGGTTCGCTCGGTGGCGCCCTGCTGCGACAGTACAAAAGCTCGTGCCGCGTCGCCGAGCCGCCTGCGCGCCTCCGCATTGCCGAGCAACCGCAACACCGTTGCTTCGAGCGCGGCGGCATCGTCGACCTGAACGGCGCCGCCACCGGTCAGAAGGTCGGCGACGGTCTGCTTGAAGTTCCAGGTGTGCGGGCCGAACAGAACTGCGGCGCCGTAAGCAGACGGTTCGATCATGTTCTGCCCGCCGCGCTTGCCGTCGAGGCTCCCGCCAACGAATGCAATGTCGGCCAGGCCCCAGACCGCGCTGAGTTCGCCGATGGTATCGATGAGAATGATGCAATCATCGGCCATAACGTCCCCTGGCTTGATCTCGCTTCGCCGCACGAACGGCAGGCCGCTGCGTTCGAGCAGGCGAGCGACGTCATCGAACCGCTCGGGATGGCGCGGCACCAGTATGAGCCGAAGGTTCGGGTGTGTGTCCCTGGCCTTCCGATAGACATCGATTGCGAGAGCTTCTTCGGGGTCTTGCGTGCTGCCGGCGACCCACACGAGCGCATTTTCGGCGATGCCGAGGAGGGTGCGCATCGCCTCGGTTTTGGGATTATGGCGATCGACGCTCACGCCGTCGTACTTGATGTTGCCGGTGGCGACGACGTTGACGCCGCCGAGGTCGCGATAATGGCGCTGGTACTCGTCATTCTGGGCGCCGATCCAGTCGAGCTGCGAGAAGACACTGCGAACGAACCAGCCGAAAAACGCAAATCGGCTCGCACTCGTTGGGCTCATTCGGCCATTGATGAGCGCGACCTTGACGCCGAGACGTTTCGCTGTCCAGATGAAGTTCGGCCAAACTTCACCTTCGGACAGGACCACGAGGCTCGGCTGAATCGTCCGCAAGGCCGCATCGACGGCCCACGTGAAGTCGAAGGGCCAATGAATGACCGTGAGATCGGCGAAGTGTTTGCATGCTTCGTCGTAGCCGGTGTTCGTTGTCGTGGAGATGACGCAGCGCCATTCGGGGAATCGGCGCCGGAATGTCGCCACGACCTGGCGCAGCAAGTGGATTTCGCCGACGCTTACGCCATGAAACCAGACAACCGGCGTGCCCCTGCCGTCGTCGTTGAATTCGACCTGCCCGAACCACTTTGCCGACAACCCGCGCATTGGCTTGTTGCGAAACCATGCTTGCCAGCAAAGCCACGGCATCAGCATGATCCAGACACAAACGTAGATCAGATTCAGCAAGTACGGCAACACGCGGCGCCTCACGGGAGGTAGGGTGCGTGAAACGCACCGTTGCGCATCGTAGACCTCACGCTGCGAGTGAGGAATCCGTCACGCGGAGCGTGACGCCTACGGTGGGAGCGTTTCACGCGGCCTAAATCTGACAGGAAGGTAACGCGTTTCCTTGTGCGTGTAAAGCCCAGCCGACTTCGTGGGGTGGGCGAGATTGCCAGAGGGTTTCCCAATCTCGGACGATGGAATATAATTATTCCGCCTACTCAGGTTTTCATCGCCGGGCCTTATGAGTTGTCAATCACCGGATTCCATGAGAGATCGCGATGCCGATGCGGATGATCTGTGCCGACCAGACATTGCTCGACGCGCCGGGAAAGCTGGAGCCAGGGCGGTCCTATCGCCTTGGGCGTTCATCGAGGTGCGAGTTTGTGGTGGAGGAGTTATCGGTCTCGCGCGTGCACGCCGAGGTCATGGTCGATGGGGATGCGATGTGTGTAAAGGACCTGGACAGCCGTAATGGCACGTTCGTGGATGGTAAGCGCGTGAATGACGCCACCTTGCGTCCCGGACAGACCGTGAGTTTTGGCGCGGCATTGTTTCATGTCGTCGGCAATCTGCAATGGCCGAGCGACAATGACATGTCGGCGATCTCCACTCACATCATGCGAGGGAACGGTCGGCCCCAGCTTGGCCCGGAACCCGTCCGTCCGCTGACGGACGCGCAACATCGCGTGCTCGAACTGCTTTTGATCGGTTTTTCCGACAAGCAAGTCGTCAAGAAGCTGCACATCAGCATCCACACCGTGCGCAATCACATCAAGCGCATCCATCGCCGATTCGGCGTCGTGTCCCGCGCCGAACTCTTGGCGGCGTTTATTTCCGAGTCACGACTCCCCTAAGCGACCATGCAACCCCCCGACGCACGATATCGCGATTGGCCGGCGCTGGGGTTCGCGATGTTTTTTCCGCTGATGATGTCGTACACGACGTTCATCCTGCTCGACGCTGCCACCGATCGTGGGCTCCTACGCACGTTTGGCATCGGCAAGGTTTTTCAGTTTGCCTTCCCGGCGCTCTACGTCTTTTGGTTCGAGCGCGACGATCTTCGCTTCGTCTGGCCGAGTTGGCATGGAGTGCCGATCGGCGTAGGTTTTGCCTTGATCGTCGGCGGGTTGATGTTTCCGCTCTATTACTTGCTCGTGCGCCATATTCCCGGCGTGGAAGAGACGCCGCGCATGATCTTCAATCGGTTGCAACACCTCGATCAGGCGACGCCGGCGCGATATCTCGGGCTGGCGATCTTCATCTGCGTGCCGCACGCGTTGCTGGAGGAATACTATTGGCGCTGGTTCGTGTTCGGTTGGCTGCGCCGCTCTGTGCCGATGTGGGCCGCGATCTTGCTGTCGAGCATCGGATTCATGCTGCACCATGTCGTGATTCTGAGCGTTTATTTTCCGGGGAACTTCTGGACGTTGGCGTTGCCGTTGTCGCTCTGTGTGGCCGTCGGCGGCGGCGTGTGGGCTTGGCTGTACGATCGTACGGGGACCATCTACGCCGGCTGGCTCAGCCATTGCCTGATCGATTCCGCCATCGTGATACTCGGATACTGCATGATGTGGGATCTGTTCCATCCGCCGCTTGTGGCCTAGCACTCTCGTTGCTAGGCCAAGAGCGGCTAATGATCTGCGCCGGGCGAAAGCGTCGGATCATCTTCGTCATCCGTCGGCTCGGGGCGACGATGGCGCGGCGGATGGGCGAGCGCCGCTTTTTCCAGCAGCGGGATGCTCAGAGCGGTCGCCATGTCGTCGCCGGATTCGTCGACATCGGCGGCTCGGCCCGTTTCGTGATACTCGATCGTAAAAAGCCGCGCGGCGATGCCGACGCAGTCGCCGTGGTGTAGGACTTTGCTGGCGCCCTTGTCGAGGCGATGCTCGTTCACGGTGACGCCGTTGGTGCTGTTGAGATCGTGGACGACCCAAAGGCCTTCCTTATAGATCAGCTCGCAGTGCTGCCCGGAGACGTTGGGGAACTGCAGGCAAATGTCGCATGATTCACGCCGTCCGATCACGAGGGGTGAGCGTGTCAGCGGGATGCTATCGCCGCCGCCTTGGGGAACGAGTTCGCCGTTGACGATGTGTTCGCTAGATGGGTTCATAAATCCGAGTTCCGATGTTGCGTTCGGTCGGCGCCGAGCGGGGGCTAAATGAAGTGACGAAATGCCGGGCCAACAACCTTACTCTACCACACACATGAGGCCGATGCCATGCCTCGGTTATTGATAGTTGGCGGCGGACTCTTCGGCTCGCAGGCGGCGGCGTACGCACGGCGCCAAGGTATCGAAGCCGTGATTTTCGACCCCGGGCTGGAGGGCGCCGCTTCCCCCGCCGCCGCCGGATTGTTCAAGGAGGCTTGGGCCGGCAAAAAGCACCGCGATCTTTACGCCCAGGCCATTCCCGTGCTCGATCAGCTTTACGGTATACGCCACGTCGAACTCACCGACGATGCCGGAACCGTTGAGCAGTTCTCGTTCGTTCCACCGACCGTCATCCTGGAGCCGAATCCGATTCGCCAAACGGTCACGAAAATCGGCGATGGCTGGCTAGAAACGGCCGACCAACGATACGAGGGCTGGATCTATGTCGCCGCCGGCGTTTGGTGCGAGGCCTTGCGCCCCGGCTTGGGAGTTTACGGCAAAGTGGGGGCCGCCTTCGTCTTCACCGGCGAGCGACCGGGGCGAATCCGCCCAATCGCACACGGCCGGCAAGCGATCGCCTTCGTGCGCGATGCCGGTTTCACCCACTTCGCCGACGGGACGGCAGAACGGGATTATCGGCCGGAACTCGACATGATGACGCTGGAACGGGCGGCATCGTTCGGCATGACTGAAGCACCAGTGCAGCGATTGTGGGGCTGGCGTCCGTATGTATCGGGCGGGCCCGTGTTCGAACGAATTGGCGAACGCACCTGGCTCGCAACCGGCGGGCGCAAGATGGGCACGATCCTGGGCGCGGCGTTTGCGAGGCGATTGGTGACGGAGATGCAGTTGTAGTTGGCTGACGGATGGCGTTTATCGTGGCGACGCGCGAACGCTAAACGAAGAAAAAAAGCCCGCGAGTTGCCTCGCGGGCTTCCCCAATCCGTTTTTCAACGGCCCTGGTACCAATAGCTTGGCGCCTGGGTTGGGACGAATCCCACGGGCTGCAGCGAACCCGGGGCGTAGTAGCCAGGCCAATGCTGGGTGAGCATCGGACCTTGCGGGATGGGAGCGGAACCGGACATCTTGCGGACGTCGGTGGACGGCCCTTGCGGCGGGTAGTGCATGGGCCAGGTCGGATACGGGTTGGTCACGGTCGTCGTCAGCATGCGTGCGTCGGCCGGAAAGTACGCGTACCACGGGGCCGTCGGTCGGTCGGAATACGGTCCCACTTTCACTTCGACGCGAAACTGAAACTGCGTATTGACCTTGACCGGCGGGCGATCCCACGCGAGAGCATCCCCGGAAAGCGCAAACCAGACCAGCCCCAGCAATCCAAGCCACCATTGGCGGGAAATCATTGGAGTCCTTTCTCGGTAGCAAGGCATGGTGCTTCGTGGATTGCACACCCGCGTCGTGGACGCAGGCGTGCAATCCGCGTGGGACCCCCGAACATGGAGGTCCATCTCAAGCATGCCCGATGATAGTGGACCTGGCGGAGACGACGGCTCGTTTTGACGTGAAATCGACGCGACGGAGCCGGAGCGTTCGACAGGAGCCGCATGACGTGCAGAATCCGTATCCCAGGGGTTCGTTTCGCTCGCCCCTGGGCTTCGAGGGGCAACGTTATCGGCCGTAGTAGTAGTACGGTGTCGGGTAGTAGTACGCTTCTTGCGGGTAGGTCGCGAACTGGTAGGGGGACGGATAGGTCACGGTCGGTTCCGGGGCCGGCGTGTAGGCCGTTGGGACCTGGACGGGCGCCGGCGCGTACGAATGGCCGTGGTGATGGTGATGATGCGGCGTGCCGTAGTCAAAGTGGAAGGTTTCGGGTCCCGGGGGCTGGCCGTTGCGCCAGGCGCCCCAGCCGAGGCTGTTGCCACCCGCTTGGCGATTCCAGCTCAGGCCGATGCTGAAACGGTGATTGGTCCAGGCCGACGCCTGGTGTTGCGTCAAAGCGACGGCGGCGAGCGCCAACAGCCCGGCAACGAACATCTTCTTCATGGAATACCTCTTCTTGTGGAACGAGTTGATCGCGACGCCGTCTCCCCCATGGAGACCAGCACGCGACGTTCCTTTAGCATTCCCTAGAATCGTTTTACCCGCCAGAGTTTTCCAGGCTGATTGTGCGGAAAATTCAGGTCAGGCAACGTTTTCCACGGCACGTGCGCCAGTAATCGCGAAATGCTTGTTGTCGATGAAAGTAATTCAACTCGATGGACGAAAGCAAGAAAATTGTAAGAAATGCAAAAGTGGCGTTGCACAACGCGCTGAGCCTTGTTCCAGGCTATCGGCGAGCGCGAAACTGCAAGCGGCGCGCAAAGAAAAAGGCCGAACCAGGACAGTTCGGCCTTCGATCCCCATGAGAGTAGGATTGGTGTTTTGTCTCAGAGCCCGTGGCGTGAGCGAGGGACACGGCAAACTCCCTCGCTTACGCTTCGGGCTCTGACGGTCGTGATCCATTACCGGCCGTAGTAGAAATACGTGGCGTCCGGATAGTAGTAGACCGGGCGCGGGTAGCTGGCATGCTGGTAAGGCGAAGCGTACTGGCCGGCATACGTCGGTTGCGGCATCGGAGCGTAGTAATAGTACGCTTGGGCCGGATAGTTCGGCATCGGGGCGTAGCTTTGCGGCGCCGTGGCGTGATGCATGGGGGCGCCGTGATGGAAGCCGCCGAAGGCTTCGGGGCCTGGAGGCTGGCCGTTGCGCCAGGCGCCCCAGCCGAAGTTGTTGCCGCCCGCCTGATGATGCCAATTCAGGCCGACACTGAAGCGAGTGTTGGTCCAGGCCGAAGCCTGTTGCTGGCTGAAGGCGATCAAACCGATCGCGAACAGACCAGCCAATGCGATCTTCTTCATGGTAGTCCTCTGTCTCTGTTGAACGGGTTGGCCGCTCTCCGTCCTCCCCATGAGAACGGCTGCGAGCACGCAACAAAGATTCCCCCCGAACAGCCGCTGGGCCAGAAATCGGAGGTGAATTCGTGCCGAAAATATCGTTCCCAGCGCGTTTTCCGCGGCATGTGCGCCAAGGTGACCGAAAATCGCTTTTTTGATTAAAGTGCTGTGTCGCGCCTGTCGGGCGTGATCCCTCTTGTCGGGATGCGTTGCCAGTGACTTGAGTGAAATTTGAAAAAATGTGAGAAATGCTATTGCGACGCGACGTGAGATTCGATCTTGCGGCGCTCGTTCAGCCACGCGTAGTCGCTCTCGGTCGGCGGTCTCGCGCTGCGCGCGACGAGCGCGAAACTACCGAGCGAGGGCGGACTTGCACCCGGCGCCGTTACTTGCCCTTATCGCACTTCTTGCGGCGCCAGGGGGACGGATGGTTGTACGCCTTGCGACGACGCTTCGCCGCCGTCCGCAACGTTTTCTTTCGCATGGTCATCATCGACCTCCTGTAGATTCAAGAGCCGCGCACGAAGTAAGCGGACGTTATAGCGACCGCCTTGACAACAGGCAAGCAACCTACACAAACAGCTCGCTCACCGATTGATTGACGTGAATCCGCTTGATGGCGTCCGCCAGCAGATCGGCAACTGTCAGCACTTCCATATTGGGCAGGCGCTTCTCCGGCGGCAGCGGAATCGTGTCGGTGACGGCGATCTTCTCGACCGGCGCCTCGCGCAGGTTCTTGATCGCCGGGCCGCACAACACACCGTGGGTCGCGAGTATGTACACCGCCTTGGCCTTGCCGACGGTGCGAGCCGTCCGAGCGGCGCTGACGACGGTGTTTGCCGTCGAAATCATGTCGTCGAAGATCAGCGCGATTTTGCCCTCGAGCGAGGCGCCGATCAAGTTGGCATTTTCGACTTGCTCGGCACTGATGCGGCGCTTGTCGACGATGGCCATGTTGACGGCGAGCTTCTTCTGATAACGCAACACGCGCTTGACGCTGCCTTCGTCGGGGCTGAGCACGACCATCTCGCGCGGGTCGAAGCCGAGTCGGCGAACGTAATTGACAATCACCGGGCTGGCGTACAAGTGGTCGACCGGAATGTCAAAGAAGCCTTGAATCTGGGCGGCGTGCAGATCGACGGTGATGACGCGCTGCGTCCCGGCCGTCGTCAGTAGGTTCGCCACGAGCTTGGCCGTGATCGGCACGCGTCCCTCCGCCTTGCGATCCTGCCGAGCGTAGCCGTAGTACGGCAGCACGACCGTAATTCGCGCAGCGCTGGCCCGCTTGAAGCTGTCCAGCATGATCAACAGCTCCATCAAATGCTCGTTGACCGGATGGCACGTCGGCTGAACGATGAAGACATCCCGGCCACGCACATCCTCGTCGATGCGAGCCCAGGTTTCGCCGTCGGGGAAGTTTTTCAGCTCGATCTTTCCGAGCGGATCACCAATGGCCTGTGCAATTTTCTCGGCCAGGGCAACGTGGGCCCGGCCGCTGAATACTTTCAGCTGGAAGTTGTTGTTCGTCATGGGAAGCCGCCTTTGCTGAGAAGATGGGGAGATTGAATTTGTAAGGTTTGATAGGGATCTGTCAAGACGCGCAAGTCAGGAAAGTCGCCTCGTAATCTGTCGAACCATCAGCCCTCGACTACGAAGGGTGTGCCCGCGGGTTCCGGCACCAAGAACTCACGCGATACCGCAAAGGCGCAACCAGCGCGGGCGCCTGACCAATCCAACAAAACGTCGATGTCGATTTAGCAAGCGCACCCCTTTGCTCATGAATCTTCGATCGGCATGCAACGAAATCTCCAGCCGTAACGCCTTTTGCGAGCGGCACTTCGGCGCATTCGTTGCATAGACACCCTCACACCCCCCTTCCTGAAATGCAACGAAACCAGGCACAGAGCAGGGCGTCGACCTTACGCCGGGGCGAAGCAGAGCCGGGCTTGAGGATTCCCGTGGTGAGCTTTCAGCCTCTGCCTTCCCAATTACCGTCTTCCTTTCGTCTTTGCGCCTTCTCGTGAGAGTGCCTGAATCGGGAGGCACACCCGCCGCTTAAACCTGTCTTGCAAAAAACGCCCTCGCGTTTATGGTGCGGCATGCGCCTTCGGCTGACGATCCTGACCGCCCTGCTTGCCCTCGCGGCCTTGCCCGGTTTCGCGCGGTCGCAAGGCGTGAGCGCCGGCAATATGAACATGCCCAACCTCGGCAGGCTCGCCGGCTCGACCGTCAACCGCCCCGCGACGAATCCCGGCGATCCGACGCTAAACATCAACGACACCTTTGCCGCCTTTCTCGACAGCGCCATTCCGCGCAACATCGTCGGCTTGCGCTTCGACAGCAGCTACGACAACCGTCAACCGGCACGGGCCACCTACCTCTTTCCGCGCGGCGGCGTGGCAGGCGGCCCGGGGTTTCTGCTCCCCGAAACACGCGTCAATACCATCGACTTCACCAGCTATGCCGAGTACAGCCTCGACACCTGGTTCTCCGTCTTCATCGAAGCACCGTATCGGTGGGTCAATCCGGAGGTCAACGGCAACCAGTCGGGCGCGGGCGACATGCGCTACGGCCTGAAGATCTGCACCTGGACCGAGGACAACTTCCTGGCCACCATCCTCCTGCGCGTCTATCAACCGAGCGCCAGAACCGAGACCCTCGGCACCGGCCACTGGAGCATCGAGCCAGGTCTGTTGGCGGCGTATCGCTTCAACGAAAATGTCCACTTGGAGGGCGAGTTCCGCTACTGGATTCCGCTCACACGCGATGACTTCGCCGGCAACATTCTGCGCTATGGTCTCGGCCTCTCCTACGGCCAACGCAATCCGTACAGACTCTGGTATGCACCCGTCGTCGAAGGCGTCGGCTGGACCGTGCTCTCCGGCAAGACGGTCGTCGCGTCGTCGCCCGATTCGTTCGTCATCCAGGAAGCTCGCAATCAGACCATTTTCAACGCCAGTCTAGGCCTGCGCTTCGGGTACGGCCGAAACACCGATATGTACATCGGTTACGGCCGAGCGTTCACGGGCCACACATGGGGGCGCGACATGGTGCGCGTCGAGTTTCGCTATGTGTTTTGATCGCCGTCTTTTCGATTAGGCAGCGGCAGGACTTGATTTACCCCCCCCTCTCCCTCCCGGAGAGGGCTTGAAGGTGAGGGCAAATCACGGGAAACTGCAGGCCTCACCCTCACCCCCGGCCCCTCTCCCGGAGGGAGAGGGGAGAAAGAGGCTTGCCGCTCGCCTTAGCGCCCGCTTGGCGCCATGCGGGCGCCAAACGAAACCAGGCAATTTGCTCCAGCGTTCTTTGTGACCTACGCTTGTACAGATAATTCAAGCGAGGCCGTCATGCCCGCGCATTTTCTGTGCCTGCAGGGACATCGCTGGGAATACCAGGATCACGAGCTCGCCGACGCGATCTTTTGTCCCAACTGCGGGCTGCGCTTATACACGGAATCCCAGGCCGCCAGTTTGCCGGCGCGAACGCCGCAACATGCATCCAACGATTTGACACCGATGAGCAATGCCGACATCTGGCGGCTCAATCGAAGTTCCGCGGACGATACGACATCCCATCACACGATCCAGGCGCACGACATCGAGGCGGTTCCGGGCTACGAGTTGCTCGGCGTTCTGGGCCGCGGCGGCATGGGCATCGTCTTTCGCGCTCGCCAGCTGTCGCTTAAGCGCCAAGTCGCCTTGAAGATGATTCTCACCGGCCGGCATGCGCGACCGTCGGAGCGAGCCCGATTTCAACGCGAAGCCGAGTCCGTCGCTCGCCTGCAACATCCCAACATCGTGCAGATCTACGAGGTCGGCGAGCAGAACGGCCTGCCCTATTGCGCTCTGGAATTCGTCAACGCCGGCAGCCTGGCTCAGTTCCTCGGCAATCGGCCACAAGATGCGCGCGTGTCGGCCCAGTTCGTCCACGATCTGGCTCAGGCAATCCATTACGCACACAAACGCGGCATCATCCATCGCGATCTCAAGCCGGCCAACATCCTCTTGCACCTCGACGAGAGCCGAATTGTCAATGACAGCCAGGTCGCCGACACCGGTCTATTCAGCGACCTGACGTCATACGTGCCCAAAGTCAGCGACTTCGGCCTGGCAATGCACATGGGGATTGAGGAGGGCACGACGCGCAACGCCATCATCGGGACTCCAAGCTACATGGCCCCCGAGCAAGCGCGCGGCACGTCGGTCGAGGTCGGTCCGGCGGCCGATGTGTATGCGCTCGGCGCGATCCTGTACGAAATGCTAACCGGTCGCCCGCCGTTCAAGGCCGCGACGCTCGAAGAGACGGCCCAGCAGGTCATCCACATTGAGCCATTCCCGCCGACGCAGATTCAGCCAAGCATTCCCAACGATTTGGAAACGATTTGCCTGGTTTGCTTGCAAAAGAATCCAGCCCACCGCTATGGCAGCGCCGAGGCGCTGGCCGAGGATCTCTGGCGCTTCCTGGCCGGCGAACCCATTCTGGCCCGCCGAACGCACTTGCCGGAGCGCGTGGTCAAGTGGGCCTATCGGCGGCCTCTCTTGGCCGGGCTTGCAGTCGGCGGATTGGCGGCCATGTCGCTTTTCTGGGTCGTTTGGTGGGATCGCGCCGCCGCGTTCCAAACGGAGAAGGATCGCATACATGAAGCGTGGCAGAAAAGCGAAGATCACCTGCTCGATGCCATGAGCACGATCGACGATATCGCCGATCAACCGCCCGACGCCAAGGGCGCCCTCTTCAAAGCACGTCGATTTTACGAGCAACTCCTCGAGCACGACGGCCCGCCGGCGCGAATGGCCCTTGGCCACTTTCGCCTGGCTCGAATTCACGAACGGCTCGGGGACTTCGCCGCCGCTCGTGCCGCCTACCAGGAAGCCATCGTTCGCTGGGAAAAGCTCGCCGACGATGGCAAGGACCGCCCCGAATCGTCCCGCCTCTTGCGCGACGCCCGGGATCGTGTCAAAACTCTCGCAGCCAAGTGACCGCCTCAAGGCTCAAGCGGCCGGGCCGCACTGCTTTGCACGCTTGACATCGATCCGCACTTCGCCGATGTTATCTTGGTTCCAATCACTTCCACATCCTGGGAGACACAATCATGCTGCGCATTCTCGTGGCCGGGCTCGTCGGCGGCGTCCTCGTATTTTGTGCGTGCGCCTTCAATCACAAATATCTCAATCTGGAAGGCCGAGCGTTTGACAAAATGCCCAAGGATGCGGAGACTCGGGCGTTTCTGGCCAAGCAAAACCTCAAGCCAGGGCTGTATCGATTTCCCGCTCTCGCCGAAGGCCACGAGAAGATGTCCGGAGACGATCTGAAAAAAGAGCAGGAGCGCTTTGCGAAGGCGTACAAAGAAGGCCCCTCCGGCATCGTCGTCATCGAACCGACGGGCGAGGAGCCGATGGGGCCGCAACAGCTCATTGCCGAGTTCGTGACGAACTTGCTGGCGGCCCTGATCGCGGCATGGATCGTGGCGAACGCCTCGGTCGGCGCCACCTATTTCATCCGCTGGGTCGTTGTCTTGAATCTCGGCCTGTTCACCTGGCTGTGCACCAGCGCGTCGTTCGGCATCTGGTATCGCTTCCCGGTGGAGTTCATTCGGGTTGGCCTGTACGGATCCTTGATTGAGTGGGGCATCGCGGGGCTGGCCATCGCCGCCATCGCCACGCAACCGGACGAAGCTCCCGCCGAGGGGCCCGCCGCTGCGTCACCGCCGGCGACAACATGACCGCATGGTGATCGTTAGTAGCACCGAAAACACGGAAGATCTCAAGAACGCAGGAAACAGGGTGCGCGATGGACGAGCCTCATTTTTCATGAAAAGGGAGTCCTGTGCCCCTTTCCGCGTCTTCCGTGGTGAATAATCCGGGCTAGTGCGTTGTCCAGACTGAATTTTCGGGTAGGAGAGTATTGGAGCGTGGACTGCAGTCCACGCGGCGTAGCTCCGGGCGCCGCCTGATCGTGTGGACTGAAGTCCACACTCCAATCGACCAACTCGAAAATCTAGTCTGGACAGGGCATTAGAAAGTTCGGCGAGAAGTGTCAGAAAACGTTGGCAATCGTCCGCCGACTACATTACAATTCGCCTCTACGCGGGTCTCGTTCGGCAACAGACGATCCGCGACATCTCTGAACTCAGGTGACACCATGAATCGATTCCCGAAGGTACGACTCTTCGTTTGGCTGGTCCTCGGCTTGGCAACCTGGCCGACGATCGCGCTCGCTCAGTCCGACGCCAAAGCCGGCGCGCTGCCGAGCGAATGGACCAAGGCGCTCGCGTGGCGCAACATCGGCCCGGCCAACATGGCAGGCCGCATCACCGCACTCTCTGTGTTCGAAGCCGACCCGTCGACCTACTGGGTCGCCACGGCGTCGGGCGGACTGGTCAGGACGATCAACAACGGCGTCACCTTCGAGCATCAATTCGACAAGGAAGCCACCGTCTCCATCGGCGATGTCTGCGTCGCGCCATCGAATCGCAACATCGTGTGGGTCGGCACCGGCGAGGGCAATCCGCGCAACTCCGTTTCCTACGGCGACGGCGTCTACAAATCGGTCGACGGCGGCAAATCGTGGAAAAACATGGGCCTCAGCAAAACATTCCAGATCGGCCGCATCGCCATCCATCCGAAAAACCCCGACGTCGTCTACGTCGGCGCCCTGGGCCGACTCTATGGCAACAACCCCGAACGCGGGCTCTTCAAGACGAGCGACGGCGGCAAATCGTGGGAGAAAGTGCTCTTTCTCAACGATCGCACCGGCGTCATCGATCTGGCGATGAATCCCAACGACCCCGACACGCTGCTTGTCGCCATGTGGGAACGCCGACGCGATGGCTTCGACTCCTATCACGGCCCCGGTATTCAAGAAGGCTACGACGGCTACGATCCCATCATGAAATGGGGCGAAGCCGCCGGCATCTACAAAACCACCGACGGCGGCAAGAGCTTCAAGAAGCTCACCACCGGACTGCCGAGTTGCAAGCTCGGCCGCATCGGGCTCGACTACTTCCGCAAAGATCCGAACATCGTCTACGCCATCGTCGACAGCGAAAAGATCGGCATGGGCCCGGAGCCGAAGAAGGTCGCACAAGGCACTGGCTACCTGGGCTTCCTCGGTGAAGACGCCAATCCCGGCGCTCGCCTGACGATGCTTGTCGATGGCGGGCCCGCCGCCAAAGCCGGCTTGCAGATCGGCGACATTGTGCGAGCCGCCGGCAAGAACGATATCAAAACGTATGACGACCTCTTGGCTGTCGTCCGCGTCGGCAACGCCGGCGACAAACTGAAACTCAGAGTCAAACGCGACGATCAAACCAAGGAAATCGAAGTCCTCCTCGGCGAGCGACCGAAGTTCGGCGGCGGGGGCGGCGGATTCGGCCCCGGCGGCGCCAAGCCAGGACGCCCCTTCCACGCCTACTATGGCGGCCAAAAAGAAAATGTCCAGAACCAGCAAGGCCCCGACGGCTTCCAGTACGGCGGCGTTTACAAATCAACCGATGGCGGTGAATCGTGGACCCGCGTCAACAGCATCAATCCACGCCCCATGTACTTCTCCGTCGTCCGTGTCGATCCCAACGACGCCAAGTACGTCTACGTCCTCGGCGTGGCTCAGTATCGCTCCTCCGACGGCGGCAAGACCTTCAAAGGCGATGCCGGCAAGTTCGTCCACGCGGACGGCCACGCCATGTGGATCAATCCCAAGGACGGCCGCCACATGCTCATCGGCACGGACGGCGGCTTCTACGCCAGCTACGATCGCGCCGACAACTGGGACCATCTCAATCATCTCTCGTTGGGTCAGTTCTATCACGTCGCCGTCAACAACAAACGGCCCTACTGGGTCTTCGGCGGCTTACAGGACAACGGCACCTGGGGCGGACCGAGCATGGGACTCAGGTCGGCCGGGCAGTTCGGCGCTCTCGGCCCGGTCAACGAAGACTGGGTCTCCATCTTCGGCGGCGACGGCTATGTCTGCCGTTGCGATCCGAGCGATCCCGATCTGGTGTACTTCGAGATGCAGGACGGCGGCATGGGACGACGCCACCTCAAGACCGGCGAAGTAACACGTATCGGCCCGTCCTTTGGACAGCCCAAGGGCAAGGGCAAAGGCAAGGCCGCACCGACCCACCCATTCAACTGGAACACGCCCTACATCCTGTCGAGCCATAACCCGAAGATCTTTTATTGCGGCGGCGACGTCGTCTTCAAGTCGCTTGACCGCGGTGACAATCTCAAGGTGATCTCGCCCCCCCTGTCAACGAGCAAGCGCGCGACGGCCACAGCGATCGCCGAATCGCCGAAGAACCCCGATGTGCTCTGGGCCGGCACCGACGATGGCGCCCTGTGGGTGACGCGCGACGGCGGTCAGAAATGGACGCAAATCCTCCAGCCCGCCTCCGAAAAGGCAAAAACGGAGATGCCTGGCATGAGCGGCGCGCGCTGGGTCTCGACCATCGAGGCTTCGCGATTCAAGGAAGGCCGAGCATACGTTTGCTTCGATGCGCATCGCTCGGATGACGACAGGCCGTACCTGTTCGTCACCGAGGATTTCGGCGCCAGTTGGAAGAACATCACGAACAACCTCCCCGCCGTCGGCTCGTCGCGCGTGGTGCGCGAGGATGTCGAAAACGAGAGCCTGCTCTACTGCGGCACCGAGTTCAGCGTGTTTGCATCGATCGATCGCGGCCAATCGTGGACGCGGATCAACAATAACCTGCCGACCGTGGCCGTCCATGAAATTGCCGTGCACCCGACGGCCGGCGAGATCGTCGCGGCCACGCATGGGAGAAGCCTGTGGATTCTCGACGTATCGGCTCTGCGTCAGATAAAGCCCGAAACCGTCCAAGCGAAGGCGCATCTGTACAAGCCGCAGCCGACGGTGCGATGGATTCTTGAACCGGCGCACGGCAAGACGAATCGGCGCTTCGTCGGTCAGAATCCGCCGTTGACGCCGCAGATTTTCTACTCGCTCGCCGAGGGGTCGCAGAAACTGGCGTTCAAGGTGCTCGACATCGAGGGCAAGACGTTGAGCCTATGGACGCCGAACGCGAAGGCCGGGCTGAACAAGACAACGTGGGACATGACGCGCCCCGCCGACGACTCGGGCAAGGAGCCGATGAAGAAATTCGGCGGAGGTGGCGGCAAGAAAGGCGGCTTCGGGCAAGGCCGACGCATGGTTGCGCCGGGCGATTATCGCGTCGTAATGAGCGTCGACGGCGTCGATTACACGACGACATTGCGCATCGAAGGCGACCCGAACGCTCCGCCGGGCCGTCGCCAGGGCGATGAGGAAGTCCCGTTGCCGAGGGAAATTGAGTAGATGGTGTAACCAGCCCGGAGCGCAAGGGACGGCCCCGTCGCGTGCGCTCCGGGTTGGTATGCGAGTCGTCCATCACGGCAGCGCGTCGATATTGATCTGCATCTCGATCCGCAAGTTCGTCCCCATGACGCGCCGCACGTAGCGCCGAAGTGCACCCGAATGGGGGTCGAAGATTGCCGTGACGTAAACGCGCGGCGCGCCGGGCTTGGCGTCCATCTCGGAGAACTTCTCGATGTCGCGGAGCAGCCGATCCATGCTGTGGAACGGGCGCAGTTCCTTGTCGAGCGAGTTGCCGTTCATGAGGACTTTGGTCACAACGCCCTCGCTCACTTCGACCTCGAACTTGTCCGTATGAGAATCGTCATTCAGGCGTTTCGTATAGACGAGGTTATAGTTCTTGGGCCGATTGGCGTTCCACAGGCGAATCGCATTTTCAAGTTGCTCCGGATTGAGCTGGATGCTTAGATTGAACCAGATCATGAACGCCGCCACGCCGATGCTGGTGACGAAGACGAAGACAAAGAAATAGATCCAGTAGTTGTTTTTCTTGATCGGCGTCGGAGGAGCGTCGGTTGGTTGGTTCATGACGAAAACTCGATCTTTGTTTAACGTTCGCGTGGCGCCGGGCGAGCGAAAATCAATGCTGCACTCGCATGGCGCCCGGCAGGTCTTTTCCTCCCCTCTCCCTCCGGGAGAGGGACGGGGTCGAGGGAGCGGCCTTCGGTTTTCCGGGGTATTCCCGCACCCCACAACCCCTCTCTCGGAGGGAGAGGGGGGTAAATCAACTCCTGCCGCTCGCCTAAACGAAGAGTCACGGTTTCTTGAACGTATCGGGCAACTCGCCCTTAGAGACGACGACGATGCCCTGATCGGTAACGGTGAGCCCGCGCCGACGATCGTGCTCCAAGTCATACCCCAGCACGGCGTCACGCGGTATCTTTACGTCCTTATCGATAATCGCCCGGCGAATGCGCGCGCCGCGGCCCACATCGACGCCGCTGAACAGAATCGAATCCTCGACCTGCGCAAAGCTGTTGATGCGCACGTTGGGCGAGAGGATGCTGCGCACCACTTGCCCGCCGCTCACGATGCAGCCGGCGCAGACGATGCTGTCATGGGCCTCGCCGCGCCGGCCTGTCGTTTCATCGCGGAAGACGAACTTCGGCGGCGGAATATGCGGTTGATACGTCCGGATTGGCCAACCCTGATCGTACAAGTTCAATTCCGGGACAACCTGAACCAGGTCCATGTTCGCCTGAAAGTAGGCGTCGAGCGTACCGACATCGCGCCAGTAAGCGTTCGGCTTCTGGTTCTTGTCGCGAAATCGATAGCCGAAGACTTTGTACTTGTCGATCATGTTCGGGATGATGTTTTTGCCGAAGTCATGATTGCTGTCGGTTTTGGTCGCATCCTGGCACAGCAGCTCAAACATGAGCCTAGCCGTGAAGACGTAGATGCCCATCGAGGCCAGTACGTGCTCGGGGTCGCCGGGAATCGGGAGCGGATCTTTCGGCTTCTCCCGGAACCCGACGATGCGATCGGACGCATCGACCTGCATTACGCCGAAGTGCACGGATTCCTTGGCGGGGACCGGCAGGCATCCGACGGTGAGGTCGGCGTCCCTCTCGATATGGGCTCGAATCATGTTGCCGTAGTCCATCTTGTAGATATGATCGCCGGCGAGGATGAGAACAAACTTTGGGTTAGCTTTCTCGATGGTGTAGATGTTCTGATAGATCGCATCCGCGGTGCCCTGGTACCACGTCTCGTCGAGCCGTTGCTGCGGTGGCAGGACGTCGATGTATTCGTCCAGTTCCCTGCTCAAGAAGCTCCAGCCGCTGGCGATGTGCCGATCGAGGCTGCGCGCCTTGTACTGCGTCAAGACGAGGATGCGGCGCAGGTCGCTGTTGAGACAATTGGACAACGTGAAATCGATAATGCGATAGAGCCCGCCGAATGGGACGGCCGGCTTGGCGCGGTCGCGCGTCAACGGTTCCAGGCGAGTCCCCTTTCCGCCCGCGAGGATTAAGGTCAGGACGTTTCTCACGATGCCTCTCTTCATAGCAGGATGGTGAGATTCTGTTCTATAGGGATTGTCACGCGTTGACGGGAAAAAGGCAAAGGGAAAACCCAGATTCATCATCACCGTGTATGATTTTGCAGCGAAGCCCCAGGGCGAACTCCGCGGTTCGGAGTACCTCACCCCAGGGCTTCTCAGAACGCCCGGCACGGTAACTCAGCAGCGAATCTGGCGGTGCGGGAAGAAGTGACGCAGCGCGGCCAGGTTGATCCCGTCTTTCCCACGCCACCAGGCTGCGGGGAGGTCCATTTCGTTGTTTTGATTGGCGGGGCGCACGTTGTCGATCCAGCGCACCCAGCCGTCGTGAAAGCCTCGGTGATCCGGTGTCTCCAGAATGCCGCAATAGCCGAGCGTCTCGATGATGTAGGTGCGCGTGTACTTGTTGCCCTGGACGATGGGCCGAATGCGATCGGCGATCTCGTTGGCCGTGGCGCTTGGCTTGGCATCACGGAGAATGCGGATTAGTTTGTTCATTCGCTGATAGTCTTCGCGCTTGGGCGACGGCGGATCGGACGCCGCGAACATTTCCAATGCATGAGCAGCGTAAAACGGTTGATTGCTGAATCCGCAGGCCCCGTCGCGGTGGCGCAATAGTTCCATATACGCCGGCGCCGTTTCGATCTCGGCCGCCATGCCACACGTTGTGCATGCTGGATTGGGATTGTCGCGAGTGTGAGGCTTGAACGAATGCGCGGGGAAATGCCGGCCCACAGCATAGGCGCGCAAGGCTGCGCGATGCACACAGTGATCCGGCTGGAGCCCGACGATGAACGCATCGGCGACCGCCCGCGGATCAGCGGCTGCAACCGCCTTTCGCAAACGCGCGACCGCGTGCGAATGGCCCACGCTCATGGCCGCGTCGGGGAAGATCCCCTTGCTGTTGAGATAGATAATGTCGATCGGCGTTGTGCAGTCCCCCGGATTCAGGCCGCCGTAGGCGAGCGGGAAATAGTACTTGGTGAGGAGAAGGATCGACTTCTTGTCCATGCGGCGATACCTCTGGCGAGCGTCGAGGCGTCAGCCCGACGTGTACATTACTTGAAGAACTCAACCGCGTTGCGAAATAGCCGCATGCCGTCGCCTTCGGGCGCCAAGCCGCGGCGCGTCCATTGGGGATGCTGCGTCGGCAGAACGTGGCGCTCGGGATGAGGCATCAGCCCGAGCACGCGTCCGGTCGGGTCACAGACGCCGGCGATGTCGCCTTGCGAGCCATTGGGGTTGACCGGGAACCCGCCAGGCCGGCCGTCAGCGTCGACATACCGCAACACCGCCTGGCCGGCCTGGATCAGACCGTTCAGGATCCATGGCTGCGTGCAGACGAAGTTGCCTTCCCCGTGCGCGATCGGCAGCTGGAGCCGCTGATAGCCCTTCAAGAACGGACACTTCCCCGGCGTCGCCTCGAGATGAATCCAGCGATCCTCGAACTTGCCGTGCGCATTATGGGCGAGCGTGGCAACCGGGCCGGCATCGAGATCGGGTGGCACGATCAGTCCGGCTTTCAGAAGGACCTGGAAGCCATTGCAGATGCCAAGGATAAGACGTTCCTTGTCGCGGAACTGGCGAAGCACGTCGCCGAGAAAGTGCTGCAGCTGGACGGCGAGAATTTTTCCAGCTGCGACATCATCGCCGTACGTGAATCCGCCCGGGATCGTCATAACCTGATATTGCAAAAGACGTTTCGGATCCTCGCGCAACCGCTGAATGTGCACCCGATCGACCACGGCGCCGGCCTTCTCAAAAGCGAATTGGGCTTCAGCGTCGCAGTTGGCGCCGGGAGCGCGAAGGATCAGAACACGTGGCTGAACCATGGGTTTTTCCGTTGTAGGTCAGGATTTCCAACCCGACAGCTCTTCCAAAGACGTCAGGCTGGAAAGCCTGACCTGCACTTTATCGATCTACGCATTTCGCGAAAAATGTCCGCAAAAGTTGGAGATTTGGCGGCGTACACAAAGCATTGGTGTAAAAAGGATTGCGTTCACTGATGTCGAATCATGGAAAAATATTTCACGAACCATTGACACTTCGCCGATCCGGTTCGTATACTTCTCTATGCGTCGCATTGTCGACGCGCCAAAAAAGTCGCTGGCAACAGCGGCTTTTTTCATCGTTCTTTGACAACTCGGTTAGCACCTTTTAAGAAGCCAATGCGAGGATGTGTTACGCTCTTGGGCATGACACAAACTCGCAATGACGGTGGTGGATTCTGGCGAGCCTCCTGCTTAAGCAGGGGGAGGTTGGAATCCAAAACCTTGTCATTCAATTTGAGTCGTGAACCTGAGCGGACCATTTTTTCAAGCCGATGCAATCACCACTTTCCCGAATGTTTAGCCACATTCGACGAAAGCGATTGCGAAAGCTCATTCGTTTACCAACGGTCTCGTTTAGCCGTCGACCTCTGGTCGGCGCGTTAAACGGACCGCATGAAGCGAATAACTTTTGAAGGGTTTGATTCTGGCTCAGAACGAACGTTGGCGGCGTGGATTAGGCATGCAAGTCGAACGAATGTCAGTCTGGTAGCAATATTGGGCTGGCGAAAGTGGCGAAAGGGGCAGTAATGCATGGATAACCTACCTTGGGGTTGGGCATAGCCGTTCTAACGAGCGGGTAATTCCCAGAGATTCAGCGGGGTGGCATCACTTTGCTGGGAAAGAATTTCGCCTCGAGAGGGGTCCATGTGCTATTAGCTAGTTGGCGGGGTAACGGCCCACCAAGGCTAAGATGGCTAGCGGGTGTGAGAGCACGACCCGCGCCACTGGCACTGAGACACTGGCCAGACACCTACGGGTGGCTGCAGTCGAGGATCTTCGTCAATGGGCGCAAGCCTGAACGAGCGACGCCGCGTGAGCGATGAAGGCCTTCGGGTTGTAAAGCTCGAAAGTGGAGAGAAAGGGAAACTTGATCAATCCACAGTAAGGACGGGCTAAGTTCGTGCCAGCAGCCGCGGTAAGACGAACTGTCCAAACGTTGTTCGGAATCACTGGGCTTAAAGGGCGCGTAGGCGGTCCGACAAGTCAGGGGTGAAATCCTGCAGCTTAACTGTAGAAGTGCCTCTGATACTGTCGGTCTTGAGGGAGATAGGGGTGTGCGGAACTTCCAGTGGAGCGGTGAAATGCGGTGATATTGGAAGGAACGCCGGAGGCGAAAGCGGCGCACTGGATCTCTTCTGACGCTGAGGCGCGAAAGCTAGGGGAGCAAACGGGATTAGATACCCCGGTAGTCCTAGCCCTAAACGTTGAGTACTAGATTGTAGACTTTCATGGGTTTACAGTCGAAGCAAAAGTGTTAAGTACTCCGCCTGGGGAGTATGGTCGCAAGGCTGAAACTCAAAGAAATTGACGGGGGCTCACACAAGCGGTGGAGCATGTGGCTTAATTCGAGGCTACGCGAAGAACCTTATCCTAGGCTTGACATATGCGAAAGCGTCTGGGGGTAGTTCTCCGGAAACGGAGAGCGAAGGTATCCAATCCTGAACCAGATACAGGTGCTGCATGGCTGTCGTCAGCTCGTGTCGTGAGATGTCGGGTTAAGTCCCATAACGAGCGAAACCCTTGCTTCCAGTTGCCAGCGAGTAATGTCGGGGACTCTGGAAGGACTGCCGGTGTTAAACCGGAGGAAGGTGGGGATGACGTCAAGTCCTCATGGCCTTTATGCCTAGGGCTGCACACGTGCTACAATGCAACGAACAAAGGGAAGCCAACGCGCGAGCGGGAGCCAATCCCAAAAAACGTTGCCCAGTTCAGATCGAAGGCTGCAACTCGCCTTCGTGAAGTTGGAATCGCTAGTAATCGCAGGTCAGCAACACTGCGGTGAATGTGTTCCTGAGCCTTGTACACACCGCCCGTCAAGCCACGAAAGAGCGGAGCGCCCGAAGTCGCGTCAAAGTGCCGAAGGCGAAACGCTTGATTGGGACTAAGTCGTAACAAGGTAACCGTAGGGGAACCTGCGGTTGGATCACCTCCTTTCTAAGGATGTATTCCACTCTTGCAGCGGCGACGCTGCAAGAAGAACCATGATCACTATCTCTCGCATCGGTTACTTGCTTATCCCCTCTCACGGAGATACGCAGGAGCGAAAGGTGCTTCCCGGTTGCAAAGATATCCGACCCCGCTTGCCGCAAGGCAAGCGGGGTCCGTTTTTTGTGCCTGCGGGCCCATCGGTCTTTCTGTAGCGATCCCAGTCCGTCGGCCGTCGCTTTATGGTTCACTGCAAAGTTGTATGCTTCGGTCTGATCCTGCATATCCGTTTTGGCACGCCTGCTATTTTCCTGGGCCAATACCTTCGCGAAAGAGCATCCAGCCAATGCCGGCGTAAACGCAAAAAAGGAACGAGCTTAGGATGCCGCAGAAAAACGCGGCAAACACGGCGGCGATCGCCACCGCCAGCGCCGGGTTACGCTGGCACCAGCGCCACGTCCGCTCCAGCGTGCCGACTGGTCGCGCCAGGATCGGCTCTCCCGCCAGCCAGCGCCGCAGGTCGTCCGCCATCTCCTTGGCGCTTGCGTAGCGTCGTCTTGGCTCCTTCGCCATCGCTTTCAGCGCGATCGTTTCGAGATCGCGCGGGATCTTGTCGTTGAGGTGTGCTGGTTCAGCCTGAATTGGAAAACCGCGGGGTTCGAGTTAGCGACTAAGGATGACATCCCTTGAAACGCTCAGGGGATTGTACAGGTGCATGGGTCCGAGGCTACGGTTTCCTCTTCTCTGTTCGCGGTTGGTGAGGGCGCCAGCTGTTTCGCCTCAGTCGAATCTGGAAGATTGCTCCGTTCGGG
>Ga0194128_10003556_pt1 | contig 23772 bp, 15 predicted proteins | sample TA2KigCa65mmetaG_FD_148650 | JGI IMG/M metagenome (GOLD analysis project Ga0194128, IMG submission 148650) | Freshwater microbial communities from Lake Tanganyika, Tanzania - TA2015037 Kigoma Deep Cast 65m | ecosystem: Environmental > Aquatic > Freshwater > Lake | place: Tanzania: Lake... | reverse complement strand
CCGGGCGAACTGCACCCGATAGCGTCCCGCAGGAAGCCGGAGCGTCTCGCCGTCCGCCCGATAGATCTGGGGATGGAAGAAGAAATCCGGTGCGAGGCGCTTGGACTGTGCCGGGAAGACATGCCCTTGCTCGTCGGTGACCAGGAGGCTTGCCGTGGTGGGCCTGCCGTCCTCATCCAGGATCCGCAGGGCGATCTCCCGGGCCGGCACCGCGGTGAAGAGGACGTCCGCCTCGCTGCGGAACCCAAGATCCTGTGTCCCCTGCCCCACGTCGAAGGTCAGCTTCGCCTCCCGCTGTCCGGCGTCCCGCGAGTAGAGCTGGACCAGCCGGTACTCGAGCGACAGACCGCTGAGCTCCTTCCGGAGCGGAGGGGCGTCGAGCATCCCGACATCCAGCCAGAGATCCCGTTCCGCAGCGGCGGGACTGTTGGCCATCTGCCGGGACTGTGGACTGGCCACGCGAAGGGGAGAGGTCGTCCCGGCTTCGTTGGCGACGCGCACCAGGAAGACGGTCCAGCCACCCTCGACCAGCCGCGGCTGGGCCTCGCCCACCGCCACCTTCACCCGCATCTCGGGATTCACGGCAACGCGGAACAGGGTCCGGGGCGCCAGGATGGCGTCGAGCTTGGCGACGGCCAGGGCGGGAACGGTCTCGGCGAGCGCGGAGTCGACCGCGACCCGCTGGTCCGGCGTCAGCGGCGACCCCGCTGCCTGCAGGGCATCCATCACGCGTCGGACCTGTGCCGCCAGCGGTTGGACATCGGGCAACGGGGCCTCGGCTCCCAGGAGGGATGTCCCCAGCAGGGACAGGATCAGGGCGGGCGTGAACCTTGGGACTTTCATGGCGATGCCCGAGGGTGATGTCGAAGGACCCCGATGACCAGCCCTTTGGCCCACCGAGGCACGCCAGGGCCGGCGTGGTGGCTGGGTCCAACGACGTCGCCGCATGCATCTCTCCGCCGTCCCACACCTGCGGGACGGCACCGGTGGGTTCTGCAGTGCCCTGCAGAACCTGGCCGCGGCCCAGCGGCCAGCCTCCCCAGGACTCAGCCGCACACAAAGATTCCAGAGCCTCCCGACACCCAAGACCTCCCGCCCACCGGCATTCCCCCCAGCTGGATCCCACACCTCGCAGCGTGGGTGCTCCCGCACCCAGTGATGCAGGGCACTGCATCACCCACCCCCCGGGCAGCCCTCTCCCCGCGGTCCCATCACCGCGGGACGGCACCGGTGGGTTCTGCAGTGCCCTGCAGAACCTGGCCGCGTCCCAGCGGCCAGCCCCCCCAGGACTCACCCACATCCAAAGACTCCAGACCCTCCCGACACCCCAGACCTCAAGCCCACCGGCATTCCCCCCAGCTGGATCCCAAACCTCGCAGCGTGGGTGCTCCCGCACCCAGTGATGCAGGGCACTGCATCACCCACCGTTCCCAACCTGAGGTCTCCCAAAGAATCCGTCTTTTCCCTTCCCCCCTCCGCGTCTCCGCGTCCCCGTGTGAGTCCCCTCCGCCGCCATCCTCAGCGCACGCCGTCCGCAATGTCCTGCAGACGTTCCCGCGGCAGCCACAGCGCCAGGAGCGCGGCCGGGAAGAACAGGAACGAGGAGTAGAAGAGATTCACCCGGGTGTCGCCCACGGTCGTGGCATATCCGAAGGCCACGACCCCGACGGCCGAGATGATGCGGCCGAAGTTGTAGCAGAACCCCGCACCGGTCGTGCGCAGGAGGACCGGAAAGAGCGGCGGCAGACACATCGTGAACAAGGCGAAGACCCCCTGCCAGATTCCGATCAGGAAGATCGCCCAGCGGAGCGTCGACCACCCCACGGGTTCCCAATACGTCCAGAGCATCGTGACCCCATAGGCGAGGAGGAGTCCGGTGATCGTCCGGGAGTATCCCCAGATCGATGCCAGCCAGCCGGCCAGAAAGTTTCCGAGGATCGAGCCGATCATGACCAGGAACAGCGCCGTGGTGGTGTAGTGGTTGCGCTCGGCCGGGCTGAGCGCGGCGACCTCGGGGAGCTGTCGGACATTGCCCTGCTGCCAGAACATGAAGGTCCAGTGCGCGGTCAGTGCCAGCGCGCAGAGGGCCAGGACGGGCCACGTCACGCGGGCGACCTCGCCACGGAACAGATCCCGAATCCCCGGCACCGGCGTGGTCCGACCCGCCTGGGCCGCATGCCATTCCGGCGGCTCCGGCACGGCCTTGCGGATCCAAAGCACCAGCAGGGCCGGCAGCACCCCCACGAGAAAGATCCAGCGCGGGGCCGTGTTGGCGAAGAGCAGACCGGCCAGGCAGGCCAGCAGGACCCCGCAGTTGACCCCCGACTGCAGGATGGCGGCGAGCCAGGGACGCCAGCGTCGGGGCCAGGTCTCCGACAGGAGGGAGGCTCCGACCGCCCACTCGCCGCCGATGCCCAACGCGGCAAGGAACCGGAAGATCATCAGGTGCCACCACTCGAAGGCCACCGCCGACAGCCCGGTGAACGCCGCATAGGTCAGGACGGTCAGGCAGAGGGCCCGGCTTCGGCCCATGAGGTCGCCCAGCCGACCGAAGAACGCGCCGCCCAGCGCCCAGCCGACCAGGAAGGCCGCCATGATCAGCGCGGCGTGGCGCCCCACCTCGGGATCCGACGGTGTGCGGTGGATCAGCTCGGCCACGAAAGGCGTCGCAACGAGCGTGTACAGGTGCATGTCGAGCCCGTCGAACATCCACCCCAGCCATGCGGCCCAGCCTGATTTCCACTGGTCCCCTGTGATGTCACGGAGGCGCGGTTCGGTGTCGGCATGCGGGCTCATTTGGGATGGATGGAGTGAAGCAGAGACCGGTGTATGGGCTCCAGCGTGGACTCGGGGATCGGGGACACACACGGAGGAACACAAGGAGAACGAGGATCCGAGCCTTCCCGCCACCGCGGGACGGCACCGGTGGGTTCTGCAGTGCCCTGCAGAACCTGGCCGCGTCCCAGCGGCCAGCCACCCCAGGACTCAGCCGCACCCAAAGACTCCAGAGCCTCCCGACACCCCAGACCTCACCTCCACCGGCATTCCCTCCAGCTGGATCCCACACCTCGCAGCGTGGGTGCTCCCGCACCCAGTGATGCGGGGCACTGCCTCACCCACCCCCCGGCAGCCTCTCCCCGCGGTCCCGCCACCGCGGGACGGCACCGGTGGGTTCTGCAGTGCTCTGCAGAACCTGGCCGCGTCCCAGCGGCCAGCCTCCCCAGGACTCACCCGCGCCCAAAGACTCCAGTGCCTCCCGACACCCCAGACCTCACGCCCACCGGCATTTCCTCCAGCTGCATCCCACACCTCGCAGCGTGGGTGCTCCCGCACCCAGTGATGCAGGGCACTGCCTCACCCAACGTTCCCAATCTGAGGCCTCCCAAAGGATGCGTCTTCTCCATTTCCCCCTCCGCGTCTCCGCGTCCCCGTGTGAGTCCCCTCCGCCGCCTTCCTCAGCGCACGCCGTTCGCGGGGTCCCGTCCACTCCGGCCTCAGCCCAACGCCGCCACTGCAGCCTCCACCGTCTCCTCGGCACGGAAGAAGGTCAGGAAGCCCGACATCTCGAACACCGAACGCACGTTCCCCTTCACCCCCACCAGACAGGCCTTCCCCTGCTTCTCCTTCAGAAGCTTCGACATCACCAGCAGCCCACGAAGGCCGGCACTGCTGATGTACTCGATCGCCGACAGGTCCAGCACCAGCCGGACGGCTCCCGTCCCGATCACCTCGCGGATCCGTTTCTCGAAGGCCGGGGCCGTGACGGTGTCGAGCTTGCCCGAGAGGACCACGACCGTCGCGGCACCGGAGGTATGGGTCTGGATGTCCATGAGCTTCGAGTCAGAGGACTACGATTCCGATCCCGTCTTCAACACCAGTTTCAGCCGGTTGACCCCGTCCACCCACTCATGGTCCGCCGAGGCGCAGAGATTCCGCACCAGGTTCAGGCTGAGGGCATCCTCGAGATCCTCGCCGTCCAACGGATTGAGTCGGACCCCGGGGGCGGTCCAGACCAGCTCCGTGCGGTCGGTCGTCTCGGAATGGCTGAGCGTCATCTCAAGGCCTCCCACCGCGAGGAAGGGTCGGCACAGCTGCAGCGACTCCTCGATCAGGAGCAGCAGGTTGTCCCGGACCGGTCTCGACAGGATTTGTTTCTCGCAGAACGCCTCGACCTCCGCGTTGAGGGCATAGAGGTCGAAGTCGGGCGATGCGAACCGTCGGGTCAGGCTGCGGATCCGATGGATGAAGGCCCGGGTGCGATCCCGTTGCGGATGGTCGAAGATCTGGTCGGGCGTGCCCTCCTCGTGGATCACCCCCTGATCGAAGTAGAGCACCCGGCTCGAGACGTCGCGGGCGAAGTCCATCTCGTGGGTGACAATCACCATCGTCATCCCCTCCTTGGCAAGGCGGCGGATGACCGAGAGGACCTCACGGACCATCGTTGGATCGAGCGCCGAGGTGGGCTCGTCGAACAGGATCACCTCGGGCTCCATCGCCAGACACCGCGCGATCGCGACCCGCTGCTTCTGGCCGCCCGACAGTTCGTCCGGGTAGCTGTCGGCTTTCTCGGCGAGACCCACCAGACGCAGCAGTTCGATCGCCTTCTCCCGGGCCGCCTTGGGCTCCATCCCCTTCAGCCGGATCGGACCGAGGGTCAGGTTGGCCACGACCGACAGGTGGGAGAACAGGTTGAACGACTGGAACACCATGTTCATGCGCTGCCGCAGGCGGGCGACCTCCGCACGACGGTCGAGGATGTCGACCCCATCGACATGGATCGACCCGGCGGTCGGCTGCTCGAGGAGGTTGAGACAGCGCAGGAAGGTGCTCTTGCCGCAGCCCGACGGACCGATGATCGAGACCACCTCGCCCTTCCGGATCTCGACCGTGATGCCCTTGAGGACCTCGAGGGTACCGAAGGACTTGCGGAGCTGTTCGACACGGATCATGCGCGGGCCTCCTTCCGGGGTCTGCGACGGCGTCCCGCCTGGCGTTCGATCCACCCCAGCAGCTGCAGGAGCACCCAGGCGATCAGGAAGTACAGGATCGCCACCATCACGAGCGGGAAGAACGCGTCGAAGGTCCGGCTCCGGATGATGTCGCTCGCCTTGGTGAGGTCCTGGACCGCGATGTAGCCGACGATGGAGGTCATCTTGACGAGCGAGATGCACTCGCCCTTGTAGACCGGCAGGATGCGCTCAAGCGTCTGGGGCAGCAGGATGAAGCGGAAGGTCTGGAACCGGGTGAAGCCCATCGCGATGCCCGCCTCGGACTGGCCGCGGTCGATCCCCTCGATGGCCGAGCGGAAGATCTCGGCCGCATAGGCCGCGAAGTTGAGGCCGAAGGCCAGCATCGCCACCAGCACCGGGTGGATGTCGACCGAGGCGAACACCACGTAGAAGATCATCATCAGAACAACCAGCACGGGTGTTCCTCGCAGCAGGGCGATGAACACCTTCGCCATCCCGCTCAGGAGCGCGTTCCGGGCCATGCGCATCCAGCAGACCAGGGCCCCGAGGAGGGTGCCGAACAGCGCCGCACCCAGGGAGATCAACACCGTCGTCTTGAGCCCGTCCCAGAGCAGCAGATACCGCCGCTCGTGGAGGACGTTGCTCCGGAAACTTTCCTGGACCCGCTCGAGGAAGGGCTTGCGCTCCACCCGCGCCGCAGCCGTGCCCGTCGCGGAACCCGTCGCCGTCGACTCCTTCAGCGCGTACGCCTGGGTGGTCTCCTCATGGTACGGATCCGTGAAGTCGATCTGCTTCCGCCGCTCGTCGGTGACATAGATCGAGGCCACGATCAGATCCACCTTCCCGGACACCACCGCCGGGATGAGCGCCGCGAAATCCATGTTCGAGAACTCCGGCCGCCGGCCGACCGAGGCCGCGAACCGACGCACCAGCTCGATCTCGAATCCGACCAGCTTTCCATCCTGGACCCCCACGAACGGCATCCCCCCATCCGTCATGCCCACCTTGAGCACCCGGTTGGTCCCCGACTCCGGCAGGTCCGGCATCACGAAGTCCCCCTTCCGGATCCACCGCTCGACCATCTGGTCGTAGATCCCCTGCGTCCGAAGCCCCGCCAGAAACGCGTTGAACTGCGTCCGCAGCTCCGTGCTGTCCTTGCGGACCCCGGCCGCGACCGGGTAGCCGAACAGCGGATCTCCGATGAGCGTGAAACTGGGATCCTGGCGCATCAGTTCGCGCAGTGGACTGGAATCCGACAACGCGACATCCACCTTACCGGCCTTCACGGCCAGGGAGATGTCGCTCGGGCTGGAGAACTCCAGCAACGTCGCCTCCGGCAGGTTCTTCGAGACCCAGGTGCTATGGGCCGACCCGAGCAGCGTTCCGATCCGACCCCGACGGTACCGTTCGAGGCTCCCGCCACCGGCGGCCGCGGGCTCCGATGCCCCACCCTCGCGTCGGACCAAGGCCCTGATGGCGGTCACGATGTAGGGACGTGAGTAGGCGATGAGCTTCTTACGCTCCTCCGTGACGTTGAAGTTCGAGAGCGCGATGTCGATCTTGCCGGCCTGGAGGGACGGAATCAGGCCCTCGAAGTTCATCGCCACGACCTCGAGGCGACGGTGGAGACGACGGGCGAGGATTCCGGCAAGCTCGATGTCGAGCCCCACGATCTTCCCGTTCGACACGAACGAGTAGGGCTCCATGTCCGGCGACGTCCCCAGACGCAGGACCCCCTGGTCTCCGTCCGTCGGCGCCGGGGGCATCTCCGGGACGACCGTGTACTTCGAGTCGATCCACGTGCCGCGGAGCTGCTGGAAGACCTGCTCCCGCTCGAGATCGGCCATGACGCGGTCGACCTCCTGGATCAGCGCCGTGTTGTCCTTCCGGAGGGCCCCGGCGATCTCGAGCTGCGCGACGGGTGCGTCGAGGACGACGAGGTCGGGATTCCGGACCACGAGGTTCTCCAGGACGCTCTGGTCGTACACCAAGGCGTCGATCTTTCGGGACTGGAGGGCGACTGCGGCGTCGGCGGCCGACAGCATCGCGTCGAACCGGGAATTCTTGAACCGCTTCCGGGCCGCCAGATCCCCGGCCGAACCGGAAAGCACGCCGATCGCCTTGCCATCCAAGGACTCCAGCGTGGAACTCCTGCGGGCGGCGGCGGCGTTGGGACGGCTCCCCAGTTCGGGAAAGGCCTTCATCGACTGCTGGCGTGTGCCCTCGACCTTCCGGACCAGCATCACCTGGGCATTGGCAAAATACGGATCCGAGAAGGCCACCGACCTGCGCCGCTCATCCGTGGCATTCATGCCCGTCACGATCAGGTCCACCTTGCCCGACTGCAGGGCGGGGATGAGGGCCATGAACTTCATGTTCGAGAATTCCACCGGACGACCGAGTGCCTGGCCGATCCGACGCGCCAGCTCGCCGTCGTGTCCGCTGACCTCGCCCTTGTCATCCACAAACGTGAGCGGCTCCCGGGTGGCGCTCACCCCGATCCGGAGGGGTACCCCGTTCGCGGCCGCCGGGATCGGTGGGACCTCATAGGGACTGAGGTCGGACTTGAACCAGCGACGGTGCATCGCCTCGAGGGTCCCGTCCTTCCGAAGGCTGGCGATCACCCGGTTGACCTCTGCCAGCAGGGCCATGTCCTCCATTCTCAGGGCCGCTGCGGTCTCCTCGTTGTCGAGCGGTTCCCCGAGCACCACGAGGTCGGCGTTGCGCTTGGTGATCTGGAACCCGGCCGGGAACGCCAGCACCACGGCCTCGAGCTGGCCCGACTTGATGGCAGTCACAGCGTCCATGACGTCGTCGAACGCCTGGACCTTCGCCTTGGGGAACCGGTTCCGGGCAATCGATTCGCCGATCGAACCCGTCATCACCCCGATCCGGGCCTCGGCGGCATCGGACACGGTCTCAACCCCCTTCGTCCGCCCTCGGCAGCCCGCGCCGAGGACGAGAACGGCCAACCCCAGAAGGATTCCCCATGGGAAACGCTGGGGCGGATCGAGTCGCATGGCGGGGATTGAGGAGGACGACGGCATCGATCGGAACCGTCGCCACGCCGGGACGTTAGGAGTGGGAAGTCCGCCCCACAACGCCGGAGGTGTCCGGAATCCCCGATGGACGGGCCGGGGGCCCCGCGGATCCGGGAGCCCACCCCGTCCGTCGGGACGCCCCGTCAGTTCGAACCCGTGCCAACCCGGTAGAATCCCGCCCGGGCGGCCGACACCGGGATCGTCGCACGATAGCTCTGCCCCCCCAGGCTGGTGATCGTGGCCGTGGCCAGCGGACTCCAACGGGAGGCGTCGGAAGCCAGCGCCTCCGGACACTGCAGCACGACATGGCTGGCGGCGGGATTGGCCGACTCGAACTCCAGGACGAGCGATCCGCCCTCGAGCCGCGCCCCACGCACGGTGACCGGTCCGGCCGGCGCCGCGTCGTCCACCAGCGCGAGACCGTCCGGCGCGCCGATCAGCGCCCACCCACCGGTGTCGCCATCGTCCGCGAACGCACCCTCGGCCGCATAGACCTCCACGAAGGCCCCGCCGATCCGCTGGAAGTGGATCACCTCCACCGCGTAGTCCCCGGCCTTGACGCCCTTGAGGACCGCGCGGGTGCTGCTGTCGCCCGTGCCGACCGCGAACTGGATGTATTCCGGGAAGTCCTCGTCGATGAGCCCATAGCCCGAGACGCTCGAGAACGGATGCCCGATGAACCTCAGGGCGAATCCGTCGTCGGAATGCACGCCGATCGTCCAGTCGCCATCTTTTGGAATGCGCACCTTGGCCCGGCCGATCGTCACCCAGTCAACCGCGGGCAGGTCCTGGATCTCGCCCGGGAACGGCGCCCGAGCCGTGAAGAGTCCCGAGCCGCTCGGGGACGGGGTATAGTTGAAGTTGAAGACCGGGGCCTGGACGTCGAGGCGCTTGCCGGAGAATGAGGTCCCCTGGGCAGCCTTGGCGATGTCGGCCGCCGTCGCCACGGCATCGGCACGCCCGGCGTTCCAGACCTGTCGGACACCCCACGACCCCACCTGTCCCCGGGGTCCACCCAGCCCCGTCAACGGGAACGGCGGCGCCGGCACGGTGAAGACCGCCTCGGAGACGATGGAGGTTCCACGGGTGTCCTTCGCCTCGACCTTGAACGGGTGCGACGACCCCGGCGCAAAGGCCGCTGCCGGAGTGTGGACGATCGTCGTCACAGCGCCGGCCTTGGTCACCTTCGTGGCCACCGGCGCACCGTCCACCGACAGCGTCACCTTCGCGGCATCCACCACGCTGGCGCCCACGTCCTCCATCTCGACCGTGAACCGGTCAAGTCCGACATCCCAGCGCTTGACAACAGCCTTGTCGTCGGACGGTGCCTCCGACTGCGTGACGTCGAATCGGTCGGCCGTCACCACTCCGGTTCCCGCGACCGTGATGCGCAGCGTATGGAGACGATTCGGGAGCAGCGGGCTGCTCCAGACCAGCTTCTGCTCCGCGCGCTGGGCGGCCTTGTAGTCGACGTCGAACCGCGTGCCGCCGTCGATGACGGCATAGCCCTTGCCATGGTGGCTCGCGACGGTGGCATACACGTCGATCTTCACGCCGAAAAACTTGACCTCAAAATAGTTCCCGGAGTTGCCGGAGTAGTGGTCGTTGTTGAGAAAGCGCGGATCGTTGGCGTTGCCCTGGGCTAGGGTCCAACCCGAGGAATAGGTGATTTGGTTGGTGCCCTTTCCGATGTCCCGATTGTTATCGATTTTGCTGACCACGCCGGGGACAATCTCCTGAACATTCACCGTCACAACGTCGAAACCCTTAAGGCCGGTTTGATCGGTCGCCAAGACCCGCAGCGTATGGTCGCCCTTCGAGAGGGTCTTGAGGGAGACGCTGAACGGTGCCTTGTTCGTCTCGCCGAGCTTGGTGGCCCCGTCAAAGAACTCGACCTTCGCGATGTTGTAGTCCTTGTCGCTGACGGTCGCGAGGAGCGAGAAGTCGCTGCCGAGCGGCACAGTGTCGCCCGACTTCACGTTGGCGATCTGGACCGACGGCACGTTCCCAGCCACCTCACCGGTCTCGAACCGCGCCTCGGCGAGACCGATCGCGTAGCCTGCGCCCCAGTTGCTGGTGTTGCGGATCCGGACGAGCCGGACGTCGGTCCCCTTCACCTCCACGACCTGCGCCTTCTCGCCTCCCTCCTTGAGCGAGGCGGTGGCGATGCCGGTGAACCGGGCCTTGGCGAGGTCGGCATCGGGCGACACGAAGATCTCGACCTCCTGCATGCCCCAGTCGGTCGCACCCGGCACATTGTAGTTCCAGAGGTAGACCTTGGTCAGGGTGACGGACCTCCCGAGGTCGAACACCAGCTCCCCCTTGATCGAGCCGATCGAGCTCCACATCTCGGATCCGGCGGTGATGTGGATCGAATCCGGCGTGCCGATGCCGGGATCCTCGAATCCCTGGCCGTCGATGACCTTCTCGGCGAGATCCTCGGCGAAGTTGGCGATGACGGCGGTGGGCTGGAGGAATTCCCCGGCGCGGGCGAGACCCGCGGCGAGAAGGAGCGTCAGAATAAGGCCGAGCGGCCTGCGAAGAGATGCTGGGATGGAGTTCATGGGTCGGTCAGTCGGGGAGCAGTCCGAAGGCTACCCGGATGGCGGTCCGTCTCCACACTTTTTCGGAGGAATGGCTCACGCGGCAGGAGGCGGCGGCACGTGGGTGCTCCCGCACCCAGTGATGCAGGGCACTGCATCACCCACCTTCTTCTCCCTCCTGGCCTCCGTGTCTCCGCGTCCCCGTGTGAGTCCCTTCTCTTCCCCTCCGCGTTCTGCCCCCGCGTGCCCCGACACGACAGAACATTGCTCTTTCCCCTGTCGGCGACGCACTGTTGCCGTCAAACACGCATGAAACAGCGATCGGTCCTCGGATTTCTCGCAGCCCTCCTCCTCGTCCTGGGTTTCCTCTTCCGGGAGGTCCTTCTCCCCGGCATGGCAGGCTTCGCCAATGATGCCCCGCTCGGGCTCATGCAGGCCTACTCGGATGTTCGTTGGGACTACTTCCTGCACGGCTCCTGGCTGCACAACGTCTGGGTCGGCGGCCCGGCCCTCAACACGCTGCCCAATTTCTCACACGGGCTCTATCTGCTGGGCGGGGCCTTGGTGTTCGCGAAGTTCGCCGCAGCCCTGTCGATGGCGTTCGCCGGATGGGCCCTCTGGGTGTTCTGCCGCCGCCAGGGATTCCATCCCGTCGCCTGTGCCCTCCCAGGACTCGCCATGGCGCTCAACGGCAACTTCCTTTCCCACGCCACCTGGGGACTCGGTTCCCGCGCCGCAACCGTCGGCTTCGCCGCCCTCGCCCTCGCGGCGGTGACACCCCGACCCGACACCCGCGGATCCTGGGTCGGGATGCAATTCGCCCTCGCCGGCTTCGCCACCGGCATGACCGTGATGGAAGGCGCCGATGTCGGGGCCTTCTTCAGCGTCCTGATCGCCGCCTACCTGGCCTTCGATGCCCTCATCGCCGAGGGGTCGATCGGCCACCGGATCCTGGGCGCCGGGACCCGCCTCGCCCTCGTGGTGGTCTGTGCCGTCTGGATCTCCGCGCTGGCGCTGTCCTCGCTGGTGGGAACCCAGATCAAGGGCATCGCCGGGATGGGTAGGGACACCACCTCGCGCCAGGAGCGCTGGGAGTTCGTGACCGGATGGAGCTTTCCCAAGCTCGAGATCGTGCGACTCGCGATCCCCGGAATCATGGGCCTCCGCAGCATTTCCCCGGGGGAGGAACTCTACTGGGGGAACGTCGGATCCGACGGCTCCCCACCCCGGTTCAACGGCGGCAGCGAGTACGCCGGGGTGCTCGTCCTGCTCCTTGCCGGATGGTCCATTGCACGGGCGTCGGCCCGGACCGGACGGCAGCCGTTCTCCGACACGGAGCGCAAACGGATCGGGTTCTGGGGGGTGGTGGCGCTCGTCTCCCTCCTGCTGTCCTTCGGGCACTACGCCCCCTTCTACCAGCTGGTCTTCGCGCTGCCCTACTTCTCCACGATCCGGGTGCCGATGAAGCTCCTACACCTGACCCATCTCGCCCTGCTGATCCTGTTTGCCTACGGGCTCGAGGGACTCTGGCGGCTGTACCTGACCCCTGCCGCCCAGGGAACCGGGACCCTCGGGGAACGGTTCCAGCGGGGCTGGCGTGCGGCGACGGGATTCGACCGCGCCTGGGGTTGGACGCTGGCGGGCCTCGCCGGCTCGGCCGCCCTCTTCGCCCTGGCCTACGCCTCCTATGAACCGGCCCTGGTCCGACACCTGGCCACCCTGGGGTTCACCGGCGGCGGGGGACAGGCCATGGCGGCGTTCAGCGTCCGCGAGGTCGCCCTCTTCGGCGCGTTCACCGTCCTCTCCTGCGGGGTCGTCGGACTCGTGATGTCGGGTGCCTGGTCCGGTCGCGCAGGCCTTGTCGCGGGAGCCCTCCTAGGCGGTCTCGTGGTCCTCGACCTCGGACGGGCCATGGCGCCGTTCGTCCTCACCTTCAACCACCAGCGACGGTACGAGCCCAACGCGGTGACCGAGTTCCTGCGACAGAACTTCTGGGAACACCGCGTGGTGGCCCGACCCCATCCCCAGATCCGCTCGACCCTCAGCGATGGCCAGGACGGCACCTGGCCGGCGGTCCACAACCAGTGGCTCGAGAACCAGATGCCGTACAACCAGATCCAGACCCTCGACATCTGGCAGATGCCGCGTCAGCCCGAATACGACAAGGCCATGCTCGATGGATTCCGTCCGACCCAGTCGAACGATCTCTCCGTCGTGGGACGCCTCTGGGATCTCACCAACGTCCGGTACGTGATCGGGTCGCGCGCCATCGGACCCGAGCTCGACCGCCTCTTCGCGAAAGGCCAGCCGGTGTTCCGGCCGGCCTTCGGATTCGACCTCGCCCCCAAGCCCGGCGCCACCGCCGGTGGGGTGACTCTCGACGACATCACAGCGGTCCCGAACGCCACCGGGCAGTACGCCGTCTTCGAGAACACCCGCGCCCTGCCCCGGGTCCGACTGTTCACCCGCTGGGAATCCGTCACGAACGACGTCGCCGCGGTCGAGCGACTCAAGGACCCGTCCCTCGACATCGGCACCACGCTTGTCCTCGACACGCCCACGACATCAATCCAGCCCTCGCCGGCCGCCGCAGCCGCGACCGCGTCGATCCGCAACTGGTCCCCCACCCGGATCACGGTGGGGACCGAATCCTCCGCGGCGGGGATCCTGATGCTGAACGAGCGATGGCATCCCGACTGGCAGGTGTCGGTGGATGGGACGCCCGCAGAGCTGCTCCGGGCGAATCTCCTGATGCGGGCCGTCGCCGTGCCCTCCGGATCCCACACGGTCGAGTTCCGCTATCGCCCGACCATGACACCGCTCTGGATCACCCTGAGCGCGTTCGGAGTCGCACTCGCCCTGGGGATCGGCCTTGTCCTCCAGGACAGCGCCGCACCCTCGAAGCGGTGATCGGGGAACCCCACGGGTGAATCCCCTTTCCAGCATCGTCGCCGCCGTCGTCCCGGTCTTCCTCCTGGCCGGGATCGGCGTGCTGCTGCGTCGACGCCAATGGCTCACGCCAGAGGCCGATGCCAGCCTGATGCGGCTCGTCGTGTCGGTCCTCACCCCGGCCCTGGTCTTCCATGTGGTCCTCGGGAACCAGGCCCTCCGACAGGTCGAGAACCTCTTCATGGCCCCCCTGATGGGATTCCTGGAGGTGGCGATCGGGGTCGGGATCGCCTGGCTGTTCCGTCGTGCGAGCGGACTCGCCACCGAGTCGAGCCAGCGCACGTTCGCCGCGGTCACGGGGATCCAGAACTTCGGCTATGTGCCGCTGCCCCTCGTGCTGACCCTGTTTCCAGGGGATGCAGCAGGGATGCTGTTCGTCCACAACCTCGGGGTGGACATCGCCATGTGGACCGTCTGCCTCGTCGCCCTTGGCCATGCCGGCATCCATGAATGGCGCCACCTCCTGAATCCCCCCGTCGTGTCGATCGTGGCCGCCGTGGGCCTCAACGCCGTCGGGGCACGACGCTGGATCCCGGATTCGTTGCTGGCGACGGCCCAGATGCTCGGGGTCTGTGCCTTCCCGCTGGGGATCGTCCTGATCGGCGCGACCATCGCCGACTCCGGCGCGGCACTGCGCCAGCGGATCGACCTCCGCACCATCCTGTGGTCGTCGCTGGTCCGCCTGGGCCTGATGCCCCTGCTCATCCTCGCCGCCGCCTGGCTGCTGCCGGTCGAACCCGAACTCAAGCAGGTGCTGGTGGTGCAGGCGGCCATGCCCGTCGCCATCTTCCCGATCGTCCTCGCCCGTCTCCACGGCGGGGATCCCCTGACCGCGGTCCGGATCGTGGTGGGATCCAGCCTCCTGGGACTCGTCACGATTCCCCTCTGGTTGAAGCTGGGACTCCGCCTGCTGGGCGGCTGATGGAGGTGCATCGTCCTGCAGGGCGACACGCCCCCTGTTCCGATGCCGTGCGGACCGGGATTCCCGACACCCGTCTCGGCAACACCCGTCTCGGCGCTTCCCCAATCCCTCGGCCCCGCTCTAGCCTCGCGTCGGAACACCCACCTGCATGGCCACCATCGCCGTCCTAGGAACCTTCGACACCAAGGGGGAAGAACACGCCTACGTGGCCTCCCTCATCCGCGCACGCGGACACCACACGCTGCTCCTTGATGTCGGGATCCTCGACACCCCGGGCGTCCCGCCCGACATCTCCCGGACCGAGGTCGCCGCGGCAGCCGGGGTCGATCTGGCGGCACTGGTGGCACGACGCGATCGGGGTGAATCCGTCGCGGCGATGACCCGTGGGGCGCCACTGCTGGTGTCCCGTCTGCAGCAGGAGGGGCGGATCGATGGCATCATCTCCCTCGGCGGGGGTGGTGGCACGGCGATCGGCACCGCGGCGATGCGGGCCCTCCCGATAGGATTTCCGAAGCTCATGGTCTCCACCCTGGCCAGCGGCAACACCGCGCCGTACGTCGGGGTGAAGGACATCGTCATGATGCCCTCGGTCGCGGACGTGGCCGGACTCAACCGTCTGTCGCGCAAACTCCTCGCCCAGGCGGCCGGCGCGATCTGCGGGATGGTCGAGACCCAGGTCCCCGTCGCCGCCTCGGACCGCCCGGTGATCGTCGCCTCCCAGTTCGGCAACACCACGCCGTGCGTCACGCGGGCCCGCGCGCTGCTCGAGGCTGCCGGCTATGAGGTCCTGATCTTCGCCGCCACCGGCACCGGCGGACGCACCCTCGAGTCGCTGGTCGAGAGCGGCCTGGTGTCGGGGGTGCTCGACATCACCACGACGGAATGGGCCGACGAGCTGGTGGGCGGGGTCCTGACCGCGGGCCCAACGCGCTGCGAGGCCGCGGCCCGGACCGGTGTCCCCGCCATCATCACTCCGGGGTGCCTCGACATGGTGAACTTCGGAGAACCGGCATCCGTGCCGTCGCGGTTCTCGGGACGCCGCTTCTACCATCACAACGCCCAGGTGACCCTGATGCGGACGACGCCTGAGGAGAACGCCGAGCTGGGACGGATCCTGGCCGGGAAGTGCAATCTGTCGACCGGCCCGATCACGGTGGTGTTTCCGCTCGGGGGGATCAGCATGATTAGCGCGCCCGGACAGCCCTTCCACTGGCCCGAGGCGGATGCCGCCCTGTTCGGCGAGTGGCGTCGACACCTGCGTCCGGACATCCGGGTGGTGGACCATCCTGGCAACATCAATGACCCCGCCTTCGCCGACCTCTGCGTGGCGGAACTGCTGCGCAACCTCACCCTGGCGCGGAAGGCCTAGTGCCTCGGGCTGTCGACATGGGGTGCCGCACGGTCGGGGGGCGATGCGACCGTGTTGGAACCGCTAAAACCCCTTGCCCGGAACGCCCTCCCCGTTTACCTACATCGCCCTCGGTTGCCAGCGTAGCTCAGCGGTAGAGCAGGGGACTCATAAGCCCTTGGTCGGAAGTTCGATTCTTCCCGCTGGCACCACTCTTCTCCACCAACGACTTACAGCGGAAATAGAGGGTTAGTGCTAACGCCTAGTGCTAACAAATCCACTGAAGTTCACCCACGTCCAGCATCGTCCACGGCTGCTTGAGGGACTCGCCGAAAGCTGAAGACTCCTGCGACTCGCCCATTCCAGCGCTGCGCTGAAATGACGACACGGGCGACGGCCACCGAAGGAGTTCCTTGAGGCCAAGGGTCCGCAAAGGTTCGAAACCAGTCGGCGACGGGCTGGACGACGGACGCTCCCCTTCCCTCCCCTCTAGGCTCTCCTCGACACATCCCCTTCCCTGAGCCGTGAAGGCCAGGCTTGGGCTGCGTGCCGACCGCCACTCCCTCCCGTTGAATTCGTTCACCTCGGGAAAGGTTTATGCCCATTGCGTGTTTGGACGTGTCGAGCGGTCGGTACCAAGAACGCTTTTCCCCCGATCCCTTCCCTTCACCAAAACGACAGCGCGAGTTCGGTGCCAGATCCAAGGAGTTCCAGCCGCATCCGCGAGTGTCTGGTTGGAGAAAGCAGCCTTGCAGAACCGCTCCGCAATGAGAGGCCCGGTTGCGCTGCGTCCTTGACGATCTCACCGCCGCCGATTTCTCCGCTGCGGAACGGGAGCTGAGCGGACAGGAATCCACTGCACCTCACCGACTCCGGTGATGAACCTGGCACGCCCTTGGTTTCGGCCTCCAAGGGCACCAATCGTAGGCTTGTCATCATGGGCCTTAGGTGGGAATTCTGACGACTAAGCTTTCCTGCCCATGAAACTTCCAGACTGCGCCATCCTCTTCCTACTTGCTGGCCTATTGGGTTGCGCCACGAGACCCGAATTGGAGCACCAGGTGGTCACAGAAATCATCTCCGACCCGCCGGGGGCCCGGATCGAAGTGAACGGGGACTACCTCGGTGAGGCTCCCGTCACCACGAAACTCCGCCATCATCCCTCGGACAAGGTAGTCATGGGCAAAGTCGTGATCCGCGCGCTTCCCCGAACCGGCGGTGAACACATTCAGGGGAAGACCTTCCAAGGACCTCAGTACCCCTTCGATCCCCACCGTGACGTCGTCCCCAAGAGGGTGTTCTTCGACATGAAGCTGAAACCAACGAGAGCGGCCCAGAATTGAACGGTCAGGTTTGGGTATCTGCAGCCTTGGACTGCCGTTGTCCTACCCCTCGTGTCAGCGTGACCGAAAACGAATCAGGGAAATGCGGGTCGCCTGGCACGGACAGTTCACCTCCACAATTTCAAACGGCACGAATGCCTGACAATCCTCCCAATTTCTGGGCTAAGACCTACCTAAATGCCCAAGGACATGAGGTTCCGGGGATCTCGGTGCTGGATCACTGTGTGAATGTCGGCTGGGTGGCGAACTCGCTTGTGGAGGGGCTCCCGATTCCGGTGAGGAACCTTCTGCCGGGCGACAACGGGCAGTCGGCACCGTTACTCGCGGCGCTGCACGACATCGGAAAGATCACCCTTGGTTTTCAGTCGAAATGTCCAAGATGGCCATTCCCGGAGGCTTTGGGCGAACGTGCAAAACGGGCAGCGGCGCATTCAGTTTCAGACCATGCGCATCTAAGCCAAGTCTTCCTCCAAGACCGGCTCCGGCAGGACAACGCTCAACTCTGGGCTGCGGCCATCGGAGCCCATCATGGGCGGCCAAAAGGTCGAATCGCGAGACCACCCGAATTCGAGGCATGTTCAGATTGGGCGGAGGGCTTCAGACAGCGCGTTGCCGATCAGTTGATCAGCACCTTCGGTCCGTTGCCCAACCGGGGGCCCAATTCGGTTTTTGGCCGAGCCCACTCGGATCTTTGGCTACTGGCTGGCTTGGTCACGGTTGCCGATTGGATCGGATCCAATGAATCCTTCTTCCCCGCCGATAGAGGCATGGCGATGGAGGACAGCCAGCAACGGGCGAGGAACGCGCTGTCCGCCATCGGTTGGCCAGGGGGAAAACTTGTAAACACTTCCTTCTCGAAAGCTTTCACCGGGGAGGAAAGTACCCTGTTTCAGGCCAATCAGGTACAGGAGGCCGCCGAGATGTTGGCCCCAGGCCTCGTAATCATCGAAGCCCCCATGGGGTGTGGCAAAACGGAGGCGGCTCTTCGGTTGGCCCAGCGCTGGATTTCCGAGGGCCAACACCATGGCATCTATTTCGCCCTACCGACCCAGGTCACCAGCAATCGAATTCACCAACGGGTGTCCAAGTTCCTAGGACACACCCTCCACGATCCGGCGCACCTTAGGCTCGCACATAGTCACTCGTGGCTAGAGCAGAATCCAAGTATCGCATTGGAGCCGTCCCGCACTTGTTTCAATGCCGACAAAGACCTGGATAACCCCATCTCGGATCTTCGCGAAGCCCGCTCCTGGTTCGGATCCTCCAAGCATGCGCTGCTCGCTCCTTATGGGGTAGGCACCATTGATCAGGCGCTTCAGGGAATGGTGACCGTGAAGCACTTCTTTGTCCGGCGCTTCGCGCTGGCGGGCAAAGTGGTCATTCTCGACGAGATCCATTCCTACGACATCTACACGGGAACCTTGGTGGGGGCATTGATTCGTGAGCTCCTGAACCTTGGCTGTGCGGTGATTGTGCTCAGCGCCACTTTGACCTCAAAGCGACGGCAAGAGTTACTGGCAGCTGCTGGTAGCGAGGAAAACACCGTCCCTGAAACGTATCCGTTGATCACCTCCGTGACGCGCGGATTTGGCGTCCAACATCTCCAGCCTGACTGGAGTGCGGACAAGCGAATTGGACTTCGCGCGGAGGTCTTTTCCGAGTCTGAAGTGCTCGCCGAACTGATTCGCCGGGCGGAAGCCGGCGAGCATGTTCTTTGGATTCGCAACACCGTCATCGAAGCTCAGAGGAGCTTTGCCGCCCTGCGCTCACAGATTGCCGAAGGCGAGGTGGAACTCGGTCTTCTGCATAGTCGCTTTCCATTTGCCCGTCGTCAGGAATTGGAAGGCCACTGGCTGGATCGGTTGGGTCGGCAACGCGCCCAGTCGGGTCAGGGTTCCATTCTCATTGCCACTCAAGTCGTCGAGCAAAGTGTGGACATTGACCTCGACTTCATTGTCTCCGACCTGGCCCCGACCGACATGCTGTTCCAAAGGTTGGGCCGGCTATGGCGACACGATCGCCCGTCGGAGCACCGCGCAGCAGTCCGGCCCGAATTCTGGGTGCGGTTGCCGGAATTCAATCCAGACGCCGATGCCGATGAACTGAAGTCTGCCTTGGGACGAAGCGCGCGGGTGTATGCACCCTACGTGCTCCTGCGCAGCGCCATGGTCTGGAGTAGTCGAACCGAAATCCGGCTGCCCACCGACATCCGTCCGCTGCTGGAGTCGACCTATTCCGACCCTTTGAAAACCGAGCCGACCGCGTGGGAAACGCTGCGCAGTGAACTGGAGGCCGAAAAGCGGAAGCTCCACGCCAATGCTGAAGCGGCAATGAGCGTCTTCGGCATGCCGATGCTCAATCCAGAAGACGATGGCGCACTGACGCGACGCAAGGGACCACCCACCGTGCCCTTGGTGATTCTAGGATCAATAGTACAACAGCCAGCCGGCCGAGGCTGGGTACTGACCGCTGCCGATGGGACAAAAGTCAACGTTCCCAGCTTTGACTGGAGTTTGAACACCGCCCGCTTTCTGCACCGCTGGCTCGTACGCGTTCCCAAGTGGCAGGTACCACCCGCAACCGATCAACCTACGTGGCTGGTTGAACACACGAGCCGCGACGCGGTCGCCGCTCTGCTGGCGGAGGACGGGAGATTGAGATTCGGCGACGCCCTAGGTGCCGTTTCCTATCACCGGGATTTCGGCGTGTTTTCCAATAGGCCAGCCATAGACCGACCTGAACCCGAACCCTGGAGCGATGATGATGATGATGAATTTGACCCGTGATCCGTGGATTCCCTCTGTCCGCAGGGACGGCACCCGCGACCTATTCGGCTTGGATGAACTCTTCGCCCAATCTCACACGTTGCGGGATCTCGCCGTGAAGCCACATGAACGCATCGCTCTGATGCGTCTCCTGATATGCATTACGCAAGCTGCCCTCGAAGGACCTAAGGACGAAGAGGGTTGGGAGACGTGTGGCCCACTCATTCAGCCGCGGGTGAAGGAGTATCTCAGCAAATGGTTTTCCAAGTTTGAGCTGTTTGGCGACGGCGAGCGCTTTCTGCAAGCGCCCAATCTACAGCAACCTACATCCGACAAAGAGGGTAATCCGGCCACCAAGCTCGACCTGACACTCGCAACTGGTAACACCCCAACCCTGTTCGATAATGCAGCTGGCGAAACGAGAACCGTGGCTGCAGCGCGCGCTGCGCTCAGCCTACTAACGTTCCAGTGTTTTTCACCGGGTGGCCGCATTGGAATAGCGATTTGGAACGGCAAGGAGACGCCAAAAGAGGGCTCAAGCAACCACGCTCCGTGCGTGCCATCCAGCATGGTCCACACGTTGCTGATCGGCGATTCCCTCCTGGAAACCGTACGGTTGAATCTGCTGACCCATGAAATCATCCGCGACGTGCCGCCGCGCAGGCTTGGCCGCCCCATCTGGGAGCAAGTGCCCGTTGGGGCCGCGGACACAGCCGCCGTCGACAACGCAACCTCCACCTATCTCGGGCGCTTGGTTCCAATGGCTCGGAGCATCCATCTCCAGCCCGATGGAACTTCTATGACTCTGGCCAACGGACTGGACTACCCGTTATTTCCGGCTTTTCGCGAAGCGACAGCCACCATCATTCAGAAAAAGGACGAACTTGGGCCCTTACCCGCCTCCACTGGAAGGAGCCTGTGGCGTCAACTCGGACCAATCACAGTTCGCAGAAAATCAGCAGGCGACCCGATTTCTGGGCCACTGGCTCTGACGCATGCTCTTCGGTCCAACGAAGTCGGGGTGTGGGTTGGCGCTTTTATCACCGACAAGGCCAAGATCGAGGATGTCGTCGATGGATTTCACCAAATCCCTCGTTCCATGCTCGATGGACCTGGTCGGATGGCTTACGAGCGCGGCGTCCAATACGCGGATGCCACCGAAACCTCCTTGCTCCAAGCAGTGAAGCATTTTTCCGGCGAACTGAAGATTGGCAATCCTGGCTATGATCGAGCCCGCCAATCGTTCTGGACAAGCGTCGAGCAGAGCCTGACGGCGCTCTTTGCCGTGGCCCGCGAACTTACGACAGAGGAGGAACTGCCAAAGTCGAAATGGGGGCAAGCAGTCAAAGACGCCGCACTCGATGCCTATCGCCAAGTCTGCCCCTACCAAACCCCACGGCAGCTCCAGGCCCACGCCTTGGGGCTGCGCCGTTTGTTCCTCAAGACGACTTCGAAATCCGCCAAACCCAAGAAAGGAATCCCCAATGAGTAGTCACGCTCCCAGCGACCGCGCCACCCGATTCGTCGAGGCGCTGCGTCGCGCCCAAAATGACCGTGGCAAGATGGCCGCGCTGAAGCGCGGTCTTAGCCCTGCCACCGTGATGGATGCTTGGCCGATCGTGGCGGCATTGGGGGGCCAGATCGGTCAGCCCGGTGAGTCGGTTCACGTTGATCTTGCAGCATTCTTCGCCACCCATCCGCGCGAGTCGAATGCCCGTAATTTTGGCGAAACCTGTCGCGCAATTGCGTCGGCTGATTCATCTGACAAAACGATTCCGGAAAGCCACGAACGACGATTCCGTCGTCTGGTTGCCTGCGACCAAGCAGAGGATCTTTCCGGTCAGCTGCGGGCCTGGGTTCGCCTGGCTGCGAGCAAGGGCGTCGGAGTGAACTACGAAAGCCTCTTTGACGATCTCGCCTGGTGGAACTCCTCCGCCGACCGGATCCGGGTCCGCTGGGCCAGGTCCTTCTGGGGATCCAGCGTCGAAGGAGACTCTGCTGCTGTTCGTGGAACCACTGAGCAACCCGCTACACCATGAGCACCGTCACACTTGAACCGAACGCTGCCGCCCAAACCCTGCACCTTACGCAGATTCTTGTTTCCTATGAGGACGCGGTCCGACTGCTTCGAATCCGCGACACCTACGATTGGCACCAGCGGGCCTGGCAGGCTTTTTCCGGTCGTGACGGACAGACTCGCGACTTTCTCATCCGGGTGGACCGCAAGGAGGAAGCCTATCGTGTGCTCATTTTGTCTCCGAACGTGCCAACCAAGCCCGACTGGTGTCCGACACCTTGCTTTGGCACCAAACCGATACCTGGCGAGTTTTTTGAGCATGCCCGCTACCAATTCAGTTTGCTGGCCAACCCGACCCGAAAGGTACGCTCCAACGTCGCCGGCGAACGCACCAAGAACGGGCGGCGGCTAGCCCTCACTCAGAGTGTGGACCTGGTTGCCTGGCTTCAAAGGAAGGGAGAGGCGGGCGGGTTTTCAGTGAACCCGGAGACCCTGCGGACGGTACCGCGAGGTCCGGAGTTCTTCCACAAGGACGCTCGTGCTCATGGCACCCATTCGGCAGTCGAGTTTCAGGGAGAACTCACCGTCAACGACCCTCTTCGCTTCCGTGCTTCCGCCAAAGCCTTTGGTTTCGGACTGCTCGTCCTCGCCCCTATTGCCTGATCCCTCTGTATCAACTTTTCCAACACATCATGAAACTCATCGAACTCCATATCCTCCAGTCGTTCCCTGTCTCGTGTCTCAATCGCGACGATGTCGGCGCCCCAAAGACGGCCGTCTTCGGCGGTGTCCAACGCTCCCGGCTTTCTAGCCAATCTCTCAAACGTGCCATCAGGGAATACGCCTCGGACCTGCTGCCAGAACGGTTCGCCGGTGAGCGCACAAAACTCATCATCCAACCGTTCGCCGAGGCTCTGAAGGAGCACGGCGTCGTGGACGAGAAAACGGCCTCCGAACACGCCAAGAGAATTTCCGATCTACTCGCGAAACTCGATGGCAAGGCGAAGGACGACAATGCAAGGGTCAGCACTCTGACCTTCCTGGCTCCTTCCGAGATCGACGCAATTGCCCAACAGGTTGCCGAGCTTCTCAAGACCGACCCCAAGTCGAAGGAGTACGAAAAAAATCTGGATAAGTTCTGCAAGAAAGCCGGCTTGCTGGATGGCGCTGACATTGCCCTGTTTGGGCGTATGGTCGCCAGCCTCCCGTCGCTAACTCTGGAGGGCGCGGCCATGTTTGGGCATGCCCTGTCGACTCACAAAAGCGACAACGACCTCGATTTCTATTCCGCTGTGGACGACCGGAAACCGAAGGAGGACGACGCAGGTGCCGGCATGATTGGCACGCTGGAGTTTTCATCGGCCGTCTACTACCGCTACGCCGCGCTGAACCTCGACCTGCTCGCCGATGAAGCTCATCTGGCCAAACTTTCCCCAGAAGAACGCCGCCAAGTTGTGGACATCTTCATACGGGCCGCGCTCATGGCAGTGCCTGGTGCCCGGAAGAACTCCATGAATGCCAATACATTGCCGGGTTACGTCCTCGGTACCTACAAGGACAAGGGCCAGCCTGTGCAACTCGTCAATGCCTTCGAGTCGCCGGTACGGCTCAAGGCCGGCCTGCTGGACGCCTCGGTTGAGGCCCTGAAGGCCGAGCACGCGAAGCTGAAAGAAACGTGGGGCTTGGTCTTCGAGACCGAAGTGGCCATGCCCGAAACCAACCTCAACGCCTTTTGTGAGGCCTTGAAGAACCATGTCGCCTGACGTCTACCTTGCCCTGCTGCTCGATGGCCCACTGCAATCCTGGGGTCACGCCTCACGGTTCGACCGGCGCACAACCGCGTTGCACCCCACGCGCAGCGGAATACTCGGGCT
>Ga0194128_10003553_pt1 | contig 23776 bp, 23 predicted proteins | sample TA2KigCa65mmetaG_FD_148650 | JGI IMG/M metagenome (GOLD analysis project Ga0194128, IMG submission 148650) | Freshwater microbial communities from Lake Tanganyika, Tanzania - TA2015037 Kigoma Deep Cast 65m | ecosystem: Environmental > Aquatic > Freshwater > Lake | place: Tanzania: Lake... | reverse complement strand
CAGATAGACCAAGAACTCCAGAGGCTGTGGGACATGGCTGACACTCAGCCCAGCAAGGGACGTTCGGTAACAGTTTCATCTGAGGCAACCAAGTCCCTTCGGTAACAGTTTCTATTGACGCAACACGCTTGGGCGGGCAACGGTTTTCAGGGTATTTCCTTTGCTTATTGGCGTGACCCGTCGGGGCGCCCCTGGGCGCGGCCTTCTGCCCCGGCGGCGGCGCGCCCCTGCACCCTTGCTGTTTTCAATAGAGCCAGCCCCTAAGAGGGTGTCTAAAAAGGCTAGGTGCTCGTGGTTCGACAGGCTCACCACGAGCGGGAAAAACCGCTCACCCTGAGCTTGTCGAAGGGTGAGCGCTGGTAGTGCACAGCACTTTTTAAACACGCTCTAACAAAATGCCGAAGCTGTCGCCCTGAGTCCTTCGGCTGAAGGACAAAGGGTCTGGAGTGCTGGGCGCTTGCCCCACCCCAGATTTGCCGGCTTTATCGAGCATCCCTGACTTCGTCGGGACTCCGTCGTCCCGATGTCATCAGGACTCCTCAGAATGCCGCCCTTCGTTTTGTTAACCCTTCTTAGTTATGGCTTTCTCCCTATCCTAGTTAGATGCCATCGCGACTTAGTTCTGCCCGCCCAGGTCATCCTCGTCCTCGGCCCCTGCTTGCCACGCATTCCTCCCCCGCTGTGGCGGCCCCAAAGCCTCCCGCACCGCCTGCCGCAGCGTCCTGGCAAAGCTCAAGGCCAGCGCCGGGGGCTGGTCCAGCTTGCGGCCTGCGGCTTGCTGGGGCAGCACGCACCGGGTAAGGCCCAGGCGGCTGCATTCCGCCAGCCGCCGCTCCATCTGGGGCACCGAGCGCAGTTCTCCGGTGAGGCCCACCTCGCCCAGGGCCGCCAGGCCTGGCCCCAAAGGACGATTATAGAGGCTGGAGGCCAGCGCCAGCACCACCGCCAGGTCCGCCGCTGGCTCCGAAACCCTGAACCCGCCAGCCACGCTGACAATTATGTCCTGTCCCCCCAGGTCCAGTCCCGCCCGGCGGCTGGCCACCGCCGCCAGCATCAACAGCCGGTTGTAGTCCACGCCGTTGGCCACCCGGCGCGGCGCGGGGAGCTGGGTGGGCGCAGTCAGGGCCTGCACCTCCAGCAGCAAAGGGCGGGTGCCCTCCATCACCGGCGCCAGGGCGGCGCCCACTGCATCTTCATGGCGCTGGGCCAGCAGCACCCTTGAGGGGTCATCCACCTCCGCCAGACCGCGGCTCCCCATCTCAAAAACGCCAATTTCGGTGGTGGAGCCAAAGCGGTTCTTGCCGTTGCGCAGGATGCGGTAGGTGTTCAAGTCTTCCCCTTCCAGGTACATGACCACGTCCACCATGTGTTCCAACACCCGCGGCCCCGCCAGCGCACCGTCCTTGGTCACGTGCCCCGCAATCAACACCGGCACATTCCGGCCTTTGGCCCACCGCATCAGGCGCAGGCCGCACTCCCGCACCTGCACCACGCTGCCCGGCCCGGAAGGGACTTCCGATGTATAAAGGGTCTGAATCGAGTCAACAATCGCCAGGGCAGGTTGCTGCTCCTCCATTTGTTGCAGCAACTGGTCCACGTCGGTTTCCGCCAGCAGAAACACGCCCTGGCCGCCAAACCCCAGCCGGTCCGAGCGCAGCTTTATCTGGTGGGGCGACTCTTCACCGCTAACGTAGAGGACTTTCTGCCCGCGGGAAGATATCCACTGGGCTATCTGCAGCAAGAGGGTGGATTTGCCCACGCCCGGCTCCCCGGCCAGCAGCACCACCGAGCCTGGCACTAGCCCGCCCCCCAGCACGCGGTTCACCTCCCCAGAAGCCAGTTCCACCCGCCGCTGGTCTTGCAGGCTAAGGCTGGCCAGCTCCTGCACCGGCGCCCCTGCCGGCTCCAGCCAGGCCCGTGCGCCATTCCTGGCCGCCGGTTCCGACACCTCTTTCAGGGGCAGGGGAGACCGGCACCCTGGCGCAGGACAAAAGCCCATCCAGCGCGGGCTTTCGTGGCCGCACTCCTGGCACATGAAAACTGTGTTCTGGCGTTCCCTGGGCCTGGGCAAAGAGCACCTCAATCAGAACGTGTTCTAAAAGTGCCCTGCTCAACAGGCGCTCACCCTTAGAGGGTGTGTGACAATTCCCGCTCGTGGTGAGTCCCGACGTATCGGGATCCCGACCAGGTCGGGGCTTGTCGAACCATGAGCGTCGCTTCTAACACAACCCCTGCGGGCGCGGTTGTCATTCCCCTGGAGCAGATATCCCGATTATAACAGCAAGAGGCCCCACTACCGTGGGGCCTCCTGTCAGTAACCCTTGTATTGAACCGGAGCCTGGAGTTACGGCACTGCCGCCGCTACCTTGGGCTGGATGGTTATCTTGCCATCTACAAAGTCCACCAGCGCCGTGTCCCCCGCCTTGAGGTGTCCGCTCAGCACTTCGTCCGAAAGCTTGTCTTCCACCTCGTTCTGAATCAGGCGGCGCAAGGGCCTGGCGCCGAACACCGGGTCAAACCCCTTCTCCCCCAGGTGCTCCCGGGCGGCCTCGGTCAGCTCCAGGGAAATTTCCTTTTCCTTGAGTTCCTTGCGCACCTGGTTCATCATCAGTTCCACGATAGCCAGGATTTCGTCCCGGCCCAACTGGTGGAACACAATGTTGGTGTCAATGCGGTTCAGGAACTCCGGCCGGAAGAAGCGCTTCACTTCGTCCATGACCTTGTCCTTCATCCGCTCGTAGGACTGCCCCTGGGTCCTGGCGTCCTGGCTCTTAACGCCAAAGCCAATGGCGCTCTCCCGCTTAATCAGGTCAGACCCCAGGTTGCTGGTCATGACGATGATGGAGTTGCGGAAGTCCACCCGCCGTCCGCGGGCGTCGGTCAACTGGCCGGCGTCAAAGATTTGCAGCAAGATGTTGAACACTTCCGGGTGCGCCTTCTCAATTTCGTCCAGCAGCACGCAGCAGTAGTTCTTGCGGCGCACGCCCTCAGTGAGCTGGCCGCCCTCATCGTAACCCACGTAGCCCGGAGGCGCGCCAATCAAGCGGGCCGTGGTGTGCCGTTCCTGGAATTCGGACATATCCAGGCGGATCATGTTGTCTTCACTGCCGAACATGAACTCCGCCAGGGCGCGCACCAGCTCGGTCTTGCCCACGCCCGTGGGGCCGAGGAACAGGAATGCGCCGATGGGCCGCCGCGGGTCCTTGAGTCCGGCGCGAGCCCGCCGCACGGCCCGGGAGATGCTGACAATGGCCTCATCCTGTCCGATGATGCGCTTGTGCAGCTCCGCCTCCATGCGCAGCAGCCGCTGGGTCTCTTCCTGGGCCAGCCGGGTAACGGGGATACCCGTCCACATGCTGACCACCTGGGCAATGTCGTCTTCAGTGACCACCGGGCGGTCCTTGGCCCGGCCTTCCTGCCACTCCTTTTCCAGGGTTTCCACGTTCTGGTTCAGGTGCAGCTCCCGGTCCCGCAACTCCGCCGCCACCTCGTACTGCTGGGAGGCGATGGCCTGGTCCTTCTCCTTACGCACCCGCTCCAACACCTGCATGGCGTCGGTAACGGAGGCCGGGGTAGCGCTGCCCCGCAGCCGCACCCGAGAGGCGGCTTCATCAATCAGGTCAATGGCCTTGTCCGGCAAAAACCGGTCGGGGATGAAGCGGGTCGCCAGGGTAGTGGCTGCCCGCAACGCCTCATCGGAAATGTGCACCTTGTGGTGATCCTCATACTTAGGGCGGATGCCTTCCAGAATCTTCAAGGTGTCGTCGCCCGTAGGCTCCTCCACCCGCACCGGCTGCAAGCGGCGCTCCAGCGCCGGGTCCCGCTCCACGTACTTGCGGTAGTCGTCCAAAGTAGTGGCGCCAATGCACTGAATTTCGCCGCGGGCCAGGGAGGGCTTCAAAATGTTGGAAGCATCCACTGCCCCCTCCGCTGCGCCTGCGCCCACAATGGTGTGGATTTCATCAATGAACATGACGCAGTTGCCGGAGGTCTTGATTTCGTCAATGACCTTCTTCAGCCGCTCTTCAAACTCGCCCCGGTACTTGGTGCCTGCCACCAACGCACCCATGTCCAGGGTGACCAAGCGCTTGCCCTGCAAGGTCTCCGGCACGGTGCCGGAAGCGATGCGCTGGGCCAGAGCCTCCACAATGGCGGTCTTGCCTACTCCCGGCTCGCCCACCAGGACAGGGTTGTTCTTGGTGCGGCGGCTAAGGATCTGCACCACCCGCTGGATTTCCGAGTCCCGGCCCACCACCGGGTCCAGCTTGCCGGAACGAGCGGCCACCGTAAGGTCCACCCCCAGCTGGTCCAGGGTAGGCGTGCGCGTGCTGGTGCGGGCGCCTTGCCCGGCGGCCGGCGCGCTATGGCTGAGAATGCGGTGGGTCTCACCCCGGACCTTTTCCAGGGACACGCCCAGGCTCTCCAGCACCCCGGCGGCCACGCCCTCGCCTTCCCGCAGCAGTCCAATTAGCAGGTGCTCTGTGCCAATATAGGTGTGGTTCATGCGGCGGGCTTCATCCACCGCCAACTCCACCACCTTCTTGGCCCGGGGGGTCAGGCCAATTTCACCCTGGGCGGGCTTTTCCCCGCGGCCAATGATGAACTCCACCGCAGAGCGCACCTTGCTCAGGTCTACCCCAAGGCTGGACAAAACCCGGGCAGCTACCCCTTCCGTCTCTCGGACAAGCCCCAAAAGAATGTGCTCCGTACCAATATAGTTGTGATTAAAACGCTGGGCCTCTTCCTGGGCCAGCGACAACACTCTCCGGGCGCGTTCCGAGAATTTTTCAAATCTGCTTCCCATATACCGCTCCTGGCTGCCTGAGGTTAGGTCTAAACCTGCCTGGCTACCCGCCAGACTGGAGCCAACTCCATCCGTCCTTTTGATGCCCTGCTTCCTTGCGGTTGCTGAACTTTTGCTGGACTTGGTGAGGCAAGTAGTGCAACACCCTGATTAGTGAAAGACAACCACTGCCGCAAGGCAGTTGATATTAGTATAGGCTACCCCTGGAATAGTGTAAAGACAAATTGGAACAGGGAGCAGGCGCCCGACGAAAGGCCAACGATACACAGCTGATGCCGGTGGGAGAAGGTAACGGATTCAGTCCCGCCTGAGGTGGCAGTGGAGGTAAGCTAGCTGGAGGACTTTCTGCAATCTCTGCCAATGAGGGACTTTCCCTGTATCCTGGACCGGAGGGCCTGGGGTAAGTATCCTGGCGGTGGCCTATTTTCCCGCTCCGTTGCCAGAGGAGTATCGTCGGCGCTGGGGCGTTTCACTTCCGTGTTCGGGATGGGAACGGGTGGGTCCACCCCGCTCTAACCACCAAGAATCTTCACGGGGGATAGTATGCACCCTTTTTCACGATCTGGCAAGGGGGTGTCTGGTGCCAGAACCATGAATTTCGGGTAATGTATTGTCTGCCATCCTTTCCGCCAGCTGGTCATTCTGGCAGAGCAGTTTTTCTGGCGGCACAAGCCACGGCGGCAACCGGTGATTGGACTGATTCTGGTGAGAGGTGCATTATTATGAAGCTGCAAGAGTTCCTGGCGGAGTTGCCGGAATTGCTGCGCAGCCAGCTTCCCCCAGACTTGCAGGAGTTCGTCGTCCTGGGACCCCGGGGCAGCCTAATCCAGTTCCATTTCGGCGACCCGCACATCCACTACGAGGTCTGGATACAGCGCCGGAGGCAACTGCTGGAGGTGGGACTGCATTTTGAAGGCGGCCAGGCCAGCAACCTGCGCTGGCTGGAGGCCCTGTCCACCCTTTGGCCTGCACTGATCCCAATCCTGGGGCCTGAAACGGAGCTTGAGCAGTGGACCGCTTCCTGGACCCGCGTGCACCAGCACATCCCCCTGGCTCCTCTGGACGAGGACTTCCTGCTGGAGGTATCCACTCGCATGTCGCGTTTAATGCGGGCGCTGCAACCCCTGGTGGAAGAAGGCGTAGAGGCCCTGGAGCAGCCCGTCACCCGGTGAGAAACCGCCACTTCACCCGCACCAGCTCCAGGAACCCCACCACGGCGTCTACCGTATCCAGGGGGACTTTCACTTGCTTGGTGTGCCCGCCCCGGGCGCCGGCCGCCAGCGCCCGCAGTTCCTCCGGCACCTCTTCTGAGTCCAGCACCAGGGGCAGCAGGGTGCGCACGCCCACAAACACTGTACCGCGCAGCCCCGTCTTAAAGTTATGCACATGGAACAACTGCCGCTCTCCCACGTAGTAGGCAGGCGTCCACTCCTTGCAAAAAACGTCGTACACCGCCCGCTCCGTCACGCCGGGCAGGGCCAGGGCCTGCGCCCGCAGCAACGCCAGCACATCGCCCCGCTCCGGCGGTAGGCTGCGGATAATCAGCGGCACCTCCGGACTGGCCGGCAGGGCGGAAGGATTTGCCCTGGCGCTGGCTTTTGGCTTTCTGGATGCAGGCATGGCGGCAATAGAGACCCACTCATGGTGAGCCAGTCGAACTATGAGCGTAGAATGGTCCCGCGTCCTTCGACCGGCTCAGGACGAGCGGTGCACTGGTTGCAGGTTACGGCCCCCACATCTCCTGTGATAGAATACCAGACAGACGACCGGGCCGTTAGCTCAGCAGGTAGAGCATCGGACTTTTAATCCGCAGGTCGTGGGTTCGATTCCCACACGGCCCACCAGCCTCCTCTCCTGCGATCATATCTTCCTCACCAAGCTCTCTTCACCCCCTCGCCCATATACCCATAAGCATCTGTACGGCAACTTGTGTGTGACTTATTTTTACCGTACCATAAGGCCAGTGAAGAGAGGTGCCCCATGACCGTTGAACGGCTGGATGTTCGTCTGGACCAGGAGCGGCGGCGCAAGCTCAAGGAACTGGCGGCAGAGCAGGGGACTCCGATTTCCGAGATGGTGCGCCGCCTCATTGACAGGGCTTATGAAGACAATCTGATGGTACGCCGCAGGCGCGCAGCCCAGGAATTGGGCCAGTTGGAGCTGGAGGACGTGCCCGACCCGGCAACACTATCCCGTCAACTGGCGGAGGCCCATGGCTCCGATGACCTTCGTTGACGCCAATGTGCCCATCTACGCGGCCGGACGGGCGCACCCGTTGAAGGAGCCTTGCGTACAAGTGCTGTTGCTGGTGGCGGAGCATCCCGAATCTTTCGTGACGGATGCGGAGGTCCTGCAGGAGTTGCTCCCCCGTTACCTCGCCCTGAGGTTATGGCCCCAAGGCAGAGAGGCGTTCCACCGCTTTAGCGAGATTCTGCATGACCGCATTGAAGCAGTGCAGGCCGACGACGTGCAACGCGCCGCCATCCTGGCCAGTACCCATCAGAAGCTGGGAGCGCGCGACCTGTTGCACGCCGATGTAATGCACCGGCTGGGTGTGCGCCGCATCGTCTCAGCCGATACGGGTTTTGACCTGCTGCCCCAAGTAGAAAGACTGGACCCGGCCCAGGCGTCCAACTGGCGAAGTTTGGTCATACAGTAAATTCTGGGTTTCCCCCACATACCCTATACGGCACGGCAGTAGATCCATTCTCTGCATCCGCTGCTCAATTGGTTTTTCTTCACGTCCCCCTCACCCCTTCAAATACTTGTCAAACCAGGCCATGGTTTTCGTCCAGGCGTCCCGCGCCGCCTCTGGGCGGTAACTAGGCCGGGCGTCGCAGTGGAACCCGTGCCCGCAGCCGGGGTACATGTGAAACTCGTGGGTCTTGTGGTGCTGGGTCAGCTCTCCCTGAATCCGGCCCACATCGGTGGGCGTGGGATTCTGGTCATCCTCGCCAAACATACCCAGAATGGGCACTGTAATCTTGCTGGTCTGCTCGATGGGCGCAGGGCCAGTCCCGCCCAGGGGCTGCAAAATCCGTCCGCCGTAGTACACCACCGACGCCTTCAGGTCTTTCACACTGCACGCCGCCAGGTAGGACACCCGCCCGCCAAAGCAGAAGCCCACAATGCCTATGCGGTCCGGCAGTACGAAGGGCTGGGCCTTCAGGTAATCCACCGCCGCCTGCACGTCAGCAACGATGTTGGCGTCGGTGCAGCGGCCCAGGCGGGCCAGGGCGGTGTCAAACTCCTCGTGCAGCCCAATGGTCATGCGGCCTTCCCGGTGGAACATGGCCGGGGCCAGCCCCACATAGCCCTTGGACGGGAACCGCTCCGTCACCGATTGGATGTGGGAGTTCACTCCCCAGATTTCCTGAATAACCAGCACTGCTGGGTAGCGGCCCTGGGCTTCGGGCTGGGTCAGGTATCCCTCCATGGTTTGGCGTCCTACTTTGATGTCAACCCAACTAGCGGGCATGGCACTGCTCCTTACATTGGACTTTTCGGCATCGCCCTCTCCTTCCTTGGGAGAGGGTTGGGGTGAGGGTGAAACTACCCCTCAGCCAGGTCCTCTCCCGCAAGGGGTCTTGCCTCAAAACCCAATCGTCGCACCCCGACTCGTCGGGACGCCCAAGCCCCAGGATGCTCAATCCAGATATGGGTTCCGGCTTTCTCCGGAACGACGAAAGTGCATTCAGGGACTTTTGAGGCAACGCCCCCGCAAGGGGAGAGGATGACTTCTCTACTCCCGCAAATACTCATCCTGCCACTGGATAAACTCGTCGGTGCGGTTCACCGCCCGCAGCAGTTCCGGCGCCGCCTGCCGCTCCTTCAAGTCCTCCAGCATACCGCCGTCCCGCAGGTGTTGCAGCGAGTCGTGGATAGCCTTGACCGCCACGGCAAAGGTGGGGTTGCCCAGCATCAAAATTTTCACCCCATTCTCCGACAGGAACTCGCCGTCGGTGGGCATTTGCAGCGCCGAGGTGAGGATGCAGATGGGCAGGGAAGTGACCCGGTGCACCGCCTCGATGTCCCGCCTGCCGCCTCGCGCTCCAGTGAGCATCAGGGCTTCCGCGCCAGTCTCCGAGTAGGCCCGGATGCGGTCCAGGGCCTCCTCCAGGGGGCACTCTCCCAGAGCCGCGGTGCGGGCCACAATCACTGTGGAAGGGTCCGAGCGCGCCGCCACCGCCGCTTGCAGTTTGCCCACCTGGGCTTCCGTGGACACCAGGCCGGGGTGGGGCGCCTTGAACTGCCGCGGCACCACGTTATCCTCAATTTCAATGGCCGCCACCCCCACCGCCTCCAGTTCCTTCACCGCCCGGCGCACGTTCACCGCGTTGCCAAAGCCGTCTTCGGCATCCACCATCAGGCTCACTTCCGCCATGCGGGTAATGCGGCGGCAGTGGTCCACCACGTCCGCCAGGGTGGACAGCACGATGTCCGGCACGCCCAGGTTTGCCACCTTGCCCACCGAGCCAGACAGCACGCACACCTCGTAGCCCAGCATGTGGGCAATGCGCGCCGACAGCGGGTCAAAGATGTTGGCCGCCAGGGTGCACTCCGGCTTGGCCAGCAGGCTGCGGAACCGTTCCCTTGGAGTAACCATGTTACTTGCCTCCCTGGTGAGTGTAGGACAGTGAGAAACTATGTTATAGGTTCCGCTCGTGGTGAGCCAGTCGAACCATGAGCAGGTTAGAGTCCGCCCATCCTTCGATAAGCTCAGGATGAGCGGATATTTTCATGGCAACTCTTACGCAAGCTTTGCGACGAAGGGCCATTTGATACACTGCTCAGCCGCTCTACCTGGCGCCCGGCCAGTCCTTGGGCATGAAAAACTCCCGCTTTTCCGGGTCAGGGTAGCCATCAATACGGGTTATCTTCAGTCCCGGGCTGTCCAGCGCCGCCTGCACAATGCTCTTGTTGAAGATGCTGACGTTGTCGGCCTCCAGGTATTCCCCCACCGGCATCCACCGGCAATCGTCAATCTCCTCCACCTGCCGGGTTATGTCCTGGCTCAAAGGACTCAGGCGGCACACGAAATAAATGTCGGATTTGCCGTACCGGTAGCCGTGCCAGTGGCGCAGACACACCACGGCATCGAACTGGGTGCGCACCCCTGTCTCTTCCATCACCTCGCGGATGACCGCGTCCACCAGGTGCTCCCCCGGCTGCAAGGCCCCGCCGGGCAGTTTGAAGGACAGGGCGGAAGTAGCCCGGTGCCGTTCGCACACCACCAGCAACTCCTGCTGGGGGTTAAGCACTACGCCCCCCGCGCCAATGTAGTGGGATGCGTAGGGCGGGACAAAAGCCCCTTCCAGCAGCCGGTTGGTGAGCATCAGGTAGTCCTGCCCCGTGTGGTGAAAGGTAAAGCCGGCTTCCACCGCCACTGGTATCAACGCCGCCCTGGCGGTGGGCACTTCCAGCCACGCCACCTTGAAGCCCTTAGCATGCCAGGCGGACAGCGACTCCGCCAGCCGCCGCCGGAACTCCTGCGTGTCGCTGGGCAGGGCCGCAGGCTTGATAATCACCCCGCCAAAGGGGTTGGTGGCAAACTCCAGCATGTCAGGCATAAACTCGTCTCTGCTAAAAAATCCCCCCTGGCCCCCCTTTGCAAAGGGAGGTTGGGGGGATTTCTGCTACGATACAGACTACTCTCATGTGTCTACCCACGGCGCGCCAGGCAAGATGCAGCCGGCCCGGCCATGCCATCAATCTGCCCCCGCTGCCGCTGGAACGGGTTTGCTCCGGGCTTCCGGCGGCAGGTCCTCCTCCCAGTGGGGAACCAGCATGCGGGAGGTAGGCTCCAGCAGCAGGATGCACACCACCCCGGCCAGGCTTGCGCCAATGGACAACATCCACGCCAGGTTGTACGAGCCAAACAGGTCAAAGATGACGCTGCCCATAAGCCCGCCCACTGCCATGCCCGACTGGGCGCCCATGGACTGAAACCCAAACACGGTGCGCACCGGCCCTGTGCCGAAGTACTGTCGGTTGATGACGATGAAAGCCGACATTTCGCCCCCCAGGCCTGTGCCAAAGGCGAAAGCGAACAGGTAGAACTGCCAGGCCTCCTGCGCCCAGAACAACATCAGCACGCTGATGCCCTGCAGGAAGAAGAACAGGGCCATGACCCCCTTGGCCCCAAAGCGGTCGGCCAGGATGGGGACGCAGAACCGGCCGCCCACGCTGGCCAGGGAGTAGATGCTGACAATCCACGCCGCCGCCGCCAGGGGCACGCCCTTGGTCTCGGCAAAATGCACTGCCGAAACCATGATGATGGCGTGGCCCAGACAGCCCAGGTGGTGAATGGCCATCAGGTTCCAGAAGGCTTTGGTGCGGCGCACATGGCGCATGAACACCTGCGAGCGCACCTTGGCCGTCACCGGATTGGCACGCGCGGGCGCGGGACGTTCCCCGCCATCGGCCCCATAGGGCCGGGCGCCTTTAGATTCGGGGTCGCTGTGGAAGAAAAACAGCAGGCCAAAAATTACTGCGCCGCCCACCACAGTGATAATCCAGAAGGCCGGTTTCCATGCCGTGTGCCCCAGCAGCAGCGCCAGCACCGGGGCCATAATGGAAGCGCCCATGCCTCCCAAAGACTGCTGGAGGCCCGTGGCCACCCCCAGCTTCTTGCGGAACCAGGCCGCCACCGTAGTGGGAATGTTCACCTGGAACATGGCTTGGGCCACGCCCAGCACCAAGCTGAAGTACAGGTATAGCTGCCACACTTCCGTGACCGTGCTCAGCAGCAGCAGCCCCGCCACGTGGAAGCAGGCCCCCACCAGCAGGAAGCGCCGCGCCCCGTAGCGGTCCCCCAACATGCCCGCCACCGGCGAAAGGCAGGCCTGGATGAGGCTCTTGAAGAAGTAGGCCAGGGTGATGGCCGTGAGGCTCCAGCCGAAGGTGTTTTGGATTACCGGCAGCAGCACCGCAAAGGCCTGGCTGACAAAGTTGGTGCTGACCTGCAGCACCGCCGCCATGACGGCGATGAGCCAGGCATAGTGCCAATATTGCTGCTTGGACCTCAGTGGTCCGCTTGAAGTGCTCACGCTAGGGTCAGCCACGTGGACCTCCCGGCGCAGAATACTCCACATTTTACCCTGTAAACCGCACAATGCAATGCCGGTGTATAATACGCCCCAGCCAATCCCCGGCGCGCCGGTATACTTGGAATTGGCACCAGCTATTACCGAGTCTTGCATAATTTGTTAAATTGATGATTGACCCGCTCACCCTGAGCTTGTCGAAGGGTGGCGGCTCGTGGTTCGACAAGCCCCGACCTGGTCGGGATCCCGATACGTCGGGACTCACCACGAGCGGCTTTAACCCGCTCGCCCTGAGCTTGTCGAAGGGTGCCCTTACTGGTTGACCAAAATTTCAGGAACACCAATACCGTCGGCAGCCGCCGGTCTTGCCAGGGAGGTTATATGCCCATCATCCAGCGCCCCTACGTCCCCCCCGAAGACAACGTGCCCCAGGAAGAGTCTTATGTAAATCCCGGCGATACCCAGGGCAGGGAACCGTCCGGTGAACCCATCACCTTCTACAGCGATTCCATGCACATCTTCAGCAGCCTCTACTCGGCGGTGCTGTTCTTCGGCGAGCAGATGGAGGAGCGGGAGCCAATCCTGCGCGCCCGCATCAAGGTCAGCCCCCAGATGCTCAAGGCCATCGCCCTGCTGACCAGCAAGCACGTCCGCGAGTACGAGCAGGCCGTCGGCCCCATCACCCTGCCAGAGCAGGTGCTGAAAGCCTGGGAGCTGGAAGGGGAGAGCCACTGATGGCCCAAGCGCAGGAGCCGGACCGCCCCCTGGCCGAGGACCTGGCCTGCCCGGTGGAGGTGGAGCCGGGCCGGGACGCCGCCACCCCCGAAGGCTGGGAATGGCGGCGCATCGGAACCAGCCAGCCCAACATGGCTACTTTTCACATTAGCCACGCCGACGTGACGCAGGTGATGGTGGACGTGCTGCGGCCTGCCGACGCCCCCGCCGACTCGCCTTTCATCCCCAAGCAGGACATCCCCATCCTGATTATTGACAGCCTGGACCAGTATTGGGCTGGCGAGGCTGGCTCCGCCCTGCCCTTGCAGGGGCTGCGGGTGCCCGTGGCCGCCGACACCGTGGCGGAAGCCAAGGCCAAGCTGGCCGCCGACCTGGCTGCCCAGCTGCGGCTGCTGGTGCTGCTGTCCTCTTCCCGGGAAGGCCAGATGGCCCCCCAGCTCAAGCACAACCTGCAAGTGCTGGCCCAAAACTTTGTCCCCAGGGAAGGTGGTTGAGGGCAACCACCCTCACCCTACCCTCTCCCATCGAGGGGGCCTTGCCTTAAAAGTACCCTACAGCGCCCTCGTCATTCCGGCGGAAGCCGGAATCCATCTTTGGCAAAAGCCCGTGGGGCCTGGACACCCCGACTTGTCGGGGTGACGGTTGAGTTTTGAGGCAACGCCCATCGAGGGAGAGGGTGACCAAACCAGGAAGCTGAACTCCCTCGCACCTTGTGGGAGCGGGTTGGGGTGAGGGGCAACAGGAGTCATCAACATGGCTTACTCAGAAGCCCTGGCGGAGCGGGTCCGCCAGGCAGTGTCCAACCAGCCCGCAGTCACCGAACGCAAGATGTTTGGCGGGCTGGCCTTCATGCACGCTGGCAATATGTTCTGCGGCGTCCTGGGCGACCAGCTAATGGTGCGGGTTGGCCCCGACGCCTACGATGCTGCCCTGGCCCAGCCCCACGCCCGCCCCATGGACTTCACGGGCCGCCCCATGCGCGGCATGGTGTACGTAGCCCCCCAAGGCTGCCGCTCCGCCGCAGACCTGGAGCAGTGGGTGCAGCAAGGCCTGGCGTTTGCGCGGGGCTTGCCGGGGAAGTAGGGATGGCCGAGTCAATCCAAGCGTTGTTGGAGGATTCCAGTGACACCGGAGGAAAGTAACCGAGTATTCTCAGCTAGCCGAAATGGTGCGACAGCTACGTGTTTTAATCTGGCTCGCCGTTCACTTCGTGCTGCAGAAATTCAAGTTAGCAGAATCTGGGACCGACCGGTTGTTCAAGGTGACCAGCAGACCCTAACAGCCGCCGCTGAAGACATTCTTATTGATGTTCATTTTTACTTCGTAGCCCTCCGCAACATCTACAGATTTCTCGAAAAGGTGGTATCCGACGAAGTATTCCAAGAACTACGCCCAGGCCTCGTTGAGCTGAATGAGAAATGGTTCAAGCACTACAGCTTGGGGCGGGAAGCCTTTGAGCACATAGACCAGAGGTTGCCAGGCCAAAGGCACCAAAATAAAATCACAGAGATTGAAGAAAAGGGTGGAAAGAGAAAGATCAATTATGGGCTTCGCCTCAGCAAGGGGCTATCCTGCACTCCGATCTTGAGTGGGACATCAGCAAGGCTACCTTTGAAAGCATCTGTGATGATGTATGGGAGTTCCTGAAACAGATTATCACCAAGAGTGAGTCTCCTAACCCCTAATCACAGCCGACCGGTTCCGACCCATGCTGACGGGCAAGCTAGCCCAGCAGTGCCCCCGTCACCCCCTACCCCTCCCCAGCCACCCTCCGCCGCACCTCCGCCGCCACGCCCTCCAACGCCACCATCTCCGCCTCCGCCTCCGTGCGGCCCTTCACCTCCACCGCCTGGTTCCGCAGGTTGCGCGGGCTGACCACCAGCCGCACCGGCAGGCCCAGCAGGTCGGCGTCGTTCAGCTTCACCCCCGCCGTAGCATCCGGGCGGTCGTCAAACAGGGTTTCAATTCCTGCGGCCCATAGCTCCTGGTACAGCTTTTCCGCGACGGCGGCCACTGCGGCGTCGCCCAGGTTCAAGCCCACCAGGTGGGCCTGGTAAGGGGCCAGCGGGGCGGGGAAAACAATGCCTCGCTCGTCGTGGTTCTGCTCAATGGCTGCCGCCAGCAGCCGCCCCACGCCAATGCCGTAGCAGCCCATGATGATGGGCTTTTGCTGGCCTTCCCGGTCCAGGTGCAGCGCCCCCAGAGTCTCGCTGAAAAAGGTCCCCAGCTTGAAGATGTGGCCCACCTCCACGCCGCGGGTGGCCGTCAGGGGCTGGCCGCAGCGGGGGCAGCCGTGGCCGGGCTGGGCCAGGGCAAAGTCCGCCAGCAGGTCCACTTGAAAATCCCGGGGGTGGTTGGCCCCCTTCAGGTGGGTGTCGGGCCTGTTGGCCCCCGCCACAAAGTTGCCGCCCTTTTCGATGGAGCGGTCCGCCACCTTCTTGATGCCCTTGATGCCAATGGCCGAGGCGGAGCCTGCCACCAGCCCGGCGGCCTTGACCTCTTCGTCGGCAGCCAGGCGCAGGGCGCGGCAGTGCAGCAGGTTCTTGAGCTTGACCTCGTTGACCTCCAGGTCGCCGCGAATGGTCACAAACACCGGCTCACCGTCGGCCACGTAGAATACCGCCTTGAGCGTTTGCGACTCCGGCACCCCTAAGAACGCCGCCAGGTCCGGGATGGTCTTGATTCCCGGCGTCTTGACCTCTTGCAAGGGCTGCTCCGGCTCCCTGGGCAGGTCCGCATAGATTCCGGCGGCCTTCTCGGCGTTGGCGGTGTAGCCGCAGCCGGGGCAGGTAATCACCGTGTCCTCGCCGGTGGGCGTGGCCAGGATGAACTCGTGGGAGTCTTTGCCGCCGATGGCCCCGCTGTCGGCCTCGGCCATCAGCACCGGCAGGTTGCACCGGCTGAAGATGTTGCGGTAGGCCTGGGCCAGGATCTGGTAGCTATCGTCCAGGCTGGCCTCGTCGGCGTGGAAGCTGTAGGCGTCCTTCATGGTGAACTCGCGCACCCGCACCAGCCCGGCCCGCGGGCGCGGCTCGTCCCGGAACTTGGTCTGGAACTGGTACAGCACCACCGGCAGGTCCCGGTAGCTCTGCACGTTGGCCCGCACGATGCTGGTGATGACTTCCTCGTGGGTGGGGGCCAGCACCATCGCCCGGCCCCGGCGGTCTTGCAGGGCAAACAGGTTATCGCCAAAGGCGGCCCGGCGGTTGGTCTGCTCCCACAGCTCCATAGGCTGCAGGGCGGGCATCATCAGCTCTTGGCCCCCGGCGGCGTTCATCTCCTCGCGAATGATGTTTTCGATTTTGCGCAACGAGCGCCAGGCCAGGGGCAGGTAGGCATAAACCCCGGCGGCCACCTGGTAAATCAGGCCAGCCCGCAGCATCAGCCGATGGGCGGCAGTCTCGGCTTCTGGCGGGTCGGCCCGCAGGGTTTTGGAGAGTAGGCGGGTGAACTTCATTTAGACTCTGCCTCGGTCTTCTCCACCTCTTCCATCAGGGCCGACAGCATGTCGGCGGCGGGCACCACCCGAACCTTCTGCCCCCTGCGGAAGATAATGGCCCGGCCCGCGCCCGCGGCAATGCCCACGTCGGCGTCCTTGGCCTCGCCCGGCCCGTTGACCTCGCAGCCCATGACCGCCACCTTGATGTTCTTATTGCTCTTCTTCAGCAGGGCGTCCACCTGGTTGGCCAGCCGCACTACGTCCACGTCGGCGCGGCCGCAGCTGGGGCAGGCCACCAGAGTGGCGCCCTTGTTGCGCAGGTTCAAGGACTTGAGGATTTCGTACCCGGCAACCACCTCCTCCTTAGAGTCGCCGCTCAGGGACACCCGGATAGTGTCGCCGATGCCCTCGTACAGCAGCACGCCCAGGCCCACGGCAGTGCGGATGGACCCGGCCTGCACGGTGCCCGCCTCGGTGATGCCCAGGTGCAGGGGATAAGGCGTAAGCTCCGCCAGGCGGCGGTAGGCCTCCACGGTGGTGGGCACGTCAAAGGCCTTCATGGAAATCTTGATGTTGTCAAAGTCCTGCTCTTCCAGCAGGCTGATTTCCCACAGGGCGGTGGCCAGCATGTGGTCCACCACGCTGTACTCGCCTTCCTTGACTTCGCCCACCTTGGGCAGCCGGTTCACCATGTCCATGTGCCGGGAGAAGCCGCGGGTGCGGCCAATGCCGCCCACCGGCGGCAGACTGCCAAAGTTCACGCCGATGCGGATGGGGATGCCCGCCGCTTTGGCCGACTGCACCACCTGCTTGACCTGGTTTTCGTCCCGCAAATTGCCAGGGTTCAGCCGAAGGCAGTCCACGCCGCCTTTGACGCACTCCAGGGCCAGTTGGTAATGGAAGTGAATGTCGGCAATAAGGGGGATGTGTATCTGTTTTTTTATCTCCCCCATAGCCTGGGCCGCGGCCATGTCCGGCACGGCGCTGCGGATAATCTCGCAGCCTGCTTCTTCCAGCTCATGGATTTGGCGGACCGTGGCGCGCACGTCCCGGGTGTCGGTCTTGGTCATGGACTGGACGGAGATGTCAGCGCCCCCGCCGACTTTGACCCCTCCCACATACACCGGCCTGGTGACCCGGCGCTTGCTCATGCCTGCTCCTGCAATTCAATGCCCCGCCGTAGGGGCCACAGTTTCCTACATACTCTTGCATTGAAGCCTAAACCGCTCGTGGTGAGTTTGTCGAACCATGAGCGGAGCACCCGCTCGCCCTTCGCAAAGCTCAGGGTGAGCGGGCTGGTCGCCAAGTTTGGCAAGTAATACGAGACTCGATAAATGTTACACGATGAGCGACAAGAATTACAGGGCAGCGGATGGTGCACCCAGCGCTGATTCATTTTGGACATGCCTGTAGGGGCGCACCTATGTGTGCGCCCTGGACGGATTTTCCATGACCTGGGGCAGACACGACCTGGGGCAGACACGGCCTGGGGCAGACACGGCCTGGGGCAGACACGGCCTGGGGCAGACACATAGGTCTGCCCCTACTAAGAACTAAGAACGAAACGACCCCGGCCCTACGCCCCCAGATACCGCCGCAGCCAGCTCATGGCGTGGGCGTTAAAGTCGGTGCAGGGGGCATGAACCAGGTCTGGGTAAACGTGCAGGGCCTTGGGAGCGGTAATTTTCTCGAACACAGGCATGATGGTGCGGTAGGGGCAGGTCTCGTCCTTCATGCCAATGTCCACCAGGGTTGGGCACTGGATTTGCGGCGCCAGGTTCAGCGGGTCGAAGTAGGCCAGGGTGTCCAGGATGGCCTGGCGCTGCTCCGGATGCTGGGCTGCGTAGTCGTGCAGCTCCTTGTAGGGACTGGTGGTGACGCCAATGGACACCGGAAAGTTGCACAGGAAGGGTTCCTCCGCCACCGCCACCCGCAGCCGCCGGTCCAGGGCCGCCGTGGCCAGGGTAAACCCGCCGCCCTGGCTGCGGCTCCACATACCCAGCCGGGCCGGGTCAACCTCAGGACGGCTTGCCAGAAAGTCCAGGCCCCGCAGGCAGTCCATGTAAGCGCCCCGGTAGTAGTACTTCTCTTTGTCAGTAACATAGTAAGTTAGCTTGGTGCTGTGCTCCAGTTCCCATTCCTTCCTGCTTTCCCCCTGGCCGCGGGGGAACAAGGTCAGCACAGCAAAGCCCTCCATCGCCAGGTGGGTGGGAATGGGCTTATCCCCGCCATAGCCCGGCACTGCCAGCACCGCCGGCAGGCCCCGGCCCGGCCTGGCGTCCCTGGGGACCGAGTACCAGCCCCGCAGGCGGCGGCCCTGGAAGCTGTCCAAGGTCACCATATGGGTTACAAAGTCCCGGCCGCTCTGCTCCGGGGACTCAGTCAGGGAAGCGTTAGTTTTGGTGCGCCCCAATTCTTCCTTGGTGCGCTGCCAAAAGGCGTCCAGGTCTCTGGGCGGCATAGGATGGCCTCCTGCAACACGCATTTTCAGCGGACGCCAGTACGGTAGTATGGCCGCAGGCGGGAGTCAAGGGGTGCATTGCAAGGCAAAGATCGTCAGGGCTGCTTCAGCGCCGTGCTCGATGACGCTGGGCATCGCCCAAAATGAAGCTCCGCCATGCCCGGTTTCAGCGATTTGAACGCCAGGCATAGCGGAGCCAACTTGCCAGCGGGCTTTGCCCAAAATGTCATTCTTCGTCCCGATTGCATCGGGACTCAGGGTGACAATAACTGGCTGCAAAACGTTACGACTATCGCAATCCATACTTTTTGGGCAAGGCCTTGCCGGTGTATTTGTTCAGTGGTTACCGGACTTGCCCCCGGATTTCACCGCTCTGAAAATCCCCCGGCCCGGTGTTGCCGGGGTCAACTCCGTCGTTGGTATGGACGTTGACGTAAGTGTCGCCGCTGCGCAGGGCAGCCACCACGTCCGCCAGAGTGGCCCAGCCGCAGGTGTTGCCCGCATCCGGCGCAGTGGCGACGCTGTGGGCCAAAACGTCGGGCGCAGGCCCCAGACCGCAGCCCGTGAACAGGGTTACCCCAATAGGCCCGTTCACCCCAGCCCCGGCGCAGTGGATGTGCGACGCCCGCACGTTCATGATGTCATCCACCACCACTTTGAACTCCAGCTCGGTGCCCAGGTCGTTAATCCGCAGCCTGGCATAGCCTCGGGCAGTGGTGTCCCGGGCAGACACTTCTTGCGCCCCGGTCAGAAAAGCCACAAATTGCGTCTGCTCCGGGTGGGGAGTTGCGCCAACGCCCACCACAGAGAACAGCCCGGCAACCCGCCAGCAACACCGCCAGGGAGCCAGCCATCAAGTAGAACCGCTTCATCTCCATACCTCCTAACTCAGGTCAGCCAATGCTGACGGTTCAACGGCTGGAACGGATTCGTGACTCCTAGGCCTGCTCCACCAGCTCCGGGCGGCAGGCACGCATCACCGCCAGCACCGAGTCTATGCCTTTGCGCGCAGATACCACCCGCACTACAGCGGTGTCCAGCCCCTGGGACAGATTCTTGAAAGCGGCGGCGGCCCCCTCCGCCGGGCCGTAGTACCCCACGCTTTTCAGCAAGTCCGCGGAGAACCCCTCCACTACCTTGGCCGAGGGCGCGCCCTCTTTCCGCATCTGGTCCAGAGCCAGCAGTTCTTCGGCGTGGCCCATGCGCTCAAAGTGGGCGCGGTACCCCTGGCGGCGCTCCCTGGCGGTGGGCACGCTGGACCCCAGGGCGTAGTGCATGGTGGCGCGGGCGTAGGCCCGGCGGGCAGCGGCCTCGTCATCGTCCACGCACACCCGGATATACTCCACCACCTTTACCTCGGCGGGGTTGCGCCCGGCCCGGTCCGCGCCTTCGGCAATGCGCTGGCGACTCCAGTCAATCTGCTCCGGGTTGCACCAGTTGAGGCACACGCCGTCAGCAAGCTCCCCAGCCAGGCGCAGCATCTCCGGCCCCAGCGCGCCCAGGTATACCGGCGTCTTGGGCGGCGGGTTCATGGCCAGCTTCATGCCGTGCAGTGTCACCACTTCGCCGTCGTAGTCCACCTGCTGGCCCGCCACCAGCTGCTTGATAGTGGTCACGTAGTCCCGCATCATAGCCAGGGCCGAGATGCGGTCCAGGCCCACCGTCTGGCTGGTGCGAGGGCGGTAAAAACTGCCCGCGCCCAGGCCCATGAAGAACTTGCCGCCGGTCATCTGGCTCAGCGTTCCGCCGCTCATGGCAAAGGCCATGGGGGTCCGGTACATCACAGGCGACACGGCGATGCCCGTGGCCAGGCCCCCTGGCGTCACCTGGCGGCTGGCGTTCCAGCGGTAGGCGCACAGGTGGAAGGAGTCTTCACCGTTGCCTTCCGGCGTCCAGATGGAAGTGTAGCCCAGCCGGGCCGCCTCCTGGGCAAGAGTTTCCTGGTCTTGCCACGTCAGCCCCAGGCTGCCGTCCAGGCCAATGCCAATGTCCATGATTAGCTCCTTCAGTAAATCACGTCTCAGCGCAAATTATAACAACCCTTTGGCATCATACACTCCATGCACCAGCCTAGAATGTGAAGGTCAGAGTTGATTCATTCTCGCCCTGGCCGTAGGGGCGCACCTATGTGTGCGCCCCCGGCATGGCGCCTTAACCCGAGGGCAGACACATAGGTCTGCCCCTACTTCACTGAGAATGAATCAGCCCTGATGGGAAGGTGAATGTGTTTCCTTCCGCTTCACATAGCGCCTACACTGAACGGTTAGCCAAACGTGTTCGGCGCTATGTTACCAGAGAGCCCTGGAAACAAACCGGCCGTCCCGCCACCATCGCTTACCTCAAAGGCACTGCTTATGAAGTGGCAACCATCATCAAATGGCTGCGCCTTGCCGTCACGCCGGGCGGCCCAAGAGCTGGACTCACTCTCCGTTCCCTCACCGACCGCCAACTGGGTATCGCAGTCCGCTACTACTTGACCCACACCACGGAGATTGAAGAGGACTTGCGGCAATTAAGTAAACTGCAAGAGATGCCCAGCGTTTTCCCTCCCGATGACAGGGAAGAGTTCCAGCAACTTATGACGGAAATCAAGGCAGAGATTGGCGAACGGCCCTAAGGTGCAATGCTTTGGTGTCCGAACAGCCCTCGTTCGCCGTCGAGTGGGATGCTTATGACTTGCTCCTGCGCCTGAATGCCGGTGGAGCATCGCCGTTAAGGCTGATCGTCACCTACCTCACCTTTGACCCCGGTCGCCTTGGCCCTGCTGAATATGTAGAACAATGTCTAGCCTAGGCCATTTCCCGCCAAGCTGTTCTCATTGCCCGTCTATCGCCCGCCTTGGTGCAAGGGCACAGCCGCTAGATAAACTCCGGCCGTGAGCAGTACGGCATCTTGGCGCTTGATGAGGAGTTCTTCCAGTTCGACGACGTCTTGGCAAGGTTCATATTGGAGCGCATGGTGCGCTTTGGCGCACTGGACGCCAAGAACTGGCTCCTGAACTCCCGGGACTTCTCCCCTTCTTAAGAACTTTATCCCACCCCCTACCCCTGCACCACCTCCACCGCCCGCTGGGTGGCGGACCAGGCCGGAAACCAGGAACTGTGCCGCCCGTCGCCGCCGGCCACCGTAATAACGTACTTGCCAGGGTCAGCCACCAGGGGCAGCATGGTGTCGTCGGGCGCGGCCTCAAACTCCGCAGGCCAAGAGCGCGCGCCGTAATGCCCCCGGCCCTTTATCTGGCTCTTGGGCAGCCGCACCCGCTCAAACAGGTACTGGGCCACGTCCTGGCGGCTGTACCCGGCGGCGGCCACTTCCGCGGCGTGTTCCGGCCCAAAAACGATGATTGGCGAAGCACCCCGGGCCTGAAAGGCGTAGCCGGAGATGCCCCCGGCGGTCATGGAACCCACCAGGGTCTCCAGCACGCCCTGGCCGCTTTCCTGGGTGGACTCCACCAGGGTGTGGATGCCCCGGCATGCCGACACCAGCACAATGGTGGCCTCTTTGGGGTAGCCCAGGGCTACTTGCAGCGGCTCCCAGGGGCACCGCTCTGCGCTCTCCGCAAAGCACATGGTGTACTTGCCCGGCCAGCCGTGGGTGGACTTTTCCATGGTGGCGGCCACCGCGCCGCCCAGGTTGCGCAGGGTCAGCCGCAGGGCGCGGCCAATGGTGGCGTTGGCCTGGTGGCCGGAGCCAAACACCGCCGTGCCGCTATTTATGTCCAGTTGCGCCGCCAGGGGGCCGCTCACCAGCGCCACCGGCGCCGCGCCTCCCGTGGTGGTGGTGATGCCCCCCACGTTGAACTGGGGCTGCAGCACCGCCTTCACCGCCGCCAGCACCACCGGGAAATACTCCGGGCGGCAGCCTGCCATCACCGCGTTGATGGCCGTCTTTTCCACCGTTACCGAGCCGTTCAGGGGCGGCACCTGCCCCAGCACCTGCCCGGCAGACAGGGGGCTGGCCTCCAGCATCTCCAGCACCAGGTCCTCGGTAGGAGGAATGATGGGCAGGCCGTCGGTCCAGCCCTGCTGGTAAAAGTAATCGCAAACATCCCGCACCGAGCCGGTAAGGTTAATCCGGCTGGCTTTGGGCGCGGCTGGCGCGCTGGCCGGCGTCGCCCGCCGGGGGCGCGGGCTAGCCACTTTTGCCTCTCCCCAGCGCTGTAATTAGCCCCTGGGCCACTTCGGACACGCTGTCCTGGGCCAGCGTCAGGATTTGCGACCGGTTCTTGCTGGCGATGGGGTGGTCAATTACCACCACCGGATGTTCGGTCAGGCCCAACGCCCGCGCCCGGTTCTGCGCCGCCACAATGAACGCCTTGGTAATCACCGTCACCGCCGGCCGGCCCCGCTTTTCAAACTCAATTCCGTCGTGGAGACCCCACGCTGTGCAGGACCCTCAATCCGCCACCGCGTGGACCAGGGCGTCGCAATCGGCAGAAAGCTGGTCCATCACCTCCACGGGGGTGGGCAGGCTCTGGCTGTCCTTCTTGTAGCTCACCACTTTGGCCACGCCGTACTCCTCTTGCAACAGGCGGGCCAGTTCCTGAAGATACACGTCGGCGTTGCGCTTGCGGTTGTCAATCAAGGCCACCGTGGCCCCCTGCAAGCTGGACAATCGGGGCGCCAGGCCCTGCTTCTGGGCCACGTCCTCCGAAGCCGGGTGCAGCACAGTGATGGTCTGGGTAATTGCCATCGGTAATCCCTCCCAGAAGATACATGCAGATTTTCCCTCTCCCAGGCCTTGCCCAAAAAGTGTGGATTTCGATAGTTAGTAACGTTTTGCATACAATTATTGTCACCCTGAGTCCTTCATCCGAAGGACTCAGGGTCTAAAATGCCAGGATTTTAGATTCTTCGTCCCGATGCAATCGGGACTCAGAATGACATTTTGGGCAAAGCCCCTCTCCCAATTGTGGCAGAGGGGTCATGGGTGAGGGGTCGTCTGCCGGGCAGTGTATTGCCCCCTACCAACGCCGTCAAGTTCAGGGCTGTTTCATTCTCTGGCCTGGGAGCAATACATTGTTGGTTGATTGAGTAGTCCCGATTTTATCGGGGCATATCGAAATCAACAGTATCATGGTCTCGATACGTCCCGACGGTGTCGGGACTACTCGACCAGCAGCTGCTGGAAAATGAAACGCCCTTGCCGTCAAGTTAATTGCCTGCGTGTTGCGTCAATAGAAACTGTTACCGAAGGGACTTGGTTGCCTCAGATGAAACTGTTACCGAACGTCCCTTGCTGGGCTGAGTGTCAGCCATGTCCCACAGCCTCTGGAGTTCTTGGTCTATCTG
>Ga0194128_10003547_pt1 | contig 23799 bp, 35 predicted proteins | sample TA2KigCa65mmetaG_FD_148650 | JGI IMG/M metagenome (GOLD analysis project Ga0194128, IMG submission 148650) | Freshwater microbial communities from Lake Tanganyika, Tanzania - TA2015037 Kigoma Deep Cast 65m | ecosystem: Environmental > Aquatic > Freshwater > Lake | place: Tanzania: Lake... | reverse complement strand
TGGGCCAAATACATCTGCCATATCTACTTCCTTACCTAGCCGTAAACATACCTAGTGGCGTTTGCTTACGACGGGCGTTCGCTTCTTGCCAGGAGCGGAGCGCGGCGGTGGAGGTCGGGCCGCTGTAGCTGCTGGCGCCCACTTGAGGGATTGGGGCTTGGCGGGGGTTCTTGTCCGAGGCGAACGCACCCCCGATTGCGGACCCGCCCATCATGGACAACAACCCTAACTGGAGCTTATCAGAAGTGGGCATGTCGCTAAAGCCTTTGAGCAGTTTGTCGAGCCCGGATGGTTCTGGAGGAGCGCCTGGTGTATAGGCCCCTACAACGGGTGGAACATTAAATGGTCCAGACATAGGCGTTCCGTAGATCGTCTGTGGAGTCGTGCCGAATAGTCCAGGTCCTTGCAAGGGGAGCGGCGTTAGAGTGTGTGAAGGAAGGTCCCCGATTGGAAAGTCGGCGCTTCCTGATCCTGGTCCTCCAGTTTGCGTAAAATTCCCTAATTGGTCAGCACCATCTCCATTTCCACCGAGCAAGGTCTGATTCCCAAATCCGCCTGAAAGTGAGAAGTCTCCGGGTTGTGGTGGAGGGGGTGGAAGGGAGGTTGGTGGAGGGGTTGGAGGTGGTGCAAAGGGGGGAGCAACCGTCTGTGCCCCGGCTGTTCCAGCTTGACCTGCCCCTTGTGCGACTTGGCTTGTTCCTTGTGTAGCTCCCTGTGTTGCCCCTTGCTTCACAGCCTCCGCCGTCATTGCGTCTGCGACACCCTGCCCAATCCCCGCCGTGATCCCCGCCGTCCCACCGCTGATCGCGCCTTGCTTGAACGCCTCTCCAACGTCCTCTCCTTCGGCGGCGCTGTAAGCACCACTGACAAGTGCTGCGCCTGCCGCAGCCCCCATTGGATTGCCTCCTGATAAGACAAATCCAGCCGTTGCACCAAGACCAGTTAAAATTGGGCGATCTGCTCCACCACCCATAGCGAACCTCTACTTCCCGTCCGTCGTTGTTTTCGACTTCTGTTGCAGTGTAGGGGGTAAGACCGACCCCCCAAACAACCCCGTAGTCGTCTGCTCGGCAAGCCCCTGTTGGCGAAGGAAATCCAGGTACTCGTTTTCGAGTTGTTCAGACGCGATTCCGCGCTCCAGTTGCCCAGCCCCGCTGAACCCCGCTAGAGCGGCTTCCAGTTGCTTCTGTTCGAGTTGGGCGGTGGGGACGCCGTAGCCCAGCAATAATTGACCGGCGACCTGCGCGGCTTGAAGCTGGCGCATCGCCTCCTGGTGCCCGATGTCTGCCGCCAGTTTAACGGCCCCCTGCCCCAGTTGTTCCCCTTGCCCAAGAAACTGCCCCGCTGTTTGCTGTTGTGAAAGGCCCTGCTGTTGGAGGGCTTGAGAGGCGGCGAGTCGGTTTGAAAGGTCGGCCTGGATGAAAGCTGGCATTGCAGAGGCTAATGCGTCGCCGACCGCCACCCCCAACGCGGGGGACTGTCCTAAGCCTTGGAGTGTAAACTGGTTCTGGATGACAGGGAGAGCGTTCTGCTTGAAGGCGGCAATCGCGGCCTGCGTGAGCGGGCTGGAACCCAGGTCCCCGGTGGTAAAAGGGAGGAGCCCGGCTTGCGCTTGCGGCAGGACGGTTTGAGAGCCGGTGAAGGCTTGATACCCGACATCGCTAATTGTGGGGTTCCCAAAAGCGTCTGGCATGGATTAACCCCCCTGTGTAGGCGGCGCCGCCATGCTTGCGATGAGGGAATTAACCAACGCGGTGAAATTGGGGGCTCCACTTCCTCCACCGAGGATGGGCGTGGTTAAAGGAACCGGGCGCGTCAGTTGACTTTGGAGCGCAGCCACTTGTGGGGTCGTCATCCCGGACAACAGCGCAGTGTCGCTTGGAATGTTGGCGGGGAGACCGGCTTGGAATGTCGCGGGGGAGACCGGCAAGGCTGGGTTCGTCGTGTTGAATGAAGGAACCCGTCCTTGGTTGATGAGAGCTTGCAACCCCGCTTGGGAGGCTGGAGTCTGCTGCCCCGCTGCATACGCGCCGGATGCGGCATACCCGATTGGTTTGTTGAAAGACCGAAGCTGGGCAAGCATGGGGAGTGGGTTCAACAAGCTGGGGATGAGGTTCATCCCGGCCTGTTGGAACGGTGAAATTCCGGCGACCCGTTGTGGGTTGGAAGCCGCAAATGCCGCGAGTGGAGCCACCGCCTGGAACGCCTTAATCTGGTCAGCGGCGGCTGACGCTAACGGTCGAAACTCTGGGGGGTATTCTCCCCCCGCTTCAGTTTTTGTGTTATCGCCCCCACCGCCCATAATCCATCTCCTTGTTAGCGAACCTCACGCCGTCGAATCACGGCGTAGTCCTCAAATCCAGCGTGGCGTGCCCAAGCGTCGGTCGTGCGCCGCGAGCGCATGAAAATATCCCGAATGGTGATCCCGGTCACTTTGGCGTGCTGGTTGAACGCCAGCACAAAATTGTCGATAGTGGTCAAGAAGTGTTCCACGAGGGCTCGTCCGGCCACTTCGTCCATTTGGACCTGATTGACCCAAAACACGTATTTCCCCTCGAATTGCTCGATCATCCCGACGGCGTGGCCCACCACTTTCCCTTCTGGAGTACGCGCCAACCACAACCCCAGCAATGGACTGCCTTGTGAGTACAGCGTCCAGACGGAGTTGGAGAGGATGGAGGGGTCTTGGCTGAGACGCTGGCTGAAGGCTTTGATCCGTTCGATGGCTGTCTCGAACAGGACGGTGGAGCCGGGAATATCCCGATGGAGGGCAGTTAGCCGGGTGTTCCCAGAGATACGCCGTCCAAGCTCGTCAAAGGACGCAACTTCGCCCATTCTCCCTCCTACTGGTATGTACCATAGTGAAGTAAGTTTGTCAACTTGATTCCATTGGCTTTCGCTTCGATTTGCGAAGGACGGTCTTCTTGACAATCGTTGAAATGGGGATGGCGAGGTCGCCGGACCCGCAGACCGTGACGTTGCCGTTTCGCTCACCTGAAAGGTGAGGGACAATCATGAGGTATTTCGGGGTCTTTGCGACGACCCACCCCACCGACCGGCAGTAAAGTGGTCCAATGTGTTCCTGAATCTCATGGAGGTCCTGCCACCCTTTCCCAGAGTGGGCGTCCATCCATTCAACGACAACTAGGTCCATGATTACCCCTTTTTGTACCCCCTTAAAAGGGACTACCCCCATCCACGCGGTAGCGATTTCCCCCAGCGTAGATGATGAGGTTGTGGTCGTTGGCCCCCGCCTGTTCAATTAGGATAACGCCGTTCCTAGAGGCGTTTGCAGCGGGGAGGCTGGCTGTGGCGACCGTTTGGAGGGTGGGGCGGACCCCACGCCAAGCCCCGTCTACTGCAATAGCCGTTTGCTGCTCTCCATCGTTGGCGGTGTAGAAGATATGGTCGAGGTCAGGGTCGGTGGTACGGTTCGCCTCAGTCCCCACCCGCGAGAGACCGTTAATGACACGGATTGAATCACCCCATGACAGGGAGATGGTACTAATCAGTTTGCGCCCCCAATCCACCAGGGTTGGGGGGGATTCTAGGGCTTCCGCAGACGGCAGCACAATCGTTTGTGGGAGGTCCGGCATTAGCTACACCATCGTCCTCGGCCAGCCGAGAATGGCAGACCCGCGATGTTCTAAGGATGGGTTGGAGGCCGTGGCGCTGTGCTGCACCTTGATCCACTTCGCCCGTCCTGAGAAGTTGGTCAGGTGGTTGGATTCCGTGTTGGTGTTGAAGGTTCCAGTTGTGGTGGTTTCGTCGTCGCCCAGGTCATCAGAAACGGTAATGGTCAATGTCACGGTGACGCTGCCGGAGGTGAGCGTCCAGTACGAGACAATCCCATCCAGTTGCACCCGTTTGTCCAGCCCTGCCACGGCTTTGGGTGGGTGTGTAAAGGACCAGTCGATGGCCGTGTTGTTATCCGTGGTGGCTAACCCGAACTGGTAGAAGTTCCCATTGTTGTCGCCAATGAGGGAGGACGCCGTGCCGCTGGAAGTCATGCTGTCGATCGTACTGAAGGGTGTAGCGAGGCCGTCGATGTCGGCTGAATATGAAGTCAATCCATCAATCGTAATCGTGGCTTGTTTGACCCACGAGTTGGAAGCAGTCACTTGATGCGCGAATTCGTGGGGGTTCATGGCCCCCGTTGCGATATTGTAGGACAAGCCACGCGTCATCGTCCCCGCGTTGTCGGCATCGGGGTAGAAGAACCACAACTCGCCTGCATCCTGCGCCATGACGCACCCGTGAGTCTGCTTTAGCTTGGTGATGTCCAGGGTATCGAAGAGGGTGCTGGCGAGCGCCGAGGAGACCGGCTGGATACGGCTCCCATCAAACGAGTACAGGACGAAATCTTCCGCGAGCCAGTAATGCGTTCCACGAGTGGACACAAGACAGCCGGGTGAGAGCGGGCCTGGGACCGACCCCACAAACTGAAACTGGAACGGCGTCTTCGCGGATTGGACGGTGGCGAGGTACACTCCATCGTTCTTGTAAATCGCGCCGGTCAATGGTGTGACTGCCCTCCCCGCGACGAGCTTACCGGGCGTATCCAGTAACCGCACAATGTCAGTGGCGGTCCACGTCGAAACATCGTTGAAGTTCGACCACTGGACGGCATGTTGATCGGCGTCTGCATGGACCACGAGGACGCGGTTGCCAAGCACGAAGATGTCGGTTCCAGTCGGTTCATTGGACCCGATGTTGGCGAAGGCCGACGAGGACCCATCCCACGTCTCTACGTCGTTATCGGGGTTGACGCGCAGGAGGTAGAGGGTCCCTGAACTGCGAAACGGGACCATGCGCACGAGGTCGTAGTCGGAATCGCTGTCCGCCGACCAAGTGCCGGTAATGGCGGTGAGGGCGGTCCCATCCCAGGCGTAGGCGGCGGTGAGTGTATGAAACACAATCCCACTCGTTTCCAGTGGGCCGTTGCGGTAGCCAATCCCGATAATGCGGTTGGCAGCAGCCACCTGCGACCCGACTTGCGTATACCCAGGGCGGGGCGCCCCGACTCCGCGTCGAACCAACCAGTTGAGGGAGGCCAACAGTTGCCCGTCGGGAATCGCAATGGGATTGAGGTCTTCCCGGACTCCACCAGGGTCGGGGCGTAAAGGGTATGTCGTAGACCCGCGTGGCATACAAAGGTGTTGGTTACTTCATCCGCTTTCCCAAAGCCTGCATTTTCGTGTCAATCTTGCTTTTGATGTGCGCAGCAGTCGGCACCACGGCAGGCCGTTTAAGGGTGGATCGACGGGGAGAAGGAAGCATCTTGCCCGGCATCCACGGGTGCTTCATCAATCCCACTGGAACGTCCTCCTCGTAGATTTCCACGTCGATGACCGTGTTGCCATACGCCTTGTTCCCGACAATCTTCTCCAAGCGATGGAGGGGTGTCCCGTCTGCGTTTTTCCCCTGGTCACGCCAGTAGGCATCAACGTTCTCGGCGGTGGCTACTTCTAGGTGACTATCCTGGAACATCAGCACAGTCGCGCCAAGTTCTGCTGCGGCCAGCTTGATGATGTCCTTTGCGCGTGCTGGTTCTTGAGGGTCCAGGCCCATTGCGAGAGCGCGAAGCTCAAAGTCGGCGATGCTGGCAGCAACGGCGGCTGGCTCTGCGAGCGTCACGGTATCGCAGAAGGCGATAGTGACGCTTCCATGCACCGTGTCTTCCGGCGTATCGGCTTTGAGTCTGAGTGTTGGACCATGCCCACATGCGTCCAGCACATAGTCATTTAACTCAAGACTCTGACTTCGTGTCTTCGTCTCACAATCAAGGCAGATTTCATGGCGGATGTGCATGGGGACTCCTTATCGAATCTCGTGTGCAGAAAAGACGTAGTTTTGATCCGTCGCTGCCTCAATCGTGCCCGTCCCGGTATCGACCTTCCATTGAATTTTAGTGGTATGGGACGCAGCGGTGAGCGCAGCCGAGTCCATCCCGAAGCTGACATCCATTGCAGCCCCCGCCACAGGAGCAGCCGCTCGGTGGCCACTCGTACCAAATTGCAGCGCCCCATCAATATCGACATTAAGAAAAACGTCACCTGCAGCCCCTGAATGTTGGGCATTTCCTGCAAATGAAACATGCTCTGGAAAAGCTCCGGTGGTGAATGTAACTGAAGCTCCAGTTAGATCAACTAAAGAGGTGCTGGTCGTCGTGACATCGCCTGCCGTGCGCACGACGCGGTTAAACACCGGCGGCGTCGGTGCGACGGTCGCCCAACTGACATCGGTGCCGTTCGAGGACAGGTAGGTCCCGTTCGCGCCAATCGCCAGCCGCGCCCAATCCGGCGTGCTGTTTCCATACACGATGTCCCCACGAACGGCGGTGCCAAGCGCGGCATCCAATGCCCCCTGGTCTGAAAAAGACCAGGTGCCTGCCGCGACTCGTGCGATGCCGGTGGCCGCCGAACTATTCGCGTTGGTCCCCCCATAAACGGTGCCAATCGCCGTCCCATTCCAGGTGCCGGTCGCAACCGTCCCAAGACTGGTTGTGCCGCTGAACGTCTTATTCCCTGAAATGGTTTGCGTGGTTTCCGCCCATACCGTCGTTCGCGCCGAGGTGCCGTCATGGAAGGTGAGGTTGGCGCCGTTGCGTTGAAGTTCCCCGGCGACGGCGGCGTTCGCCGCAGAGTTGGCGAAGTTGATGCTATCCAGCCCACCAGCCACGACCGTCATCACGTTCGCGGAGATGTTGGTGGCGTTCGGGACGCCGAACAGGTCGGTCAAGAAGAGCTTGAGGTCGCGGAGTTGGTCGTCGATGGTCGCAGGGCTGGCGCTCCCTAACGGCGCCAAGTTGTTGACAGAAGTTGGAAGGGCCATATCATTCCTTTACAAAGGAGGTGGGGATGCCGGGGCTTGATTGCGTCTCCGTGCGGATGAAGGTGTCCCATTCAACACGACAGACCACATCGGCTTCAGCGGGGCTGGAGTTCGTGGCCACGAGGAAGAGGAGGTAATAGACCACATTCTTCGTCTGAGCGGCGTGAACGGCCCAATAGCCTGTTTCATGGTTTTGGCAGACCCGCACATCCAGGAGGCGAAGCGTAAAGTGGAGACGGGTGAGGTCTAAGGCGGTGGGCGCAGGTTCCAGGACTGTGGTACAACCGAGCAGGAGGCTAAAGAGGCACGCCGCCAGCCATGCTTTCATCGTGGAGTTCCTGATTACTGCTTTGGGGACCTCATCAAGTTGGCGATTACGGTGAGGGTGCCTGCCACCGCCATTGACTCTGATGGGTGCGTCATCACAAACTGCTTTACAGGTTCCTCGAACGCGCCTGCGAGGACCGCAATCAAGCTGGCGACGGTCGGCCACAATCGTGTCCAGTTCATGGAGACCTCCTTAGTGTTGGGGACCGCATTGCGTGGCGTTGCCCCCATTGGTACTACAGATAATACGGAGAAGCCGTACCATCTCCTTTGTATCATCTCGATGCTCCAAGTTCAAGCGTTTTTCTTCGGCGGACACATCGTCGAACCACCCAATGTTGATCGCCATGAAGTACATCGCCACGACAATCGGGAAGCCAAGCCACAGCACCAGTTTCGCCCACATCGGCATTTTCCCGTTCAAGGTTTCGACTGTCTGTGTGTCGCCATTCATGGTTAATACGCATCCAGGTGGTGGTCGGTTTCATAGTCGGTCCCGCGCAGATTGTCCAAGGGGTTGGAGTGGGCGCGGCCAAAGGTCCGTACCGGGGAAGTTAGGTCGTCCTCAATCGGCATGTAGTCCTGCATCACTTCACGGCCCTTGCGCTCGAAGAAGAGCGCCTTGTTTTCCCACATGGACTCCGTGCTGCCCTGCTTACTGTGGAGGAGGTGGCAACCGTCTGCTGCGGTGTAGTACACGAGGGGAGGCAGGGGAATGTCGATGGTGGTCCCAGCGGCAAGGGTGGGAGCTTCCCGTAGGTATTGTCCCCTCAACAGGCGGGCCTGGGTCGGCACCGGCCACACTTCAATTTCACGGACGTTATTCGCGTCCACCCCGGCGTAGCACCAGAATTTCGGGTGCGAATCGGTGGCGGAGCGGTCGGGGTCGATTTCATCGAGGGCGGCACGGCCTCCATCCAACTCGTCAATCGGGAGGTCGCCTGCGAGCGAGATAATGGGGCCTGCGGTGGATGGGAGTGTATAGATGGATTGGAACACCCGCCAGGACTGGTTGGAGCCATTCGCGCCGGGCCAGTTGACGGCGGTAGCTTCCCCGTTACCCAGGACAATCGCGCTGTCGTTCGTCCTGGAGTTGACGAAGAAATACTGCTCCTCATCGCCGACCTGGATTTGGCGGGCGGTCGTGGCGACGCTGGTGGTGAAGGGGGAGCCCGCGCTGGTAATCGTGCTGTTGCCGTTGGTCACTGTGACTAAGGTTGAGTTGTTGGAGGAGACTTCGGCGAACAAGGAAATGGTAAAGTCGCGGTGGCGCCGAGAGAAGTGGAAGGTTTCATACAGGTGTTCGTACCGCGTTTGGGCGAGGTTATACACCTCTGCCGCCGACAGCAACGTGTCGTTCCCGATCAACTGCTGGATGCGGGTGGTGATGTCAGACAACGTAGCCATGTTGTACCTTCACCGGGTCAATCGTGACGAGGTGGGAGAGTGGGGCGTCTCCCGGCGTCCACGTCTGCTTCAGGTACGGGTCCCAAAAGCCGCGATCCGACATCACGAGGAACATCCCGTAGCGAGCCGCGACTTCCTGGCGGTAGGGACCGTTTTTATATTCCTGCGGCGGATACTTGGACGGGAGAATCGGGATCGGCTTGGCGGTATCGAACAGGACGAACTCGCCGCGATCCACCTTCCTGGAAATCCCCTTTAAGCGTTCCAGGTTCTTCGGGGAAATGTCGTCGCGCTCATCCATGCTGGTGCGGGCGGGGAGCATCAACGCCCCTCCACACCCTGGACAGTGTTCCTCCATTTGTTCCTTATAAAACGCGGGGATACGCTTCCACCAGCCTTTCTCCAGAGGCCAGCCGTCGGCCCCGTCGAAGAGGATGGCGCGAGCGGCGGCGACCTCACAGAAGAACGCCCCTTTCGGGTTGATGGCGGCGCTCCAGGCATTCTGGACCCAACAGTTGTCGATGAGTTGCCACATCGTTGCCTTGTCCTTGACCAGTTCCTCAATACCGACCAGCAAAGGAGCGTGCATCACTTCCGGCAGCGTATGGTCGTTCAACAGGATGTTCCCGAAGGTGCGGCAGATGACTTCTCGGTGGTGTTCATACCCATGCGGCAGGGTGGACCACAGCCCTAGTTGTTCACGCGGGAACTTGGACGCGAGGTAATTGCAGAGGCGTTCAAATTCGGGGTGAAGGAGCGGTTCCCCACCCATGATCCCGATGACGCGGGGGTAGCCCTCCAAGGAGTCCACAGCCTTCTGGAAGTAGTCATAGTCCATATAGTAGTGGTGTTGGTGGCTTCCGCAAAAGCGGGTACAGTTACTACAGGCGTGGATACAGTAATTGGTGATTTCGATTTGGACGCCGTCCTTGTGGGTGAGAGGTTTCATGCGATGTTCACCCCCCAATCCTTGAGCGTCTTTTTCATCTCAGCCAGCTTTTGCTCTTCGGGGATGGCGTACCGATGCCAGAGGAAGCCGATGTTGTCGGCATACCCCATCGTTTTCATCATGGCGCGGACGTTCGTGACTTTGAGTCCGTGCTTGGCGATGTTGCGGGAGAGCGTGAAATCGTCGATGAGGTGTTCCGGTTCCACGGTGCCGCTTGACCGCTCACGGACAGTCGGGTAAATACGTGCCACGGCTTCCTCTTTCGTGATGTCGTCCAGCGGCTTCCACAACTCGATGCACCAATCTGAGGCGACTGCCAACCAGTTGCCGCTGCCGATGTGCCGCCCATCGCGGTAGAAGAAGCGGTCGTACACCCACCGATGGCTGGCGACATCGAACGCATTGTGGGCGACTTGATCCTTCGACATGTGGTTGGTGATATCGAACATATCGGGGTGAATCAGGCAATCGCTGTCTACAAAGATATTCCAGTCGTTGTCATGCTGTTGGGCCAGTTCATACACCTGCATCTTTTCATACGTGATCGGCCAGTCGGGAAACTTGCGCTCGGTCATCACGTAGAAGTGCGCCCCGATCTTCTTGGCATACGCCGCCATCAGCGGGTACGTCAGCGCCGTAATCTGGGGCGCGTAGTTCCCAATGTTGAGCGTGTAAATCGTTTTCTTCAGTGGCCGATGAAACATCGTGTTCCTCCCTCCCCAATATGGTGAATTCCCCCTACCCTGGAATACGGACTAGATAATCGCTAACCTGACGTGCTGTGCAGCGCCGGTGCTGCCGGTTGGAGTCGTGCAGGACGCCCCCACAATCCCGTTGACGAACGAAATCCCCCCTTCAGGAATGTTGGAGGATTCATTCACCAGCCCCTTCCCGAAGTCGGTTTGGATCGCCCATGTGGGGATGGTGGTGCCGACCGACACGTCGGTCACGGCAGCGGCATCAAACAACTGGACATAGGCATCGGCGCCGGTCGTGTTAATCACGCAGGCCCCTGTGAGAATACAACGGTGGCCGACGAGCACGGTGGCGGTCCCGGCTAACGAGTTGGAACTGACAATGGAGCCTGAGTACGGCATACAGTCCTCTCCTTTTCAAGTGTCATCAGGTCGGTGTAGCGGACAAGGCGCGGCAGACAATCGGCGGTTCGCACCCAATACTGGTTTGCGGCTAAGGGGGAGCACCCCAACACGGGAATCGTGTCTCCACGGTGGAGTTTCACGAGGATTTCCGGGAGGTTGAGACCGGCGGACGCGAGGAAGTCAATCGTGGTATAGAAGCGTCCGGCGTTGATCTCCGTGATGTGGGGACGGCCCTGGGTGTCGCATTTCATATCCACCCCGTACACGCCATGCGGTTCGTAGTCGAGGGCGCGGACGGCTTGATCGGCCAAGGTATCCAGGGCGGTATTAGCGACGGTTCGCGCCACAGCAGGGCTGGAGGACTGGCCGGTTGGCGACAAGTACCCGTAAAGGTATTCGACCCGCTCTCGTGTTTGCGAGACCAGCAACGTGCCGTGCCAGTAGAGAAGTTGACAGCCGTATTCGGCGCCTGGGAGGTAGGCACACAGGATGAAATCATCCGGCTGGATCGACTTGTTGTAGCGGCAGGATTCAATCCAAATGTGGACCTGTTCCAGCGTCCAAGCCCGAAACGAGCCGCGTGATCCTGCGCCATGCCGCGCCCGCACCCACATCGGCCAGCCCAGCGTCTCACACGCCACGTCCGTGAGCTTCGGCGGGTACGGGATGGTCATGGGGACCGGGAGGCCCGCCGCCGTCAAGGTCAAGACGGTATCGAGCTTATCCTGGGCAATCGCAATCGCGCCGGGCGATGGGAGGACGAGTTTGGCCCGCCATTCCGGGGTGGTGGACACGGAAGCGAGCGCGGCTACATCGCAATCGGGTTGAGGGAGGATGAGGTCTACCGCGTCTGCGCCCTGAAAGACGGCATCCAGCCAGACCTCGCGGTCGGCTTCCGTGGGCGGCAAGAGGCGGCGTTCATCGCAGTCCGCCGCTGCCAGGTGGTACTTGTTGCAATCTGCGCCTACGATACGGACACGGGTTGTGCCTCGTCGCAAGGCGCGGACGAGATTTGCGCCCGCTGCGCCTCCGACTCCTGTGATAAGGACCGTGGCGCATGGGCGATCACTTCCACGCACGGCATCCCCACTCGGTTTGGGTGTGTTGAAAGAAACGCACGACCCTGTTGAATGTAGAACCCCATTTGAATCAGTAACGCAGTCAAGGAAGCGAGAGTGTACCCGCTCATATGAATTTCACCCCCGGAGGTTTGCACGCCATAGGTGTACAACTGGAAATGGGGGTGGTGCGGGTTCTGACAGATCACCGCCATATCCGGGACCTCGATGCAGAGGACGCCGTCGGGGACGAGCCACCGCTTCATCTTCTGAAGCAGTACCGGCACATCGCGGTACGGGAGATGTTCCAGCGAATGGATCATCAAGATTTCCTCGACTTCGTGGAAGTTCATGGCGCGGATGTCGCCGACATAGTCGGCAGGCGGCTCCGCGTCGATGTTCACGTAGCCGAGCAAGGGGTCTGGGCCGCTGCCGATGTTGAGCTTCATACAGTTACCGCGTCTGACTCTGGTAACGCCAACGGGAGAGGGATGATAATGCCGTCGTCGAGGACCGCATCCATGCCCCACGTCCCATCGTCCCGTCGCGTGGGCTTCATGCCGACTGGTGTGAGATGTTCCAGCGCCTCATCCACATCCACGTACACTTTGAAACCAGCGTGGATCGCCTTCTCGCAAAAGTGCAGGTCCTCCGCTGTGTGTTCGGGGTGGACTTGCCCCAAATCAAACCAAGGGTCGCTGAGACATTCTAACACACTTCGGCGAATCAGCATACCGGAATTTGTGACTGCACCGACTTCCATGATCCCGCTTGGAGGGAGGTCTTCCCAAAACGTCGTTTCCCACATCGTCTCGCCCGACTTCCTAGGGCGGAAAGCGATGGGCATGTAGGGGGGTCGGCGAAACGTCACGAGGGGGGCAATAATGTCCACCTTCCGTGTGAGTAGGTGGTACAGCAGCATCGGGGAAAAGACGTGGTCATCCCCAATCACCATCAGATGCTCGGCTCCCGTCGCCAACGCATACCGGACCCCGTTGTTGAGGTTGGCGGCGACGTTGGTGCCGTAGAACCGGCGCATTTCCCAGTTGGGGGGGAGGAGGAGCTTGTTGAGGGAATCCTCAGCGCGAGCGAAACGGGCGGTCTCGCCGCTGACGACCGCAACGAGACCGCGCAGTTGCTTCGATGTATTCAAGCCGAACACCGGCTTAGTACCCGACGGCACGGAACCTGACCCCTGTGAGGGTGGACAGGTCCGTTGTATTCCCGACCTCGGCGAGCGCTGCCGCTGTCGTGGCGTTGCCCGTAAAGGTTGGAACACCGACCGGAGAGTATGTGCCGGACAGCGTGCGGGCCGCTGTCAACGAGTCACCGGCCACCACCGCTACCGTGGAATCGGCGCTCACCGTCAACTTGTAGGTGGCGGAAGCCGATGCCGAGGACGCAATCGCAAAACTGGGGGTGGACAGCGTCCCCGCTGGAGTGACCGTGCCGGTTCGATACACCAACAGCAAGGAATCGGTGTAATTGTAATCGAACACGTACCCCGACCTCGGTTGCACGTCAATCTGTTCGATGACCCGCAACCCGATGTTCGCGGCGGTCAGCGATTCGCCCCCTGTGGGATAGCTGGAGTCGAACGCCAACGTGCCCTGCACATACCGCTGATTGCCGACGTTGCCTTGCCAGTCGCCTGAAAGTGTGAATGTTAATGCCATAACCTAGTCCTCCTTTCTGGCCGAGGCCGGTTATGGGGTGCCGCCGCTGTTTTCATACGTGAACAGCTTGGCCCAGACAGGGCACCGCAGCGCGGCGGAATCGTTGGTCATCGCGGCCAGCGCGATCCCGACCCACTCCTCGTGGCCTTGCGCGAGCGTCACAATGCTGCCGTTGGCCGCTGATTCCACCGGGTCGCCTTCCGCGACGTTGGCGGCGGTTGGCTTCGCCAGGACGAACCCTTCCTGGATCAACCAGCCCCAGTAGTTGTTGTCGATCCCGTCCTTTCCGGCGATGAAGCCGGGGCAGGTCCACGCTTCCGCGTTCGCTGCCGTGGTTTCGATCTGGTAGGTGGCGATCAACTCCAGGTCGTCGTTGAGCGCGAGGGCCGTAGAATAGGGATAGTCCGCTTCCATCGTGATGACGGTGGTGGAGTTGTTCGCCACCACCGACACTTCGCCTTCAGGGGCGGCGCCCGCTGAATCCGCGTTGTCCAGCACGTAGCAAATCATCCCCTGATGCCGACCAGCGGTCAAGCCAGTGGTCGTGGCCGAGGTCGTGCTGCCTGCGGTGATGTTGGTGATGGTGGTGGTCAGGACGTTCGCGCCGTCTGCCGCCAACTCAACTAACTCGGCGACAGCAGAGTTTGCGCCCCGCACATTTTTCACGTACTTCAAGATACGGGGGCCGAGGGCGTCCGAGATAAACGACAGCGCCCCGCCCTTGAACTGCGGATCGGGGGAATTCTCGTGGATGTCCGCGTTGCCCATCCCGACGAGGTTGCCGACGTTGAGGAATTGATGCGTAGTGCTATTCGCTGGCATGGGATACTCCTTGCCCGCCAGGGGTACTGGAAACGGGCGGTTTGAGGGTCAGTGACGGGACCACGATGAGCGGGCGACGCGCTTCCAGGATGTTGCCGACCGCCGCCTGCTTCATCGTCCCGATGTACGGTAGGATGCGCTTCATTTTCGGCGTGGGTGGACGCCCACCGCGCCACATCCGCGCCCAAGTGAATAACCGCATGGTGTCAAACGAGCGAACCCGATGGACTCCTTGACGGACCTCAATCGTCGTGCAACCGTTCTCCAACGCTGCTCGCAGCACGTACTGAGCCACGAGGACGGGAGGCCATTCGAGCGGCGCTCCAGTCACAAACAGCGTCTTTTCACTCCGCAGGTTGGCGATCTGGGGTTCGCTCAAGCGGAGGTGGCGGACGGTATTGAGTGCACGTTCATGGGCCGTCAACACGATTATTCACCCTTTGAATGACGGTTATGCACGTCTTGAATTACGTCAACCCAGTGGCGACGCCCTGCAACCGGGGTGCCCGGCACACCAACTGGCTCCACGTAATCAACTGCCCGATCTGCAACTGCTGGTTCGTGGGTTCCATCGGCCCCCGCATCCTGAAATCCCATTTCCGGTGGATGTAGTACCGGAACCACTTGGTATTGAGCAGGTAGAAGAACCCGCTGGGGCAATGCGAATCGACGACCACCGGGGCGCCGTTCAGACGCACGGACTGGAAGCCGATGTCCCGCTCGTCCTCCGGGTTGTTGCGGTCGGCAGCTTGCGACCGTTCCCAGATACGGTTCCACAGGGTTTGCGTGGTCGGCAACAGGTCCGGCTTCTCGCGGCCCACCGTGCAGCTTCCGAAGAAGCTGTTGAGTCCGCCCAGCGACAAGGCTCCGCCGGTCGTGTCCTCAACGGCGGCACGAATGGCCCGTTGCGGCGTATTGACCGTGGTGGCCCGTGTGATCCCGCCGTAGGTCCCGGTCTGGCTGACGGCGATGGCGAGGCCCGCCATGTCCTTCGAGGCGTTGCCTGATCCATCCGCAAACATCTGCGTGGACAGGTCGTCGATCAGCGAAAGTTCCGCTGTTTCCATCGCGGCTTCGACGAGGTCGAACGTCTGTTGCGGGGAATCGTTCAAATCCACGTCCACGACGTTGAGGTTGATGGCCGCGTAGGAATATGACCAATCAAACCGCAGCGACGTGCTGAACTCCGTCACGCTGGTATCGAACGTATCGCCACGTCCATAGGACGAAGCAGGGAAGTTCGTGTAGATGAAGTTCTCGCGGATGTCTGATCCACCCGCTAAACGGATGGCTTCATCTCCACGAGACCGCATCCGCGCCAGGAGGGGGGCGGAGCCGAAATAGGAATCCACCAGTCCCGTTTGCCGGTTCTGGCCGGTTGACACGATAAACGTGTTGAGGGTCTCTGTCCTCGTTGGTGTCGCCATTGGTGCGCCTCTTTCTTTCTACAATGAAGTGGGATCGAGGAGCAGCCAGCCGAGACCAACCTTACCGGACAGCGGTAGGCTGACCAAACAACTGTTCCAGCCCTTCGTTCCCATGTTTGGTTTTCACGTCCTCCATCACCCGCTTAAAACGGTCTTCACGGGTTTGGGGGACGCTCTCCTTTGCTTTGTCGCCCGCCGCTTTCGGGGCAAACACGCCGTTCCCGTTCCCGTAGGATGGGATGGCGGCTTTCGCGGCGTCGTCCTTTTCCTTCTCGAACTGCTTGACCTTTTCCCTGAACTCAGCCAGTTGCGCCTTTGTCTCGATCATTTCGTCCGCCATCTTCAAGGGGTCCACCTTGGAGGGGTCGGCGAACCGCAACGCCTCGGTGTGGTATTCACGTAGGCTGTCCACTTTGTCTTTGGGCAGCGCCCGCTCCAACGCATTCCACAGGATTTGTGTGGAGGTTTGATTGCGCTGCGACAACGCCGCTTCCAATTCCTCGCGTTGCTTTTTGGCGTAGGCTTCCACCTGTTGTGTGAATTGCTGGGACCACGGACCAATCACGCGCTGTTGCATGTATTGGGCGGCAGAGTTAATCAACGCCTGTTGTTCCTCCGGCGTGAGGATGCTGACGCCTGTGTTGGAGGCGGCTTTGTTCTGCGCCCCCTGCACCCACTGTTGCAGCGCGGCCTGGTTCTGGGTGTACCAGTCCACAATCGGTTTCGCCGTCTTGGTGTACTCACTGAGTTGGGTCATCGCCTTCTCAGAGTCGTCGGCCTTCTTGCGAAGGGTCCCGACTTCCTCACCCTGCTTCGACAATTTCTTTTCCAGTTCCCGGTAGCCTTTCGCAAAGGCCGCAGGGTCCTCTTGGTACTTGTCCACGAGTTCCTGTAATTCCTTGTCGAGTTCGGCCTTTTTTCCATCGTCCTTGGGCATACGTCTCCTTTCGCCGGTCCCTACCTAGGAGGATAGGCGGCGGTGCGGCGGTGGTTAGGAAGAATGGCTCGGTCCCTCGCGCAGTAGAGTCATCGCCGCTGCGAGGCGGGCCTTGAGTGTTTCGTTATTGGAGACCTCAAACGCCATCCCCAATTGCTGGAGTCCTTCATTGATGTAGTACGAATCGGGGTGCATGGGGCGCATGAGGAAATCGGTGAGACGGTCCAGAACGGGACGGGCATCGTCCTGCGTCTGCGTCAAACCGTTGACGACAGGGAGGTCGTCGGATGACATTAAGTAAATACCCTTACTTCTCGCGCTTCGTGCTGATTGGGTCGCCGTTGTAGTGGGACTTGACGGGTGATTCCACCATCTTCCCCTTCAACGGTTCCTTTTTGGATGTTTTCACGTCGCTTTTCATGGAGGACCCTCCTTGGTTGTAGTGATATTGGAGATTGAGTGAGGAATCGACGAGTGGCATACTGGCTCCTTTACCGTCGGGCCGCAGAACGGGCGGTTGAACGCACGCCCTTCCGTTGTGGGATGCGGGCGCCTGCACGTTGAGCTTTATCGAGGCCGATGGCGACCCGCTGCTGTTCAGCGCGGGCAGGGCCGTACTTTCTGGCGGTACGGGCCAGCACACGCGGGGGGTTCTGCTTCATTTCGCTGAAGGCGGCGGCGGTCTTAGCGTCTGTCGTTGAGAGGGCCATTTACACCATCCCGCCCGCCGACGCCATCCGCTGTTGGAGGAGCGCCATAATCATAGGGTTCATCCCACCCCCACCCTGCGGCGGCATCATCGTATTCATCAAGGCGTTGGACATCATGGGTGAAGGAGCCCCAGGCGAGGGTAGGGTGGCCGCTGGTCCGCCCGCGAGGGGAGGTCCACCGGGGGGAGGTGCCTGGGGCGAAGCACCGGACATGCGAGAAGCCAAAAGCGCAATGGGCGATTGCGGGGGCGTCGCCGGGGGAGAGCCGGGTCCGGCCCCTTGGAATCGAGCCATTGCCAACAGTTGATCGAGGGGGCCGAGGTTGCCTTGCAGCATTTGGGCCGGGGACGACATCGCCTGCTTTTGCGCTTTCATGGATTCGCGCTGTTGGGAGGCGGCTTGATCGCCCACCTCTTTCGCGCCCAGCGCAGCCAGGAAGCCCAAGGTGAAGCTCACATCCTGAGGATCGCGGGTCGCCCCACTGGAACCGGACAGGCCCGACAACATCTCCGACATTCCTGGATACCCTACGCCAGCAGGCATACGTCTCCCTATTTGTTGAGTATGTTACATAAGTTAAGTGACGTTGTCAAGTACCTGGGATAAAAAAAAGTTAGGGTGGTTTTAGCGACCGCCCCCTTCGCTACGCCTCCATTCGCTCGATGGCGTCGATGTAGGCCTCGATGGCGTCGATGTAGGCTTAGAGGGGGTTATCGGGCATGGTTAATTCCGTATTAGGTGGGCTAACGAGGGGGCAAGAACCCCAAGGGTCACTAGGGCGGCGGACTTGCAAACCGTTGAGCCATGTTTACGCATGGCTTGAGGCTCAATCCCCCCTCGCGCCTCCACCCTATTGATGGGCAAATGCAGTATACCCACCTTTTTATCATCCTGTCAATATGTCTCTAGCAGATGAAAAAACACCCGCCCAGGGTGCAGCCAACGCTACGACCAGTGAGCGGGGAGCAAGTGTAACTAGAGTTGTAGTAAGCAGCCAAAAAGCTAACTCCGTTGTGCGATGGCGTTGACGGCGTTTGGATCGCGCTTAAACCCAGCCGGTGGGAACTTCTGGAAGTCCTCCTCAGCTTCTTTCAGCATGTAATCAGGGTCTGGGAAGTCGGCGGCTTGCAGCACCATCTTCCGGGAGGCCGCACCGATGGCGTTCAAGCGCATCATCATTTCAGCGCGACGGGCGCGGGTGCCGGGGGCGCTGGAACCGGGGGCCACGGTAAAGCGGAGGTACTTGAAGAACTCGCGGCGCTGGTCCGGCGTGACCGGCGACTTATCGTCGTTGATGAAGAGTTCGCTGCGGGCCAGCGCGTATTCCACCGCTTCTCCCGACGGCCCCATAATGGAAAAGACGCGGTCGGCGGTCACGAACTGGAGAATACGGGCGACCAACTTCTGTCCGACCCGCGACAGTAAATCCTCCAAGCGGGAGGCTCGCGCACGGGTCATTAAGTTGGCCCCTTCCTGGAGTCCTTCAATCGCCAGCCCTGATTGCAGCGACCCGGCGGTTTCGCCGAGGGTGACATCGGTGACGCCGGTAATCATCTGGGCGAAGGTGAACAGGAACTTCGACAATTGCATCCGGTCGGCCCCGAATGGCGGCGGAGGTTGCAGCGTCAGCGTCTTGTTCGGCCCCCCTTGCTTTTTCAACACCAGCGAGTTGCGGATTTTCTGGAGTTGTGTCCATTGGCGGTTGGTGAGGACATCGTGGTCGCCGATGATGCTGACGAAGTTGGTGATGATTTGGTTTTCGACCGTGCCATCGACGAGTTGGTTGAAGGCCGTTTGAATCCGGCGGAGCAGGGAGATGGCGCTGTGGCCCCACAAGTGGTCAGGATCGACAGTCCAGTCGTACCAATCCACCGGCCATTGCGCGTCCCAGTAAGGGTAGGCGCCGTCCCACAGGACGACATCACGAGTGAAGTGGATGTTGCGTCCATACGGGAACACCAGTTTCCCGCTGGAGTTGACTTGGCGGTCCCGAATGCAGCCTTCCCAGACGGTAGCGCGGGGGATGACGGCGTTCACGCTTTGGGAGGCTTTCGACTCCCGTGATTTTTCCAGGAGGGTGGTGACAGGGGATTCCACGGTGCGCATGGCGGAGCGGCCTGGTGAGGAGGCTTTGTCGGGTGTGACGAGTGCCCCACGCCCTGGAAACCGACGCCGCAACAGCGAGAGCGGGACGACACGCTTGATAAAGAGCGCTTCCGCGTGGTCCAACAGCCCCGCTTCGAGGACGGCGGGGTCCGCGAGCAACTGGTCTGGACGCAGCATTTCCACGTAGATGTCGTCGGTAGCGGGATCGTAGCCGGTGTAGAGACCGGCGCTCCGCTTGATGGCGGCGTTGTGGCACATTTTGAAGACCTGGCGCTGGAGGTCGGTTTCCTGCCAGACCGCGATCACGCCTTTTTCCAGGGCGCGGGCGACATTGGCTAATCCACGCTTGCGATGCTCGACGCGGAGGATCGGGCGGTTGTCGGTGAGTTGCGCCACCAGCCGGTCGATGAAGGCTTGCGTGAAGTTGCACTCAAAGAGGCGGTCTTTGGGGCCGACTTCCCCACGATAGAGTTTCAGGTCGTCCTCGTCGGTGAAGCCGTCGTTTCGCTCCAGCGCGTTTGTTTTCGCGGTTTCGTATTCACTGATGAGGGCGTGGAGGTCGTCCAGAAGGGAGCGTTCGTCGGCGCCGACCTTGTTGGTGGTGTTGATGGGGGGTGCGAATTCGCGGTCAGCCACAGTTTACCTCGCGGGGGCTGTTAAAGGGGCACCGAAACTGGTGGGCGGGACTGGGGTGCCTTTGGGGGTCGTGCGTGCGTCACGAATTCGGCGAAGCTCGGCTAACGACGCTTTCCGACCGCAGGATTCCACCTGGTCGTCCTCCGGCGGAGGGCAGAAGCGAGCGTCGGGGCGGTCCACTGGGGGGATGAAACCTTGTCCACAGTACACACAGGTTGTCTTGGTCTGTGGAATGGTGGACGGGGAGAGCAGCACCGTAGGGGGTGTGTTCAGTTGGTTGGCGGTGATACTGGCGACTAAGCCTTGGTCCCTCACCAATTCCATCGGGCCGACCACGAAGTCGATCAAGGGGCGGGCTTGTTCCTTCGCACACGCTCGAATCAACTGGCGGTGATCGGGCGGGAGAAAGGACAGCATGATTTCGCACGCGGCCTCCCCATTCAATGGTGCGGACGCCGAGGCGACGGGCGCGGTTAAATGCGCTTCCACGACCGCCCCAAACTTCACGCCACGGGCAATCGCTTCCTTCGTCAATTCATCAAACAGGTCCGCCGGGAGCGAGACCATCGCAGTTTTTCGTCCAGTTGCAGACATCGAACTTACCTCCATAAGTGGTGGGATGGATCGAGTAAGTAATCACCGGTTTCATGGGCATAATCGTAGAGGTCGGCGTCAATATCGTGGAGCGCCCACGGGGGCGGGGTGATCGGTTTCACGATTTGAGACTCCGGGGATGGTCCTCGCCGTTCATCACTCGATGCCAGAAGCGCCAGCATCCACGCATTAACGCAGTCATCAAAACCCCCACTCCGCGCTCCCCATTCGTCGATCCCGATGTTAAGGAATTCCCGCAATTCAAGGTAGAGACCAGCGGAATAGACGCGAGGATGGTCTCGCTGTACGACCCTAACAGCATTCGTGACCAACGACGCTTTTTCCCGGCGGTTGTAAAGGAAACCCACCCGTTTTGACGGACGTTCCAGTAGATCGTCACGCCGCCGCCACTGCCATAAGTTTGGGTAATCGCGTTTTTGGAGATCATTGAGAAGTGCATACCCCCAGCCTCCCGTAATATCCGGGATGAGTTGCGCCCGATTATAGTACAACCCCGTCCAATACACAAGGTCTAAAAAGTTTTCGTCGGCGGGGTTCCAATGGCCGCGTGCTTCAGCCACTTGCTCCAGGGTGTCGCGGCGGATGACCTCTAAAACGGTCCAGTCGCCGGTTTCGTGGCCCCCGGCCACGTCGATGCCGATGTCGTAGTACGCGCCTTCCACGGGTTCGGCCCACCGCTCCACGACGCCGTCAAAGGTTTCGTGGAAGCCGGTGGAATCAACAAACCCTGTGGTCCCTGTTTTCAGTTGATCCTGGATGTAGGCCAAGGATTCATCAGGGAACGCCCTGAAGGTGCCTTTGGGACTCTGCCAGCTTTCCTCGAAGGACAAGGGGAATTCCTGGAAGAACAGGGCGGGGTTGCCTGCGGCGGCGTAGTTGGAGAGGGTGCGCCGACGCCAGACGATGTTCCCCAGCGTCAATCCATATTGGTGCATCAAGTCGCGCTCTTCGCCGGAGACTTCAAAGTGCGAGGGGACCGGGTCGGAGTATTCCGGGTTCATCGACCACGGGACGAACGTAAACTCATACTCGGTGTCGCCCCTGCGGGCCGCTTCCGCGAATTCCTTGAACCAGTCACCCCCGAAAAACGAGGTAGATTCCATAATGACGATGGAGGGGGTGGCGCCCTTTGCTTTCGAGATGGTGGGGAAGAGGGAGGCTTGCATTTCGTCGGGGTTGCTGTAGCGGGCGACCTCTGTGAGATGGACGAGGTGGTTCATTTCGCCTGCGCCCACGTTCACGTTCTTGGAGTGACCGGCGAGAAAGCGGGAGCGCCGCCCATCAAACTCGATTTTGAACTTGGATTTGTAGCGGGTGGGTGGTTGCAAAGGGGTCGGCAGGGCGTCGTAAAAGGTGGCGATGGTATCGAAGCGTTCCGCCGCCGTATCCTCGTCGTAGGAGACGATAAAGGCATTGTGGAAGTTCTGGAACGCGGTACGCTGGAAAAAGAGCGAGAGGACGTAAGCTGAGGCTCCGATTTGGCGCGGTTTCCCCCAGATTTGACGCACCCACCCGTCACGTTTCTGCTGGGCCATCACCTTTTTGTGGAGCATTTGCTGGATGGGGTTTAAGGTGAGGGTGGGAAAGCCCACCACCGTCCGCGATTTAATGCGGAGGTACTTCTGAGCGAGGTAGAGGTAGCTGGTTTCACACTTTTTCAGTTCTTTCGCCCAGTAGAGGCGGTCGTATTCAGGGGTGCTGGCTTCCATTGCGACTAGCTTGCCTTCATATAGCGAGCATATACTGTCGTATTCGTGGACCATCCAAACTTCGACGGTTCTTCGACCCAATTCGAGGGAGACCCAAAAAAACCCTCCACAATCTTGAAATCGGCGTAGTGAGGGACGCGATAGTCCTTACCGTAAATCAGCTTTAGGGAGAACGTGCCGCCAGGTTTAAGGACACGGTGTACTTCGCAACACAACGTCCTCAAACCGTCTGTAAACTCACGCCGATTCTTCCAGTTCCCAAACCGGCGGTATGAAGGGTTCCAGTGTTTGACATCGTTGCGAATAAGGTGTGGAGGATCGGCCCATACCTCATCCACGGAGTCCGCCTTGACGGGAAGGTGCAGAAAAGAAGCGACCGCATCAGGGGAGACAGTTCGCAAGCAATCGAACCCGAACACGACTTCCACCGTCTGATGTGGTTTCCACTTCCTCGTTGAGCAGCATACATCGAGTATCATTCTGCTGACTCCTGTTTAGAGTAAGTGTTTTTACTTATCACGGTAACGATAACGGGCTGTGAAACGTGCCGCATATTCCTGTCCATACGCCACCAGGAAGAAGCCCTGTTTTAAGAGCCAAGCAGCGATGGCCCGACGACCTTTTGCCGTCATCCGTGGGGCGTCCACGATGGTCAACATAGCTGCGGTTTTCACGGCGTCAGGCTTAGTGCCACCCCGACGGCCCTTGGTAGCTCCCAATTTCACTTAGCACCTCCTCTGGGTTGTCTGATCGCGTGGGTACGTCCTTCATGGTGTCGGGCGGGATGGTAAAGCCCACCAGTTCGACGTTGAGAACATCTAATTGATCCTGGATATGTTCATACGCTTTCCACGCGGCATAACTAAGCAGCCCCACTTCCACGATGTTGATGACAGCAAGGATGACAAGGAGTTTTAACATACCTAAAGAGAGTTCTAGCATACTGAACTCCTTACTGTGGGGCCACGAGGCCGCACACGGTTTGAAGGTGTTTCAAGACACGCTGCGCTTGCTCCATGTCGGCTTGCGCTTGGGTGGCGTCCGTCCCTGGTGGGAGGGCGCGCAATTCCGCTTTGGCGATATCCGCTGCGACTTGCGCCGCCGGAACCATCGCACACGCCTGTTGCGTCACGCCTTTCGCTTTAGCGACATCCTCGCTGGCACACCCCTGAAAGGACAAGACAGCTACCAACGCCCCAAACATGAACACCCATACTAGAACGCGCTTATACATTGTGTCCTCCCCTTGTTAGTGGTAGTACGCCGACTTTCACAAGAAACCAATCTGGATACCCATCCGTTTGAAGTTCAACAACACGTAATGTCCCCTGTCGGATATCCTCTTTCCACATCGCTACCGTCACATCCATCCACTTCTTGCCATGCGTATACCCGTTGGTAAGTGCATCCAACAGCGGCGTCCCTTGCGACTCGTGTGCATACATAGACAGGAGCGCGGCGTCGCTGAAATCGGCGTCTTGAGACT
>Ga0194128_10003541_pt1 | contig 23832 bp, 21 predicted proteins | sample TA2KigCa65mmetaG_FD_148650 | JGI IMG/M metagenome (GOLD analysis project Ga0194128, IMG submission 148650) | Freshwater microbial communities from Lake Tanganyika, Tanzania - TA2015037 Kigoma Deep Cast 65m | ecosystem: Environmental > Aquatic > Freshwater > Lake | place: Tanzania: Lake... | reverse complement strand
CCGCCGCGGGGGGGTGGCCGAGAGGCGCGCGAACATGTCGAGATACTTCCGCTCGATGACGGGCCAGCTGTAATGCCGGGCGTAGTACTCGCGTCCGTTGCGGCCGAGCGCGTCGGCCAGCCACGGCTCGCTGACCAGACAGTCGAGCACCGCCGCAAACTCGAGCGCGTCGCCATAGTACAGACCGGCGTTGCTGCGCAGGCACTGGCCGACCAGCACGTCGCACCGTGCGTTGACGAGCACCGGCCGCCCCAGCGCCCACGCCTCGAGCGCCGCCATCGACAGGCTCTCGAAGTACGACGGGACGACGAGCGCTTCGGCGGCCGCGATCACGTCGAATTTGTCCTGGTCGCTCACGAAGCCGAGGTGCCGAATCCGTGGATGCGCCGGCACGTCCATGGCGGCGCTGCCGACCAGCACCAGTTCGAGCGTCCCGGCCGAGGTGTTGCTGTAGCGGACGAAGAAGTCGAACAGCTCCGCGCACCCCTTGTTCGGATCGATGCGGCCGACGTACGCGAGAAACGGCGCCGACAGGCCGAACGTCCGCCGCGCGCGCGCGGGATCGACGGCTGTCGGAATCCTCGAACCGACGCCGACGACCACGCCGGGGACGTCGTCGTTGCCGGCGAGGGCGCGGATCATCGCCCGCTCCTCGAGCGAGTTGTACATGATCCCGCGAACGCCGCGCAGCACGGGCTCGAAGATGCGCAGCGCGACGGCCGCCTCGCGCTCAGCGGTCGGCACGAGAATCGCGCGGTCGCCCGCGGCGCGCGCGCCGTAGTAGGTCTGGAAGTATCGAAGGCTGAAGAGCAGCACGAAGTCGAACCGCCGGCGGACGCGGCGGAGGCGGGCGATGAGATCGCGAGACAGGGGTCCCTGCTCCCGGAGCCACTCGAGCTCCTCCTGCAGCGTGTGCGCGCGGCCGAACACGCGACGCGACGCATCGGCGAATGCGTCGAGGCGGCGCGGGTGGGCGACGCGAAACCGCTCGACCGGCACGCCGTTGATCTCCTCGGTTCCGGCTGGAAACGCATTCTCCCAGGTGAGGTAGTCCCGCGCGCAGGTGGTGAAGACGCGGACGGTCATGCGCCCCGCGAGCAGCTCCGCGATATAGCGGGCGTGCAGCTCGGCGCCTCCGCTGATCTCGGCGCCGTACCGTTGAACCACGATGGCGATCTGCAGCGAGCTACTCCAGACGATCCCGATCGTCGCCCTCGGCAGCCGGCGGCGGAGCGGGCGCAGGCTCCTCGGCCGGAGGCGCCGCCTCGGCTTCCGGTGCGTCCGGCGGCGCGGGCGCGGGCAGCGAATCGGACGTCCAGGCCGCCGGCTCCGGCTCGAGAGGCACGTCGATGCCGCCGGCCTCGACCTCCCCACGAATCTCCGGATCCGCGCCGGCGTCCCGATCGGCGCCGCCCTCGGGCTCCACCGCCGGGTCGGGTTCGGCGTCGGCCTCGAGCTCGTCCTCGACCTCGAGCGCGCCGCCGGCCTCGAGTTCTCCGCCGGTCGCCGCCGGGCCCGGTCCGGCGACGCCTGCGGTCGTCGCGCTCTCCGCAGCCACCGTGGCTCCGCGGCGTCCGCGTCGCCGCCGCCGTCGGCGCCGGCCGCCTTCTGCGGGACCCGTGTCGGGGACGGCCTCGGCGGACGGGCCGGCCTCCGGCGGACGGGCGGGTGCGCTCGGCTCCGCAGGCCGTCCGCCCGGCCGCTGCTGGTGGACGGTGCCTTCGACCGCGCGGACGCGGCGATCCGCGAAGTCCACCCGCGCGCCCAGCGACTCCACCCGCGCGGAGAGCGCCTGGACCTCGAGGCTCAGGCGCGACACCTCGGTGACGAGGCGTTGGACGATCGTGTAGTGCAGCGCGTTCCACTCGGCCTGCCGCCGGTCGCGTGCGGCGTCGCGCTCGGCCGCCTCGACGTTCAGCTTCGCCTGCAGGTGCAGCGCCCGGATGAGCGGGTTCGGGTTGAAGAACAGCTTCAGCAGCGGGTTCAGCAGCCTCCGGATGAACCGGAGGATCGCGCGGTGCGAGTCGTAGAGCGTCGTGCCTTCGAACTCGTACACCGGCTCGGCCGGGAGACGCGTCTCCTGGCGCTCGACGGCGTCGTCGGCCGTGCGCCGCAGCCGATCGAGGAACTCGGGTTTGACGGCGCGGGGATCGAGGATGTACTCGAGACGCCGCGCGGCGAGCTCGTCGATCTGCTGATGCGACAGCTCGACGCCTTGCCGCTGGGCGATGCGCGCGCGAATCTCCCGCATGATCTGTTCGACATCGATCTGGTCGCGCGTCTGGGGCGGCTGCGGGGGCGCCGGCGTGCGCCGGTCGAAGCCGCGCCGGTCGGAGCCGCGGCGGCCCCGGTGGAAATGTCCGCGCCGCCGGTCCTGGTGTGGATCCATCGTTCAGTACTTTCTGAAGAGCCGCCCCCACTCGGTCCGCATGAAGCCGCGGATTCGCGACCGGCCAATCGTCGGGTACCACAGCGCGTCGTGGTACACGTTCGACGCGAAAGGCGCCCAGACCATGAGCGGCGAGTGGAGCAGCAGGCGTTCGAGCGGCCGAAGAAATCCCTTGCGGATCATCTGATCGCCCCAGATCACCAGCGAGCGGCGCGTCTGGAAGCCGAAGTTCTCCCCCGACACGTCGTCGCCCACCAGTTCGATGTCGCGCGGATCGGCGATCCCGAGACCCCGTTCGTGCGCCATGCGGAGGAACGGAATCGACAGCGGATCGAACCCCATGAGCTTCGAGGCGATCGCGTCGATGGCCACCGAGTCGGCGGCGGCCAGGAGCAGGCTCGTGACCCGCGGCACCATCGTCCGCGGCCCCGCGCCGTCGCCGGCGACCGTGCCGTCCATGACGGTGAAGACCGCCGGGTGCAGCTCGCGCTGCATGTACAGCAGGTCGACCAGCACCTCGTGCATGTACTTGTGGGCGTAGTGCCGGACCTCCCGCAGTAGCCCTCCGAACGAGTTCTTCACGGCCCCGGTCATCACGGCATGGCCGTGGGTCTTCACCGTCGGCAGGTGCAGGATTTGTCGATCGGGGTAGATGGAGGGAATCTGGATGCCTTCCGGGAAGATCTCGTTCAACTTGAGCAGGGGACTTTCGAACTGGTGCACGTGCCAGTCGACTTCCGTGAGCGGCGTGAACGTCAGGCCATGCCGCCCGAGGACCGGTTCCCACCGGTTGTTGCGGCATCCCTTCCGCGGGTCGGTGACCACGGTGCGGTTTTCGACCGGGATGAGCCGCGTGCGGTCGAAGCCGTCGGCAAGCAGTTTCGAGACGACGCCGTCGACCTGCCAGGGCTGCGACGAGCAGGCGGGGAAGTACTTCGTCCAGGACAGGTTGAGCTTCAGCAGCGTGTCGCGGCCGCGCGCCAGCACATCGCCGTAGCCCGCCAGGTCCATCACCCGCGCGTAGTCGTCGATGACCGTGTCGGGGTGGGTACGGACGACGGCGACGCGCGCGGTGTGCGTCCGGGGGGTGGACCCGGGCCGGACAGGAGCGTCGACAACGAGCGGCATCGAACGGTGTCTCCTTCCCCAATCGGGGGCGGTGATGTCCCCTAGTTCCCCAGCGGCGTGTACATCAATAGCACCACGGTGCCAGCCCAGAGCGCCACACACGCCAGCAACGGCCCATCGTTCAGGAGCAGGGCGGCCGGGCTGCCGCCCCCGCGCTTCTGATGCACCAGATAGAGATATCGGAAGATGCCGTAGAGCACAAACGGCACCGTCAGGCCCAGGCGGCTCGTTCCCAGGCGCTCCGCGGTCTCGACGCTGGTGGCAAACACCGTATAGGCGATGACGGTGGACGCCGTCACCACGGCGATCATCTGGTCGAGCAGGTACGGGCTGTATTCCTCGAGGCTGCGCCGGTGGTTGGCCGCGTCCTCGCCGAGCAGGACCAGCTCGTGGCGGCGCTTGCTCAGCGCCAGAAAGAGCGCGAGCAGCGTCGTACAGATGAGCAGCCAGGGCCGGATCGGCACGTCGACTGCGACGGCTCCCGCGATGGCCCGCAGAACGAACCCCGCGGCGATCACCAGCACGTCGAGGATGACGACGTGCTTGAGCGCCACCGAATAGAGGAGGAGCAGCGCGATGTACGCCGCCCCGACGGCGGCCAGCATCGGCGCGACGAGCGCCGCCGCCGCTTCCGCGCCCGCCACGAGGGCCACCGCCGCGATGGCGGCCGTTCGTGTGGGGAGGGCGCCCGCAGCAATCGGCCGCTGCCGCTTCAGGGGATGGCGCCGGTCCGCCTCCCGGTCGCGGATGTCGTTGACGAGGTACATCGCGCTCGACAGCGCGCAGAAGACGACGAACGCCGCCGCCGCCAGCAGCACCGCCGTTGCGTCGAGCAGGCGCCCGCCGAAGAGGACGCCGGCGAACACCAGCAGATTCTTCGTCCACTGCCCGGGACGAAGCGACGCCGCGAAGGATGAGAAGGCGGTCAGACGCTGGCGGATGAGGAGAAGCTCCGCACGGCGTCGGCCTCGTTGTCGTAGGTCTCGAACACCGTGAGCAGCTTCGTGATCGACAGTAGATCGGTGATGCGCTTGGTCAGGCCCAGGAGCTTCAGGCTGCCGCCCTGCCGGCTGACCGTCGTGTACGTGCGGACGATCTCGCCGAGCCCGGCGCTGTCGATGTACGGCACGCCGGCCAGGTTGAGCACGATCTTCTTCCGGCCCTGGAGCGCCAGGCTGTTGACCTTGTCCTTGAGCACCTCGTCGCCCTCGCCGAGCGTCATCTTGCCCTTGAGATCCAGAATCGTGACATCGCCGGCGGCGCGTTCCTCGATCTGCATTGACTCTCCCCTATGAACCTACACCGATCGGAAAAACCAGGACAAGACCGGCCGCCTGGGCCGTCGGCCGCGATGGTCGGCAGCGACCGTGGAGTGAACCGGCGCCGCTCCCGCCGCGGGCGGCGGGGCTCCAGCGTGGTCTGTGCGCGGTGGAAGGCCTACACGCCGCCGGCACCGGCGAACTTGCGCTGCTGGAAGCACTCCTTGCAGAACACCGGCCGGCCCTGCGTGGGCCGGAAGGGCACGGTGGTTTCCTTGCCGCAGGCCGAACAGGTCGTCTGTGTCTCGACGCGCTCACGGGTGGTCGACCCGGACGCCACGCGATTGGCGCGCTTCGCCTTGCAGCCCTTGCACCGCTTCGGCTCGTTCTTGAACTGCTTGTCAGCGAAGAAGAGCTGCTCGCCCGCCGTCCAGATGAATTCCGCGCCGCAGTCCACGCACCGCAGGGTCTTGTCTTGGAACTCCATCGGTCGCCACCTCGTGCTCGTCGTTCGGCACCGCAACGCGCACACCCTGCACGTTGGGGGCCCCGCTTCGGGCACCGCGGGAACCCCGCTTTCACGCCGGCGCGCTACTCCGACTCGCGTCGGAGCTTCTTCCGATTGCGCTTCCGTGCCAGTGCCTGCTTCGCCCTCCGCTTGTCACCCGGCTTCAGATAGAAGGAGTGCTTCTTGATGTCCTTGATGATGTCTTCCTGCTGCACCTTGCGCTTGAAGCGACGGAGGGCGCTTTCGATCGATTCGCCTTCCTGAAGCTTGACTTCAGCCACGCCTGAGACTCTCCCTTCCCGTGAACTTGGCCCGATTGCCCACTGTGACGGCCGTTGAAAAGTGCCGAATATGCTAGGCTAACACAGCAGGTAGGCGCGGATTCTAGGCGCAACCCGGCGCCACGTCAACGAAATAGTCGGGAGTTCGCCGGCGTCCGACGCCCGGTCGAAGCGGTCCTTCCAACCTGTTGTCCGACAGGTAATTACGTAGCTTTTCCATGAGGATTCTCGTCGTCGGCAGCGGCGCCCGCGAGCACGCGATTGCGTGGAAGCTCGCCGGCGAGCGCGCCGTCACCGGCGTGCTCTGCGCGCCCGGCAACCCCGGCATGGCCGAGGTGGCGCGATGCGCGCCCGCCGACCTGGCGCGGCCGGAGACGCTGCTCGAGTTGGTCCGCCGCGAGCGCATCGAGCTCACCGTCGTCGGCCCCGAGCAGCCGCTCGACGCCGGCGTCGTGGATCTGTTCGAGGCGCACGGCTGCCCGATCGTCGGGCCGACGCGCGCGGCGGCGGCCCTCGAGTGCAGCAAGGCCTTCGCAAAGGCGTTCATGGCGCGCCACGGCGTGCCGACGGCGCGATTCGCGGTCTGCGACTCGATGGCGGAGGCGGAGGCCGCGCTTGCCGAGGACCGCCTCGGCTTTCCGCTCGTGATCAAGGCCGACGGGCTTGCCGCGGGGAAGGGCGTCGTGATCGCGGACGATCGCGCGTCGGCGGCGCAGGCCATCCGCAGCGCCATGGTCGAGCGCCGCTTCGGTGGAGCCGGCGATCGCCTCGTGCTCGAGGAGTTTCTCGTCGGCGAGGAGGCGTCGTACTTCGTGCTTGCCGACGGCACCGCGTGCGTGCCGCTTTCCTCGGCGCAGGACCACAAGCGCATCTTCGATGACGACCGCGGGCCGAACACCGGCGGCATGGGCGCCTTCGCGCCGACGCCCCGCGTGACGCCAGAGCTCGAGCGGCGCGTGCTCGACGAGATCGTGGGTCCCGTGCTCGACGGCATGGCGCATGACGGGACGCCCTTCCGTGGGTTCCTGTACGTCGGCCTCATGCTCACCGGCGACGGCCCGAAAGTCGTGGAGTTCAACGTCCGGTTCGGCGACCCCGAGGCGCAGGTGGTCCTGCCGCGGCTCGACGAGGAGCTGTCGTGGCTGTTGGGCGCGGCGGCGACGCACGCGCTGCCGTCGCGGCCCGCGCGGTTCAGGCCCGATCCGCACGTCGGGGTGGTGCTGGCGTCGGCCGGCTATCCCGATGCGGTGGAGACCGGCACGCCAATCACCGGCATCGCCGACGCCGCGCGCGTGCCCGGCGCCCTCGTGTTTCATGCCGGCACACGCCTGCACGACGGCCGATTGGTCACCGCCGGCGGGCGCGTCCTGACCGTGGTCGGCCGCGGCGCGACGTATCGGGAAGCCATCGATGTGACGTACCGTGCCGCCGCCTGTATTCGCTTCGACGGGATGCAATTCCGCCGCGACATCGGCAGGAAGGGCCTCGCGGTCTCGTGAGCCGCCGAAAAGTGTGAGCGACATCACATGAAATACGCCGTCCTGACCTTCGGCTGCCGCGTGAACCAGGCCGACTCGCTCGCGATCGAAGACGGCCTGCGGGCGCGCGGCGGCACGGCGGTGCCGCCCGAGGACGCCGACCTCGTCGTGGTGAACACCTGTTCGGTCACGGCGAGCGCCGATCAGGCGGCGCGACAGACGATCCGCCGTGTGGCGCGGGTCAATCCGGCGGTTCGGGTCGTCGTGACCGGCTGTTATGCAACGCGGCGGCCCTCCGACCTCGCCGTTCTGCCGAACGTCGTCCGCGTCGTGCGGAACGACGACAAGGACGTGCCGGCCGCCTTCGCCGGCGACGCGCCCGGGCCGACCACGGCCGAGCGTTTTGGCGGCGGCACGGGCGCCTGCGGCGGCACGCTGGAGCCGGGCGTCGCCGGCCGCACCGCGCTCACGCTGCGCGTGCAGACCGGCTGCGAGGAGCGATGCAGCTACTGCATCATCCCGTCGACGCGCGGCGTCAGCCGATCGCGCCCGCTGCCGGCGGTGCTCGCCGATGTCACGCGCGCAGTGAGCGCGGGCTATCGGGAGATCGCAATCACGGGCGTCCACCTGGGATCGTACGGCCGGGATCTCGGCGAGGGAATGACGCTGGCGTCATTGCTCGGCGCGCTGGCCGGCATCGACGCCGACGTGCTCTTTCGCGTCGGCTCGCTCGAGCCGATGGACTGCACGCCCGAGGTGGTCGATCTGATGGCCGCCTCGCGGCGGTTGGCCCCGCACTTCCACCTGCCCCTCCAGCACGGCGCCGACGAGATGCTGCGGGCGATGCGGCGGCCCTACACGGCGGCCTATTACTGCGGCCTCGTCGAACGGATCCGGCGGGTACTGCCCGATGCCGCGATCGGGTCGGACATCATCGTCGGTTTTCCCGGCGAATCTGCGGCGCACGTCGCCGACATGCAGCGCATGCTTCGAGGGCTGCCGCTCACCCACCTCCACGTGTTTCCGTACTCCGATCGACCGGGTACCGAGGCATCCGGGCGCTACCCGAAGGTCGACGGCCGCGAGATCCGCGAGCGGGCGCGCGAGATCCGGACGATCGGCGAGCACATGGCCCGTCGCTTCCGGCAATCGCAGGTCGGCCGGACGCTCCGGGCGCTGGCGGTTGACGACGGGCGGTCGATCGTGACGGGGAACTATCTGAAGCTGCGGCTCGATGCGCCCCTGCCGCGCAACGCGTGGATTGACGCCGAGGTCATCGACGAGCATCGGGCCCGTCCCGTGCCCGGCGGGCCGTAGGGCCGGCCGTCAACCCGGGACGTTCGCTGGGGACGGACCATGGCACAGAAGAAACGAGCGACCCGCCGGAAGAAGGCCGCGCCCGCCTCGGTCGGCCTGACGGCGCAGGAAGTGTGTCGGGCCGACCCGCGTGCCGCCGATCTGGCGCAGCAGGTCGAGCGCGACGGCGGCACGGTTCTCGGGTCGTACCGCGATCCGTTTGGCGGTGCCGCGGTGCTGCTCGTCGCGCTGCCGATCGACCGCGTCGAGCCGACCCCCTATCAGCGCGACCCGTCCGACGCACACATCAAGCGGCTGATGACGGTCATCGAAAAGGTCGGCCGCTTTCTCGATCCGGTGGTGCTCATCCGGCACGACGACGCGTATTGGACGCCGAACGGCAACCATCGACTGCAGGCGATGCGCAGGCTCGGCGCCAAGGCGATCGCCGGCCTGCTCGTGCCCGAGCCGGAGGTCGCCTTCAAGATCCTGGCGCTGAACACCGAGAAGGCGCACAACGTGAAGGAGAAGTCGCTCGAGACCATCCGCATGGCGCGCGCCCTCGCCGAGCAGAAGGCCGGCAGCGAGAGCGACTACGCGTTCGAGTTCGAACAGGCGCCGTACCTGACGCTCGGCGCGGCCTACGAGGAACGCCGCAGCCTGAGCGGCGGGGCGTACCACCCGGTGCTGCGGCGCATCGACGCCTTCCTCGACGATCCGATGCCGAGGGCGCTCCGGGAACGCGAGCGCCGCGCGGCCAAGGTGCTGAAGCTCGACGATGGTGTGGGCACGGTCGTCGAGGCGCTGAAGCAGAAAGGCTTGACCAGCCCGTATCTGAAGCCGTTCGTGGTCGCGCGCATCAATCCGATCCGCTTCTCGAAGGCGACCGAGTTCGATTTCGACGAGGTGATCGACAGGATGATCGCCGCCGCCGCAAAGTTCAACGTCGATCGCGTGAAGCAGGAGGACGTGGCGAAGATCGGCGGCGCGCCGCCGGAGGACTAGCCATCCACGGGGGAGGTGGGAGTCATCTCATGAGCAGCGCCATCTGCTGCGCCGCAGACTTCCTCGTGCCCCCGTCCACGATCAGCTGACCGCAGGCGGCGCGGATGTCGCGCCCGCGGCTCTTGCGCACCGATACCGTGAGGTGCCGGTCGGCGAGGATCTGCGCGAAGCGGTCGACCCGTTCGTCTCCCGGACGCTCGTACGGAATCCCGGGCGCGGGATTGAGCGGGATCAGATTGACCTTGGCCTTGATGCCGGCCAGCAGCGCCACCAGCCGGCGGGCGTCCTCGGGCGAGTCGTTCACGCCGTCGAGCAGCACGTACTCGAACGTGATGCGGTTCCGCTTCTTCAGCGGGAACCGGCGGCAGGCCTCGAGAATCGACGCGAGCGGATACTTCCGGTTGGGGGGCACGAGGGCGGTCCGCTGCTCGTCGGTCGTCGCATGCAGCGAGATGGCCAGGTTCGGCATCACCGGCTCGTGCGCGAGGCGCTCGAGCCCGGGGACGATGCCGACGGTCGAGAGGGTCACGCGCCTGGGCGACACCGCGAGGCCGTGCTCCGAATGGAGCATCCGCAGCGCTTTCATTGTCGCGTCGTAGTTGTGCAGCGGTTCGCCCATGCCCATCAGCACGATGTTGAACGGGCGGTCGAGCAGTCCGGTCGCGGCCGCCAGCACCCGCACCTGGCCGACGATCTCACCGGCCGTGAGATTCCGCACGAGCCCCATCTTGCCGGTGAGGCAGAAGCCGCACGCCATGGCGCAACCGACCTGCGTCGAAATGCAGAAGGTCATCGACGGCGTATCCGGGATGAACACCGCCTCGATGCGCTGGCCGCCGTCCAGCTCGAGCGCGAACTTGCGGGTGCCGTCGATTGACCGCTCGTCGCCCACCGTCCGGGGGGTGGACACCGTGAACTCCGCCGCGAGCGTGTCGCGCAGCGTCTTCGACAGGTCCGTCATTCGATCGATGTCGGTGACGCCGTGCCGGTAGATCCACCGGTAGAGCTGGTGGGCGTGGAAGCGCTCGACGCGGCGCACCTCGAGGGCGGCTTCCAGCTCGGCAAGCTCGAGCTCCGCGAGATCGCTCTGTGCGCGGCTCATGCTATGTCTCGCATTTCCATGGAGATGCGAGCATTCGATTGTACAACCCGAGCAAGGGTCGGCCCCGCATGGCCATTCCGTGGTATGATAGAGCCGTTCTTCTAATTGCTTGTCTGTCAACGGTTTGCGGCGAGCAAACCGATCCTCGGCATCCGTGGCGCCAACAACCATCGTTCGCGACGTCCTCCCCAACGGCCTCCGGCTCGTCACCGAGCGGATGCCGCACGTGCGGTCGGTCAGCATTGGCGTGTGGCTCGCGCGCGGTTCCCGCCACGAGCCGGTCGCGCAGAGCGGCATCGCCCACTTCGTGGAGCACATGCTCTTCAAGGGGACCGCGGCGCGCAGCGCCGAGGACATCGCCCAGACGATCGATTCGATTGGCGGACAGATGGACGCCTTCACCGCCAAGGAGTACGCGAGCTACTACATCAAGGTGCTCGACGAGCACCTGCCCCTGGCGGTCGACGTGCTGTCGGACATCGTGATGCGCCCGGCGCTCAGCCCCGCCGATATCGAGCGCGAGAAGAAAGTCGTCCTCGAAGAGATCAAGATGGTCGAGGACACGCCCGACGACCTGGTCCACGAGCTCTTCACGGAGCGGTTCTGGAGGAACCATCCGCTCGGGCGGCCGATTCTCGGATCGCGCGAGACGGTCGAGTCGTTCGGCGTCGACGGCCTGCGGCAGTACTTCGACGGGGTGTACACCTCCCCGAACCTGATCATCGCGGCGGTCGGCAACGTCGAGCACCAGCAGGTGCGCGACCTCGTGTGGCGGTTCTTCGAGAGTCTCCCGTCGTCGAGCCAGCCCGTCGTCGACCAGCCGCCGCGCATTGTCGCCGACGTGCTGATCCGGAACAAGGAGCTCGAGCAGAGCCACGTGTGCCTCGGGACCGGCGGGTACCAGCAGGATCACGCCGACCGCTACGCCAGCTACGTGCTGAACACGGTGCTCGGCGGATCGATGAGCTCGCGACTCTTTCAGAACGTCCGGGAGAAGCGGGGGCTGGCCTACGCGGTCTTCAGCGGCTTGAGCGCCTACCGCGACGCCGGATCCGTGACGATCTACGCTGGCTGCGCGAACGACGCCGTGGGCGAGCTCATCGACGTGGTCATCGCGGAGCTCCGGCGGCTGAAGGACGAAGCGCTGCCGGACGCGGAGCTGCGCCGGGCGAAGGATCATCTCAAGGGCAGTCTCATGCTGAACCTCGAGAGCACGTCGAGCCGCATGTCGCACCTGGCCCGGCAGGAGATCTACTTCGATCGGCAGTTCGGCCTCGACGAAACGCTCGAGGGCGTGAGGCGGGTCACCGCCGACGACGTGCAGCGGGTGGCGCGGGATCTGTTCACGGACGGGACGCTGGCGGCGACGGTGCTGGGCGCGGTGAACGGCCTGCAGCTGCCGCGCGAAAGGCTCTCACTGGGATAAGGAAATTGACGGATTTACGGATTTACGAATTGACGAATTGACGCATTCGTAAATGATTCCTCGGTACACCGGCGCGGAGATGGGTCGCATCTGGAGCGACCAGCGGAAGTACGAGACCTGGTTGCAGGTCGAGCTCGCCGCGGTCGATGCGATGGCCCGCGCCGGGATCGTACCGCCTCAGGCGGCGCGCGAGCTGCGCGAGCGGGCCCGCTTCGACATCGCGCGCATCGAAGCAATCGAGCTGGTCACGCAGCACGACGTCATCGCGTTTACGACCGCGGTGGCCGAGCACGCCGGACCCTCGGCGCGCTGGCTCCACTTCGGGCTCACCTCCTCCGACGTGATCGACACCGCGCAGGCGCTCCAGATGCGGGAGGCGTGCGACCTGGTCCTCGAGGGGCTCGCCGGTCTCATGCACGCGGTCCGGGCGCGAGCCGAGGAGCACCGCACGACGGCGATGATCGGCCGGACGCACGGCGTGCATGCCGAGCCGATGACGTTCGGGTTGAAGCTGGCGCTGTGGTACGCCGAGCTCGGGCGCGGCGTCGAGCGCGTGCGCCGCGGGCGCGACGCGGTGTCGGTCGGCAAGCTCTCGGGTGCCGTCGGCACGTTCGCGCATCTTCCGCCGGCGATTGAAGCGGACGTCTGCCGGACGCTCGGCCTCGAGCCCGCGCCGGTCGCCTCGCAGGTGATCCAGCGGGATCGGCACGCCGAGCTGCTCTCGGCGCTGGCGATCGCGGCGTCGACGCTCGAGAAATGCGCGCTCGAGATCCGGGGGCTCCAGAAGACGGAGATTGGCGAGGTCGAGGAGCCGTTCGCGCAGGGGCAAAAGGGGTCGTCGGCGATGCCGCACAAGCGGAACCCCGTCGGCTGCGAGCAGATCGTGGGGCTGGCGCGGCTCGTGCGCGCCAACGCCGGCGCGGCGTTCGAGAACAACGCGCTCTGGCACGAACGCGACATCTCTCATTCGTCGGTCGAGCGGGTGATCCTGCCCGACAGCTTCATCGCGCTCGACCACATGATCCGGCGCTTCACCCGCATCGTGCGCGGAATGGTCGTCCATCCCGACCGGATGCGCGAGAACCTCGAGCGGTCGCGCGGTATCGTGTTCTCCGGGACGGTGCTGCTGGAGCTGGCCCGGCGCGGCGTGTCGCGCGAGCAGGCGTACGAGTGGGTGCAGCGGAACGCCATGCGGTCCTTCGACGAGCGGCGCGACTTCAAGGCGCTGCTCCTCGAGGATCGAGATGTCACGGCGGTGCTGAAGCCGGCCGAGCTCGAGCGGGCGTTCGATCTCGTCGAGCAGCTCCGCCACGTCGATCACATCTTCGGACGAGTCTTTCAGGAGGTCGCGGTCTGATGCGCGCGCGAGTGTTCGTGACGTTGAAGCCATCGGTGTTCGATCCGCAGGGGACGACGGTCGCGGAGGCGCTGCATACGCTGGGGTACGCGGCCGTGCGCGACGTGCGGCAGGGCAAGTACTTCGAGCTGGACATCGAGGCGCCGACGCCGGACGAGGCCCGGCGCATCGCGGCCGCTGCGGCCGAGAAGCTCCTGGCCAACCCCGTCATCGAGAGCTACCGGATCGAGATCGACACCACCGCGGAGGCGGTCGCGCGATGAGAGCTGCCGTCGTCGTCTTTCCCGGATCCAACTGCGATCACGATGCCTACCATGCCGTGAAGCACGTGCTCGGTCAGGAGGCCGTCTTCGTCTGGCACAAGGACACGAGCCTTGCCGGCGCCGACGCGATCATCCTGCCCGGCGGCTTCGCGCACGGCGACTACCTGCGCACGGGCGCGATCGCGCGCTTCTCGCCGATCATGCAGGAGGTCCGGCGCTTCGCCGACGCAGGCGGCCCGGTGCTCGGCATCTGCAACGGGTTCCAGGTGCTGCTCGAGGCGGGGCTGCTGCCGGGCGCCATGCTCCGGAACCGCAGCGTGAAGTTCCAGTGCGAGCACGTCTTCGTCAGGGTGGAGCACGCCGACACGCCGTTCACGGTCGCGTGCCGCCCCGGGCAGGTGCTGAAGATCCCGATCGCGCACGGCGAGGGGAACTACTATGCCGAGCCCGAGGTCGTGGATCGGCTCGAGCGGAACCGGCAGGTGATCTTCCGGTACACGACCGCCGCCGGCGAAGCGACGCAGGAGGCAAACCCGAACGGCTCGCTCCACAACATCGCGGGGCTCTGCAGCGAGGCGCGCAACGTCGTGGGGCTGATGCCGCATCCCGAGCGCGCCTGCGAGATCGCCCTCGGCAGCGCCGACGGGCTCGTGGTGCTCGAGTCCGCCGTGCAGTCGGTCACCCAGGGGGCGGTCGCGGCGGCGCGATGACGACGATCTCCGACGACCTGATCCGGCAGCACGGCCTCACGCGCGACGAGTACGAGCGGATCCTCGCGATGCTCGGCCGCGAGCCGACGCTCACGGAGCTGGGCATCTTCTCGGTGATGTGGTCGGAGCACTGCAGCTACAAGAGCTCCCGCGTGCACCTCAGGACGCTGCCCACGACGGGCCGGCGCGTGCTGCAGGGCCCGGGCGAGAACGCGGGCGCCGTGGACATCGGCGACGGCCTCGCTGCCGTCTTCAAGATCGAGTCCCACAACCATCCGTCCTTCATCGAGCCGTACCAGGGGGCGGCCACGGGCGTCGGCGGCATCATCCGCGACATCTTCACCATGGGCGCCCGGCCGATCGCGCTGCTCAACTCGCTCCGGTTCGGGCCGCTCGACGATCCGCTCGTGCGCCGGACGTTCGCGGGCGTTGTCGCCGGCATCGCCGGGTACGGCAACAGCATCGGCATCCCCACGGTCGGCGGAGAGATCGGCTTCGACGAGAGCTACACGGGGAACCCGCTGGTCAACGTCTTCTGCCTCGGCATCGCGAGAGCCGACGAGATCGTCAAGGGCGTCGCGTCAGGCGTCGGCAACGCCGTGTACTACGTCGGCGCGAAGACGGGGCGGGACGGGATCCACGGCGCCACGATGGCGTCGGCCGAGTTCGACGACCGGTCGGCGGAGAAGCGCCCGGCGGTGCAGGTCGGCGACCCGTTCATGGAGAAGCTGCTGCTCGAGGCGTGCCTCGAGGTGATGCGGAGCGGCGCGCTCGTCGGCATCCAGGACATGGGCGCCGCGGGGCTGACGTGCTCGACATGCGAGATGGGATCGCGCGGCGGCGCTGGCGTCACGATCGACGTGTCGCTGGTGCCGCAGCGCGAGACCGGGATGACACCCTACGAGATCATGCTGTCGGAGTCGCAGGAGCGCATGCTGCTCGTCGTCAGGCGCGGCCGCGAGGCCGAGGTCGAGCGCATCTTCGAGAAGTGGGATCTGCACGCCGTGCGCATCGGCGAAGTCACGACGGACGGCCGGTTGCGCGTGAAGCAGCAGGGCGAGACCGTCGCCGACATTCCGAATGCCGCGCTGACCGACGAAGCGCCGGTCTACCGCCGGCCGATGGCGGAGCCGGCCTACCTGGCCGAGGCCCGCCAGCTGTCGCTCGCGTCGCTCAGTGCGCCGCCGGTCCAGGACGTTTTTCGGCGACTGCTCGGATCGCCCGGGGTGGCCAGCAAGCAGTGGGTCTACCGCCAGTACGACCACATGGTGCGCACCAACACGCTCGTCGTCCCCGGGATGGGCGCCGGCGTCGTGCGCGTGAAGGGGACGTCGCGCGCGCTGGCGATGTCGGTCGACGGCAACGGGCGGTTCGTCTATCTCGACCCGTTCCGCGGAGCCCAGCTGGCCGTCGCCGAGGCCGCCCGGAACGTCGCCTGTACGGGGGCCGTGCCGATCGGCGCGACCAATTGCCTCAACTTCGGCAATCCGGAGCGCCCGGAGATCATGTGGCAGTTTGCGCGCGCCGTCGAGGGGATGGGTGCGGCCTGCCGCGCGCTCGACGTGCCGATCACCGGGGGGAACGTCAGTCTCTACAACGAGACCGACGGCCGCGCCGTGCTGCCGACCCCGGTCGTGGGCGTGGTGGGCCTCATCGAGGACGCCTCGGCGGTGGTCCGCCGCGCGTTTCGCCGGGAGGGCGACGCGATCGTGGTGCTGGGGTCCGGCCGCGACGAGCTGGGGGGCAGCGAGTATCTGAAGGTCGTGCACGGGCTGGTGCGCGGCGTGCCGCCGGCGCTCGATCTGACGCTCGAAGCCGCGCTGCAGCGCGTGCTGGTCGAGGGCGCGGCCGCAGGGGTGATCCGATCGGCGCACGACTGCGCCGAGGGCGGGCTGGCGGTGACGCTCGCCGAGTGCTGCTTCAACACCGGCCTTGGCGCCTCGCTCGACGTGCCGGCCGTCGCGGCGGCGGCGCCGGAGCTCAGCGCGATGGCCACGCTCTTCGGCGAGTCGGCTTCGCGGGTCATTGTGACGACGGAGACGGTCCGCACGGCTGAGCTCGTCGCGATGGCGGAGGCGGCGGGCGTGCCGGCGGCCGTGATCGGCCGCGTCGGCGGCGACCGCATCCGGATCGCGATCGGCGGCCGGATCGCAATCGACGAGTCGCTGGCGGAGGCGGAAGAGCTGTGGGCGCACGCAATCGGGCGCCGCCTCGATCGGCCGCGCGCGGTGGCCTAAAGGTCGTACACTAGTAGACCGTCTCCGCTGACTGCACGACCGGCCACAGGGCAGCCCCGATTTCGGGAAGGACGTACCACGAGAGGTCCGGTGATGTGGGATAAGTTCCGCGAGGAGTGCGGCGTCTTCGGGATCTTCGGCCACACCGAGGCGGCCAACCTCGCCTACCTCGGGTTGTACGCGCTCCAGCACCGCGGCCAGGAGAGCGCCGGGATTGCGGCGTCCGATGGGACGGTCGTGCGCCACCGCAAGGCGATGGGGTACGTCCACGACGCGTTCGACGCCGAGGCCCTTGCCACGCTGCCCGGGCATCTGGCGATCGGTCACGTCCGATACTCGACCGCCGGCGAGAGCCACCTCGCCAACGCCCAGCCGATCGTGGTCGAGAGCGTGCACGGCCAGTTCGCCATCGGCCACAACGGCAACCTCGTGAACGCGAGCGACGTGCGCGATGCGCTGGTCCGCGAGGGGGCGATCTTCCAGACGAGCAGCGACACCGAGGTCGTCGTGCATCTCTTCGCGCGGTCGCGGGAGGACGCGGGCGAGCGGGCGATCGTCGACGCGCTGTCGCAGGTGCGCGGCGCCTTCTCGTTCGTCATGATGACCCGCGACCGGCTGTTCGGCGTGCGCGATCCCCACGGCTTCCGGCCGCTGGCCATCGGCCGCCTCGGCGACGCCTGGGTGCTCTGCTCGGAAACCTGCGCGCTCGACCTCATCGGCGCGACCTACGAGCGCGACGTCGAACCGGGCGAGTTGGTCGTGGTGAGCGCGGCGGGGCTGAAGTCGATGAAGCCGTTTCTGCCGGCGCCGCAGGCCCAGTGCATCTTCGAGCACGTCTACTTCGCGCGCCCGGACAGCTACGTCTTCGGGGAGAGCGTCAACGAGGTGCGCACGGACCTGGGCCGGCGCCTGGCGCGCGAGCGGCCCGTCGAAGCGGACGTGGTGGTGCCGATCCCCGACTCGGGCGTCTGCGCCGCCGTGGGCTTCGCCGAGGCATCGGGAATTCCGATGCGCATCGGCCTGATTCGCAACCACTACGTGGGCCGCACGTTCATCGAGCCGCGCCAGTCGATCCGGCATTTCGGCGTGCGCGTGAAGCTCAATCCGGTGCGCAGCATCATCGACGGCCGGCGCGTGGTGCTCGTGGACGACTCAATCGTCCGCGGGACGACGAGCCGGAAGATCGTGCGGATGGTGCGCGGCGCGGGCGCGCGCGAGGTGCACATGCGCATCAGCTGTCCGCCGACGATCTCGCCCTGCTTCTACGGCGTCGATACGCCGCGGCGATCGGAGTTGATCGCGGCGACGCACACGCTCGAGGAGATTCGCCGATACCTCGACGCCGACAGCATTGGCTATCTCAGCCTCGACGGGCTGACGGCCGGCGTTGCGGGCGGCGCTTCGAAGTACTGCACGTCGTGCTACACGGGGACGTATCCGGTCGCGTTTCCGCGCGACGAGGCGGCCTACCTGCAGCTGGCGCTCAAACTGAGTCCGGCGTCGCCGGCGGTCGATCGGGCCGAACCCGTCGTCCCCTTCCTGGAAAAGGACACGGTCACGAGCTGACGTCGGTGTCGCCACGCCTCTTGCTCGGGGTCATGGGGGTCTTCGCCGCGGCCGTTTCCGGTGCCGCGCGCACCCCGGCCGTCCAGGCGGCCGAGATCGCGCAGCAGCTCAAGAGCCTGTCCGCCTTCGACTACGCGACGCGGACGAGGGCGGCGCGGCTCCTGCGCCGTGCGCCGGTCGACGAGGTCGTGCCCGCGCTCGTGGCCGCGGCCCGCGGGCACGCCGACCAGTATGTCCGCGCCCGCTCGCTCGTGCTCCTCACGGCGTTCAACGTGCGTGAGACGCCCGAGATCATGCGGGGCCTGCTCGGGGATCGCAACGATCGCGTGCGGGAGGTCGTCTACCGCTGGTTCGAGCGATACCCCGAGCCGGCCCTCGCTCCCATGCTGCTGGCCGCGCTCGAGACCGAGCAGGCGGAGTTCGTGCGACCGGCCCTTGTCCGGGCGATCGCGGCGCTCCCGCCCGACGAGCTGGTCCAGCGGACGCTCGTCCGGGAAGTTGGCCGCGGGTTCGACTTCTTTCGCAGCGCGGTCATCGAGGCGCTCGGCGAACATCGAGCCGCGTATGCGATCGACGCGATCGCGGCAGTCGCGGCGCTCGATGGTCCGCTCCAGGATGACGCCGTGCTCGCCCTCGGGCGCATCGGTGGCAACCCGGCGGTGCAGGCACTTCCCCTTCTCCCGCCCGATAAGGCATCGCCTTCGACAACGGCGGCGCTGCAGGCGGCGGGATGTCTCCTCGGCGGAGAGTGCCACATACGGCTCGATTGGCTCGCAGGCGCGGCACGTGATACACGGACCCGGCCGGAGGCGGTGCGCGCGGCAGTGGCGGCGCTCGGTGCCGTGGCCCAGCAGCACGCCGATGCGAGGGCGGTGCTCCTTGCCCTGGCGGACGGCACCGCTGCGCAGCTGCAGTACGAGGTGGCGATTGCGCTCTCGACCATGGCGCTGCGGCAGCCGGAGCCGACTATCAGGTGGCTGGCCGAGCTGGCTCCGGCGGAACGGGCGCGGGTGACCGAGCTGCTCGCCGACGCCTTCCGGAGCCTCGAGGAGGATTTCGCCGAGGAGCAGTTTTTTGCGGCCGCACGGGCAGCGTACTGGGACGCCGGCGAGGGATCGAACGCCCGCGCGATCGTGGCCGCGCTCATCGATCGGCTGGAATTCTAGTGGCGAAGTCGCACCGGCCTTCGTTCGCAGCAACCTGCCGCTGATGGACTACAAGAGCGCGGGGGTGGACATCGACGCCGGAAACGACGCGGTGCGTCGCATCCGGGCGCTGGCGCGGTCGACATTCACCTCGGGCGTCCTCTCCGAGATCGGCTCGTTCGGCGGGCTGTTCCAGCTCGAGCCGGGCCGCTTCCGCGAGCCGATTCTGGTGGCGAGCGCCGACGGCGTCGGCACCAAGCTGAAGGTCGCCTTCCTCACGGGACGCCACGACACGGTCGGACTCGACCTGGTCAACCACTGCGTCAACGACATTCTGGTTCAGGGTGCCGAGCCCCTGTTCTTCCTCGATTACCTCGCGACCGGCCGGCTCTCGCCCGAGGTGGCCGAGCGGATCGTCGGCGGCATCGCCGCCGCGTGCCGTGAAAACGGGTGCGCGCTCCTCGGCGGCGAGACGGCGGAGATGCCCGGCTTCTATGCCGATGGCGAGTACGACCTGGCAGGGTTCATCGTCGGAGCGGTCGATCGCCCGCGGCTCGTCAACGGACGCACTATCGGCGTCGGGGACGTTCTCGTGGGCGTACCCTCGTCCGGACTCCATACGAACGGGTATTCGCTCGCGCGGCGGATCGTCTTCGATCGGCTCGGATTGACCGTCGACACCGCCGTGGACGAGCTCGGGCGCACGGTCGGCGACGCGCTGCTCGAGCCCCACCGGTCATACCTGCCGCTCGTGAAGCCGCTGCTCGACGGCGGGCGCATCAAGGGGATGGCGCACATCACCGGCGGCGGCATCACCGACAATCTGCCCCGCGTGCTCCCGCACGGCACCGCGGCCGTCGTGGATCTGGCCGCGTGGGAGATCCCGCCGATCTTCCGCTGGCTGCGGCGGAACGGCCAGGTCCCGATCGAGGACATGCTGCGGACGTTCAACATGGGGGTCGGTCTGATCATCGTCACGGCCCGCGACAAGGCGGAGCCGCTCATCGGGGAGCTGGCCGCGCGCGGCGGCCGCGACGCGCGGGTCATTGGCGAGATCGTGGCTGGCGAGCCGCCGTCGGTGAGCTACGTCAACGTCTCGTGAATCGCCGGCTCGGCGTCCTCATTTCGGGCCGGGGCAGCAACCTCCAGGCGCTCATCGAGGCCATCCGCGACGGCCGGCTCGCGGCGACGATTGCCGTCGTCGTCTCGAACCGTGCGGACGCGCCGGGACTCGATCGCGCGCGGGCGGCCGGTCTCGAGGCGCTGGTCATCAGCCACCGCGGCTGGCCGTCGCGCGATGATCACGACCGCGCGATCGTGCGTGAGCTGCGGGCGCGCGATGTCGGTCTGGTGTGTCTGGCGGGCTACATGCGGCTCGTTGGGGCGCCGCTTCTCGAGGCGTATCCAGATGCGATCTTGAACATCCATCCATCGCTGCTGCCCGCTTTTCCGGGTGTCGACGCGCAGCGGCAGGCGATCGAGCATGGCGTGCGCGTCAGCGGCGTGACCGTGCATTTCGTGACGGCTGAGCTCGACAGCGGGCCCATCGTGGTCCAGCGAACCGTGCCGGTCCGCGATGGCGAGACGGCCGAGACGCTGGCGGCGCGCATCCTCGCGGAAGAGCACCACGCGTATCCCGAGGCGGTGAGCATCGTGCTCGCCGGGGGCTGGCGGATCGACGGCCGCCGCTTCGTCAGAACTGCGACCGCCGCGTCAGGGTCACCATCGCCACTTCCGGCGGGCAATTGATCCGCACCGGCACGTAGACCGTCCCGATCCCGCGGCTCACGAAGATCGACGTGTTCTCGCGCGATCCGCGGCCGGCGAGAATCGGGAACCGTCGTCTCGCGACGGCGCCGAGTCCGGGGAGCACCACCTGGCCGCCGTGCGTGTGTCCCGAGAGAACGGCGGGCACCCCGAGCGCCGCGGCTTCGGTGAGCCGCCGCGGATCGTGCGCGAGCAGGATGACGGTGTCGGTCGCCCTGCGGAGCACGCGGGCCAGGTCTTCCACGCGGCGCGTCCAGAAGCGGACGCCCGCGAGTTCCAGCCGTTCGCCGCGGACGCCGAGGCGGGTCCGAGCGTCCTTGAGCACCTCGATGTGCCGGGCGGCCAGCGCCGCCGGCATGTCGCGGTCGTCGTCGTGGTTGCCGAGAATCGCGAAGACCCCGTGCGGCGCCGTCAGCGGTGCGAGCAGCTCGGCGACCGGACCGACGAAGGCGCGATCGCCGAAGGTGACATAGTCTCCTCCAAGCACGATCAGGTCCGGACGCTCCGCCAATGTCAGCTGCACCGCGCGCGTGACGTCGGTCGCCGGAACGGTCCCGCTGTGGTGGATGTCCGTGAGGAAGCCGATGCGCAGCCCCTCGAGCGCGGGCGGCAGACCGGACACCGGCAACGAAACGGCTGTGACCCCGATGTGGTGGCGCTCGTACGCGCTGCCGTAGGCCGCGGCCCCGGTGACCGTGCCGACGGCGGTCGCGAGCAGCCCTTTGATCGCGGTTCGGCGGCTGAGGAGCATGGCAGTTGCCCAGGGCGTCGTCGAAGGGCCCGGTTTATAGTAGCGGCTGATGGACGTGTATGGCGAGCTTGGGTGGCGCGGCCTGATCTACGACGAGACCGAGGGCGTGCGCGACGTGCTCGCCCGAGAGCCGGTCACGGTGTATGCCGGCTTCGATCCGACGGCCGCGAGCCTGCACGTCGGGCATCTGCTGCCGATCCTCACCCTGGCCCGCTTTCAGCGCGCCGGCCACGCCCCGATCGCGCTGGTGGGCGGCGGCACCGGTCTGATTGGCGATCCGAGCTTCAAGATCGCCGAGCGCGCGCTGCTGAGCGTCGAGCAGGTGGATGCACACGTCGAGGGCATTCGAGGTCAGCTCGCCAGGTTCCTGGATTTCGAGAGTGCCACCGCGCCGGCACGGCTCGTCAACAACGCGGAGTGGCTGACCGAGCTCCGGGCCATCGACTTCATGCGCGACGTCGGCAAGCATTTCACGGTGAATGCGATGGTCGCGAAGGAGTCGGTGAAGCGGCGGATGGAGAGCGAGGAGGGAATTTCGTACACCGAGTTCAGCTATCCGCTGCTCCAGTCGTACGACTTCCTCGTGCTGCACGATCGGTTCAACTGCACCCTGCAGATCGGCGGCAGCGACCAGTGGGGCAACATCACGGCGGGGATGGATCTGATCCGGCGCGTGCGCGGCCACAGGGTGCATGGGCTCGTGCTGCCGCTGCTCATGACCGCCGCGGGAACGAAGTTCGGGAAGACGGAAGCGGGCTCGGTCTGGCTCGATGCGCGGCTCACGCGTCCCTATGACTTCTATCAGTTCTGGATCAACACGGACGATCGCGACGCCGTGAAGTACCTCAAGTTCTTCACCGACCTTCCGCAGCCGCGCATCGCCGAGCTCGAGGCCGCCGCGGCGCGCGAGCCGGAGCAGCGGCCCGCGCAGCGCGAGCTGGCGCGCGAGGTGACGCGCCTCGTGCACGGCGAGGCCGGTGTGCGCGAAGCCGAGGCCGCGACCCAGGCGCTCTTCGGGGCCGATGTGGCGGGGATGTCGGTCGCGGATCTTCTGCGCGTGTTTCCGAACGTCCCGTCCGCCACGACGCCCTATACCGCCGACGGATGGCCGGCGGTGGACCTGCTGGCGACGGCGGGCGTGACACGTTCCAAGAGCGAGGCGACGCGGCTCATCCGCAGCGGGGGCATCTACGTCAACGGCCGCCGCATTACCGATGAGAAAGAGCGCCTGAGGCCCGAAACGGCGGTCGACGGGCAGCTCTTCGTCATTCGAAAGGGCAAACGCGACAGTTACCTGGTCCGGATCGTACGGAGTTGACTTTCGCCTGGCGGGGCCCTAGGCTTAGGAGGTTCGCCTGACGGACGCCCGTCCGGCCCGTGGTTCGCCCACAGCAGGTGGACACCCGAGGTGGATCCCCCGCAAACGCACCCCGCAAAAGGGGTTGACAGACAGGGGCCCCGATAGTAACCTCAGTAGGTTCCCCTCAAGGCGGTCGGTGCCTTGGGGGAACGGCTCGGTTCTTTGAAAACTAGATAGGACGTGCAAGCACACTCCGTCGAGTGTCAGCTTTGGCTCCCATGAACTCCCGTCAGGGCATAAGTGGGAGCTGTACACGTAACCAACAACGCGGAGCCAGAGTCAACAGGCGCTCGCGTTATCGAGTTGCTCTTCGCGTGGGGCCGGCTTCGGCCGGACTCCGGGCGGAGAACAGCCTCTTTAACTTGAGAGTTTGATCCTGGCTCAGAATCAACGCTGGCGGCGTGCCTAACACATGCAAGTCGAACGCGGTGACCCCGCAAGGGGTGACCGAGTGGCGAACGGGTGAGTAACACGTGGGTGACCTACCTTCGAGTGGGGGATAACGTCCCGAAAGGGACGCTAATACCGCATAACATCCCGCCTTTGAACAGGTGGAGATCAAAGCTGGGGATCGCAAGACCTGGCGCTCAAAGAGGGGCCCGCGCCCGATTAGCTAGTTGGTGGGGTAACGGCTCACCAAGGCGACGATCGGTAGCCGGCCTGAGAGGGCGGACGGCCACACTGGGACTGAGACACGGCCCAGACTCCTACGGGAGGCAGCAGTGGGGAATTGTTCGCAATGGGCGCAAGCCTGACGACGCAACGCCGCGTGGAGGATGAAGGTCTTCGGATTGTAAACTCCTG
>Ga0194128_10003537_pt1 | contig 23848 bp, 22 predicted proteins | sample TA2KigCa65mmetaG_FD_148650 | JGI IMG/M metagenome (GOLD analysis project Ga0194128, IMG submission 148650) | Freshwater microbial communities from Lake Tanganyika, Tanzania - TA2015037 Kigoma Deep Cast 65m | ecosystem: Environmental > Aquatic > Freshwater > Lake | place: Tanzania: Lake... | reverse complement strand
GCAGCGGTGCCAGCTTCGGTCGCCCGGTTTTTCGCGTTCCTGCAAACCGCGGCGGCGCACGCTCGACCACGCTGTCGCTCGAAGGCAAGTCGCTGACGATCTCTCAGGCAGCCGGCGGCCGCGCCGGCAACACGCTCTTCGCCAACGCGTCGCGCATCGGTGCCTCCATCGTCAGCACCGTGGTCGATACGGCCGGCGCCATACGCGACCCGAACGCACCGACACCGGTCGGGGCAAGCGGCGGCGCCGGCGCCTGGTGGCGCTGGACCGCGCCGACGACGACCGCGACCACGGCGATGGCGACGAGCGACCGGTTCTCCCCGGTTGTCGGCGTCTATACCGGCAGCCATGCCGGAGCCCTGACGCTTGTCGCGGAAGGCCGCGAAATCGCGTCCTTCACCGGCGTCGCCGGCACGACCTATCTGATCTATGTGGCGGGTCTCTCGGGCGGGGAAGGCGCGGTCCGCCTGCTGGTCGAGCAGCTCTTTCCCGGCGCCGAGGCGCAGACCGGATGGTGGTGGAATCCGGACGAGCCGGGCCGTGGCGTCTTTCTCGAGACCAATGGCGCGGCCGCCTTTCTCGGCTGGTTCGCCTATGAGAGCGCGGGCGACTGGCTCTGGCAGATCAGCCGCGCCGACATCCTGACGCGCCGCTTCTTCCGGGGAACGCTTTCGACCTTCCGCAATGGCCAGGTCCTGGGCGGCTCCTATCGCCCGCCGGCGGGGCTCAGCAGCGGCACCGGTTTCGATGTCTCGCTGTCCTCGGCGACGCGCGCGACCCTGACCGCCGGCGGCACCCGCATCGCGCTCGAGCGCTTCGCCTTCGGCAATGGCGGCATCGGCGCCGACCGGGCGCCTTTCGTGCCCGAGACCGGCTGGTGGTGGACGCCGAACGAGCCGGGCACCGGCTATGCGGTCGAGGTCCAGGGCGACCGCCTGATGCTCGGCGTCTTCCACTATGACTCGGACGGCAGCTCGCGCTGGTCGACGGCGATGGCGACGATGACGAGCCCGCACATCTTCGACGGCACGCTTTTCTCCTACCGCGGCGGGCAGGCGCTGGGGCAGAGCTACCGCGCTCCGGGCTCGGTGAATGAGACGGGCCGCATCACGGTGCTGTTCAGCGACACCACCCATGCAACCGTGCTGTTGCCGGGCGGACGCCAGGTCGCGATCGAGCGCTATCGCTTCTGATCCCGGTTGCATCGTCGCGCGCCATGCTTTACCGCGGCCGTGATGAATGCGTCTTCCGACATTCGCGCCGGCGACTGGGTCGACCGCTTCCTGCCGGAGGGGGCGCGGCCCTATGCCCGCCTCGCACGCCTCGATCGGCCGATCGGCACCTGGCTCCTCCTTCTGCCCTGCTGGTGGGGAACGGCGCTGGCGCCCGGCGGCGACGCGCGCTGGGACCTGTTCCTGCTGTTCGCCATCGGTGCGCTGGTCATGCGCGGTGCCGGCTGCGTTATCAACGATTTCTGGGACCGCGACATCGACGCCAAGGTCGCGCGCACCGCAGACCGACCGCTCGCCTCCGGCCGGATCGGCCTGCCTGCGGCTTTCGCCTTCCTCGCCGCCCTGCTCCTGATCGGGCTTGCCGTTCTGCTTCAGCTGGATCGCGCCGCGATCGTCACCGGCTTCGCCGTAATGGGTGTCGTCGTGATCTACCCGCTGGCCAAGCGCGTGACCTTCTGGCCTCAGCTCGTGCTCGGCGTCGCCTTCAACTGGGGCGCGCTGGTCGGCTGGGCCGCAATCCGCGGCACGATCGAGGCGCCGGCGATCCTGCTCTACGCCGCCGGCATCCTGTGGACGCTCGGCTACGACACGATCTACGCTCATCAGGACAAGGCCGATGACGCGAAGATCGGCGTCAAGTCGACGGCGCTCCTGCTGGGCCGCGCGACAAGGCGGTGGTTGGTCGTCTTCTATGCCGGCGCGACGGCGCTGCTGATCGCTGCCGGCATCGCCGCCGGGGCCGCCTGGCCCTTCTACGCCGCGCTTGCCGCCGCGGCGCTCCACTTCCTCTGGCAGGCGAAGACCCTCGACCTCGACGATCCCAAGGATTGCCTGGCCAAGTTCAAGAGCAACCGCGACGCCGGCCTCGCGATCACGATCGCCTGCCTGATCGCATGAGCGATCCGGCGAGCTTCATCCGCGCCAATACCGCCATCGCCGCCGTTTCGCTGGTGCCGGAGCTGCGCCTGCATCTGGCAACCGAGGTCGTACCGCTCTGGCAGGCAACCGAGGCGACACTCGAGAAGGCCGGACTGCCGCCGCCCTACTGGGCTTTCGCCTGGCCCGGCGGCCAGGCGATCGCACGCCATGTCCTAGACAATCCGCGGCTGGTCGCTCGCCGGCGCGTGCTCGATCTCGCCGCCGGCTGCGGGATCGCCGCGGTCGCCGCGGCGAAAGCGGGCGCCGAGGCGTCAGCCAGCGAGATCGACCGCTTCGCGCTCGCCGCCATCGCGCTCAATGCGGCGCTCAACGGCGTGGAGATCGCGCCGATCGATCGGGACGTGCTCGACGATCCGCCGGGAGACTGGGATACCGTGCTCGCGGGCGATCTCTGCTACGAGCGCCCGATGGCCGACCGTGTCGCTGCCTGGATCAGGGCCCAGGCCCGCGCCGCCGTCACCGTACTGATGGGAGACCCGGGCCGCGCCTACAAGCCGGCCAACGGCCTGGCAGAAGTCGCTCGCTACAGGGTGCCGACCTCGCGTGACCTCGAGGACCGGGACGAGCGCGAGACCGTCGTCTGGCGCGTGCTGGGCTAGCGGATCGTCACTCCTCGACGATTCTGTAGCGCACCAGGCAATGGTCGATCGTGGCGAAGGCGCGCGAGGCCCAGGCATCGCGCGCCTCCTTGAAGGTCGGGAATGGACCGAGGCGTTCCTCGGTCTTGCCGGCAGCAACCTGCTTGAAGTCCGTGTCGGTGTATTCGCCGCCGAGAACCCAGTACGGCATGTGACAACCCCTTGCTCGACAGGCATGTAAGTACGTCGCCGCGTGCCGCCAGGGGATGCGGCCCGTTGACACGGCCGGTCGGCGCCAGACTAATCCGGCCATGGCCTATTCAAGCCTGCGCGATTTCCTCGACCGGCTCGAAAAGTCTGGGCGGCTCAAGCGCGTAGCCGCGCCGGTCTCGCCTTTCCTGGAGATGACCGAGATCCAGACCCGCCTCCTCGCCGAGAAGGGGCCGGCGGTGCTGTTCGAGGATGTGCGGCGTCCCGATGGCCGCCGCTACGACATGCCGGTGCTGGTGAATCTCTTCGGCACGGTCGAGCGCGTCGCCTGGGGCATGGACAGGGAGCCTGCGCAGCTACGCGAGATCGGCGAGACGCTGGCTTTCCTCAAGCAGCCTGAGCCGCCCGGAGGCTGGCGCGAGGCGCTGGAGATGCTGCCGCTGCTCAAGACCGTGATGGCCATGCGCCCGCGTTCCGTCGGCCGCGCGCCCTGCCAGGAGGTCGTGCTCCAGGGCAACGACATCGATCTTGGTGCGCTGCCGATCCAGACCTGCTGGCCCGGCGAGCCGGCGCCGCTGATCACCTGGCCGCTTGTGGTGACCAAGGGTCCGAGCATGAAACGCGAGGACGCCTTCAACCTCGGCATCTACCGGATGCAGGTGACAGGCCGGAACACGACGCTGATGCGCTGGCTCAAGCATCGCGGCGGCGCCCAGCACCACGCGCGCTGGTCGAAGGAAAAGTCCGAGCCCCTGCCCGCGGCGGCGGTGATCGGCGCCGATCCGGGAACGATCCTCGCCGCGGTGACGCCGGTGCCGGACACGCTCTCCGAATACCAGTTCGCCGGGCTGCTGCGTGGCGCCAAGGTCGATCTCGTCGATTGTGTGACCCAGCCGCTCAAGGTGCCGGCCGAGTCCGAGATCGTGCTCGAAGGCACGGTCTCGCTTTCCGACTATGGCGAGGAGGGTCCTTACGGCGACCACACCGGCTACTACAACTCGGTCGAGAGCTTCCCGGTGTTCACGGTGACCGCGATCACGCGGCGGCGTCAGCCGATCTACCTCTCGACCTTCACCGGCCGCCCGCCGGACGAGCCCTCGGTGCTTGGCGAGGCGCTCAACGAGGTATTCATCCCGCTGCTGGCGCAGCAATTCCCGGAGATCGTCGATTTCTGGCTGCCGCCGGAGGGCTGCAGCTACCGGATCGCCGTTGTGTCGATCCGGAAAGCCTATGCCGGCCATGCCAAACGCGTGATGTTCGGCGTCTGGTCCTTCCTCCGGCAGTTCGTCTACACCAAGTTCGTCATCGTCGTCGACGACGACATCGATGCGCGCGACTGGAAAGACGTGATGTGGGCGATCTCGACCCGCATGGACCCCGTCCGCGATATCACGGTGGTCGAGAACACGCCGATCGACTATCTCGATTTCGCTTCGCCGGAGAGCGGCCTCGGCGGCAAGATCGGGCTCGACGCCACGAACAAGTGGCCGCCCGAGACCAAGCGCGAATGGGGTCGGAAGATCCGCATGGCCGATGGCGTGATCGAGCAGGTGACACGCCGCTGGAACGAGTACGGCCTCCCCGGCGCCGGCAAGCCGATCTGGAAATGACCCAGATCCTGAAGAATCTGCAGCTCGGCATCGGCTTCCTGATCGGGCTCTTTGCCATGCTGCTCCTCGGCATCGGCTTGATTGCCGGCATCGAGGCGGTGATCGGGAAGCCGCTGGCGTTCAAGATCCCAATTCTCCTGGTCCTGGCAGTCATGGCCGGCGTGCTTACGGCGCGCTGGGTCGCCCGGTTCGATCTCTCCCGATTCGTCACCGCGCGCGAGAAGAGGCCGAAACCGCCCCCGCCTCCGCCCAAGGCGGGGCCGGCAGCGCAGAAGCGCCCCTGGACCTTCTATCTGGTCGGCACGTTGATCGCCTTCTGGGCGATTTCGCTCGCGATGATCATCGTGCTGTTCGGGCCCTTCGGCTTCGCCGACGATCCGTCTCTCGGCATCAGGCTGGCGAAGATCGCGGCCTGCACGGTTGCCATCGCCGGCCTCGGCGGCTTCCTCTTGCGGAAGGAGTTCGCCAAGCTCATGTCAGCCTCCCAGAAATAGCGCTTCAGGAGCCTCCATGCCCGCGCCCCTCGAAATCCTGACCGATCTCGTCGCCTCCGCGCGCAAGGGCGGCGCCGATGCTGCCGATGCAGTCATGTTCAAGTCGGCGCATCTGGGGCTGCGCCAGCGCCTCGGCAAGCCGGAGATGCTGGAGCGTTCGGAGTCCCAGGATCTCGGGCTCCGCGTCTTCGTCGGCAAGCGCCAGGCCTCGGTCTCCTCGACCGATCCCTCGCCCAAGGCGCTGGCCGAGCTGGTCGAGCGCGCCGTCGCCATGGCCAGGCTGGCGCCGGAGGATATCTATTGCGGCATCGCCGAGGCCGACGCGATCGCGCGCAAATTTCCTGAGCTCGATCTCAACGACCTGAGCGAGCCCTCGCCGGAGTCGCTCGAAGCCCGCGCCCGTGAGACCGAGGAAGCGGCGCGCGCGGTTCCCGGCATCACCAACTCCGAGGGGGCCGAGGCCACCTGGTCGCGCTCGGAGATCGCGATTGCGGCTTCCAACGGCTTCGCCAGCAGCTACGCGCGCTCGGGCCACGGCGTTAGCGTCTCGGTGATCGCCGGCGAAGGCGCCGGCATGGAGACCGACTACGACTACGCCAGCTCGGTTCACGGCAAGGACCTTGAAGCCGCGGCTCTCGTCGGCCGGCGGGCCGGCGAGCGCACGGTAAGACGGCTCAATCCGAGGAAGGCTGAGACCGCCAAGGTCCCGGTCGTGTTCGAGCCACGCGTCGCCGCATCGCTCGTCTCGCATATCGCCGGGGCCATCGTCGGGCCGTCGATCGCGCGCAAGGCGAGCTTCCTCAAGGACAGCATGGGAAAGCAGATCCTCTCATCCGGCCTCAACGTCATCGACGACCCGCTGAAGCCTAGGGGCCTGCGCTCGCGCCCCTTCGACGGCGAAGGCATCGCCGCCCGCCGCTGGGCGCTGGTCGAGGACGGCATTCTCAAGACCTGGCTGCTCGACCTCGCCTCTGCGCGCCAGCTCGGTCTCGTCACCACCGGCCATGCCGCGCGCGGCACCTCCGGCCCGCCAGGCCCGTCCGCAACCAACCTCTACCTCGAAGCCGGAGCGCTCACGCCCGAAGCGCTGATGGCCGACATCAAGAGCGGCTTCTACGTGACCTCGCTCATGGGCCACGGCATCAACATGGTGACTGGCGACTACAGCCGCGGTGCTGCCGGCTTCTGGATCGAGAGCGGCAAACTGGCCTATCCGGTGAGCGAGGTGACCGTCGCCGGCAATCTCAAGGACATGTTCCTCAAGATGACGCCGGCCAACGACCTTGAATTCAAGATGGCGGTGAATGCGCCGACGCTGCGCATCGAGGGAATGACGGTCGCCGGGCGGTAGGAGTTCAACAATGCCCGACAGCTTCCCGCCTTCACCTGCTCTGCTCGACGCAGATGCCGCTCGCGCGCTGGTCGAGAAGACCTACCCGCAGCCCTCGGCGGTGGTAGTCGCCAAGGACATCGGTCATATCGACACCCACCTCAAGCGCTTCATCGAGACCGCGCCCTTCTACTGCATGGCGACAGCCGATGCCGCCGGCAACCAGGACGTGACACCACGAGGGGACCCGCCTGGCACCTTCAAGGTCCTGGGGCCGAATACGCTGGCGCTGCCGGACCGTCCCGGCAATAACCGTCTGGACGCTCTTCGCAACCTCGTCGAGAACCCTCATATCGGACTTTTGTTCGTGATCCCTGGCGTCGAGGAGACGGTTCGGATCAACGGTAACGCCCGGCTCAGCGTCGATCCCGATCTACTGGCGTCGATGGCCGTCGAGGGCAATCTTCCACGCTCGGCCATCGTGGTCGAGGTGACCGAGGCTTTCCTGCATTGCGCGAAGGCGTTCAAGCGCTCGAAGCTGTGGGATCCGTCGGCGCAAGTACCGCGCACTGCCCTGCCCAGCCTCGGCACGATGCTGGCCGATCATGTGAAGATGACGCCTGAGCAGAAGCAGCACGCAGACGAGCGGATCGAGCTCTCCTATCGGACGCTCTGGGCCGCGATGAAGCCCGATACAACGAAGATCGAGCCGAAGAAACCCTAGCTGCCGGCTAAGGGTGCGGCGACGCCGAAGCAGCAGACCTGGATAGTGTCGCCCCATTCGGCGCGCACCCGCATGATCAAAGCATCTTCCCCTCGAAGGGATGACGCCCCTTCGGGTCGTCGACCTCGAGCACCCAGAGATCGGTGTCGTACCTGATCTGGCGGGCGATATAGGCGTCGGCCTCAGGCTCCGGCACAAGCTTGCCGCCGAGCGCGGCCATCCATCCAGGCTCGCCGTCCGGGCCGGTCATGCGGGTCATGACGCGGCAGCCCTGCCCTGCGAGGTAGAGCTTGACCAGCACGGCGCCGCCGCTCGGATCGCCCTTGCGCACCACCGTAGCGCCGATGCCCTCGACGGTGCAGCGCCGCACATGGGCGGCGATCCAGAGCTCGGTGGTGAGCGTCGCCACTATTCGAGCGTCTCGAACAACCTCACCCACATCTTCGCCCTCGGCTCGAGCGAGGAGAAATAGATCTGCTCGTAGTCGGTATGCGCCCCCTTGCCGTCGGCGCCGAGGCCGTCGAGCGTCGGGATGCCGAGCGCTGCGGTGAAGTTGCCGTCGCTGCCGCCGCCGGTCAGCTTCACGTCCTGGAGGTCGAGGCCGAACTCGGCGCAGACCTTCTTCGCATGGTCGAACAGCGCGCCGATCTTCGCATCCTTGGTATAGGGCGGGCGGTTGAGGCCGCCGGTCACGACCAGCTTCACGTCGGGATCGACCGGCTTGAGCCCCAGGATCTTCGCGCACATCTCGTCAGCGGTCGCCTGGTCGGGCACGCGCATGTCGATCTCGGCCGAGCAGAACTGCGGCACGACATTGACGCCGGTGCCGCCGCTAACGAGCCCGACCGAGGTGGTGATGCCGCGCGCATAGTCGGTCATCGCCTCGACCGCGAGGATCTGGCGTGCCATCTCCTTGATGGCGCTACGGCCGTCCTCGTGGCGGGCGCCGGCATGCGCCGGGCGGCCCTCGGTCTTCATGACGAAGCGGGCGACGCCCTTGCGGCTGGTGACGACCTTGCCGCCGTCGCGGGCCGGCTCGGTCACCAGCACGTATTTCGAGTTCCGCGCCTCCTTCTCGATCAGCGCCCGGCTGGTCGGGCTTCCGACCTCCTCCTCCGGCACGAAGACGAAGCGGATCGGAAGCTTGGTCTTCTGACCCATGCGGATCAGGTGGCGATAGGCGTAGTAGGCGAGATACGCACCGGCCTTCATGTCGTAGATGCCGGGCCCGTAGACGACATCGCCTTCGCGCTTGAAGGGCAGCGTGTCCTTGATGAAGCCGATCGGATGCACCGTGTCGATATGCGAGAGGACCAGGATGCCCGGCCCGTCGCCGCCCCAGGGGCTGCGGGCCGTCAGGATGTCGCCGAAGCCGTCACGACCGGGAATTCGCGTGGTGATCGCGCCAACCTCCTTCATCGTCCCCTCGACCTCGCTCACCATGCGGTTGACGGCAGCGGCATCGTGGGAGGGGGACTCGATCTCGATCCAGCGCTTTACGCCGGCCAGGATCTCTTCGCCGTCGATCTTCGGCTGGTTGGTCATGGCGGCCATGTCGGCAAATCCTTGGAATGCAGAAAGGCGGTGATTTAGGCTCGGTTCGGCAACCGGGGTCAACCCGGTGTCGCTCAGGCCTTAAGGGAGGTGCCCATGCGTGGCCGGATGATGGATTGGCCGCTTCTGATCTCGAGCATGATCGAGCACGCGGCGCAGAACCACGCGGATGCCGAGATCGTCTCCCGCTCGGTCGAGGGGCCGATGCACCGCACCACCTTCGGCGACGTCAGCCGCCGGTCCAAGCGCCTCGCCCATACCCTGATGAAGAAGCTCGGCGTCGGCTTCGGCGACCGCGTAGCGACCTTGGCCTGGAACGGCTACCGCCATGTCGAGCTCTACTACGCGATCTCCGGCATCGGCGCAGTCTGTCACACCGTCAATCCAAGGCTCTTCGCCGACCAGCTCGTCTACATCTTCAACCACGCCGCCGACAGAGTCCTGTTCTTCGATCTGACATTCCTGCCGCTGGTCGAGAAGCTGGCGCCGCAGATGAAGACGGTTCAGCACTTCGTGCTGATGACCGACCGCGTGCATATGCCGGCATCGAGCCCAATCAAGAACCTGCTCTGCTACGAGGAGCTGCTGGCCGCCGAGGACGACCAGCTGGTCTGGCCGCGCTTCGATGAGCAGACTGCCTCCTCGCTCTGCTACACCTCCGGCACTACCGGCAATCCCAAGGGAGCGCTCTTCACCCATCGCTCCACGGTGATCCACGCGCTGACCTGTTGCGCCACCGATGTTTTCAGCATGTCGGCCGCGGACTCCGTCTGCCCGATCGTGCCGATGTTCCACGTCAATGGCTGGGCGGTGCCTTATGCGGCGGCGATGAGCGGCACGCGGCTGGTCATGCCGGGCCCCGCGCTCGACGGCGCCAGCGTCGCCAAGCTGTTCAACGAGGAGGGTGTCACCTTCTCGCTCGGCGTGCCGACGGTCTGGCTCGGCCTGATCAAGCACATGGACGAGACGGGAGGGAAGTTCCGTACCTTCAAGCGCATGCTGGTCGGCGGCTCGGCAGTCGCGCCCTCGCTGGTCGAAGCCTTCCAGAATCGGTACGGCGTCAGCGTCCGCCACGGCTGGGGCATGACCGAGCTGAGCCCCGTCGGCACCACCGGTACGCTCAAGCGCAAGCATATGGGCCTCTCGGAGGACGAAAAGATCCAGGTGCTGCTCAAGCAGGGCCGCGCGCTCTTCGGCGTCGAGATGAAGATCGTCGACGCCGAGGGCAAGCGCCTGCCGCACGATGGCAGGTCGCAGGGAGAGCTTCTGGTGCGCGGGCCAGGTGTCGTCGCGGGCTATTTCAACGACGAGGAGGCGAGCAAGTCCTGCCTCGACGAGGAAGGCTGGTTCCGCACCGGCGATGTCGGCACCATCGACCCCGACGGCTATCTGCAGATCACCGACCGCCGCAAGGACGTGATCAAGTCCGGCGGCGAGTGGATCAGCTCGATCGACATCGAGAACCTCGCCATCGGCCATCCGGACATCCAAGAGGCCGCCGTCATCGGCCTGCCGCACAGCAAGTGGGGCGAGCGGCCGCTGCTGATCGCCGTGCCAAAGGAAGGGAAGTCGCCGAGCAAGGACGCGGTGATCCAGTTCATCTCGGCCAAGGTCGCCAAATGGATGGTCCCCGACGATGTCGTCTTCGTGAAGGAGCTGCCGCATACCGCTACCGGCAAGCTGCTCAAGACCAAGCTCCGCGAGGACTTCAAGGGTCACACGCTGCCGGGCGCGTAAGACGAACACGACCTCGCTGCGCTCGGCCCCCACCCTATCCCTCCCCCGGCAGGGCCGGGGGAGGAGACTCGATCTTGTGCTCCTCCCTCGGCGGCGCAGCCGACGGGGGAGGTTGGGTAGGGGCCGAGCGCAACGAGGTCTTCCACGGATCCGACGAACAGCTTGCGGCATCGCCGCGAACTGTCTGACATGACGATCCTGCCCGCTCGTCCGCGAGGTTCCTGACATGCCCCTTCCCGATTTCGGCTCGGTCAAGCGCATCGGCATCATCGGTGCCGGCACCATCGGCGCGTCGTGGTCGGCCTATTTTCTCTCGCGCGGCTATGAGGTCTCGGCCCAGGACCCGAACCCGAAGGGCGAGGCTTTCCTCAAGGGCTTCATCGAGCGTGCCTGGCCGGCGCTGGAGAAGCTGGGGCTCGCGCCGAACGCAGACCCGAGCCGCGTCAGCTTCACCGCCGATGCGGCCAAAGCCGTCGACGGCGCCGACTTCGTGCAGGAGCAGGCGCCGGAGCGCCTCGACCTCAAGCAAGCGCTGCTGGCCGGCATCGACGCGGTGCTGCCGGCCGATCGCGTCATGTCCTCCTCGACCTCCTCGTTTCCGCCCTCGCAGCTCGCCCGCCTGGTCAAGCACAAGAAGCGGCTGATCGTCGGCCACCCCTTCAACCCGCCGCACCTGATCCCGCTGGTCGAGGTCGCCGGCGGGCCGACCGCCTCCAAAGAGATCGTCGACTGGTCGATCGGCTTCTACCGCCATATCGGCAAGGTCGCGATCCGCCTCAACAAGGAGATCCCCGGCCACGTCTCCAACCGCCTGCAGATGGCGATCTTCCGCGAGGCGCTTCACCTCGTTCTCGAAGGCGTGGTCTCGGTCGAGGATGTCGATTCCGCCATCTCCGACGGCCCGGGTCTCCGCTGGGCGATCATGGGGCCGATGCAGACCTTCGCGCTGGCGGGCGGCGAAGGCGGCATGCCGCACTTCGTCGACCACCTGGGCGGCATGATCCAGGGCCTGTTCAAGCAGCTCGGCCGCCCCGATTTCGACGAGGCGACGATCAAGAAGCTACTGCCTCTGGTCGAGGTCGCGGTCAAGGGCAAGCCGGTGCGCGAACGCGCCGCGGCACGCGACAAGGCGCTGATCGGAATCCTCTCCGCTCTCAAGGAAGCGAGGAAGTCCTGACATGGCTGCTCCGATCCTGCTGACCAGAGAGACGGTCACCTACAAGGTCGACAAGACCGAGACGCCGCGCCTCGAGATCAAGCCCGGCACCGAGCTCATGATCGAGACACATGACGCGCGCGCCGGGCGTCTCAAGCGGCCCGAGCAGGTCATGGAGACCGCTCCCGACTTCCGCGACAGGTATCCAAAGAGCAACCCGGCCACCGGCCCTGTCAAAATCACCGACGCCGAGCCCGGCGACGCGCTCATCGTCGACGTGCTGGGCATTGCGCTCGACGACTACGGCTTCCTGCTGGTGAAGCCGGATTTCGGCCTGGTGCGCAACCTCGTCAACGACCCGATCGCCAAGATCCTGCCGGTCAAGGACGGCGTCATCCACTTCGACAATCTGCGCTTTCCGGTGCGCCCGATGATCGGCGTGATGGCGACCGCGCCGGCCGGCGAGCCGATCGGCACCGCCTATTGCGGCAAGCATGGCGGCAACATGGACAACAACGCGATCGCCGTCGGCGCGCGCGTGCACCTGCCGGTGCGCGTGCCGGGCGGGCTCTTCTATATCGGCGACGTGCACGCCTCGATGGGCGACGGCGAGGTCAGCGGCACCGGCGTCGAGATCGGCGCCCGCGTGCACGTCCGCATCGGCCTCCAGAAGGGCGGGGCGCGGGAATGGCCGTGGCTGGAGACACCGGATCTTCTGATCCAGACCGCTTCGGCCAAGACCTACGAGGAGGCCTCCGAGATTGCCGTCATGGAGATGATGAAGCATCTCGAGGAGCGCCTCGGCCTCAAAGCCACCGATGCGTTCATGCTGGTCAGCGCCGTCGGCCATGTGCGCGTCAACCAAGCCTGCCGCTCGCCGATCGACGTCAGCGTCCGTTGCGAGATGCCGAAGCTGAATGCCGGCCTGACCAGCACCTGATCGATTTATGATCAGAAAGTTGCGCGAGAGACCAAAGCAGCTTGGAGGCGGTGCAGCAGTCCTCTAGGATATTCCTATCGGAAACTCCAGGGGACCGCCGCGATGACTCCTTCCTCTCTCGGCATGAAGGCACTCGGCGCCGCAGCCGCGCTCGCCCTCCTGCTCGCCTCACCCGCGCAAACACAGACACTGAAGATCGTCGCGCAGGCCGACCTTAAGATCATCGATCCGATCGTGACCACGGCCGACGTGACCGCAGCGCATGCCTATAACATCTACGACGTCGTCTTTGCCGAGAACGAGAAGTTCGGGCCGGCACCGCAGATGGCAGAGAGCTGGTCGAAGAGCGCCGACGGCCTCATCTGGTCGTTCAAGCTGCGCTCCGGCCTCAAATTCCATGACGGCACGCCGGTAACGTCCAAGGACGTCGTGCCCTCGCTCAAGCGCTGGGGCGTCAAGATCATCGGCGCGCAGATCATGTTCTCGAAGATCGCCGACATCGTGGCGACCGGCCCTGACACCTTCGAGATCAGGTTCAAGGAGGCTTTCGGACCGGTGCTCGAGGTTCTGTCGAACTCGGGCAACCCCGCCTTCGTCATGCGCGAGAAGGAGGCGATGTCCGATCCGAACACGGCGATCACCGAGACCATCGGCTCCGGCCCCTTCACCTTCGTGAAGGAGGAGTGGGTTCCGGGCAGCAAGGTCGTCTACAGGAAGAACGCCGCCTATGTGCCGCGCTCGGACAAGCCGGACGGCTACGGCGGCGCCAAGACCGTACGCATCGACCGCCTCGAATGGATGTACATCCCCGATCCAGCAACCGGCGTGCAGGCGCTCGGCGCCGGCGAAGTCGACGTCATGGAGTACTTCCCCGTCGACCTGGAACGGCTGGTGAGGTCCAACCCGCAAGTCGAGACCCGTGTCATCAACAAGCTCGGCAACCAGCTTGTCTGGCGCGCGAACCATCTGATCCCGCCCTTCAACAACCCGAAAGTCCGCCAGGTACTGCTCTACGCCCTCGACCAGAAAGCATTTCTCGACGTCATCGCCGGCCCGGCCGATCTGCAGAAGATCTGCTGGTCGCCTTACGTTTGCGGCTCGCCGCTCGAGACCAATGCCGGCCTCGGCGACTGGGCGACACTGGCGCCCGCCCAGAAGAAGGAAAAGGCGCGGCAGCTCCTAAAGGATTCCGGTTACAAGGATGAGCCGATCGTCATCCTCAGCGCCTCAGACAACAAGATCGTCGGCGAGATGGCGCTCCTGACCGACCAAGCACTCAAGGAGGTCGGCTTCAAGACCGACCTTCAGACGATGGACTGGAGCACGATCCTGACGCGGCGGCAGAATCGCGAGGCGCCCTCGGCGACCAACCGCGCGGCCTGGAATGTCCTCTTCTCCTACGCTCCCGGCAACTTCATGGGCAACCCGATCACCAACACCACCGCTCCGACCCCCTGCGACGGCAAGAACTGGTTCGGCTGGCCGTGCGACGAGCAGCTCGAGAAGATCCGCCAGGAGTTCCTGACGATCAGCACCGACGCCCAGCGCAAGGACTGGATCGACCGCTTCCAGAAGCGCTTCTACGAGGTCGTTCCCTACATCCCGATGGGCCAGTATCTCGCCAAGATCGGCTATCGGAAGAACGTGACCGGCATCCTCGACCTGCCGCGCATGGTCTATTGGAACCTCGAGAAGAAATCGTAAGCCGAGGCTATCGGCGGCGGGCGGGCGCCTTCGGGCGCCCGTTTCGTTTCCGCCTCAAAGCGAGGTGACGATGCCGCCATCGACCGAAAGGAGATGGCCGTTGACGTAGGAGCCGGCCTTGGATGCGAGGAACACCGCGGCGCCGCCGAGCTCCCTCGGATCGGCCCAGCGGCCGAGCGGCACCCGCTTCTCGATCCAGGACTTGAACTCCGGATTCTCGACAAGCGCGGTGTTCATGTCGGTGACGAAAAAGCCCGGCGCGATCGCGTTCACGTTGATGCCCTTCGGCCCGAGCTCGGCCGCCATGCTGCGCGTGAGCCCCCAGAGCCCGCTCTTCGCTGCCGTGTAGCCATGCACGGTCGGGCGTGCCAGCAGCGACATCACCGAGCCGATCATGATGATGCGCCCCGTCCCGCGCGGGATCATGTGCCTCGCCGCGGCCTGGCCGAGCACGAAGGCCGAGGTCAGGTGCGTGTTCATCAAATTGTGCCAGGCATCCAGGTCCCACTCGATGAGCGGCTTCCGGTGCTGGTTACCGGCATTGCAGACCAGGATGTCGAGCTTGCCGTGGCGCGCGATGACGTCGACGACCGCCTTCCGGCAGGCGTCGGCATCGGTCACGTCGAAGGGCGCGGTCGAGGCCTTGAGGCCCCTGGCGGCGAAGTCCTTGACGCGGGCATCGAGGGTGGCGGCGGTGCGGCCGTTGAGGACGACGGCGGCCCCAGCCTCGGCCATGGCTTCCGCCATGGCGAGGCCGAGACCTTTCGACGCGCCGGTCACCAGGGCCACCTGGCCCGCGAGCGAGAACAGGTCCTGGCCCATGGCGTTTCCCCCCGAACGGCGTCGGGGCGAAGTCTGCCTCTCGCCGCCGTGATCGGCCAAGCAGGGGCCGACCGAGGCGAAATGCCGTGGATGGTCCGGGTGAGGCTCGGGCAGTCGCACCGGAGCCAGAGATGTGCCAGACTTCACACCTCAATCGGATAATTCTCGCGTAGAGGATCATCCCGTCGGCGACCCTTCATTTGGTATTATTCTAGGCGTATTCTAGCTTTAGCCTAGGGGTCGGGGATGCCCATACCGGCGGTAGCCGCGTGCCGGGAAGATAGGGGAGTGCGATGTCGTCGAGCGAAGCGCCGGACCGCCAGCGCGTGACGCACACCCAGCTGCGCGAGATTCTGGATGCTCATCTCAAGTATACCCTGAGCAAGCCCGGTGGCCGCCGGGCAGCGCTGCAGTTCCATGACCTGAGCGGCCTCATCATGGCCGGCAACAGCCTGAAGGGCGCAGACTTTACCGGCGCCTCCCTGGTCGGCGCCGATCTCTCTCAATGCAATCTCGACGAGGCCGTGTTCTTCGCCGCCGACCTCACCGAGGCCAATCTCGAAGGCAGCCGGCTGGTCGGCGCTGATCTTCGCGGCTGCCGCCTGCGTGGCGCTGTCCTCGTCCGCGCCAACCTGCATCGCGCCGATCTGCGCGAAGGCTCGATCACCAAGCGCGTGAAGGGTGGGAACCTCTCGCGGGTCGTCACCGATCTCGGCGCCGCAGACCTCACCGGCGCCGATGTCAGCGAGGCCTATGCCGCGCAGACCGACTTTACAGATGCGATCATGGTCGGCTGTCAGCTCTCCCGGACCGACCTCCGCAGCGCCAACCTGTCCGGCGTCAATCTGCAGGGCGCCAACCTCGCATCGGCCAACCTCCGCGGTGCCACGCTCAAGGACGCAATCCTGACCGGCGCCAAGTTCGAGAATGCCGACCTCTCGAGCGCGAACATGGCGGGAGCGCTCACCGACAAGCCGCAGGGCCGGACCGTCGCCCAGCTGGCGAAACCGATCCCTGAGATGCTGCGGCTCCACGACCTCTGGGTTCGTACCTCGGGCCGGGAAGGCGAGGTCTGCGATCTTTCCGATGTCGATCTCCGCGGCGGCCCGGCCCTCGACGGCATGCACCTGACCGGGCTGGTCGCTCGCAACACCGTGTTCTACGGCATCTCCATGCGCGGCATCTCGCTACAGGGCGCGCGCCTGCAGGGCGCCGACATGCGCGGCTGCCGAATGGACGGCGCCGACCTCCGGGGCGCCAACCTGACCGGCGCCCGCCTCAACTTCGCCGACCTTCGAGACGCCGACGTGTCGCCGTTGGTCCTGCCGGGCAACCGCCTTTTCCCGTCGATCCTGGACAAGGTGGTGCTGAGGCGTGCCGATCTTCGCGGCGCCAAGCTGACCCGCGCCAAGCTCAGCGGCGCCGACCTCACCGAAGCGCTGCTCCACAACACCGACTTCGAGGGCGCCTTGACCGAAGGCGCGAAGATGCCGGCGGCCAAGCGACGCGCGGCGTGAGATGAGCTATCGCGAGGCGGTGGCCGAGTCGCTGCGCGAACTCGACCTTGCGATCAATGCGACGTGGCGTCTAGGCCAGTACATGGTCGTCGGCTGGAGCCACGAAGGCCAGACGGTCCATCTTTGCGTCGTCCCGACCCAGCGCGTGTTCGAGGCCTCGGTCACAGTGCCTCAGGTCTTCCAGGGTCAGCGGCACATGGCCTCGGAACCCTTCCTCAACCTGTGCACGGACCTGCAGGCGCGTCCAGCCCGGATCCACCTGCCGCTGCCGGTCGGCGACGGCAGGGCAGAACTGCCGCCCGCGGTGATCGACAATCTGATCCGCCGCTACTCGGTGACGCGCACCGGCCACCGGGCGGTGATGCTGTTCGACATCGTCGGCTTCAGCCGCGCTTCCTCGATCGAGCAGGTGGCTCAGCTCAACTCGCTCGAGTACAGCATCAACGGCGCTACCAAGAAGCTGCGCCAAGTCGGCATCGAGGTTGAGCTCGCGCGCTCGACGGTCGGCGACGGTTTCTACGTCTGGAACCGCTCGACCGGGCTCCAGGCCGACATCTCGACCTACATCTCGCTGATCCTGATCCTTGCCGACAATGCTCGGGCGCTTCGCGAGGGGCAGAAGGGCTTCGTGCCCATACTGCGGGCCTGCTTCACCATCGGACCGCACTACTCCTACCATCAGGTCGAAGGTACGAGCCCGCGCGGCTTCGAGTACATCGTCGGCGAGGTAACGATCACGCTCGCCCGCCTGATCTCGAAGACGCTTGCCAACCAAGTGCTGATCGGCGCATTCCGCCGTCCGCTCGACAACGTTCCGGGTCGCGAGATCGACACGCCGATGTTCATGACCCAGGCGGCAGCGGCGATGGCGAGGCTTTCGGGCCTCGAGGTCGGGGACTACCCGCTGACCGAGCTGCGCTCCTACCTCACCGGCGCCGAGCTCAAGGAGGGGCGCTACGGCGTCGAGGGCTTCAAGATCCAGGACAAGCACGGCTATCTGCACGAATGCTTCAATGCCAATGTCGTGCTGGTCGACGAGATGGGGACGCGCACCGAGCTCGGCATCAAGCGTGCCGAGCTTGAGAAGTTCGAGGCTGAGAAGTTCCGTTACGACCTTTCGGCCGAACAGATGGTCAAGATGTTCGCCCAGATGCGAGAGGCGGCGACCGCCGGATGACCGGTGCCGGCGAGTCTACTTGACGACTGTCACCGCCGCCTCGCTCTCGCGCACGACTTCCTGAGCGACCGATCCCAGGACGAGGCGAAGTGCCGCGCCGAGCCCGTGCGTGCCCATGACGATCTGGCCGCAGCCGAGCTTCTTGGCGAAGGCGATGATAGTGGGTGCGGGCTGACCGACGCTGATGTGTTCCACGAACGGCGCACCGGCAGCCTTCAGCAGCTTGCGCGCGCCCTCCAGCGCCTTTTCGGCCTCGTCGCGGTGGTAATCGTCACGCGTCGGCTTGTCGACGAAGGTGGCGACATCCCCTGAAAGCGGCGGCTGTACGTTGAGCAGGTGCAACTCACGAACCTGGCTGAGCTTCCGCATCTCGATCGCATGCTTGACGGCACGCTCAGCCTGAGGCGAGCCGTCGACCGGCACCAGAACCTTCGATAGATCGCCGCTCATTTGCGCCCTCCTTCGGCAAGATCCTCGACCTCGTGCGGTAGTGCCGAGGCTGAGCGCCACGCGATCGTCTTTCCGATCGCGATCACAGCCGTGGCGCCGATCGGTTTCGCCCAGAAGTGCAGCCACTCGGCGTTGGCGTCCACCCAGGACTCGATCGCCGGATCGGTCACCATCACCTCGCCAGCGATCCAGCCGAGCAGCCCGCCTCCGGCGACTACGAGGATCGGATACTTGATCAGTACCTTCAGGATGAGCTGCGAGCCGACGATGATAAGCGGAATCGAGATCGCGAGCCCGACCACCAGCAGCGTGAAGCTGCCGCGGGCCGCAGCAGCGATGGCGATCACGTTGTCTAGGCTCATCACCGCGTCGGCGATGACCACCGTGCGGATCGCTCCCCACAGGCTGCCCGAACCTTCGATGCCGTCACCGTGCTCATCTTCCGGCACGATCAGCTTGACTCCGATCCACAGCAGCAAGACGCCGCCGATCAGCTTGAGCCAAGGGAAGGTCATCAGCTCGACGACAAAGATCGAGAAGATGATGCGGAGAATGATCGCACCGGCCGACCCGGCGACGATCGCCTTGTTGCGGTAACGGTCGGGGAGGTTCCGGCAGGCGAGCGCGATCACCACCGCGTTGTCGCCCGAAAGGATGATGTTGATGCCGATGATCTGGCCGAGAGCGGTCCAGAAGGCAGGATCGAAGGTCATGTCGGCCAGATCGAAGTGGCGAGTCGGCCGGGACTATAAGGGGTGGGTTCCGGGAACCGCTAGCGAAACCGGACAAGCATCCGCGCACGCGTCCCAGATGGGCGCTCGACCTCCTCGAATCCGGCCTTTTGAAAGACCTCGGCGAAGCCGTGAAAGCCGCGGGCCGGATCGGCTCGACCTTCAGCAATGACCGGATAGGCTTCGACAGTCCGCGCGCCCTTCTTCCGAGCATAGGCGACGGCGGCATCGATCAGCGGCCGGCTGAGACCGCTGCGCCGATGATCCCGGTGAATGAACAGGCAGGTGACCGCCCAGAGCCGCGCTTCGCCACTGTCCGGAAACAAGCGCGAGTTCGCGAGCGCGGTGTAGTCCTCGCGCGGTGCCACCGCGCACCAACCGGCCGGCGTACCGTCGACATAGGCGAGCACGCCGAGCGGCACCTCGGCATCGACGAGCTTCTTCAACGCGGCCCGGTTGCCTTTGCTGCGCGCCTTCTGCCATTCCTTGCGCGGGCGGCGGAACCACATGCACCAGCAGCCGGAGTTGGCGCCGTTAGGGCCGAACACGGCCTCCAGATCCTCCCAGCGCCGGGGCGTGATCGGCAGGCAGCGTATCTTCTTCTCGGCCATTTCGGTCCAGATCCCAGGGTTGTAGAGGTTCCATTGACCATGCCAGAGTGCCGCCCCTCCCAGACGAGGCACAAGCGTCAACATGCCCTCCACGCATACATCGACCGGCGTCGCCTGCATCCGCCTGCTCGAGGCCTATGGCGTCGATCTCGCCTTCGGCATCCCCGGCGTGCACACGCTCGAGCTCTATCGCGGCCTGGAGAACAGCAAGATCCGGCACGTCACGCCGCGGCATGAACAAGGCGGCGCTTTCATGGCGGACGGCTACGCGCGCGTCTCCGGCAAACCCGGCGTCTGCTTGTTCACCACCGGCCCCGGCGTCACCAACGCGGCGACGCCGATCGCGCAAGCCTTTTCCGACAGTCAGCCGATGCTGGTGATCTCGTCGGTCGCGGCGCGCGCCGATCTCGGTGCCGGGCGCGGGCGTCTGCACGAGATCACCAACCAGCAGGCAGCGATGGCGCCGCTGACTGCCTTCAGCCAGACCGTTCTCGATCCCGACGAGCTGCCCGATGCGGTCGGCCGGGCCTTCGCCGTGTTCTCGGGCGCGCGGCCGCGGCCGGTCCATATCGAGATCCCGCTCGACGTGCTCGACATGCCGGCCGAGTTCCCGATCAAGGCGCGCGCGCCTGTCGGCTATCCCGCGCCGATCCCGGATGCGATCGAGGCGGCGGCGGCGCTGATTCGCAAGGCCGCGAACCCGTTCGTGATCGTCGGCGGCGGCGCCAACCGCGTCGGTACGCCGATGCTGGAGCTGGTCGAGCTGATCGGCGGGCCGGTCGCGCCGACCAAGGCCGGCAAGGGGACGATCCCCGACACGCATCCGCTCTCGCTCGGCGCCAACCTGATCTACAAGCCCGTCCGCGACCTACTGGCCAAGGCCGATGTTGTCGTCGTGATCGGCTCCGAGCTGGCCGAGACCGATCACTACTCAGGCTATCTGCCGATTGAAGGCAAGCTCATCCGCGTCGATGTCGATGTGCAGCACTTCAACCGCGACTATCCGGCGGACGTCCCGATCCTGGCCGATGCCGGAGGTGCCGTTCGCGCGCTGGTGGCCGCGCTCGAAGCGGAGCCTCCGCCGAGCCGTGTGAGGGCATCCGCCGCCGCCGTCGCCGATGCGCGCAGCCGTCTCGTCGCCGGTCTGCCGCCGCTCCGCCAGACGCACAAGAAGGTGCTCGATGCGCTCCGCGCCGCGATGCCGGCCGACGGCATCGTCGTCACCGACATGACCCAGATCGCCTATGCCGGCAACCAGCTCTACCCCTGCGCGGAGCCGCGCACCTGGTTTCACCCCAACGGCTACGGCACGCTCGGGTTCGGGCTTCCGGCGGCTATCGGCGCCAAGCTCGCCAAGCCGGAGAAGACGGTCGCGGCGCTGGTCGGCGACGGAGGCCTGCTCTTCACCGTGCAGGAGCTGGCAACTGCGGTCGAGCTTGAGATGCCGCTCGCGGTAGTCATGTGGAACAACGACGGCTACGGACAGATTCGCGACGGGCTCGTCCAGCGCGGTGTTGCCGAGATCGGCGTCAATCTGCGCAACCCCGACCACCTGATGCTGGCCCGCGCCTTCGGTTGCGAGGCGGTGCGTCCGACCAGCCTCGACGGCTTCAGAGCTGCGGTCGCAGGATCGGCGAGCCGGAAGACCCCTACTTTCATCGAACTCCGCCAGGACGCTCCCTTCCTTGCCTGATCGCGCCTTGCTAACGCCGTGGCGAGCCTGGCTTGCCTGGACAGCCGCGGCTGTCTTCTTCTTCTATGCCTTCGTGCTGCGCGTCAGCCCGGGCGTCATGGTCGGCGAGCTGATGGCTGAGTTCCAGGTCGGCGGCGCGATCGTCGGCACCCTCTCGTCGCTCTACTTCTTCACCTACGCGCCGCTGCAGCTTCCGGTCGGCATGCTGATGGACAAGTACGGCCCGCGGCTGATGATCTCGATCGCGATCGGGCTGGCAGCGATCGGCAGCGCGATCTTCGCTTTCGCACCGACGCTCGAGATCGCCTATTTCGGGCGCCTGCTCATCGGCTTCGGCTCGGGCTTCAGCTTTGTCGGCGGGCTCACCGTCTCGACCCAGCTCTTTCCTCCGGAGCGCTTCGCGCTGATGGCGGGGCTGGTCCAGGGCATCGGCATCATTGGCGGCATCGCCGGTCAGGCGCCGCTCGGCATGACCGTCGAGCAGATGGGCTGGCGCGGGGCAATGGCCCTCCTCGCCGTCGTCGGCGGCGGGCTCGCGGTTATCGCTTGGCTCACCATCCGCGACCGTATCGGTGTCGCCGGAACGGCCTCGCCGATGGCGGGGCTTCGCACTGTCGCGGCCAATCGCGAGACTTGGTGGTGCGCTATCTTTGGCCTCGCCAAGACGGCACCGATGCTGACCTTCGGCGGCCTGTGGGCGGTGCCCTTCGTGATGACGGTCTACGGCGTCGAGCGTACGACCGCTGCGTCGCTTGCCTCGCTCCTGTTCCTCGGCTGGGGCATCGGTGCGCCGGTGAACGGCTGGATCTCCGACCGGCTCGGCCTTCGCCGCACGCCGATGCTGATCGCGAGCATCGTCGCCACCCTGGCGATGACGATCATCGTCGCCGTCCGCGACCTCTCCTTCGCGACGATTGGTGTGCTCTTCTTCATCAACGGCTTCACGTCTTGCGCAATGATCCTCGCCTTCGCACTGGTGCGCGAGCACAACCCGCCGGGCACGACCGGCGCGGCCTACGGCCTGGTCAACACCTTCGTCGTCGGCTCGGGCGCGATCTTCCAGCCGCTGGTCGGCTGGCTCCTCGATCTCGGTTGGGACGGCACGTTGGCCGGCGGCGCCCGCGTCTATGCCGAGGAGGCGTATCGCGCCGCGCTGTGGATCTTGCCCGCGGTATCGGCGCTCGGCATCGTCTCGGCTCTGCTGATGACCGAGTCGAAGCGCCCCTAGGTCGCCGCGCCGCCGTGTCTACGTCCTCGGCAGGCCGGCGCGCGCGACAAGCTTCACGACCATCGCAGCGTGTCCGGATTGGGCCGGGCGGTCGCCCTGTGAAATAATGGCGTCCCCTCGATGACGACCACGCGTCCCTCCCCGGCAATCGCCGAGCGCCCGTCGCCCGGCCCCTGGACCTTCGCCGGGATCTACACGCTCGAATCCGCCGTGCGCGCGCTCACGGCAACCGTGATCCCGATCCAGGCCTACATCATCCTCGGCGAGGCCCGGCTGGTCAGCATCGTCTACCTCGTGATCTCGATCGCCAGTCTGACCGGCGGTTTCATCATCCCCTTCGCCATCCACCGCTTCGGTCGCGGCAAGGTCTATGGCTTCGGCGCCTCGATCCTGGTCGTCTTCCCGGCGCTGCTCGCGACCGGAACGCTTGAAGGCCAGATCGCCGGCATGGCCGGGCGTGCGCTCGCCTCGGTCTGCACGGTGATCACCTTTCAGCTCTACGTCATGGACTACATCGCCAAGCGCGACCTCGTGCGCTCGGAACCGCTCCGCTTCCAGATGGGCTCGATGATCTGGGCATTCGGACCGGCGCTCGGCGTCTTTCTCTACGAGCGGTTCGGCGCGCTCGAGGCGATGGCGCTACCGGCCTTCTTCGGCGCCATGGTGCTGCTGAACTTCCTCAGGCTCGGCCTCGAGGAGCGGACCAAGGCGAAGCCCCCGGGCAACCCGCTCGCCAATGTCCGGCGCTTCCTGGAGCAGCCGCGGCTCCGGCTCGCCTGGAGCATCGCCTTCTGCCGCTCGATCTGGTGGAGCATGTGCATGGTCTACATGCCGCTCTATCTGCTGCGCTCCGGCGAGCCGCCGCTGGCCGGCGCCATCGCCTCCTCGCTCGCTGTCGGCCTGCTCTTCTTCACCCCCGTCTGGGGGCGCGTCGCCATGCGCTTCGGCGTCCGCCGCAGCCTGACCGTTTGCTTCGTTCTTCTCGGCCTGGCGACGATGGCGGCTGCCGTCGTCGACAATCCCTATCTCGGTGCAGCGCTGATCGTGCTCGGCGGCCTTCCGGCAGGCGGGTTGGACGGCGTCGGCGGCATCCCTTTCCTTCGGGCCGTGCGCTCCTATGAGCGCCCGCAGATGGCCGGGATCTATCGCACCTACATCGACAGCAGCGACCTGATCGGTTCTGCTATCTATGCGATCCTGCTCAGCTTCTTCGATATTCCCGTCGTCTTCGTCGCCGCTGGTTGCTTCGCCTTCATCGGCGTCGCGCTCTGCCGCTATCTCCCTCGCAGCCTCTAGTACCCGCTTTCGCGGAGATCTGATTCATGATTCAACATTGGGATGATAGCCGATGCAGTGGTAGTCCGGCTGACGCCGGAGGAGCGCGCGGTGCTTGAGGCTCGGCTCCGTGCGC